>Ga0154020_10001542_pt1 | contig 28338 bp, 21 predicted proteins | sample Klosneuvirus_201_FD_109709 | JGI IMG/M metagenome (GOLD analysis project Ga0154020, IMG submission 109709) | Active sludge microbial communities from wastewater, Klosterneuburg, Austria - Klosneuvirus_20160825_MG | ecosystem: Engineered > WWTP > Aerobic digester > Activated sludge | place...
GAAGGTTGGAAGGTTAGAAGGTTGGAAGGTTTCTGGTTGGAATGCGTACAACCAGAAACCTTCCAACCTTCTAACCTTCTAACCCGAAACCTATTTTAACCTTTTTTCTTCGGATTATTCCGATCCAGCACTTCGTCCACGAGGCCGTATGCCTTGGCTTCTTCGCCGCCCATCCAGTTGTCGCGGTCGCAGTCTTCTTCAATCTTTTCGTAGGGTTGGCCGGTGTGGTGGGCGAGCACGTCGTACAGGGATTTTTGCATCTTTTTGATGAGTTTGTACGAGATCTCGATGTCCGACACCTGGCCCTGGGCACCGCCCATGGGCTGGTGAATCATGACGTGGCTGTGGAACAGGCAGCTGCGTTTGCCCTTGGTGCCGGCAGCGAGCAGGACGGCGCTCATGGAAGCCGCCAGGCCGGTGCAAATGGTGGCCACATCGGGCGCCACGTACTGCATGGTATCGTAAATGCCGAGGCCGTCAATGACCGAACCGCCGGGGCTGTTGATGAACAACTGGATGTCGCGTTTGGGGTCGCTGGATTCGAGGAAAAGCAACTGTGCCTGGATGACGTTGGCCACGTAGTCGTTGACCGGTACGCCCATGAAAATGATGCGGTCCATCATCAGGCGGCTGAACACGTCCATGGCGACCACATTCATTTGCCGCTCTTCGATGACGGCTGGCGTGAATGCGCGGATGTCGGGCACGGTCACCGGCGTGGTGGAACTGATGTACTTGTCGAGGTGCATGCTGCTCATGCCGAGGTGCTTGGTAGCGTACTTCTGGAACTCATTTTTGTTGAACATAGTCGTGTATTTTTTGCGGCAATGATAACAAGGAATTGTGCGAATGGTTATCGGCCGTCACTCCATCGTTTCGCGCAGGGAGGCATCGGCTTCCTGCTCCTGTTTGGCTTTTTGGGTGATTTCGTCCAGTATGCGGTGCAGATCATCGGAGTGCAGGGCTTTGTCGGCAATGGAAATTTCGGCGCGGATGGCCTCAAAAATTTTATCGGTTTCCAGTTGCCGTTCGGTCTCCGACACGTCTTTTTCATCCTGCATCAGGCGCTCCACACTGCTCATGATGATGTGGTCGGGAATGTCGGCCTGGAAGTAGTTGCGTACCCGGGCGGCGTATTCGATGCGGAGGTCTTCGTCCGTAACCTCGATGTTAAACCGCTCCTTCAGCCGGTCGCGAAGCAGCGACCAGCGCAGGTTTTCGGCAAACGCCGGGTATTCTGCTTCGATTTGCCCGGGCTGCAGGCTCTCGTTGGTGTACTGGAGCCAGCGCTTGAGGAAGGTATCCGGCAGGTCGAAGCGGTTGAGGTCAAGCAGGCGGGTCTGAAACTCGCGCATGAGCAGGGCATTGGAGCGTACGTCGTAGAAGCCCCGGATCCGGTTTTTCAGTTGCTCGACGGCCTCTTCCACGGTGGCCACGCCTTCGCCGAAATAGCTGTTGAAAAATTCCTGGTCGAGGTCGGCTGGCTCCAGCCGGGACACGGATTCGATGATGCCTTCGAACCAGTCGCCCACGGCGCGATCGTCGTCGGCAGGAATGTTGAGGATAAATTTCCGGTATTTTTCGTCGTCGTGGCCCGACTCCAGCAGCCGGGCATTGAAACGCAGGGTGTCGCCTTTTTTCTTCGACAGGATTTCATTTTTCAACCCCTCGTCGGTCACGGAGTTAACCAAAAACGACACAGTGGTTTCCCATCCGCCGGTCTTGGGTTGGTCGCCGTCAAGTTCACGGGCGGCAATTTTGACCATGTCGGTTTCTATGATGTCGGTTTCTGCATCGGAGCGTTTGCCCATGCGTTTGCGGGCGTACTCCAGGTCTTGCAGAGCCAGGTCGTCGAGGTTGGACACGGTGAGTCGCTCGAATATCTGGTCTTTACCAAGTCCCTGAATATCAAACGCCGGCACGAAGCCGACCTCGTATTCGACGGCGTATTCGTCTTCGATCTGGTCCACCTTGAACGAGTAGCGTTGCTGGTTCTCGGAGGGCAGGGGTTGGCCGAGCACGTCGAGTTTGCTTTCGCGGAGGTAATTGGTCAGTTCCTCGGAGAGCATTTCCCCGAGCACGTCCCCAAAGACAGACGAGCCGTACATCCGTTTGATGTATTCCACGGGCGCCTGGCCGGGGCGGAAGCCCTTGATGGTAGCCTTATTTCGGATGCGCTTCAGTTCGGCACTGATTTTGGGCTGAATATCCTCCTTGGTCAGCGTTACCGTGACCAAGGCTGAAGTGTTGTCAATATCTTTTCGTTGAACGCTGGGCATAAGAAAAGGGTTTCGGGTTGGAGGGTTAGAAGGTTGGAGGGTTTCGGGTTAGAAGGTTGGAAGGTTTCGGGTATTGCAACCTTCTAACCTTCTAACCCGAAACCTTCAAACCTGAAACCTTTTTGTGCGGGCGGAGGGACTCGAACCCCCATGCCTCTCGGCGCCAGATCCTAAGTCTGGTACGTCTACCAATTTCGCCACGCCCGCAAAACGAAGAGTTTTTTGAAAAGGAGCGCAAAAGTAATCCTTTCCCAAATAAACACAGGGTGGTTTTTTGGAAAACAGTTAACAAGCCTCAAACGTATTTGGCCGTCCGGGCGGTAGCGGTAATTTTGTAACCAATCAAGCAGGAGAAAAACATGACGCAGGAAACTTCAGGCGGGCAAGAGGGTGGGCAGGATACCGCGCTCATTCAACGGGCCTACCGCAACCTTCTCAAGTGCATGCCCGGGCCTTTGGACAAGGAGGACAAGCACAACATTCGCACCGCGTTCGAACTGGCGGCGAAGGCGCATCAGCAGCAGCGCCGCAAATCGGGCGAGCCGTACATCCTGCACCCCATCGAGGTGGCCCGGATATGCGTCGAAGAAATCGGCCTCGGCCCTACTGCCGTCGTGTGCGCCCTGCTGCACGATGTGGTGGAGGACACCGACGTGACCCTCAAGTCCATACACGAACAGTTTGGCGAACGCGTCGCGCTCATCGTGGACGGCCTGACCAAACTCGACAGCCTGCACGATTCCGAAAGCCCGCAAGCGGAAAACCTCACCAAAGTACTCCGCACGATGCTGTCCGACGTGCGCGTGGTGCTCATCAAAATGGCCGACCGCCTGCACAACTTGCGCACCATCAAAAGCATGGCGCACCACAAGCAGATCAAGATTGCCGCCGAGACGAGTTCCATCTATGCCCCGCTGGCGCACCGCCTGGGTCTGTACAAGATCAAAACCGAATTTCAGGACATCTGCCTGAAAATCTCGCACCCCGAAGAATACCACGACATCGCCGACAAACTTGCCCAAACCAAACGCGCCCGCGAGCAGTACATTGAGTCATTCACACAACCCCTGCAAAAAGCGCTCGAGGAACAACTCGGCCTTGGCGTGCGTATCGTCGGACGCCCCAAGAGCATCCACTCCATCTGGACCAAAATCCGAACCAAGCAGGTGGACTTCGAGGATATCTATGACCTGTTCGCTATTCGCATCATCCTCGACGTGCCGCCCGAACGCGAAAAAGTTGCCTGCTGGCAAGCCTATGCCATCGTGACCGACTACTACACCCCCGTGCCGGAGCGGCTCAAGGACTGGATCACCAACCCCAAAGCCAACGGGTACACCTCGCTGCACACCTCGGTTATGGGGCCGCAAGGCCGCTACGTGGAGGTGCAAATCCGAACGGATCGTATGGACGAAATCGCCGAGCGCGGTTTCGCAGCCCACTGGAAATACAAGGGTGTGCGGCGCTTGCGCAACGATACCGATGTGTTCGACAACTGGCTGAACCAGGTGCGTGACACCCTGGAAAACGTAGGCGCCGCCAACGCCGTGGAAGTACTCGTCAACTTGCAAAGCGACCTATTTTCCGAGGAAGTACACGTTTTTACGCCCAAAGGCGAAATGCGTATCCTGCCCGAAGGCGCTACAGCGCTCGACTTCGCCTTCAGCATCCACTCCGATATCGGGTGCACTTGCCGGGCCGTCCGGGTGAATAACCGCATTGAGCGGATCAGTTATGTTCTGAAAAACGGCGACCAGATTCAGGTCATTACAGATAAAAACCAGCACCCCAACGAGGACTGGATGAATTTCGTCCACACCTCGAAGGCCAAAAACCGCATCCGTTCCGCGTTGAAAGAAGAAAAGCGCCGGCTGGCTGCTATGGGCCGCGAAATCCTGGAGCGCAAGTTGAACAATATGCACAAGTGCCCCGTGGAGGAAAACGCCGACATGCTGGCCAAGTGGTACGGGTATCCAAACCGGCTGGAATTTCTCAGTGCCATCGCTCTGGAGCAGGTGGATATGTCGGGCCTGAAGTCGTTCCGCGCCGACGGCCAACGCCTCGTGGAGATCGAAGGCGAAAAAGCGCCGATGCCCCACGAGAGCGAACCGAAACCTGCCGATGGCATCCAACCCGCCAAGTCCCTGAAACAGCAGGTCAACAAAGCGGATGTGTTCATCAACGGCGAACCGGGAACCTACTACGCCTATTCCTTCGCCACCTGCTGCAATCCCGTACAGGGCGATCCGATCTTCGCATACGTCAGCGCCAACAAGGAAGGCGTGAAAATTCACCGGACGACCTGTCCGAACGCGCCGTTTCTTCTGGCAAACTATGAATACCGTGTGCTGAAAGCCGAATGGGGCGCCACGGTGAAGGCCGACTTTGTGGCGGCTATCCTCGTCACCGGCATTGATGCCGGCCCCGGGGTCATTCAACAACTGACCGACCGCATCTCCGGCCTCGGCATCAACATCCGCGCGTTCTCCATCACCGGCGAAGGTGGCTACTTCGAGGGACGTATTTCACTGGTCGTGTCCAATACCCACCAGTTGAATCAGGCGATACTGGCGCTGAAGGCTTTTAAATTCGTGGCGAATGTGAGCCGGATGGAGTGAGTGGAATTGGCGGTGGTTCTTCCAAATGGCTTTCGTGCCAGTTGTGCGGTTCGGGCATTTTCAAAAATTCGAGCACGAAGGGGTTGCGAAGAATGTCTTCTGGGGTTTCGGCGATTTGCCCGGATTGAACGAGTTTGAGTACCCCTTCTTTGTCCTTGCTGCTGGCAAGGCGGTGAAAAAGCAGACTCTTTTTCTGGCGTTTGAGTTCGCGCACGCCCCAGCCTTCGATTTCGGTTTGTTTCAGGAAAAAAGAGCGTTCGAGCGGGTCGGATATTTTCAAAATCTCCACGAAGTGATGCCAGCCGAATTTTGGGGACAGTGTTCCCAAAATTGGAAATTCGAGGAAAAACATCCGCATATAGTTGATGTTGCTGTGGTTGTACCCGCTTCCGAGTCGAGCCCTCAGGTCGCGAGAGAGGTTGTGCAACAACTTGGAACCATATTCAGCCCTCTCCTTGCCGTTCTGCTCAAACTGCACTACGTGCCGACCTACATTCCAATAGGTGACGACCATGGATTGGTCAATTGTGGCGACGGCTTTTTTGCGCCCCTCCGCAACGGTCTGCTCGATTTGGGCTATGAGTTGGGCGTAGGGGTCAGGTGCTGGTAGGTTTGATTTACTCATATTTTGTTTGATGTGGGCGGGCGGTGAAAAATAAGCAGCAAATCTACAAAACCGCCCACTGCAACTCCTCCAATTCCCCGTCCCGCCGATGATAGCCCGTTTCGGCGATGAGCCGCGCCGCCTCCGCCATGTGCGGGCGGACAAGTCTACAAATCAAACTTGATCCCCTGCGCCAGCGGCACCGTCTCCGAGTAGTTGATCGTGTTTGTCTGCCGGCGCATATACGCTTTCCAGGAATCCGAGCCGGACTCGCGCCCGCCGCCCGTTTCCTTTTCGCCGCCAAATGCCCCGCCGATCTCGGCACCCGAGGTGCCGATGTTCACGTTGGCAATGCCGCAGTCCGAACCGGCAGTCGAAAGGAAACGCTCGGCTTCGCGCAGGTTGTTGGTCATAATGGCCGACGATAAGCCTTGCGGCACGCCGTTTTGCAGCGCGATGGCCTCTTCGATAGTCTTGTATTTCAGCAAATAAAGCACGGGCGCAAAGGTCTCGTGCTGCACGATGGCCCAGTCATTTTTTGCTTCGGCAATGCAGGGTTTCACGTAGCAGCCGCTCTCGTAGCCTGGGCCACTGAGCACACCGCCGTCCACTACCAGTTTGCCGCCGGCTTTTTTGATCTCGGAAATGGCGTGCAGGTAGTTTTCCACGGCCTGGGTGTCAATGAGCGGCCCGACGTGGTTGTTCGGGTCGAGCGGATCGCCGATGCGGAGTTGGGCGTAAGCGCCGGCAAGGGCGGTCTTGGCCTGTTCGTACACGCTCTCGTGGATGATGAGGCGGCGGGTGCTGGTGCAGCGCTGGCCGGCGGTGCCCACGGCGCCGAACACGGCACCGGTCAGCACCACTTTCATGTCGGCGGAGGGCGTGATGATGATGGCGTTGTTGCCGCCGAGTTCGAGCAGGCTGCGGCCCAGGCGCTCGGCCACCGTGCGGCCCACGATCTTGCCCATGCGCGTGCTGCCGGTTGCGCTCACGAGTGCCACGCGGGTATCCTTGGTCATGTACTCGCCCACTTTGTAGTCGCCGTTGATGATGCAGGAAATTCCTTCGGGCAGGTTGTTGGCCTTCAGCACTTTCTGGAACAGATTCTGGCAGGCGATGGCACACAGGGGCGTTTTTTCGGAGGCTTTCCACACGCACACGTCGCCGCACACCCAGGCGATGCAGGCGTTCCAGGACCAAACGGCCACCGGGAAATTGAACGCCGATATGATACCCACGATGCCCAGCGGATGCCACTGCTCGTACATCCGGTGGCCGGGACGCTCGCTGTGCATGGTGAGGCCGTAGAGTTGGCGCGAAAGGCCGACAGCGAAGTCGCAGATGTCAATCATCTCCTGCACTTCGCCGAAGCCCTCTTGCAGGCTTTTACCCATTTCGTAGCTCACGAGGCGGCCCAGCGGGTCTTTGTATTGTCGCAACACATCGCCGTACTGGCGCACGATCTCCCCGCGCTTGGGCGCAGGCATTTCGCGCCACGTGCGGAACGCCGCTTCGGCGCCGGCGATGACCTGTTCGTATTGCTCGCGGGTGGTGACGGTGACGGAGCCGATATGCTCGCCGTCCACGGGCGAGTGGCTGTGCAGGCTGCGGGCGCTACCGGTGAGGTGTTCCTGGCCGGTCCAGGTGCCGGGGTTTTTGGTTTTGAGGCCGAGTTTGCGGAGAAAATCTTTTTGCATGGCGGTGGAAAGGTTTCTGGTTAGAGGGTTTCTGGTTTGAAGGTTGAGATTCTGTAGGGGCGACCCTTGTGGTCGCCCAATCCCGCGGCAGGGCGACCGCAGGATTGGGCGACCACAAGGGTCGCCCCTACGGATAGGGTTTGCACAAAGATTTCAGGTTGCCGGTATTTTAGGGGCCGCAAAGGTAGAGACAGCCGCCACGCCGTCAATCCATTTTTGAAAAAAAATACCCGTGGCTCACAGCATTTTCCGCCTCGGTGTTGCTTTGGAAAAACGGATGCACCACGACCTGGCGCAAAGCCTCCAAATCGCCGGGCCGCAGGTTTTCCACGGTGATCGGCAGTCCGGCCTCGTGATACAGGCGGCGGTAGTCCGGGATGCGCAGACGGCTCAGGGGTTGTACGCTGTTGTCAATCCAGGCCCAGACAGCCGGGGAAAAGCGCAGGAAATGGTACATATTGATGGACGTATCGAAATGCGCGAAATGGTCGGACAGGTCAATAAAATGCGACTGCACGCCGTCGGGCCGTGCAATACGCCGGAACTCGCGCAGAATACCGGACAGGATTTCCGGGTAAATATGCTCGAAGGTGTTGTTGGAGTGCACCAGGTCAATGGAGCCGTCGGACAGGGGCAACTGTCTTGCGTCCTGCACCAGATACCGGATATGCAGAGCATCCGTTAGTTGTTCGAACCCGAGGGCGTTATCGGAAGCAAGTTCGCGCAGGTACTCGAGCCGGTCGGGGCGGGCACGCACGTATGTTTCCAGTTTCCCGTGGTCTGCATAGTCCAAAAACTTCCGGATTGTCGTGCGCAGGTGTCCGGCGTTGGTGAGCAGGGAGATGTCTGCCGTTCGAATTTCTTCGGCGCCATACAGGTACATGGCGATGGGAACCACTGGATACCAGCCGGCGCCAAGTTCGAGCGTGCTATGTAGCGGGGCGCCACCGGAGTAGCATTCCCAGGCTCCGATGTGGTGGCGGGCGTGCTCCAGGCGGTCTTCGAAATAGGCATCGCTGAGGAAAACGCCCTTGGTGACATACTTTTGGAAAAAGTAGTTGATGCGCTGGCTGTACGGCAGGAACGAGATGGTTTTTTGGACGATGGCTTTAAGCACCCACTTCTGGATCATGGTCGGGATGTGTCGTGGCGGTTTTAGTCAGGTACAATTCCCGCAGCAGGCGGTTGTGGCGGATATGGTGGCCAATAAGCACAAAAAACAAGGCACGTGGGGTGCATTTCAGCCCACTGGCGGTGCCTAGAAAGGTGGATTGCTTTTCGGTGCATTGTTTTAGTAGAAAAACGGTGTTCTCCCGCACCGCTTTCCATTCTTTCAAAAGGTCTTTGAGGGTTCGGTTTGAAACGTCCACTTCTTCCATCCAGAAATCCTGATTGAACCCGGGCAACCCGATACGGTCGGCCCGAATGAATGAGAGAATTCGGTAGGCGAACACCCGTTCAAAATCAATGAGGTGCATGATTACCTGCTTGATACTCCATTTCTCCGGGGCGTAGCGGAAATCGCCGGCACTTTCCGATAGATTGCCCAGCAACTCCTGGCTCTCCCGAAATGTTTTGCGCAGCAAGACCAATGCGCTGCCGCGCTTGGGCAGTTCGCTCAGGTAAACCGCATGAAACGGTGCGTACTCGCTTTTTTTTGGTCGTTTCATAAAAGAGGTTTCTGGTTAGAAGGTTTGAAGGTTTGAGGGTTTCTGGTTTGAAGGTTTGAAGGTTTCTGGTTTGAAGGTTTGAGGGTTGGAATACCCGAATGTTGGAAACACAGAAGCCTTCTAACCAGAAACCCTCAAACCTTCAAACCTTCTAACCATAAACCCTCAAACCTTCTAACTTTCAAACCCTCAAACCTTCTAACCTTTTCTCGCCAGTACAGTCATAAACCAAACCTCAAACACGGTATAGACGGCGTACACCAGAAGAAAAATTCCGACGAACCAGGAGTTTTGAGGGTTTGTGGTTTGCTGATAGGCAAATAAAACAGCCACGGCTACGAGCATTTTCCCGAATACGGAAACGGATACGAGGTTGTTGAATGCCAGTTTGCTGGTGCTGTCGGCGGCGTTTTTTCCGGCAAAAAACAGGCCGGAACAGATTGCGATAAACAGCACGATCGTGCCGGCCGCAAACCCTGTATGTGCACGTGCGGGTGCGAACAAAGCAATGACTGCGGCCACTACTGCGGCAGTGCCGACGGTAATGCTGATCAGATACGTGAAAAATGTTTTACTGCTCATGCCGGGACTTGTGCGCGCAAAGGTATGCAACGAGCGTGGCTATACCGCCCGGCTCTTTATTTCAGTTGCCGATAAAGCGAAACCAAGGAAGCCACCATAAACAGGATGGTCAGAAAAACCGCCCAGAGCGGGCGTTCGAGTTGCATTTTGGCGTCTAACCAGCGCCCGATAAACACACCGGCGAGGCATGCCCCGAGCAGTTGGAAGGCGAGACCGCTGTACTTTGCCCAGTCCTTAATTGCGGACTTCCGCTTTTCCTCCGGCGATTTTGGCTGTAACATCGGTTCCGGTTGTGGCTTCGGTAGTTTTTGCTACGCCGTTGGCGCTGCCGGTTTCCATTTTGCAGGTCACGTTGAATTTGGCGCCGCTCTGCACCAGCAGTTTGTTGGTGGTGATATCGCCTTCCACTTCGGCGGTTTCGCGCACGTTGAGGAGTTCGCTTACGTGCAGTTTGCCTTTGAAATTGCCTTCAATCACGGCGTTGGCGCAATGTATTTCGCCTTCCACTGTACCCGTTGGGCCTATGATAACCTTGGCTTTGCAGGTCAGTTTGCCTTTGATGGTACCGTCCACGCGCAGGTCACTGTCGCAGCGAAGGGATCCGTCCACGACGGTACCCTTCACAAGGGTGTTTAACGAACTGGTGGGGGAAGAGGCCTGGCTTTTGGGTTCTTCTGTGTTTTTATTGTTGCCGAACATAGCGTCTTGGTTTAGGTAGTTGCAAAAATGAAAAAGATTTCCGCAGGGCACAAACCTACGGAAATCTTTTTCAGCATTGCTCCGGGAAAACACCCAATATGGTGCTCCGGATTAGAAATTCGGGCAGTATACACCGCGGCGTTCCGGGCCGCAAATCTTGTAGAGCAGCGAAAATTCGAATGCGCCGTTGCCGTTGGAGGCGGTGTACAGGCTGGACGTGTTGACGTCGTAGCTGAAGCCGATGGTGAATTGTTCGTAATCGAAGCGCGTGCTAAGAATAAACGCGTCAATGAGTTTGCCGTCCTCCAGTTTGTTGGCCATACGTGCCCACACACCGAGTTGGAAAGCCTGGTGGTAGCGGCGGCTGTTGCCCAGCAGGAACTTGAACGAGTTACCTGCATTGACCTGGAAAGACGGGCCCTGAAAGAAAGTCACCGCACCCGGGATAAGGCCAAAACGTTTGCCGACCATGAATTCACCGCCGGCGTGGAGGGTAAACTTGCCGTACAAGGGAATGTCCTGATTGCCGAACGACTGGTTGGCGCGGTTGAGGTGGCTGAACGCAGCGCCAAAGTAGAAGTTGTTGTCTTCATCGAACACGCTGAACCACAACAGACCTGCCGACATGTCGAGGAACAGGAAGTTCGGGTCGTCAATCACTTCGCCCGGCTGGTTGGGGTCATACTGGCCGGCACCGTTGTTTTGGCTGGGCCACCGGAGCGCCTGACTGTTGATGCTGCGCTGGCTTACGCCGAAGTCACCACCGAATACGAGGTAGTGGGCCTTGCGGCGGTAGCCGCCCATTTTTTTAGCATACGAACCCGAGATGCGGGCTTGCATGGTGGCAAACTCCGACTCGCCAGCCTTGTCGGCCCACAGCGTACCGCCGAGACCGAAGTAGTCGTAGCGGCCCACGGCAATTTTCTGATCGTAAGAAGCCGAGTAGGTGTTGTAGGCGTTTGGTCCGAGGATGGACGACCACTGGTTGCGGTAGTTGGCCACGAAACGATGATTACAGTTCATCACCCCGGTCATGGCCGGGTTGAGGTTCAGGGGGCTCATGTAGAACTGAGAAAAGTGGATGTCCTGGGCTTGAATTACTGTAACAGACAGAAACAGCACGAGACCGAGAAAACGAGCGTGTAGAGCAGTTTTTTTCATAGACAGGCAGACTATGTTGTTTGGTTGTGAACTTCTTGTGACAGCGAAAGAGAAGGCTTTAAACGATCTCTTTTACTTGTTAAGGTTGGCAAAGGTAGATTTTTCCCTTTTCGGAACGAAAGCTTTCCAATGTTTTGCAGGCGAATTTGAAAATTTTAACGCTCCCCCCCGATCCGGCCATTTTATTACACCCCTCCCGAGGCAGAAAACAGGTTGTCTAACGCGGGCATTTTGCCGTGTATTTTGGCAACGACGTTAAGGTTTTCAGTTGGGTAGATGTTTTAACAGGGCGAGACGCTGCCCGGAGTGTGTTAAAAGTGTCACGGATGGAAAAACTCTGTGAGCCTCTTTTACTCTGCGAGCCTCTGTGACACTAAAAAAATCACAAACGCCTGCTCACCTGCCGCACCATCTGGTTTTTCCAGTCGAAAAACGTGCCGGCGAGGATATGCTCCCGGGCCGTGCGCACGAGCCAGAGATAAAATCCGAGGTTTTGGAGCGAGGCTAATTGCATGCCGAGGATTTCCTCGTTGACAAACAAATGCCGCAGGTAGGCCCGGCTGTGGGTTTGGCTGGTGGGCACGGGACACTGAGCGTCTATGGGATCGAAACAATCCTTCCATCGGGCGTTTTTGATGTTCACGATTCCCTCGGCAGTGTAGAGCATACCGTGGCGGGCATTGCGGGTGGGCAGTACGCAATCGAACATGTCAATGCCCCGGGCGATGCACTCCAGAATATTTTCCGGGGTGCCAACGCCCATTAGGTAGCGTGGTTTGTCGGCGGGCAGTATTTCCGTCACTAATTCCGTCATGGCGTACATATCCTCTACGGGTTCGCCCACCGACAGGCCGCCGATGGCGTTGCCGTCGCGCCCGAAGGAGGCGATCGTCTCGGCGGATATTTTGCGCAGCTCGGGGTAGGTACTGCCCTGTACTATGGGAAAAAGTGTTTGGGAGTAACCATACAGCGGCTCGGTGGCGTCGAAGCGTTCCACACAGCGCCCGAGCCAGCGGTGGGTCAGTTCCATCGAGTTTTTCGCGTAGCGGAAATCGCAGGGATAGGGGGTGCACTCGTCGAAGGCCATAACGATGTCGGCCCCGATCACGCGCTGGATATCCATCACGCCCTCCGGGGTGAAGGTGTGTTTGGACCCGTCAATATGGCTTTGGAACGTGACGCCATCTTCCTTGATCTTGCGGCGGTGCGCGAGCGAGTACACCTGGAAGCCGCCGCTATCGGTCAGGATCGGTTTGGCCCAGCCGTTGAACCGGTGCAGGCCGCCCGCCGTACGCAGGGTGTCCAGGCCAGGGCGCAGGTAAAGGTGGTAGGTGTTGCCGAGGATGATCTGCGCCCGGATGTCCCGCTCCAGTTCGTGCTGATGCACGGCCTTGACGGTTGCCGACGTACCCACGGGCATAAAAATTGGTGTTTCGATCCGCCCGTGGTCGGTTTCGATCAGGCCTGCCCGCGCGCGGGTGTTCGTATCGGTCGTGTGTAGATCGAACTTCATTTTATTAGGTTGGAGGGTTAGAAGGTTTCTGGTTAGAGGGTTACTGGTTGGAAGGTTACTGGTTTGAGGGTTGTTCCAACCAGAAACCTTCCAACCAGAAACCTTCCAACCTTCTTCAAGCCAAATTCCGCCGGCTGTCCAACTTCAGCAGCACGCCGATCATGAACGTGAACCCGATGAGGGAGGAGCCGCCGTAACTGATGAACGGCAAGGGTATCCCGATGATGGGGAACAACCCCATCGTCATACCTATATTGATAATGACGTGCACGAAAATGACACCGGCCACGCCGTACGCATATATTCTCGAAAAATTGGACCGCTGGCGCTCGGCGATCTGCGTGATCCGGTACAACAACACGAAGAACAGACCGACCACGCCGAGTACCCCCACGAAACCGTGTTCCTCGCCGACGGTGCAAAAGATAAAGTCGGTGCTTTGTTCGGGCACGTACTTGAGTTTGGTCATGTTGCCGTTCAAGGGCCCTTTGCCGAAAAATCCACCGGAGCCGATGGCCATTTTGGAGTGCAGCAGGTTGTAGGCCGACCCGCGCGCGTCGGAACTTGCCTCGGACGGGTTGAGCCAAATGCGGATGCGCTGTTGCTGGTGCGGGGCCATAAGTGAGTAGCCAAACTCGGCCAGAAACACCATCCCGCAAGCAAGGCCAAGTACCAGGCCGATCAACTGTAGTTTGCGCTGGATGAGGTTGTTCTTGCGGAGATAACTCTTCAGAAAAACGACGACTATAAAAACAAGCGGCAATGCCATGACCCAGAGTGGGCCGATCGGGGAGGATGCAGGTGTTTCCCCTGAAACAGGCTTGTCAAGTGCATATTCGGACGTCAGTTTCCAGACCCAGGTGCTGATATCTTCCCACCAAAAGGTGATCGGCACTAACAGAAAAAGTACGACCCACCACGGGCGGGTATTTTGGTGCTCCGAAACAATGCGCATACCAGCCACCAACATCAGCGCGGCAGCCACTTCGGCGGCGGGGAACATCAGGCCCAAAATGACCATCAGTGCCGTGCCGAAACCCAGCGCATACCATCCTGACGGAAGCCCCTCGCGGTACATGACCAACACGAAGGAAAAAAACACCAGCGCCGACCCGGTGTCTTTTTGCAACAGGATGATCAGGGCCGGCAACAAAAAAAGAGCGGCAGCGTACAGACGCGACTTGGTGTCGCGCAGCGTCACCCCCGTGGCGCTGAGGTATCCGGCTATAGCCAGACAGGTGCTGAACTTGACAACCTCCGAGGGCTGAAACGAAAACCCGCCGAATTGGTACCAGGCGTTGGCGCCGTTCACTTCCCGGCCAAAAACGATAGTACCGGCCAGCAAGACCAATGAGACAAGATAAATGGGGATGGCTAGGGTGCGCCAAAACGTCCAGTCGGACATTTGAATAAAAAAGAAAATAACCGCGCAAAACACGATAAAAAACATCTGCTTGCCCGCGTTATTCTCCAGGTCAAATATCTGCCCGGCAGTACCCGTACCCATGCTGGCTGAATAAATCATCACCCACCCCACCATGGCAAGTGCAATGTAGCAGGTCAGCAGGACATAGTCCAACTCCTGTATGCCTGTAGCCGTGTTTTTGAAGTCCTTCATTTCAGCATGGTGTTGCGCTGTGCACTACTCGAGAAAGTCGCGCGGGTGAATGTTGCTGTCCCGGGTCGGGTAGGCGTCCGGGTAGGTATCCTTCAGCAGGATCAGGGTGGAAAGCGCCTCTTGCCGTGTCAGGAACGCGCCGACACGGAGTTTGTAGTACGGTTTTTCGTGCACCCAATCGGCGGTCATCTCGGAGTAAAGACTCAAAAACTGTGTTTTCCCTGCCTCTACGAGCTGCCGGTCGGTGCTGGACATGATCTGGATGCGCCAGCCTTCCATGCGGGGATTAGCCCGGTTTTGTGCCACCCAGGTCCGAACCAGTTGCTCGACGGCAGGGTCCGTGTTCACCTGCACATTTTGTGCCCCGGCGCAGGTGCCGGTTGCCAATATGATCAGTACAGTGAAAAGTCGGGAGCGCATACGTTGAGAGGTTACGGGTTAGAGGGTTACGGGGTTACGGGTTACGGGTTAGGGGGTTACGGGTCGGAAGGTTATACGAACCAGAAACCTTCTAACCTTCAAACCTTCAAACCTATTTTATGATTTCAAGCCCGGCGGATGTCCCCAAACGGTCGGCGCCGGCTTTCACCAACGCTTCGGCGCCGGCGCGGGTTCGGATGCCTCCGGAGGCTTTAACTTTCATTTTATCGCCGGCAATGGACTTGAGCAGGCGCACCATGTCGGGTGTGGCCGGGTGTCCGTGAAAACCCGTGCCGGTTTTCAGGTAATGGATACCCGATTCACGGGCGATATCGGCGACCTGCCGGATTTCGTCTTCGGTCAAAAGGCCGCATTCCAGAATAAGTTTGGAGGTGCGGCCCCGGATGGACGTGGCCCGGGCGATACCGTCCACATCGTGGGCGACGTGGTTCCAGTTTCCGCTTTTTACGGCAGCAATGTTGAGCACAGCGTCAATTTCGTCGGCGCCTTCGTCCAACGCGCGTTTAATTTCTTCGCTTTTGGCTGCAATGCCCGTGTAACCCATCGGGAAACCAACTACTGTAGCCACACGTACCCGGCTTCCTTCTCCCAGAGCGCGTTTGGCATCGCGAACAAAAAAAGGTGGAATACACACACCGACGAAACCACACTGGGTGGCTTCCTCGCAAATACGGCGCACCTCGTCCAGCGAGCAGTCTGGTTTCAGGAGCGTATGTTCGATTATTCCGGCTAAATTTGACATCAGGTTATACAGCACATTTTTGAGCCGCCAAAAATAGGGCGAGCGATTGCAATTGGTGTAAAATCAAGTTGTTAAAATAAAAATTTCTTGTGTCTGCATGCACGAGCCCTGTACCGAATTCCGTCCGAAGGCAAAAACCCGGATATGCTCTACAACGCGTTCGTATACCTTTGCGGCAAAAAAAGTACCATGTCTACCGCGCTTTCCGCATTTCAGCAAGATATCCGAACCGGAATTCCCGCCACCCTGCCCGAACCGAGGCCGCTCGATCCCTCGGTGAGCCACGCGCCCCGCCGGGTGATCGAAGGCGTTTTGTCCCGCGCCGACAAGATTTTGGCCATCCGCAACGCCTTACGCTATTTCCCGGAGGCATGGCACGAAACCCTGGCCCCCGAGTTTGCCGATGAACTGGAACGCTACGGCCGCATCTACATGCACCGCTTCCGCCCCGACTACCCCATGCACGCCCGTCCGGTAGCCCACTACCCGGCCCGCTGCCGGCAGGCCGCCGCCATCATGCTCATGGTGCAAAACAACCTCGACCCCAAGGTGGCCAAGCACCCGCACGAACTCATCACCTACGGCGGCAACGGCGCAGTGTTTCAAAACTGGGCACAGTACCTGCTCACCATGCGCTACCTGTCGGAAATGACCGAAAACCAGACCCTCGCGCTCTATTCCGGCCACCCGATGGGCCTGTTTCCCAGCCACCCGGAAGCCCCCCGCGTGGTGATCACCAACGGCATGATGATCCCGAATTATTCCAAAAAAGAAGACTGGAACCGCTACAACGCCCTCGGCGTCACGCAGTATGGCCAGATGACCGCCGGTTCGTTCATGTACATCGGGCCGCAGGGCATCGTACATGGCACCACCATTACGCTGCTGGGAGCCGGCCGCAAACTGGGCCTGGGCGATACCGACCTTCGCGGGCGGGTGTTCGTCACCAGCGGCCTCGGCGGCATGTCCGGCGCGCAGGCAAAGGCCGCCGTCATCACGGGCTGCGTGGGCGTAATTGCCGAAGTGGACGGCGATGCCGTTCAGCAGCGCATTGCCGACGGCTATATTTTGAAGGAAAATGTGTTCACCGACCTGACCGACCTGATCGCCCGCATCGAAACCAGCCGCCAAAACCGGGAGGCTGTGGCGCTCATCTACCACGGCAATATCGTGGACCTTTGGGAGCGTTTCGCCCGGGACAATGTCCGCATCGAACTCGGTTCCGACCAAACTTCCTGCCACAACATCCACGACATGGGCTACTGCCCCGCAGGCTACACCTTCGAGCAGGCCAAGCAACTTTTAGTGACCGATAAGCCCCGTTTCATGCAGGCCGTGGCGGAGTCGCTGCGCCGGCACGTCGCCGCCGTCAACACGATGAGCGAACAGGGCATGTACTTCTGGGACTACGGCAACGCCTTTTTGAAAGAAGCCGGCGATGCAGGCGCCGAGGTGTTTGCAACTGCCGAAAAAGATGTGTTTCGGTACCCGTCCTATGTCGAGGACATCATGGGGCCACTCTGCTTCGACTACGGGTTCGGGCCATTTCGCTGGGTGTGTTGCTCCGGCGACCCCGCCGATCTGCAAAAAACCGATGCCATCGCTGCCGGGGTGCTGACCGACATGCTCGCCGAAGCCCCCGCCGATATCCGTGGCCAGATCAACGACAACCTGCTCTGGATTCAGACGGCGCACGAAAACCTGCCGGTCGTGGGCTCCTACTCCCGTATTTTGTACGCCGACGCCGAGGGGCGTATGCGGGTGTCCAAGGCGTTCAACGACGCCATCGCCGTCGGCGAACTGGCCGGCCCGGTCGTGCTGGGCCGCGACCACCACGATGTGAGCGGCACCGACTCGCCCTACCGCGAAACGGCCAACATCTACGACGGCTCCCGTTTTACGGCGGATATGGCCGTGCACAATGTCATCGGCGATTCGTTCCGGGGCGCTACCTGGGTGAGCCTGCACAACGGCGGCGGCGTGGGTTGGGGAGAGGTCATCAACGGCGGTTTCGGCATGGTGCTCGACGGCACCCCGGAAGCCAACCGCCGCCTGCACGCCATGCTGTTCTGGGACGTAAACAACGGTATCGCCCGACGCGCCTGGGCACGCAACCCGCACGCGCTCACCACCATCCAGCGGGCTATGGCCGATTACCCGGGTTTGCAGGTGACGATCCCGAGTTTGGCGGACGAGGGGTTGGTGGAGCGGGTGGTGGAGACTTTCCAGGTTTTAAAAACCTGGAAAGTCTGAAAAACAATCAGCATTTTGGGCGCAAAGACATGCCGTTAGGTGCTGCTATTGCAGGGGGGGGCGACATGCCCACTCCTTGCACCCGGAGGACAAGTTCTTCCACGGGATGTTCGAGTAATTCCATGAACGAGACACCGTAAAATTCGGCGATCTTCCGCAGGCGTTCGAGCCTGGGTGGAGCGGCCTTGCATTCCATTTTGTGGTAGGCCGGTTGGGAGATGCCGAGGTGGTTAGCCAGATCAGCCTGGGCAATTCCAAAGTGGTTCCGAAGACAGCGCAGTTTGCGGCTGAATCCGGCGGAGAGGGGATGTTCCATAGATTGAAGCGAAAAAAAGGATTGAAAAATTGGGTCTCCGGACGCAGATAATTTTGGCTGCCCAAATATAAGCCTAAAAGTTCCCGGACAACAAAGCCCCTCCGCAAAATAATAACCAAAAGTTATTAAATCCTCCTGCGCCAATATTGGGCAAACGGCACGCAAAATGTTGTTTTTCAGAAAATAAGACTGGAACAGAGAAGCATTTCAAATACACTTCCCGAAGAATATAACTTTTGGTTATTGGAGCGAAAAAGCGGCGAGGCGACCTTTGGGAAGTTGTTTTGGCCAAAGAAGTCAACAGCCAATCGCCAACAGCCAACAACAAAAAAAAGAGGCAGCAGCGGCAACTGCTACCTCCCGACCTGCCCCGAAAGCCGCCCGGTAGCACCGAAATGGCCGGGTAAAACAATCAGAGTAGGGATCAATAAAATCGTCACAAAAGTATGGAATTCACGAAGCAACATCACAGGTTCATTTTGACCCTGCTCCTGCTGGGGCTAGCAGGTAGACTATTCGCCCAAGATTATCAAGCAGGGGTGATCTACTTAAAAATTGCCGACACCTCCAATGTAGAAATTACGTTCCCTCCTCCCACCAATTTTTCAGGCGATGTGGCACTTATTTACCAGATATTTGACGATTACGACGTGACTGAGGTGGAAAAACCGTTTGCTGTATTGGCAACGACAAGGCTTGAGCGTATTTACAGGGTTTACTTTGATGAAAGCAAGGATGTATCGGCCTTTATCGCAGCCTTGAGCATGCTTGATATTGTTGAGTATTCAGAACAAGTGCCCCAAATGAAACTGTTGAGTACGGTACCGAACGACCCCTTGATCTCTCAACAATTCCATCTCGATCAAATTCAGGCATTCGACGCATTCGACCTGCATCAGGGAGGAAACGCAACTGTAGCCATTGTGGACGATGGCGTGTTGACAACCCACGAGGACTTGGCTGACAATATCGTAGCCGGCTGGGATGTAGCCGACGACGATAGCGATCCCAACCCACCCCTCCAAGGAGTAAATGCTGCCAACCCATCAGGGCCGTTTTCACACGGCACCTGGGTAGCGGGTGTTGCCGGTGCTGTAACTAATAATAGCATCGGAGTTGCTTCGATCGGTTGGAGCAATCGTATTATGCCCGTTAAGGTCATTAAAGATGATACGGAATATCCATTATCAGCCGAGTTTGCATTCGAGGGTGTTGCATGGGCAGCGGCAAACGGTGCTGATGTGATCAACATGTCTTTTGCTGGCCCCGGCGATTCAGAAGCCGAGTATGACGTTCTTGTAGCCGCAAGACAAGCCGGTGCAATACTCGTAGCCGGTGCAGGAAATCAAGGCACCATACCTCAATATCCTGCCGCCTATGGAGAAGGATTTACAAACCAACCTTGGTATCTTCCTGATCGCTATTTAGTCATCGCTGTTGCCAATATTGATGCAAATGGAGATATGAATCCGTATTCCAGTTTTGGGGGATGGGTAGATATTTCAGCATACGGAACAAGTATTCTTACGACGGCTGCCGGTTCTTCAAACGGTGACCCTCTTAACGATTTATACACCAACCCGAGCGGAACATCCATATCCTCTCCCTTGGTAGCAGGTCTTGTTGGTCTGATGATTTCGTATAATCCTACTGCCTCAGACGATGATATAATTAATTGCCTGATAAACACCGCCAACGACGATATTTATGGGCCTTCTCACCCGTTTAATGTTCCCGGCACGTTGGGAAACGGTCGAATAGATGCCTTTGCAGCATTAAGGTGTCTGGCCTCCGATTGTGCCGACGACCCGATTGCGGTGATTTCTCCAAGTGAAATGTCAATATGCCCAGATGGAGAAGTAGATATTACAGCCAATAATGGAATTGCCTTTTTATGGTCAACTAATGAGACCACGAGAACCATTACAGTTGACCAACCCGGTACCTACTCCGTCACAGTTACCTTTCCTGGGAATTGCACCGCAACTGCTTCAGTGGATATTGATCCGGCGATCACCGAAGCATTTGCGTTTCCGTTGGAAAACAGCGGTCAATACCCCAATGATGGCATTGTATGTTCATCGTATAGCGTTGAGGTAGCGGTTGTTGAGGGAAGCTCCTATTTGTGGAATTTTGGCTCGACATATCAATCTGATTTTCGGTCTTTTTCCCCGCCGGCTACCTGGAACTATTCCGTTACCGTTACGGATGTCGGAGGTTGCGCAGGAGTTACAGATGTCGTGTCCGGTACAATATATTGGTATGAGCCGCCAGTAGCCTCCATCGAAATCGAAGAAGACTCGGAAACACCCGATGACGGCATTATTTGTTTTGGATCAAGTATCACCCTAACGGCTACGGGAGGGGCAACGTATCTGTGGACAACCGGCGCCACAACCGAGAGTATTACCTTGACCCCTACAAGCTATGGTTTTAAAAATATTGGTGTAAGCGTGACGGATGCGAATGGATGTATGAGTTTTACAACAATATGGTTTCAAGTGATTTATTGCCCCCTCCAAGCCTTCGACTGCCCCTGCACCGATGCCAACACACTCAACATCGAAGCCGACGAAAACGGCTCCACGTACTCCACGCTGGAGGCTGCCAACAATTACGACCAGAACAACGACGGCATTCTGGATGCAAGCGAACACAATGGCTGCATCGCCATCGTCGGCCAATTGGTGATAGACGAAGACCTGACCATTACGGGCTGCCCCGATATCCGGATGCAGCCCTGCGCCGAAATCGTGGTGCGACCGTACCGGCAGTTGTCCATGAAGCAAAACGCAATTTCCGGGTGCGAAACGATGTGGAAAGGAATAACCGTGGAGTCCCTTGGTCGCCTGATATTTCAGGACAACAACCCGGTCGAAGACGCCCAACACGCCATTACGGCCTACGGCAGTATTTTGACTCTGCCCTCGACCACGATCCAGATACAGCGCAACAAGTTTATCCGAAACCACATCGGCGTTTATGTACCGGGGCCGCAATTCTCCGTGGTCGCCCACATGCCCTTCACGAAAAACATATTTATCGGGGACGGAACGCAGGCTCTGCTCCCGCCCTGCGACCAGAACCTGCCCAACTGGGATGCCGACAACGGGTACGCCGGGGTAGTCAGCCGGTACGTTGATTTCTCCGTGGGCAACGCCACCGACAACAGCATCTCCAATACCTTCTCGGCACTGCGAAACGGTGTGATCGGCGAGAGTTGCTGGCTACAGGTACACCATGCGAGTTTTTCCGATATGGTGGGCGAGTGGGTGAGTCCAAATGCGCCGCCCACGCTGGCATCCTCTTTTGGGGTAGGAATATTGGCCAATATTGGCCGCTCAACGGTACGGGATTGCGTCTTTGACGGCTGTAGCCACGGCATTTTTTCCAACAATGTATTGGTCACGGCCCTCGATAATGATATGCCGGAAGTACGCAGAGGCATGGAAATTTTGAGTCCGTATTCGTGCCAGTTGTGGGACAACGAGGACATCGCGTTCCGAAATCGCGGCATTTTAGTGCGTGACCCGCAGGTCAATAGTTTCCTCAGTTCGTGGCTTCGTTTCGACATCAACCGGAACGACCTGAGCAATTTTGACCAAAATGACGGCGGCGATATAGCCATTGAAATCAGGGGAGCAAACGGGGTTTATCTCCCGAATGCCCGCATGTCGGAAAACGAGATCTTCCTGGATGCCGCAGAAAGTAGTATTTTGGTAAACGGCACAGATCACTGGACGCTGGACGACAATTTTATCCAGCACCGGGCCTTGCCCAACCAGCAAAACTCCTTTGGCTTGGGCGTGCAACTGCAAGCCTCTCGGCACAACTATTTGTACGACAACACGGTAGAAGATATCGCCAACACACCCGGAACCCGGGCATTCCATACAAGCCAGAGCACCGACAATACCTTTTGTTGCAACAACACCTCCGGCAACAGCATTGCTTACAGTTTTTTTGGCACTTGCGCACCTACTGCTCTGCGTACCTCTGATCTGGCAGGACACCAAACATGTCTCGAAATAAGTCAGGGAAGTTCGATTGGAGAGCAGGGAGTGTTTGACCCAATCACTTTAACCTTTCCCAACTATGGGAATTTATTCTACACTGGATCCGGCACTGCTCGGAACTGGGGGATCACAAACGATGAGATTGCTGCTTCGTTTTTCCACGTTTTAAGCGACCAGACGCCGGATCGTCCGGCGACAATTGACTTGCCCAACATCTCCAATCCACTGGCAGACCTCTGGTTCGATGAGGATGGTGTCGGAGAGCAGGATTGCGCCGACTGCCCAGTCCCACCCCAACTCCCCGTGGGGCGGAGCGAAATCATTGATGAAAACGACCGGATCACTGCCGGCACGGGCTTCGGCACGGCCACGCAGCGCCATGAAGCACTTCAGTGGGAAAACAGCCGCAACCTGTACCGCCGAATGCGCGAGTATGCCGCCCTGCACAATCAGGACAGCCTCGTGGACGCTTTTTATGCTAATGCCCTGTCGGGCAGAATAGCCGAATATTACGAAGCCGACAGCCTTGTTCGCGATGTTTCCGTGTTGTCGCCTTCCGTCAGTCAAGGTATGGAGACAGCCATTCAAGGAATCCTGCAAGCCGATTCACTCATCCGGCTCCGGCTCGTTACGCTTGGCACCGCCGTTGGCTGGGCAGACTCTTTGGAGATATACCGTCAGGCAGACTCGATTCGTATGGATGCCGCCGTGTTCAGCAGAGACCTGGTGGCGTACATAGATACCGCCCGCACCGAACGCAAAACAAAGGCAGTTGCTGCTATACAAGTCGCATCTGCCCTTGATGCCGAGGAGATACTGGAACGCAACCGCAAGGACGTGCTCGTGATCTATTGCCAAACCATCGGGCAGGAAAACTACCAGCTCAACACTACGCAGGCCGAGACCATAGCCGACATCGCCTACCAATGCCCCGATGAAGGCGGTAGCGCCGTGTACCTTGCCCGCGCCATTTACCAGTTGGTGGAACCGACCGAGTTCGATGATACAATCTTGTGTGGGTCGGAAGAGCGCAGCGTTACCGGTACCAACTCGTCTGTCAAACCCGCTTTTGATTTTGTGCTGAAACCCAACCCGACATCCGGTAGTGCTTCCATCATTGGTCTTGAGCGAGCGGGCAGCCAATCTGTACAGGTAACCTTGCGCCACGTATCGGGGCGGTTGGTCCTGGAAAAACAGTTTGATCTCCCGAATGAAGCGCTGAATTTCATGTTGGATGTCTTATCACCGGGCATCTATTTCTGCCATGTGCGCGTAGGCACCCAAACGGAAACTCGCAAACTAATCCTGATCCGTTAATTTTTCACAAGGCGGTGCTGTCTTTTGCAGACAGCACCGCTCCTTTTTTCTATATGAAAAAAATCATACTCTTGCTAGTAAGTATGTTGCCCTCCTGCTTGTTCGGGCAATTTCACGACAATACCATCTTGTTAGGTTACTATGGCGGGTGGATCACGCCACCCGGCGACGGATTGGGGATCAGCGTACTAACATTTCCCGATGGCCGATTAAACATCAAAGAAAATGAAATACTGACGATGTATTTTGGCATGACTAATGCAATTCTTTCCGATTCAAACGGTGTCTTGCAGATGTACACAAATGGAGGCGACATTGGTAATTCTTTATGGGACAATATAGAGTATGGCGATACCCTGACAGATGACGGCCCAGGCCCTAACATCTGGCCCCAATTCGCCCTCGCCCTGCCAAAGCCCGGCCCAGGCAACCGTATCGTTCTGCTATACGGTGACGAGGAGTATTTCTCGTTTACCGATCCTGATACCGTATTGTGGATCGTTTCCCTCAACTTGTACGCGGCAGAAATTGACATGAATTTGAACAACGGCTTGGGCAAGGTAATATCGAGAGGCGAACTGGTGATCGAAGATACCTTGGCACTCGGCAAGTTCACGGCTACCAAACACGCCAACGGAAGGGATTGGTGGATACTGGCCCATGAAAAAAACTCGAACACCTATCATCGGTTATTGCTTGATCCTTCCGGGATACACCATGCCGGTACGCAAACTATAGGGCTTCCGTATACCGATGGTGTCGGGCAGGCGTGCTTTTCGCCAAACGGAGAATACTATGTGATCGTGGACGGGGTAGATTTCGATACGACAACCCTTGTGGGCTGCTATATCAATATATACAACTTTGATCGATGTACGGGGCTACTCTCCAATCATAAGCAAATTATCGAGCCACAAGGAGCATGGGTGGGAGGAGCCATATCGCTCGATTCGAGGTACTACTACGCAGGCTTTTCCATGTTTACCCGGCAGTACGACCTTTGGGCAGACGACGTAGAATCCAGCGGCGTAGTAGTCATGGAATACGACGGGTATCTGGCGCCCAACCCGACACGCCCCATGTACCTGCAACTGTTTCCCGACGGCAAAATCTACTCCTGTACGTCCACTCTATCCAACGTGTTGCACACCATCCACTACCCCGATGAACCGGGTATGGCCTGCCAATACGAGCAGCACGCCGTGCATCTGCCCACGCGCAACGCACGCTCCATTCCCAACTTCCCATATTTTCGCCTCGGCCCGCTTGACGGCTCACCCTGCGACACCCTCGACCTGAACAACAACCCCAAAGCCTGGTACCGGTACGAGCAGGACACGCTTGACCCACTTGATGTAGAGTTTCGCGACCTGTCGTACTATGAGCCGGCCACCTGGGCCTGGGACTTCGGCGACGGCTCGCCCGCGAGCAGCGCGCGCCACCCGCAGCACCAGTACGCGCAGCCGGGCGCCTACATCGCCTGTCTCATCGTGAGCAACCAGTACGGCTCCGACACACACTGCAAAACACTCTACCTCGGGGTGACGGCACAAGATAACCCGGTGCTGCAAGCGCAAATACGGGTGTGGCCCAACCCCTTCCACAATCGCTTCGCAGTGGCGCTCAGCGCCAACCTGCGAAGCCCGGTCGTGCGCCTGCACAACGCGACGGGGCGGTTGGTGCTGGAGCAGCGCTTGGTGCTGGGGGTAAACGAGATCGAGGCGGCGGGCTTGCCGGCGGGGCTGTATGTATGGGAGGTTGTCGCCGGCGGGGAGCGGGTGAAGAGCGGGAAAGTGGTAAAAACGGAGGGGCCATGAGGTGGCATGGAGCGTGTTCAGAAAACTGTGCCAAACCTTCCGAGATGTTTTTTAACACAGAGAACACCGAGTGCTGCACAGAGAGGCGCAGCGTGTAACTTATTTGAAATCAAATCTCTGTGTTTCTCTGTGCAGCACTCGGTGTTCTCTGTGTTATTATTGCTCTCAACGGGCGCACCCCGAAAACAAGCACCATCAGCCAGCCGATCGCTCACCTCTTCAGCATCTCCAGTACCCCCGCACCCGGCTTGTCCAGAAAAACCAGAGCGTGCGCCCGCGCGTCGTCCACCACGTCGGCGGGATACACAAAGGCGCGGTCGCGAAAGATTTCGCGGAGATCGGCGGCATCCAGCGCGCTGATCTTGGCGGCAAACAATTCGGCTTTTTCAAAACAGTATTGCAGCCGGTCAAGCAGGAACTGGAAATCCTTGACCCAGATGACGGCATTTTTAGGCAGCACGCGAAACAGCGGAACCTTTTGGTCTTGCCGGAAACGCGTGTTCAGGTTGGGCACGATGCGCACGCTGCCGATGGGTTGTTTGGACAATTGCGTGAGCGGATCGAAGGTGCGGATACTTTCCACCTCGTCGTCGAACAGTTCGATCCGGTAGGGGAATTCGTTCCCGTACGAAAACAAGTCCACGATACCACCCCGGATGCTGAACTGCCCGGGTTCGTACACGAAATCAGTGCGTTCGAAACCGTACTCCACCAGTACTTGCATGACGAAATCCATGTCCAGTTTTTCTCCGGTAGTCACTTCGATGCGGCTTTGGGCCAGGACTTCGGGCGACACCACTTTTTCGAACAACGCCTCCGGGTAGGTGACTACGGCAAAACCCGTTGAGCCGGGAGCGGTCACCTTGTTGATCGTTTCCGAGCGTTGCAGGATTTGCGTGGGGTTGAGGTCGTCGAAGAAAGCCGGGCGTTTGAAACTGTCGGGAAAAAAATGCACGACCTGTTCGCCGAGGATGCCCTGGAGGTCGTTGAGCAGGTAGGCGGCGTCCTCTTTGCTTTCGGCAATGAACAGGACGGCCGACCCTTGCGGTCGCCCGGGTTGTGTCGGAGGCTGAACCGTGGCAGCAACCGCGAAGGCCAGTTGCGCGCCGGTGAGGCCGGCGAGGTGGACGCGTGCGGCGGGTTCCAGCACGGCTTGAACCAGTTGGGCTGTAGCGGGGTGTTCGCGGTAGCGATCGAGAAGGTGGCCGATGTTGCTCACGGGGCAAAGGTAGGGCGAGCCCATGGCAATGTGCCCACCGAAGTTTTTTGTTTGCCGGTTGGCGCCTCTACCCCGGTTTGGCGATCAAACTCACTCCGGTCATTACTTCCGGTTTTTCCAGTCCCATCAGTTCGATCAGTGTGGGCGCCACATCGGCGAGACGACCGTGGTTGAGTTTTACGGTGTTTTTCAGGTACTTGCTGACGAGAATACAGGGCACGGGGTTCATCGTGTGGGCGGTGTTGGGTGTGCCATCGGGATTTATCATGTAGTCGGAGTTGCCGTGGTCGGCGAGGATGAGGCAGGCGTAACCGTTTTCTTCGGCCAGCGGGATGATGCGACTGAGGCAGTGGTCCACGGTTTCAGCGGCTTTAACGGCGGCGCTGAATACGCCGGTGTGGCCCACCATATCGGTGTTGGCAAAGTTGAGGCAGATGAAATCCGGCTTGTTCTCGCGGATGTCCTTCAGAATAGCCTCGGTAAGTTCGGGGGCGCTCATTTCCGGCTGAAGGTCGTAGGTGGCCACCTTGGGCGAAGGGATCATGATGCGCCGCTCGCCCTCAAAGGGTTCTTCGGCGCCGCCGGAAAAAAAGAAACTGACGTGCGGGTACTTCTCCGTTTCGGCGATACGGACTTGTGTGAGGTCGGCATCGGACACCACCTCGCCAAGTGTCATTTCCACATTGTCCTTATCGAACAGGATGAAGATATTTTTGAACGACTCGTCGTAGCGGGTCATGGTGACATAGTGCAGGGGCACGGTGTGCATACCGTGTTCGGGCATGTCTTGCTGGGTGAGCACGGTGGTCAGTTCGCGCAGGCGGTCGGTGCGGAAGTTGAAGCAGATGACCACGTCGCCGGTTTCGATGGTGGTCAGGGGTTTGCCGTCGGCATCGGCACGAAGCATGGGTTTGAGAAACTCGTCGGTCACGCCCGCTTCGTACGATTTCCGGATGGCTTCCGGGAAGTCGGCAACGATTTCGCCCTGACCGTGCACGAGCAGGTCGTAGGCCAATTTGACGCGTTCCCAGCGTTTGTCGCGATCCATGGCGTAGTAGCGTCCGATGACGGAGGCCAGTTCGATGGTTACGTAGTTATTGTCCCGGATGTAGTTTTCAAGGTCTTCGATGAAGGCGGCCCCGCTTTTGGGGTCGCAGTCGCGTCCGTCGGTGAACGCGTGGATAAAAATCCGGCGTCCTTCCAGTTCATTGGCGATATCGCACAGGGCTTTGAGGTGGTTGATGTGGGAATGCACGCCCCCGTCGGACACCAGGCCGAGGATGTGAATTTTGGTGCGTGCAGCCTTGGCGTACACAAAAGCCTGGGTCAGGGTCTGGATTGTTCTCAGTTCGCCTTCCCGAACAGCTTTATTGATTCGAGCCAGTTCCTGCCACACAACGCGCCCCGCGCCAAGGTTCATGTGCCCTACTTCAGAGTTGCCCATTTGCCCTTCGGGCAATCCCACGTCTTCGCCAAACGTGATGAGGGTGCTGTTCGGGTAGTTTTGGAGCAAGTTGTCCATGAACGGCGTGTTTGCCTGCCGGATAGCATCGGCTTCGGGCACAGGGCCAATGCCCCAGCCATCGAGGATCAAAAGAAATGCGCGGGAGTGTGCTAACATGGGTTAGAAGGTTACTGGTTAGAAGGTTACTGGTTAGAAGGTTGCTGGTTAGAAGGTTGCTGGTTAGAAGGTTGCTGGTTAGAAGGTTGGTAAACCAGAAACCTTCTAACCAGTAACCTTCTAACCTTTTTTCGCGCAAAAATAAAAAACCCGTC
>Ga0154020_10001543_pt1 | contig 28298 bp, 25 predicted proteins | sample Klosneuvirus_201_FD_109709 | JGI IMG/M metagenome (GOLD analysis project Ga0154020, IMG submission 109709) | Active sludge microbial communities from wastewater, Klosterneuburg, Austria - Klosneuvirus_20160825_MG | ecosystem: Engineered > WWTP > Aerobic digester > Activated sludge | place...
CCCACCAAAAAGCCGGAAATCGCCTTTGCCCAAACCTATTTCGCTGTACAGACCCGACGGCAAGAACTCATTGAGCAGCGCCTGCTTGACCGCGACCGCGTGAGCGCGCGCGAAAAACTGTCTTGTCCTGAAATGACTTTACACAATACTTTCCCCCTCACGCCCACACCTTACACCCCTCCGTACAATTCGTGCAAATATCAATCTCGCTGCGCCCGATCAGGATTTTCCGGCGAAAATCCCGGTAAGCGCCGTTTTGCCAGATGTCCCGAAACGGCGCAGCCTTGAGGTCGCCGAGGCGGTGTGTGGCATCCTTGTCGAAACAGCAGGGCACCACCAGCCCGTCCCAGGTGACCACGCAGGCGTGCCAGAGTTTCCAGCAATGGTTGTGCAGGGCATGGCGCGGCGCCCAGGTGCCGTCGGGCAGCCGGGCGTAGCGGGCATAGCGATCCTGTTCGGGGATCAGCGGATGGCCGTGGCGGTAGTCGTACACCTGGGCGGTTTTGAGTTTCACCTCGTCGGCGCCGATCTCGCGAGCGAGGCGTTTCAGGTCCTCGATCTGGTGTTCGTTGGGGCGCACAACCAGAAACTGGAAAATGATGTGCGGGTGCCGGGCGCGCAGGCGGCGTTTCCAGGCCACCACATTCCGGGCGCCCTGCAGCACCTGGGCGAGGTTGCCGCCGATGCGGTATTGCTCGTAAGTTTCCTGCGTGGTGCCGTCCACGGAAATAATCAGCCGATCCAGCCCCGACTCCACGGTGCGACGGGCATTGTCGTCATCGAGAAAATGGCCGTTCGTACTGGTCACCGTGTACAGGCCGCGGGCGTGGGCGTAGCGCACCATGTCGAGAAACCGGGGGTTGATGTACGGTTCGCCCTGGAAGTAGAAGTAGAGAAAAAACAGGTCGCGGTGCAGTTCGTCCACCGCCCGGCGGAAGAAATCGGACTTGAGGTTTCCGGTGTCGCGGGTGAACGCTCGCAAACCCGAGGGGCACTCCGGACAGCGGAGGTTGCAGGCCGTGGTGGGTTCGATACTGAGCATGACCGGCAGCCCCCACTGAATAGGCTGCCGCGTCCAGCGGGCAACAAAATAGGAAGCCAACACTTTGGCTGCATTCCATCCGCGCCGCAGGGTAAATGTCCGGATCGCATTCCGGCAATCATTCCAATGGATTTTCATCTCGCCAAAATGTGGGCAAAGGTAGGTTTTGTGGTTCGGCGTATATGGGCGTACTTTTGCCGGCAAACATACCTCCCATGGGAAAATTGAGTCAAACTCTCGGACAGAAGCGGGAAGTCATCCTGCTCGCCGTTATCGCCATTGCGGGCGCCGTAGGGCTGTTGTTTCTGCAATTCGCCCGCAAAACCCCCGCAACCCGCACCGACGAGCGCTCTATGGTGCAGTCCGGCGCACAAAAAAACAAGGCGACCGCCGCCCTTTCGGCGCCGATTCAGACCATCACGGGCGACCTTGTCATGCGCGACGAAGAGTACCCGGAAGTGGGCCAGCCGTTTACATTTCGCATGACCAACTTTGCCCAAGGGGCCGTTTACGAGTTGGACCCCGGCGACGGCAGCGGACGCCGGGCGTTTCAGGATGGAGCACTCCAGTACATCTATTCCCGTTCCGGCGATTTCCAGATTTCCCTCTGGGCCAAATTCGAAGGGCAGGAGGTGAAACTGAAGACGATCACTAAACGCGTTAAGGTGCCGCCCCGCCCCGAGAAGGTGGAGATCGCGCCGTTTATTGACAACTGAAAGCAACGTGCGACTAAGGTGCTGTCCGCACTGGTTGGGTCGCCTGCCATATCACGACATTTTTAACAAAAACAGGACGAATGAAAAAAATCGCAATTCTGCACGGCAAGGAAACCACGTTCCCGGAAGCCTTCGTGGCCCGCGTCAACGCCAAGAACGTAAAAGGTGTGTACGCCGAAGCAGCCCTGGTGGACGAAGTAACCCAAGGCAATCCAACGCCGTATGCGGTCATGATTGACCGTATCAGTCAGGACGTGCCGTTCTACCGGGCTTACCTGAAAAACGCCGCACTCAACGGCACGGCTGTGCTCAACAACCCCTTCTGGTGGAGCGCCGACGAAAAGTTTTTCAACAACTGCCTTTCCACCAAGATCGGCATGCCGGTGCCCCGCACCGTGCTGTTGCCCTCCAAGGAAATGCCGCCCGACACCAGCGGCCAGAGTTTCCGCAACCTCAAGTTCCCGCTCGAATGGGAAAAAATGATCGAGTACCTCGGCGGTTTCCCGCTCTTCATGAAGCCCCACTCCGGCGGCGGCTGGAAGAGCGTGTACAAAGTGCACAACTTCGAGGAGTTCTTTGCGGCGTACAACGAGACCAATACGCTCGTCATGCTCCTGCAGGAAGCCATTGAGTTCGACGCCTACTTCCGCTGCTATTGCCTCGGCGGCAAGTACATCCGCATCATGGACTACGAACCCCGCAACCCCCACCACCTGCGCTATGTGGCCGACCACAAGGTGTCCAAATCCCTGCGCGACGAAATGCACGCCCACGTCCTGAACATCAATGCCGCTCTCGGCTACGATTTCAACACGGTGGAGTTTGCTGTTCGCGGCGGCATTCCGTACGCCATTGACTTTTGCAACCCCGCTCCCGACGCCGACGTAAACTCGGTCGGCGAAGAAAACTTCGAGTGGGTGGTGGAAACCGCCGCTACCATGGCCATCGAACGCGCCCAGTCCCACAAGGAAGGCGCCAACAACCTCACATGGGGCACTTATGTGAGCGACGCGGCCAATGGTCGCCTACCCGTCATTATGAGCAATAACGCTACCCCGGCGGCGGTAAAAAAGGCCTCCGGTAAGGCAAGTAAGGTTAAATAGGTATTGGCAAGGCCGATTTGGCACGCCGTTTGGAAAAAAGCCTGCAAGCGAGTAATTCACTTGCAGGTTTTTTTAATCCACGCGGCAAACGATCTCGGCCAGCCAAGCCGTTAAAGAGAAAGCAGCCGCTCCAACATTCACCATCTTAATCCAAACCGATTTTTTAACAATGAAATCAATCTTCTTAATCCCGGTCTTTTTCTTTGCCTCGGTTGGCCTCTTCGCCACCGCAGCCAACCACGATGACAACGGCACCGAGCCTACGTTCCAGGATTTTCTGGCACAGTTTCCGAAAGCCGGCCTGCCCTACGCCTTCAACATGGAGGAAATGCAGACCCAACTGGAACAGCACGATGCAAGCCTCAAAGGCAAACGCCTCGACTGGCAGTACTACCAGTACCTGCCTATGATCGAAGAAAGCGCCCGCCACAACCGTATGCCGGTGTACCCCGAAGCCGTGGCGGCTTTCGAAACGAACGACTACCACGCCGTGCTGTACAACACCGGTCGCGGCTACACCAAAAACCTGAAGAGCTACCACATCAGCATCTTCGATAAAGCCGGCAACCACCTTGCTACCCACTTTGTGGCCGGCGCCAACCCTAGCACAATCACCACAGCCGTCATTGACGCTACCCTGCACGCCTCCGTACAAGTGTACCGCGTACACTGGGCCACGGAATACCAGCGCGGCGCAAACGACGGAAACAGCATCGTCAGTCTGGCTCCTGCCGGCAAACAAACCGTTCAACTCACCGTCGGCAACATGGTCGAGCAAGTGAGCTGGGCCGTTCAACAGCCCGCCGCCCCGCGCGACGTGCTCACAGCAGACGCGAAATAAATCACACTTTTTTGAAAAAAGCCCCCGTCCGGTGAAGCGGCTCCTGGACGGGGGCTTTTTTTATGCCCTTCAGCGCCCGAACCGCGCCAAGCGTTCCTTGAACATCCGCCCCACCGGGATATGCTTGCCCGCTATTTTTACGCTGGAACCGGTGAAGGATTGAACCCTGTCGGTGCAGATGATGTACGATTTGTGCACCCGCACGAAATGTTCCTCCGGCAATTTTTCTTCCAGATACGATAGTCGCTCGTAGGTGACGAGTGTACCGTCGGTGGTGAAAATCTTGACGTAGTCGCCCAGCCCTTCGATGTAGAGGATGTCTTTGAGCCATACTTTTTGCTGCTCCCTGTCTACGCGAAAAAAGAGGTAGGCGTGCTCAAACGAATCCGGGATAGCAGACTGCGAAGCGGGCTGCGGGGCCATTTGGCGCTGATAATATTTGCCGATGGCCTTCAGGAATCGATCAAACTGGATGGGTTTCACCAGATAATCCAGTACATCGTAGTCGTAACTTTCCACGGCGTATTCGCGATAGGCAGTCGTAAGTACGACGGGAGGCGGGTGCTGAAGGGTTTTCAGCAACTCCAGGCCGGTCAGGCGCGGCATCCGGATGTCCAGAAACATCAGCTGGATGGGCTGGCGTTGCAACACACCGAAGGCGTCCACCCCTGAATCGCAGTGGGCAGTCAGCGCCAAGTCGGGTACTTTCGCGATGTACGACTTGAGCAGTTCCGCCGCCAAGGGCTCGTCTTCGACTATCAGGCAGTTGATCATACGCTCAGGTGAAGGGAATGGAAAGCACGGAGAGGAAAGACTCCTTGCCGCGCAAGGTTTTCAGTTCGTGGTTCCCGGGGAAAAGCGCTTCGAGGCGACTTTCCAAATTCCTCAGCCCCAACCCGGAGGCTTCATCCCTTTGGGGTTTTTCCTGCAGATGCTCCGGCACGCTATTCTCCACTTTGCACACCAGGGTGCCGTTTCTTCGCGACAAATCTATGCGAATCCAGCCTTTTCCCGCCGGGGCAATGCCGTGTTTGAACGCATTTTCGACCAAAGGCAGCAACAGTAGCGGTGGGGCCATTGCATCGTCGAGGTTGCCGAAGACATTGATCGAGATGTCCAGTTTTTCCCCGTAGCGGATGCGTTCGAGGTTGACGTAGTCGCGCACATAGTCCAGTTCTTTTTCCACCGGAATTAGTGATTTCCGGCTGTCGTAGAGCATAAAACTCAGCAATTGCGCCAGCCGGTAGATCATCTCGCCCGTATGTGGGTGGTTGTTTTGGGCCAGGTAGTAAATGTTGTTCAGGGTATTGAAAATGAAATGCGGCTCTACCTGCGATTTCAGCAGTTCCAGTTCGGCTTCCACTTTTTCGCGTCTGGCTTTTTCGATTAGCCGCTGCTGCCGTGTCCACAAGGAGAAAAAATAAGCCATGACGACAATGCCTGCCTGCAACACAGGCGACACGATGCTACCCAGTACATAGCGCAGTTTCCAGTAATTGAGCCACGACGGCACATCGGCGATATGTGTGCCCAGCATGGGCAGGTAAATGAAGTAGGTTTTCATGGCGTGCTTGAGCAGTCCCGCCAGGACGATAAACACCGCCACCCCGATGACCAGACGCTGGTACCGTCCCGAAAACCAGTTTGTCCGAAACCAGTAGATCGAACTGTACGCCAGGAGCGCGGCAGACACAAAATTGATCGTCGCTTCCGTGAGCAGCACGGCAGAATCCATGCGTCCCACCTTGCCGCTCGTGGCGAGCCAGTCGAACAGGAAAAAGAGCAGCCAATACAGGAAGTGCCCGGTGACGATGTACCATTTCTGTGCGTTCACGACAACGAAAGTAGGCGTTCCCGGGGGAATATCCCTCCCCACTTTCGGTCAACGACCTGATTTTTTAGGTCAACGGGTGCAACCTGCATTTTCCGCCGTTGAATGGCTGTTTTGCCCGGTTTCCGGCGTTTGGCTTGCCATTTTTCCGTGTGTCGAAGCCGTTATGCGCCTTGCCGAAACGGACTTGCGCTGCCTTTTGGAAGCCCCGCTTCTTTGTGGCAACAAAAACAATTTTTCCACGACAACTACAATCTACGCTATGCCACCACCACTTGAAATTCTGCTCGACCCCATCTCACTGTCCATCCTGGCGATGTATGCCTTGCTCATCCTCTATGAGGCCATCTTCCCGGCGCGACAACTGCCGCCCGTCAAGTTTTGGAAAGTGCGCGGCATCCTGTTTTTCTTCGTGTTTTTCTATTTGTCCAGCTACTTGCCTTTGTTCTGGCAGGAGTACATGCCCGACAAACAGCTGCTCGACCTCTCCGGCTTAGGCGTGCTGTGGGGTTCGCTTGCAGGCGTGCTGCTCTACGAGTTCGGGATGTACGTCTGGCACCGCGCCATGCACACCAGCAACGTCCTGTGGCGGGTATTTCACCAGATGCACCACAGCGCCGAACGACTCGACACCTATGGGGCATTCTACTTCAGCCCTTTCGACATGGTGGGCTGGACCGCACTCGGTACGCTTTGTTTTTCGGTCATTATGGGCCTGGATGCTCAGGCAACCACGGTTATTCTGCTGGTGACCAACTTCTTCAGCATTTTCCAGCACGCCAATATCCGTACCCCGCAATGGCTGGGCTACCTCATTCAGCGTCCGGAAAGCCACACGCACCACCACGCACAGCACATCCACCAGCACAACTATTCCGACCTGCCGCTTTTCGACATCCTGTTCGGCACGTTCCACAACCCGAAGACGTACGAACACGACACGGGCTTTTACCAGGGCGCATCGGCCAAGGTGGTGGACATGCTGCTGTTCCGGGACGTGAGCCGGGAAGATTTCAAGTAATTGATTTATATAGCACTAAAAAAACAAAGAGGCCGTCCCGCGCACACATGCGGGACGGCCTCTGGTGTAATTTGGGCAACAAACGGCGCTCTTGGAGCGGGGGTTTGTCACCGATTCTGGTTCAGGCTTCTTTCAGCATTTTATTGCCGAAAACCATCAGAACGAGCAGGAGACAGGTGAGGATCATCATAAGGATTAAGTTTTTTTAGTGAATAAACGTTGGGAGGATAGACCAGATATCTTTGAGTATTGTCGCAAAGGAGAACGCCGTCACAATCCAAAAACGGGGCCGCAATCTGTTAAGATTCGTTAATGAAATGCAAAACGCCCACAAATTCAACGCCACACGCGCTGCAATACCCAACCCAGGCCCATGACTAAGCCGCAGCCCAGCGGGTTATACCACAGGTAGGCATCTTTGTCCACGAAAAAAAACAGGTAGAAAATAACGGCCTGCGTGCACACCGCCGCCCAAAAAACAGCGCGACCCTGCACGCTTTTCAGAAAAAACGCCGTGAAAAATATACCCAGAATGGTGCCGTAAAACACAGAACCCACCATGTTTACGGCCTGGATCAGGTTGTCGAACAGGTCGGCATACGTGGCGAAAATCACAATGAACACGCCCCAGCCTACCGTGAACCAGCGGGACATCCGGAAGTAGTGGGTATCGTCGCGGTTTTTCACGAACGAGCGGCGATAGATGTCCGACACCGACGTGGCCGTCAGGGCGCTCAGTTCCGAAGCTGTTGTGCTCCAGGAGGCGCAAAAGATCATGGCCAGCATCAGCCCGACGAGGCCGACGGGGATGTGCTGCAGGATGAAGTTGATGAATACAAAGTCCTTGTCCTTGGAGTCGCCCTTGGGGTCGGCTTTTTTGACCAGTGCCTCCGCCTCCGAACGCAGCACCTTCCGCTCGGCTTCCCAAGAACGGAGTTTCGCTTTTTTTTCGTCGCTCAGGTCGCCGGAGCCGCTGCGTATACCGGCAGCCACTTCGTTGAGCATGCTCTGTTTGAGTAAAAAAAGGCTGTCGTTTCGGACCTCCAACTGCCGGAATGCCGCCTCGTGTTCCGTGCGGGCCACCTTGGCCCGGTTGACCTGGTTGAAGTGTAGCGGAGCGGCATTGAACTGGTAAAACACGTACACCATGACCCCTACCGACAACACCAGAAACTGCATCGGAATTTTGATAAACCCGTTGAACAACAGGCCGAAGCGACTCTCCCGGAGCGATTTGCCCGACAGGTAGCGCCCCACCTGGCTTTGATCGGTCCCGAAATAGGAGAGAAACAGAAACGTGGCTCCCAGCACGCCCGACCATACGTTGTACCGGTCGTGGATGTCGAAAGACCAATCGAACACCTTGGTTTTTCCCGTGCTGCCGGCAATTTGCCACGCCTCGGTGAGGCCCACCCCGTCGGGCAGTTGAAAAAGCACGAGTACAAATGCCAGCACGAGGCCGCCGAGCATGATGGCCATTTGAAGTTCCTGCGTACGGCTCACCGCAGCGCTGCCCCCGGAAGTCGTGTAGATGACGACAAAAAGCGCCATGACAAAATTGGTCACGGCTAAATTCCAGCCAAACACCGCGCACAGGATAATGCTCGGCGCGTAGATGCTGATGGCTGCCGCCACGCCGCGCTGAATCAGAAAAAGCACTGCCGTCAGCGTGCGCATGCGCAGATCGAACCGTTGTTCGAGAAACTCATACGCGGTGGTTACCCGCAGCCGGTAGTACACCGGGAGTATAAACACCACCAAAAAGATCATGGCGATGGGCATCCCGAAATAGAACTGCACAAACTCCAGGCCGTCGAAAAAACCCTGCCCGGGTGTGCTCAGGAAGGTGATTGCGCTGGCTTGTGTGGCCATGATGCTCAGCCCGATCGTCAGCCAGGAAAGATCACGCTTACCGGCGAGGAAATTGTCGCTGCTTTCCACATTCCGGCTTTTCCACAACCCGTAAAACACTACGAATGCCAGTGATCCCACCAGCACAATCCAGTCAATGATATTCATTTATCGCACAGATAGGTAGATGATCAATCCGATGACGCCGATCAGGACGAGCCAGGCCCACAGGCCGAGGCTGTTCTCGCGCCACACGTTGAACAGTTTTTCCATAATGTTGCGCCAGTCCAGGTCGCCGCCCCGGCCTCGGGCAACTCGTTCGTAGATCAGGCAAAAATAGCGGCGCTGACCTTTCCGGCCCTGATCGCCATGTTTGGTCAGGATGATGAATTCGGCGTTCAAAAAGCGCAGATCAAACAGTTCGCTCCGCCCCGCCACTTCGAGGATGAGCGAGTTTTCCTGACCCAGTTTGCGCCAGGAGCCTTTGATGAGGTTACCGTCCAGCGACAGCAGGTATTCGCCGCCGGGGTTGAAAATATGCAGGATGGCTTCGTGAAAACCTTCGTCGTCGCGTACTTCCTTCCAGCGTTTGCTCAGCCAGAAGTGCTCCTCGTTCAGGTCTTCGCCGAACGGGATAACCTTGGGCAGGATGAAGTCCAAATGTTGGTCCATCGTGCCGAGGTCGCGGGGCAGTTCGGGGCTAAGGGCGCGGGAAATGTCGTTGAACATGCGGATTTCGGTTGCCGTTTCGGTTGGCGGCTTCGGTACTTCGGGGCGTAAAAGTCGGCAAAAATGTGGCATTCGTGTGGCTATTTCGTTTTTTCTAACTCGAAGTAGCGCGGTGATTTTAACACAGAGAGACACAGAGTTTTTACACAGAGAGACACAGAGCGAGATTCCAATTCTCTGTGGTTCTCTGTGAAAGGACTCTGTTCAACTCTGTGTTAAAACCATCTCCGGCATTTTTCGCAGTTTTGCAGCCATGAAAATCGTTCGTTTGGCCGATGGTCGCCGCCTCGCCTGTTATCCCACCGGCGAGCATACACCCGAGGCGCTGCCGCTCGTGCTGCTGCATGGATTTTGCGAGGACTCCTCCGTGTGGGATCCCATGCTACCGTTCCTCGGCGATACCCCGGTGTGGCGTATGGACCTGCCGGGTTTTGGCGGTTCCGACCTGCCGGCTGTGCCGGGCATGGGCGCGTATGCCGCCGACGTACGCGCTGCGCTCCAAGCACTCGGAATAGCACGCTGCGTATTGGCAGGTCATTCGATGGGCGGCTACACGGCCCTTGCTTTCGCGAACACGTACCCGGAGATGCTTGCCGGGATTTCGATCGTGCACGCGCACCCGTATTCCGACACCCTGGAGCGCATCGAAGTGCGCCGTCGCGGAATCGAGATGGTACAAGCAGGCAAAAAGGATTTGTATGTGGCGCAGGTAATTCCCGGGCTTTTTGCTCCCCTGTTTGCCCAGTCGCACCCCCAAACGGTGGATGCCCTCGTACAGCGCGGCCGCCAACAACTGGCGGAGGGGATCGTTGCCGCGCTGGAGGGAATGATCGAGCGCTCGGAACACCTCGTCACGCTCCGCGACAGTCCGTTCCCAGTGCAGTTTGTGCTGGGCGACCAGGACGCCATCATTCCGCTCGAAGACGCCCTCGCGGCCGCCACACTCCCATCCACCGCCGACATCCGTGTACTGCCCGGCGTAGGCCACCTCGGTATGATCGAACAACCCCAACAGACAGCCTTGATGCTACGCGATTTTCGGCAATTTTGCCTTCAGAGGCACGGAACTGACCATGTAAACAAAAAGCAAACCCCCTCTTGATGAGCAAACTATTGCCCGAAATGCCTGTTGCCTGTCGTTGATTTCACCGTAGACAGGATGGAACACGGATTACACGGATGAGACACGGATTTTTCTAAAAAAACTGCGTTTATCCGTGTCTCATCCGTGTAATCCGTGTTCCATCCTGTTACAAAATACCACGCATGACAAACACCATCATTCGCCGCGTCATTGTTTTGGGCGCCATTTCCATCCTGAGCCTGCTTAGTGTGCAGACCTATTGGGTCATGCGCTCGTGGAACCTGCAAGAGCAGGACTTCGACCGGAAAGTACGGCAGGCCCTTTTGGAAGCCGCCCGCGACCTCGCCCAGGCGGGGCCGTTCGTGCTGAAGGACGCCGACCTGATCGAACAGGTCAACTCCAATTACTACGTCGTCAACATCAACAACCCTTTCGACGAGGCATCGCTGGAGTTTTACCTCCAAAAAGCCTTCGAAAACCAAAGCCTGCGCGAGGATTTCCAGTACGGCATCTTCGACTGCTCCAGCAACCAGATCGTGAGCGGGCGTATGGTGAAATACAATAAAACCTCCGCATTCGGCGGTACCGGTGAACAACTGAGCGCCCCGCTTCCAGCCCACTACAACAGCGACTTCATTTATTATTTCGGTGTGCGTTTCCCCGGCAAAAGCGTCACCCTCCTCAGCAACATGTGGATCGTGGTCGTATTCACCCTCCTTATCCTCATCACCGTGGCGTTTTTCATTTATGCCATGTCTGTCATTCTCAAGCAAAAACAACTCTCCGAATTGCAGCGCGATTTCATCAACAACATGACCCATGAGTTCAAGACCCCTATCTCGACCATCAATATCTCCACTGATGTTTTTTTGCAAAACGAAACCATCCGGAGCGACCCGCGCCTGAGCCGGTACTCCGGCATCATCAAGGAGCAGGTCATGCGCCTGAACACGCAGGTGGAAAAAGTGCTGCAATTGGCCAAAATTGAGCGCGACACTATTGACCTCAACCTTGAGGATGTGGACCTGAACGAACTGATCAGCAGCATTTCGCCCTCACTGGAACTGAAAATCAACGAACGTAGCGGCACCCTCCGCTTCGACCTGGCTGCCGAAAGTATCCTGGTGCGCGCCGACAAACTGCACCTCACCAATATCCTGCACAACCTTGTGGACAACGGGGTGAAATACTCCAAAGGCGCTCCCGATATTGCGATTCACCTGAACAAAAAGGGCGAAGAGGCGGTACTGAGCGTCCAGGATCAGGGCATCGGCATTGCCAAAGAACACCAAAAACACGTTTTCAGCAAGTTTTACCGGGTGCCCACCGGCAATGTCCACAACGTGAAAGGGTTCGGACTCGGCCTCTTTTACGTCAAAACCATCTGCCGCGAACACCACTGGAAAATCAACCTCGAAAGCGAACCGGGCAAAGGCACTACGGTGGAAATCCGCATGCCGGCCCTGACCTGATCCGTCATGAACCACATTATTCACCTGCCCGAATACCCCATTGTGATCGGCCCTTTGGACGAAACCCTGCCCGCTTGGTTGGCTGCGCGCAAGTATTCCCGGGTGTTTGTGGTGGCGGATGCCAATGTGCATACGTATTGGCCCAAAGTCCTCCAGATACCCGATGCCGAGCTGTTCGTAGTGGCATGCCCACCCGCCTCGGAGATTACCGGCGGAGCCGAACGCCTCAAAACACTCGCTACCTGCGAACAAATCTGGGCCGCCATGCAAGGAGCACGCCTCGACCGCCAGGCCCTGGTCCTCAACCTCGGCGGCGGCGTCATCGGCGACATGGGCGGATTTTGCGCCGCTACCTTCAAACGCGGCGTGGACTTCGTCCAAATCCCCACTACCCTCTTAGCCATGACCGACGCCGCCATCGGCGGCAAACTGGGTATTGATTTCCAGGGGGTAAAAAACGCCATCGGAGTGTTCCGACACCCACAGGCGGTATTCGTACACCCGGCATTTCTGGAAACCCTGCCCGCCCGCGAGTTGCGCAGCGGCTTCGCCGAAATCATCAAACACGCCCTGATCGGCGATCCCGAACTGTGGAATAACATCCGGAACATATCCCCGGAGACACTTTCGCCCGGCGCTATGACCGCGCAGGACTGGACGAAAATCCTCGAACCGTCCATTGCCGTCAAAGCGCAGATAGTGACCCTCGATCCACACGAACGAGGCATCCGCGCTTTGTTAAACTTCGGGCACACGGTGGGCCACGCCATCGAAAGTTGTTTTTTGGAAACAGACAATCCGCTCACCCATGGCGAAGCGGTGGCCATCGGTATGATTTGCGAAGGTCTGCTGACTGCCGGTAACGGCGCCGAAACCATCCTGCGCATTTTCGGGCACAGGCCCTTGCCGGAATCTGTTTTTCCCGAATTGTGGGAACGGATGCTGCACGACAAAAAAAATACATCGGGCACGGTGCGTATGGCCGTGCCCGATGTGGAACCGTTTTCGTTGCGGCTACAGGAACTGACGCGCGAAGCGGCGTATCGCCACTTGCAACACTATAACAGTTTTGAGTTTTGAGTTTTGAGTTGGGTTTAATAAAAATTCTTGGGCTTCACGATGGTGAACACCCGCGCGATATTGAAGCCGAAGCGGATGCCGGTCGGTTCGTTGAACCAGCCCTCGGTGGTTTCCGTGATAAAGCCCTTGTAGGTCATGTCTGCCGAGTTGGTGAAGTGCAACTGGAACACGTGCCCGCCCGTCTCGATGTCGAAGCCCAGCGACAACACGTTGGTATATTCGGGCGCCAGTTGGTCGGGCAGCACATAGTAATACTCGCAGTTGAGGGTGACCCGTTTGGTCAGTTTGATCCGGCCCGCGACACCCAATGCCAGCACGTCGTTCTTTTCCGTGTTGGTCTTGGTCAGGTTGCGGTGCACCAGTGTGGGCATGAGTTGCAGGGTGAGGGCATCGTTGAATTTGCGCCCGATGAGTACCTGGTGGGTGTAGAAAAAACGCGAAGAGGTAAGTTCCTCCCGATCATTGGTTGCATACGTCTTGAACTGAGCATCCACGAGGTACGACAACGTGATGGGCATGTTTTTTTTGCCCGAGGACTGCCGCAGGATTTTGTACTTGGCAAATGCATCGAGGATTTTCTCCTTGCTGCTGCGACCTATGCCGACCATAAGCCTGTCGGTGATGCCATAGTCCAGTCCGATGCGGATGGTGGCGCCGTCCAGTCCAAACAGGTCAAACACCCCGTTTCGGACCGGGGAGAAGCGGTGTGAAATTTTAAAATCCAGCACCCCGGCTGCCGTGTTTTCGATGGAGTGGCCATTCACGACGCGCGTGGTTTTGAAACTGGCGGTGGTGTAGTCGGTTGTCGGTTCGTCGCCGAGCAAGGAGAGCAGGTCGCCGGTATCCTGAGCCGAAACGGAACGGGAAACGGGCGCGATAAACAGCAAAAAGAGTAAGACTTTTTTCATAAAAAATATAGGTTTGGTTGATGCGTAGTTGTTATGTAGGCACTTATTTGCTCCGCGGCTCCAGTACCGCTTCCACCTTGACGGCGATCTCTTTGGCAACTTTGTCGCGCACCACCCCGGGTATTGCAATGTCAAAGTCGGCACAGGCCACTTTGAAATTGGTATTGACCCGCACCTTGCCGTTTTCCACGACAAGTGTACCGGGCACCTCGATGACTTTTTCCACACCGTGAATGGTCATCTTACCCTTGGCTCGCACGTTGTAGGAGCCGTTTTTGGCAAAATTCACATCCTTTGGGTTGAGCAGTTCGCCCTTGAATGTGGCGCTGGGAATCTTGTCCGACTCCAGATAGTTTTCGTTGAAATGCTCCTGCATCAGTGCTTTTTCAAAAACGAACCCTTTAATGAGGACTTTCCACTCCATGCGGCCGGTTTCGGTATCCAGTCCGGCAGTACCGCTTTTGTTGATAGCCTGGATTTTTTCCATTGGCGTGTCGGAGTCAAACTGAATCCGGGCATCCCGGGTAAAGAGTTTTTGCGCCGTGGCGGCAGTGCCGAACGCCAAAACAACAAGGGCGAGCAACAGTACTTGTTTCATGTGTTTGAACGGTGTGATTTGTTTGAGAAACGGCAAAATGCCAAGTCCGGGAAATACGCGCATTCGGGGGGCGATATTGGATCGGCTCGACAACAAAAATATTTATGCTCAAATTGGCCGAAAATGGATCACCTGCAAGGGTTTTTAAATCCGCTCCCGTCTGCACGAACTTGTTCGTCTGACGGAAACGAATTCCGCACAGATCGTCAGCCGTGGCGCTCCCGCACAAATTCAAAGTTATGCGTGTCGTAAATGAACCGTTTGCCGACAAGCCGAAAACCGGATTTTTCCAATACGCGCTGCGAGGCCCGGTGTTCGAGGTCCACATAGGCTACTACCTGCGGCGCCTCAAACTGCGAAAAGGCGTAGTCCGACAAGCCGCGGGCGATCTCCGTGCCCAAGCCCTGGCCCCAATTGTCGCGCAGGACCATGTACCCGATTTCGAGATCGTTTTCCGGCAAATACTCCGAATGACGGATGACGCCGGAGGCTGCCGGCAGGCCATTTGATTTCCAGTGGGCGACCAAAGAGCCAAGCCCCGGGTTTTCTTCGTTGTATTTTTCCAAAAAGGCAATACGCTCGCGCACGGCCTCCCGATCTGTTTCCGGCGGACGGATGTAGCGCATCATCTCCGGATCACTTTGCAGGGCGAAGAAAATATCGAGGTCGGCCATTGTCAGCAGACGTATACTCAGTCGGGGCGTGTGAAAAAGAAAATCCATGTTTTTTAATGATGTGTGATGCGTTGCGGAGGGGCTCAATTTTTTCGTTTCACGCCCTCCAGAAATGGTACAAACCGGAATGCGTCGAGCATTTGTTCCCTGTACTCCGTTTGGGAGATACGTTCGATGCGGTACATGTACTGCACGGCCTCGCCCACAGGGATGACGAGTAAGCCGCCGATGGCCAGTTGTTCGCGCAAGGCATCAGGCACCACAGGTGCGCCGGCCGTCACGATGATGCTGTTGTACGGCGCATAATCCGGCAGTCCTTTGGTGCCGTCTTTGAAAAAACAGCGCACCCCGGTAATGCCCAGTTGCGCCAGCAGTTCCTTGGTGCGCAGGTACAGGGCTTCCTGCCGTTCCACCGTGAATACCCGGGCGCCCATAGCCGCCAGAATAGCCGCCTGATAGCCCGAGCCGGTACCAATTTCCAGCACCCGATCGTTGCGTTTTATCTCCAGCAAGGCGGTCATGTACGCCACGGTGTACGGTTGGGAGATCGTTTGCTCGTTGCCGATGGGAAACGGTTTGTCCTCGTAAGCGTGCTCTTCGAAGGCTTTATCCAAAAAAAAATGGCGTGGCACAGCGTTGATGGCAGACAGCACGGACTCGTCCGTGATGCCTCGTCGGCGCAGGTCATCTACGAGGCGTTTGCGCAAACCTTTGTGGCGGTAGGTGTCGGTCATGTAGTAAAGAGGTTTCTGGTTTGAAGGTTGCTGGTTTGAAGGTTGCGCTATTCGCCCACGGGTTGGAAATGTTCAGAAAAATGCTCGACTTGTGCAAAAGTACGCCGCGCACTGATATTTTTGCCGCTGTCCACTTATCGCTCATCACTCATCGCTCATCACTAAAAAATATGGCTGCAACGATCAAATTCGGCACCGACGGCTGGCGCGCTATCATCGCCGACGATTACACCGTAGACAATGTCATGCGCGTGGCCGAAGCCACTGCACGTTACATGAAAAAACACGGCATGAAACGCGCCGTCATCGGGTACGACTGCCGCTTTGGCGGCCTGCTCTTCACCGAAACAACGGCCCGTGTACTTGGCGCTTTCGGCATAAAATGCCACGTCGGCGTGGGGTTTGTTTCTACGCCTATGGTGTCGCTGGGCGTGGTGAAAACCAAAAGCCAGATCGGCGTGGTCATCACCGCCAGCCACAACCCGCCCTCCTACAACGGCTACAAACTGAAAGCCGAATACGGCGGCCCGATGGTACCTGCCGGTATCGCCGAGGTGGAAGCCCTCATCCCGGAGACCTGCACGCTGGCCAAACTGCCCACGGTACAGGAACTGCGCGACAAAAAACTGTTCGTGGACACCGACCTCGAAACCATGTACCTGCGCCACGTGCGCAAAAACTTCGACCTGAAGGCGATCAAACAAAACGCCGGCCGCTTAGCCTACGATGCCATGTACGGCGCCGGCCAAAATGCCGTGCGCAAACTGCTGCCCCGATCCCTGTTCCTGCATTGCGACTGGAACCCCGGCATGCACGGCCAGGCGCCCGAGCCCATCCACCGCAACCTGCTCCTGCTGAGCGAAACCATCCGCAAGAATCCCAAAATCGTAGCCGGCCTCGCCAACGACGGCGACGCCGACCGCATCGGCATGTACGACGAGGACGGTACCTTCGTGGACAGCCACCACCTCCTGCTCATCCTGCTGCTGTACCTGTACAAATACAAGGACATGCGCGGAAAGGTAGTCTTCACGTTCTCCGTGACCGACAAACTGAAAAAGATGGCTGAAAAATTCGGGCTTCCCTATCAGATCACCGCCGTCGGATTCAAGTACATCGCCGAGATCATGACGAAGGAAGATGTGCTCGTAGGCGGCGAAGAATCGGGCGGCTTGGCCGTGAAAGGCCACATCCCCGAACGCGATGGCATCTGGATGGGCTTGTTGGTGCTCGAATTCATGGCGCGGACCGGCAAAACCGTCAAAGGTCTCGTACAGGAAGTGTACGACGTAGTGGGCGCGTTCGCCTTCGACCGCGACGACCTGCACATCCGGGAGGAACAAAAACAGGCTGTGATCGCTGCATGCAAAGCCCGGCAGTACAAGTCCTTCGGCGCCTACACCATCAAGGGCATGGAGGATTTGGACGGCTGGAAATTTCTGCTCGGCGACGAAAAATGGGTGATGATTCGCGCCTCCGGCACCGAGCCGGTGCTGCGCGTGTACGCCCAGGGGCCGGACCTGGCCGAGTGCCGGCGTATGCTGGACGCGACGCGGGCGGCGATTTTGTAAAATCGGGAGTTCGTTTGTTGAGAGGCCCACATGTTTGTCCTGCCTGGCAGGACAAACATGTGGGCCTCTCAACAAACGAACTTACATGGAAACATTCGTGCGGGAATAACTTTCCGACGGTATGCCGCCTGACCTCCAAACCCTCGAACCTTCCAACCAGAAACCTTTTTTAACCTCAAATCCCCATCCACAACCGCAGCGGGTCCTCAATCAATTCCTTCACTTTCACCAAAAACGTCACCGATGTGGAGCCGTCAATCACGCGGTGGTCGTAGCTCAGGGCGAGGTACATCATCGGGCGGATTTCCACCTGACCGTTCACAGCCACCGGGCGCTCCTTGATGGCGTGCATGCCGAGGATGGCGCTTTGCGGTTCGTTGATGATGGGCGTGCTCATCAGGCTGCCGAAGATGCCGCCGTTGGTGATGGTGAATGTGCCGCCGCTCATTTCTTCGAGGGACAGTTTGCCGTCACGGGCTTTGGCGGCGAGGTCTTTCAGTTTGTACTCGATCTCGTGGTAGTCGAGGCTTTCCACGTTGCGGATGGGCGGCACCACCAGCCCCGTCGGTGTGCTGATGGCGAAACTGATGTCGGCAAAGTCGTGGTACACGATATCGTCGCCGTCGAGGCGGGCGTTCACGTCGGGCATTTCGAGCAGCACCGTGGCACAGGCTTTGGCGAAGATTGACATGAAGCCCAACTTGATGCCGTGTTTTTTGACAAACGCCTCCTGGTATTTTTCCCGCAGGGCCATCACGGCGCTCATGTCCACCTCGTTGAAGGTGGTGAGCATGGCGGTGTTGTTTTTGGCGCTTACCAGCCGCTTGGCGATGGTGCGGCGCATGCGCGTGAGGCGTTCGCGACGCTCGTTTCTGGAGTTTAGAGCGTTTTGGGTTTCGGGTTTCGGGTTTCGGGTTGGGTCAGCAGGTGCTTGGGGCGCTGGAGCCGGAGCGGCCGCTTTGTTTTCCACGGCTTTCTGCGCATCGTCCTTGGTGATGCGACCGTCCTTGCCGGTACCGGCCACGTCGGCTGGATTCAGGCTGCCTTCCGAGAGAATTTTGGCGGCAGCCGGTGAGGGATGGCCGGTGGCATAGTTGGCGGCAGCGGTTTCCACGGCGGGTTTTTCAGTGGCAGCCGATGCTGCCGGCGCCGGAGCAGGAACTGCGGTACTGCTGCCCGCCGCTTCGGTGTCTATTTTGGCAAACAAGGCGCCCACTTCGAGGTCTTCGCCCTCTTTGGCCACCCAGGTGAGTTTGCCGGCCTTGTCAGCCGAAAGTTCCTGGTTGGCTTTTTCGGTTTCAATTTCACAAAGCGGCTCGTCCATTGCCACGGTGCTGCCGTCGGGTTTCAGCCATTTGGAAAACGTGACGTTGGTTATGGATTCTCCCAGATTCGGGATGCGAAGTTCGATAACGGGCATTTTGAAATGATGAATGATGAATGATAAATGATGAATTCATCCGGCAGGGCGCACAACGGTAACTGTGGAGCACAAAACTGCTTTTTGAGTGCTTTTGTTTGCGTCAGTGGACGAGGGCTGCGGCTTTTTCGGCGACGTTGCCGGCGGTGAGACCGAATTTTTCATACAACTGCTCGTACGGCGCTGAAGCCCCGAAGTGGTCGAGGCCGACGACGGCGCCGTCCAGCCCCACGTACTTGTACCAGCCGAGGCTTGCGCCGGCCTCCACCGCCAGGCGCGCCGTGCAGGTTTTCGGCAATACCGATTCCCGGTAGGCTGCGGGCTGCCGGTCGAACACATCCGTGCTGGGCATGGACACCACGCGCACAGCAATTTTTTTCTGATTCAAAATCCCTTTTGCTGCTACGGCAATTTCCACTTCCGAGCCGGAAGCGAGAAGGATGACCTTGAAATCCTTGTCCTCCGTCAGCACGTAGCCGCCTTTTTGCGCCTCTCCGGCACCGGCCATGCCAAGCGCCGGACGGTCGTAGTTGGCCAGGTTCTGGCGGGTAAGCACGAGGCCGGTGGGGCCGTCGGTGCGGGTGAGCGCCATTTTCCAGGCCACAATGGTTTCGTTGGCGTCCATGGGCCGGATGATCGAGAGGTTGGGCATCGCCCGCAGAGATGCCAGGTGCTCGATGGGCTGATGCGTCGGGCCGTCTTCGCCGAGACCAATGGAGTCGTGGGTGAGCACGTGAATCACCCGCAGGCCCATGAGTGCCGCGAGGCGGATGGACGGGCGCATGTAGTCGGTGAATACGAAGAAGGTGCCGCTGTACGGGATGACACCGCCGTGCAGGGCCATGCCGTTCATGATGGCGGCCATGCCGTGTTCGCGTACGCCGTAGTGCATGTACTGCCCGGCGGGATTTTTGACGCTGAACGCGGTTTGGCCTTTGGCAAACGTCTTGTTCGAGGGCGTCAAATCCGCCGAACCGCCCACCAACGCGGGTATTTTTCCGGCAATGGCGTCCAGTACCTTGCCCGAGGCAATGCGTGTGGCCATTTTCCCGACGGGAAACTCCGGGATGTCAAGTGCGCCGTCAGGGATTTCGTTGTTCAGGCAAGACTGGAACGCAGCGGCCAGTTCCGGGCGGGCGGCCTGGTATTTGGCCAGCAACTCCTGCCACTTGCGCTCGGCTTTGGCGCCGTCGGCTCCGGCTTTGCGGGTCATTTTGAGTACATCATCTCCGATATAAAACGGCTTGTCGGTGGGAATACCGAGTTTTTTCTTGGTCAAAACCGCCTCCTCCTTGCCTAACGGCGCACCGTGCGCCTCTTCGGAACCGGCCTTGTTGGGGCTGCCGAAACCGATGATGGTGCGGCAGGCGATGATGCTGGGTTTGTCCGATGCCTGCGCCAGGGTGATGGCCGCGCGGATGGCGTCGTAGTTATGGCCGTCTATGCGCTGGGCGTTCCAGCCGTAGGCCGTGAAGCGCTTGAGCACGTTTTCGCTGAAGGACAGGTCGGTTTCGCCGTCAATGCTGATGTGGTTGTCGTCGTACAGGACGATCAGTTTGGACAGGCGGTTGTGCCCGGCAAACGAGCAGGCCTCGTGCGAGATACCTTCCTGCAGGTCGCCGTCGCTGGCGATGACATAGGTGTGGTGGTTCACCACCTTGTACGGGCCTTTGTTGTAACGGGCGGCGAGGTGTTTTTCGGCCAGCGCCATGCCCACGGCATTGGAGATGCCCTGGCCGAGCGGGCCGGTGGTGGTTTCTATACCGGGTACGTGACCGTACTCGGGGTGGCCGGCGGTTTTGCTGCCCCACTGGCGGAAGTGTTTCAATTCGTCGAGCGGGAGTTCGTAGCCGTACAGGTGCAACAGGCTATAGATCAGCATGCTGCCGTGGCCGGCAGAGAGTACGAAGCGGTCGCGGTCGGCCCAGTGCGGGTTGGCAGGGTTGTGTTGGAGAAATTCCGTCCAGAGCACCGCAGCCACGTCGGCCATGCCGAGCGGCATCCCGGGGTGGCCGGAGTTGGCGGCTTCCACGCCGTCAATGGCGAGTCCACGAATGGTGTTGGCTATCTTTTTTATGTTTTGATTTTTCATGGGCGCGAAGGTACACCCCTGTTTGCAAAACTCGGGCAGTGCGCCTACTTTTGATCGCCGGAAACGGCTGGTAAATAATTATTAAACTCTTTTCCATCCATGACCCACATCGGCAACACTCCCCTGCTCAAACTGGAAAAAATCCTCCCGCCCGACTGCGCCGAGGTGTACGTGAAATACGAAGGCGCCAACCCCACCGGCAGCATGAAAGACCGCATGGCCCTGTCCATGATCGAAGACGCGGAGGCCAGGGGCTTGCTAAAACCGGGCTACCGGGTGCTCGACTACACCGGCGGCAGCACGGGCAGTTCGCTGGCCATGATCTGCGCCGTGAAGGGCTACCGGGCGCATTTTGTTTCCTCCGACGCGTTTTCAGAGGAAAAACTGCAAACCATGCGGGCCTTCGGCGCTACGCTCGACCTGGTGCCCAGTGACCATGGGAAGATCACCAAACAGGTCATCGCCGAGGCGCAAAAACGGGTGGAAGCCTTGCGGCAAGAGCCGGAAACGTTCTGGACAAACCAGTTCAACAACCCCGCTAACCGGAGCGCCTACCACCGCATGGCCGACGAAATCCTGCACGCGCTGGATGGCCGGCTCGACGAGTTTGTGGCCGGCGTAGGCACCGGCGGCTGTTTTTCCGGAAATGCGGAGGTTTTTAAGTCGCCCGGCCGCGCGATCCGGTGTATCGCCGTAGAACCCGACCGGGTACGGGCCTTGTCAGGCGGTGACGTCTCGGGTAGTCACCGGTTGGAGGGTATCGGAGCGGGATTCATACCGTCCATTTTCCGTGCCGACCTGGCCGATCAGATCATACCGGTCACGGATGAGGATGCATTTGCCACCGCCCGCCTGCTGGCTCGACGCGAAGGCATTTTCGGTGGCATCAGCAGCGGAGCGAATGTCTGGGCTGCCATCCAGCGGGCCAAAGCGCTTGGAGCGGGCAAACGCGTCGTGACCGTGATTTGCGATTCCGGGCTGAAGTACTTGAACGGCGACCTGTTTCGGTAATTTTTTCCGAACTACTTTTGCCCACTTTAAATGCGGGCTAAAGCCCACGCGCCATTATGCACTCAATAGATACCCTGCACATCAATTTCAATCCCGATCAGTTGGCCCTGCTGAACGTGGCCATGGCATTTCTGATGTTCAGCGTGGCACTGGACGTGCGGCCTGCGGATTTCCGCAAGGTTGCCCGGTTTCCGAAGTCCATTGCCGTGGGTATGGTGGCGCAGTATCTGATCTTTCCGCTGCTGACGCTGGCTGTGATCCGGCTGTTCCAGCCACCCACCAGCATGGCTTTGGGAATGGTGCTGGTCAGCATGTGCCCCTCGGGCAACATGACCAATTTTCTGGTGCATTTTTCCGGGGCCAATACGGCGCTTTCAGTCACATTCAACGCGATCATTATCCTGCTGGCCACGGTGGTGACTCCCGCAGGTTTTTTGTTCTGGTCGCAATACGTACCGGAGTCGGAAGCGTTGCGCAAGTCGTTTGACCTGGGCGCGGGCGATATGGCTCTGATTATCTTGCAACTGATTCTGGCGCCCCTGCTGTTCGGCATGGGACTCAACGGGCGTTTCCCCGACTTCGTGACCCGCATACGCCCCTGGGTGCAACGGGTGGCGCTTCTGCTCTTTTTTTCCATCCTCGTGATTGCTTTGCTCGGCAACGGCGATAACATGGCCAACTATCTCGGGCACGTTTTCGTCATCGTACTGGTACACAACGCCCTCGGCCTTGGCACCGGCTACGGCATCGGGCGCCTCGTACGATTGCCCGAGAGCGACAGCCGCACCCTGGCATTCGAAACCGGCGTACACAACACCGCGCTCGGTCTGCTGCTCATCTTTCGTTTTTTCAATGCCCTCGGCGGCATGGCCCTCGTGGCCGCCTGGTGGGGCATTTGGGACCTGGTGACAGGGATCGGACTGGCGGCCTGGTGGCGACGGAATCCCGCAAACGCAACACAACCAAAACCGGAATAACCATGACACTTTTCGATCAAATTCAGGAGGCCGTCGCAGCCATTCGCGCCCGCACCGATTTTGCGCCCCGCACGGGCATCATTCTTGGCACCGGCCTCGGCAACCTGTCCGACGAGGTACAGGCTGTCGCCGAAATCCCGTACACCGACCTGCCGCACTTTGCCCAAAGCACGGTGCAAAGCCACCGCGGACGGTTGGTATTCGGCCACCTCGAAGGCCATCCCGTGGTGGTCATGGCCGGCCGGCTGCACTACTACGAAGGCTGGACCATGCAGCAGGTGACTTTTCCGGTGCGCGTGCTGAAAGCCCTGGGCATCGAGCGGCTGATCATCACGAATGCTTCCGGCGGCATCAACCCGCACCTGCGCGGCGGCGACATCGTGGTGGTGCGCGACCACATCAACCTCTTGCCGGAACACCCGCTGCGCGGTCCCAACGACGAGCGCCTCGGCCCGCGTTTCCCCGATATGTCCAAAACCTACGACGCCGACCTGCGGGCCAAGGCTATGGCTGCCGCCAAAAAACACGGCGTTCGGGCGTTCGAAGGCGTGTACTCCGCCATGCAAGGCCCCAACCTCGAAACTCCCGCCGAGTACGTCATGCTGCGCCACTTGGGTAGCGACTGCACCGGCATGTCGTCGGTGCCCGAAGTGCTGGTGGCACGGCATCAGGAGCTGCCGGTGCTGATGTTGTCCATGGTAACCAACGTGTCGTTCCCCCCAAGCGCCATCCGGGAAACCTCGGTCGAGGACGTGATCGCCGTGGCTCGTGCCGCCGAACCGAACCTGAGCCGGCTGATTAAAGAAATATTAAAAAAACAATGAATCCGGCTCGCGAACAACGTATCCGCAAGGTCATCCGGCAAAGTCAGCCCGACCTGACGGTTGTTTTGGAAAATATCTTCGATCCAATGAACATCAGCGCGGTCATCCGCTCTTGCGACGCCGTGGGTGTACGGGAGGTTTTCGCCGTGTACACCCGCGCCTATCTGGACAAGCGCGGCCTCAAGGTGGGCAAAAAAACCTCCGGTGGGGCGTTCAAGTGGGTTGACGTTTACGTATTCGAGGATTTGGAGGAATGTTTTTCACGGGTTCGGGAACGGTATGACCGCATTTTAGCTACCCGCCTCGGCGAACAAAGCACGTCACTGTACGAGCTCGACCTGACCCGGTCCACGGCCCTGCTTTTCGGCAATGAAGACGAAGGCGTAAGTGCCGAGGCGCTGGCAATGTCCGACGGCAATTTCCTGATTCCGCAGGTGGGTTTCACCGAAAGCCTCAATATTTCAGTGGCCTGCGCGGTGTCGCTGTACGAGGCCCGGCGCCAGCGCGCCCTGGCCGGCTACTACGACGACAACCCGCGACTCACGCCCGAACAGGAGGAGCATTTGTACCACCGTTGGGAAAATATGCTGGTCGGCAAGGCATGGACCCGCCGACACGCTATTCCGGTCGGCAAAGATTCTGCACCTTTGCTGCCGGTGTTTGTCGAGCGCGACGAACACGTTCCGGGCGACAAGCCCAAGATCAGGCCCAACCCAGTGACGAAATTAGATCTATGAACCTCTCCATTGTCGTCCCCCTCAAGAACGAGGCCGAGAGCCTGCCCGAGCTCGAAGCCTGGATCCGCCGCGTGGCGGAACAACACGGCTTATCGTACGAGATCATTTTCGTGGACGACGGCAGCACCGACGCATCCTGGGCGGTCATCGAAACCCTTCAGGCCGCAAATCAGCATGTGCGCGCCATCAAGTTCCGCCGCAACTACGGCAAGTCCGCCGCCCTGCACACCGGCTTTCAGGCTACCCGAGGCGAGGTGGTCATCACTATGGACGCCGACCTGCAGGACAGCCCCGACGAAATCCCCGAACTGTACCGCATGATCCGCGAGGACGGCTACGATCTCGTGAGCGGTTGGAAGCGCAAGCGCCACGACCCACTGGAAAAACGCCTGCCGAGCAAATTGTTCAACGCCGTGGCCGGCAGCATGAGTGGTATCCATTTGCACGATTTCAACTGTGGCCTCAAGGCATACCGGCAGCCGGTGGTGAAGGCCGTGGAGGTGTACGGCGAGATGCACCGCTGGATACCCGTGCTGGCCAAATGGGCCGGGTTTACCAAAATCGGCGAAAAGGTGGTGGAGCACCGCGCCCGGCAGTACGGCCACAGCAAGTACGGCTGGGAGCGCTACATCAACGGCTTTTTGGACCTGCTTTCGGTGTATTTCGTGGGCAAGTTCGGCAAACGCCCCATGCATTTTTTCGGTACGCTGGGCGTGTTGTCGTTCTTTATCGGCTTTGTCTTTTTGGCCTACCTGAGCTGGGCAAAGATCGTGTACAAGGAATACGGCATTTCCGACCGGCCGCTGTTTTACTTCGGCATTGTGGCGCTCATCGTGGGTACGCAGTTGTTCCTGACCGGGTTTATTGCCGAGATCGTGAACCGGAATTCGGCGAGCCGGAATGAGTATTTGATTGAGCAAGAGATTTGACCCTTCGTCCGACGAGTTCGTCGTCGGACGAATTCCCGGCCGAAGCGCCCCGCATTCGTCCGACGACAAACTCGTCGGACGAAGTATTGATTTCCGTAACCCAGGTTACGGTAACCCAGGTTACGCAAATAGCAGCCATGAAAATCCTCCTCCTCTCCCCGGCCCACCCGCTTCGCGGCGGCATCGCGGCCAGCTCCGAGCGGCTGGCCCAGGAACTGCTGGCCGCCGGGCACGAGGTGGTCATCTACAGTTTTTCGCTGCAATACCCGTCGTTCCTTTTTCCGGGCAAAAGCCAGTTCACCAATGACCCGCCGCCATCCGGCCTCGTTATCAAAACCCGGCTCAACTCCGTCAACCCGTTCAACTGGCTTGTAGTGGGCCGCGAAATTGCCGGCGAGCACCCCGACCACATCATCGTTCGCTTCTGGCTGCCGTTTATGGGACCTTGCCTCGGCACGGTGTTGCGTGTAGCGCGATGGCTGTCCCGGAAAAAACCACGCATTACCGCCCTCGTGGACAACATCATTCCGCACGAAAAACGCCCCGGCGACCGCCTTTTTGCCCGCTATTTTGTACGCGCCTGCGACGATTTTGTGGTCATGTCCCGCTCGGTTGGGGAGGAGATAGGGCAGTTCCTCCCCGCCATGGCAACCCCACCCCCGGCCCCTCCCCAAAAAGGGAGGGGTGACGTAGACTCGTCCACCACAGAGGGCTTGGAATCTTCGTCCGAACACTCTTCAGAGTACCCTACGTCCCCCCTCCCTTTTGGGGGAGGGGTCGGGGGTGGGGTTGTCCGCTTCGCCCCCCACCCCATCTACGACACCTACGGCGAGCCGGTCGAGAAATCCGCCGCCCGCCGCCAACTCGACCTGCCTGCCGACGTGCCGCTCGTGTTGTTTTTCGGCTTCATCCGCGCCTACAAGGGACTCGACCTGCTGCTCGAAGCCCTGGCCGAGACGCCCGGCGTACATGCCCTCGTTGCCGGCGAGTGCTACGAGGACTGGCTGCCCTACCAGACCATTCTCGAAAAAAACAACCTGAGCGGGCGCGTGCACCTGCACACCGATTTCATCCCTGCCGACCGCGTACGGCTATACTTTTCCGCCGCCGACCTGGTGGTGCAGCCCTACCGGAGTGCCACACAGAGCGGCATTTCGCAGATTGCCTACCATTTTGAAAAACCGATGGTGGTGACCAACGTGGGTGGGCTGCCCGAAATCGTGGCCGACGGGGTGTCGGGCTACGTCGTGCCCCCGGATACGAGTGCCATTGCTGCCGCGGTGCGCGATTTTTTTGAGAAAAACAAAGCGGCCGACATGCTGGCGGGTGTACGGGCCGAGAAGCGGCGGTTTTCGTGGGAGAACTTGGTGAAAGTTCTGCTTCAGGGCTGATTCGTTACACGAAATTTTACGCCACATAGCCTCGTCTGCTGCCTTGCGCTGTAGTCCCTTGTTTTTTTGTTTGGAATCAAATTTTCTTTCTTCTTTTGCGAGACAAACAGCGTTTCAGAAATACCGCTGTTTCACGAAGCATACACGGAAAAACATCCAATCGGTCTCGTATGAAGCAATTCAACAAAATTTTGAACATCAGTTTGTTGTGCCTCCTTTTGGGGAGCGTATCGGTCATGGCCCAGACCCCGCTGCGCGGCAAGGTCGTGGATGCCGAGTCGGGCGAAGACCTGATCGGCTCTGCGGTGGCCATGGTAGGCGGCGGCGGCACCATCACCAACTACGAGGGTGAATTCCTGCTACAGGTGCCAGCCTTCCCCGTGACCCTGCGGGTATCGTATACCGGCTATGTGACGCAGGAACTGCAAGTGGCCAACGCCAACGAACGCCTGACCGTGCGGCTGCAAACCAATTCCATCGTCATCGAAGAAACCATCATCCGCGGCCAACGGGTGGACGACAAACAAAAAGCCGCGCCGCTCACGGTGGAAAAACTTGACGCCATCGCCATCAAGGAAACGGCGGCCATCAATTTTTACAACAGCCTCGGCAACCTCAAAGGTGTAGACCTGACTACCGCTTCCCTCGGTTTTACCATCATCAACACCCGGGGGTTCAACTCCACCAGCCCGGTGCGCTCGCTCCAGATCATTGACGGAGTGGACAACCAGGCGCCCGGCCTGAATTTTTCCCTGGGCAATTTCCTCGGTTCCAGCGACCTGGACGTCAATTCCGTTGACCTCATCCAGGGCGCCAGTTCGTCGTTCTACGGCCCGAACGCCTTCAACGGTGTCATTTCCATGGAAACAAAAAACCCGTTTCTAAACAAAGGCCTTGCCGTGTCGCTCAAAACCGGTGAACGCAGCCTGTTCGAAGCGGCAGTCCGATACGCCGGAGCACTGAAAAACAAGGACGGCAAGGACTGGTTTGCCGGCAAGTTCAACGTCTTCTTCCTGCGTGCCAATGACTGGGAAGCCGACAACTACGATCCTGTGACCGGTACCGAATCGGGCGGGTATTTCTATACCACCGCTCAAAACCCCGGCCGGTATGATGCCGTCAACATCTACGGCGACGAGTACCAACCCCGCTTCGACGGCACCGGCAGCAGCTGGTGGAACAACACCCGCGCCGGCCTCGGCGTCTACCACCGCACGGGTTACCGCGAAACCGATCTCGTGGACTACAACACCCGCAATATCAAGGCCAACGTGGCCTTGCATTTCCGCACCAACCCGGCAAAAGATTTCGACTCCCCCGAAATTATCCTGTCCTCCAGTTTCGGTTCCGGCACCACGGTGTATCAGGGCGACAACCGGTTCAGCCTGCGGGACATTACGTTTTTCCAAAACCGCATCGAATTCCGCAAGCGCGACAAATATTTCATCCGCGCTTTTACCACGAACGAAGATGCCGGCAAGACCTTTGACCCCTACTTTACTGCGTTGCGCATGCAGGAGGCCTCCAAGTCGAACGAACAATGGGCCAACGACTACGAACGCTACTGGACGGCAAGCAACCTCGGCTACATTTACTTCGGCCACATGCAGCCACTGAGCTATCCGGACGTGAACGACAGCCTTGGACTCAGCCAATGGCTGC
>Ga0154020_10001545_pt1 | contig 28283 bp, 29 predicted proteins | sample Klosneuvirus_201_FD_109709 | JGI IMG/M metagenome (GOLD analysis project Ga0154020, IMG submission 109709) | Active sludge microbial communities from wastewater, Klosterneuburg, Austria - Klosneuvirus_20160825_MG | ecosystem: Engineered > WWTP > Aerobic digester > Activated sludge | place...
ACGTCAAGAAGGGCAACGGCACCATCGGCGGCCTCCTGATGGACGAGGAGATCTACGACGACCTCCAGGAGCTCGCCCGCGACGTGAAGCACAACCCCTGGAAGCTGTTCTGGCGCGAGTAGCCGCCGTTCGTCGGCGATGGTGACTCAGAACGCGCCGACGAGCGTGGCTCCCGCCGGCGTGGGACCGACCCCGACCCCGAGCGAGGTCACGCCGACCGACTTCTCGCCGGGCCGCACGAAGTACAGCACCACGCCCGTCGTCACCGCGACGAGCCCCACGCCGAGCAGCACGTTGCCCGCCGTCGTGTAGGTCTTGCCCGAGTCCTCGAGGCTCCGCTTGTCGGGCGGGCAGTTCGTGCGCGCGCTGTTGCACGCCGCGTCGAGGTCCGAGATCACCGACCCGCGGAGCGCGTACATGATCCCCGCGGTGCCGAGCGCCGCCACGCCGACGCCGCCGGCCACGAACGCCCACACGGGCTTCTTCGCCGGGGGCGCGGTGTCCACGACCACCGGCTTCTTCACCGGCGTGGGTGCGGGCGTCTCGCCGACCGGGTCGCCGTCCGTCTCGGCGTCGTTGTCGTCCTCGCGCGGGAGCTTGGCCTTGAGGACCAGCTTCTCGTCCTTCTCCTTGAGCGTGATCTTCTTCTTCCAGGTCTTGCGCCCGGGCGAGGTGACCACCAGCTCGTGGTCGCCCGGGTCGACCCGGAACGAGGGCGCGACGATGACCGAGAAGGGCTCGGCGCCGTCGATGCTGCACTTGGCCGAGACGACGTCGTCCTTGACCTTCACCTCGACCCACGGCGTGCGCACCTCGAGGTCGGCGATGCGTTCGTCGCACTTCTTGACCATGGTGGCGCCCTCCTTGCCCTCCTTGGTCTCGGCCTCCTCCTTCGCGCGCTTGTAGATGCCGATCGCGAGCACGAGCTTGCCGAGCTTCTCGTGGCAGAGCGCGATGTGGAACAGCACCTGCGAGCTCACCTTGACCTTCTCGACCTCCTTGAGCAGGGCGAGCGCGCCCTTCCAGTCGCCGTCCTTCTCGAGCTCGAGCGCCTTCTCGAACTTCTTGCGCGCGGCGTCGAGCTCCGACTTCGAGGGCTCGGCGTGGACGATCGGCGCGAACGGGACGGCCAGCGTGAGCGCGACCGAGAGCAACACGAGCGAGGACGACTTCTTCATGGAGCGCAGGCCTTTCCGCGGACGACGAGGGCGAGGTCGGTGCTCGGCTCTTCTTTCCAGGCCGAGGGGGTGGGCAGCGTGGTGCGGTTCCACCAGGTGAGATCGGCGGGCGGCGGGGGGAACGGGGTGACCGTCGTGGAGCTGCCCCAGAGGCGCACCGCGAAGCTGCTCGAGTCGGTGCTCACGACCACCGTGAGCTTGCTGCCGAGCGGCTGCTTGGCGAGCTTGGGCGTGAGCGGCACGAGCACCCAGTCGAGCGTGGTCTTGGCGGCGTCGCCGGCGACCGAACCGCGCGCCACCTCGGTGAGCCCCGACACGGGATCGCCGGTGTAGAGCACGATGGTGAGCTTGCCGGTGTCCTTGGCCGAGACCGTGCAGTCGAAGCCGCCGGTGACCGGCGAGCACGTGTCGCACTTGGCGTCGGGGTGCGGGAGCGCGGCCACGCGCGCGCACTCGTAGGGGATGCGCTCGACCGAGACCGCGGTGTCCTGGTACTCGACGAGGCGCGAGACCTTCCAGCTGATGGCCGCCTCGTGCAGGCGATCGACGACGTAGCGCTTGTCGTCGCGTGACTTGAAGCCGAGGTCCTCGATGTCGACGCGATCGTCGGCGCGGGCGCAGGCGCTCGTGCCCGCGGTGGTGCACGTGTAGGCGCTCGTCCCGCAGACGCCGCACACGGTGCCGACGGCCGGGTCGGCGGGCGTGCACACCACGTTGCTGCCGCTGCACACGCCCGTGCCGCAGACGCCGCACTTCACGCCCTTGGCGAGGTCTCCCTCGATGCACCCGCCGCAGCCGTTCGGCTTGCACCCGTCGCCGAGCGGCGTGGTGTCGACGGGGACCACCGAGTCCGCCGTGCTGTCGGTGGGCTCGGCGTCGATCGTGGGCTCGCCCTCGTCGCTGTACTTGTAAGTGGGGAAGCCACACCCCATCGCCGCGAGCGCGAGCACCAGCGACACCACGGCCTTCGGTCCGGTCACGTCTCCTCCCACATGGGCGGAAGAATCGCATCCCCACCGAAGAGGGCAAGTCGACGGCGAATCCAGCGGCCCCTTGACACCTCGTCGTCGCACGCCATAACTGACTCACCGGTCAACAACATGGCACGCCCCGCCGATCTCAACGCCAAGGTCGATCTCCTGCGCGCCGCCGAGCAGGTCTTCGTCGAACACGGACTCGAGCACGCCCGCGTGGAGCAGATCACCGCCCGCGCCGGGCGCAGCAAGGGCTCGTTCTACCTCCACTTCGAGAGCAAGGAGGAGGCGTTCCGGCAGATCGTCGAGTCCATGACCGCGCGGATGGCCTGCTTCCTCGACGCCATGTCCCCCGACAACGAGGCCGTCGAGCCGTTCCCGGCGCAGCTCGAGAACTGGCACTGTCGCGAGGTCGAGCTGTTCGAGTTCCTCTGGCAGAACCGGGGCCTCGTGCGCCTGCTGATGCGCGGCGGGGGCAGCGTTCAATTCGGCTTCCTCGTGGATTCGTTCGCCGAGCGCGCCCGCGCTCAGACCGTGCGCTGGCTCGAGACGGGCATCGCCCGGGGGCTCTACCGCAAGGACCTCGACATCGAGGTCGCGAGCCTCTGCATCAGCGGCGCCTACGACCGCATCGCCCGTCGGCTGGTCGAGATGGACAAGAAGCCCGACATCGCCGCGTGGCTCCGCAGCGTCCAGCGCGTGATCCTGCTCGGGCTGGTCCACGACGAGGCCCGACCCCACGTGGACGGTCAGGTTCCTGACCAGTCGGTCACGGGGATCCGGGCGCGAAAGTCGCTCCGACTCGCCGACCCCACAACCAGCGTCCCCGTTCCGGCATCCGTCCCCGAGAACCCCGGCGTCCCGCGCGCCAAGGCCCACCGATGAGCACCCACCAAGACCCCTCCTCCGAGATGACGACCGACAGCCCCGTGGGGGCGGCCCCCGTCCCCCCGGCCAAGGCCTCCGCCCTCAGCAAGGCGGTCGTCGCCCTCCTCCTGGTCGGCCTGGCCGTTCCGGTCGTGGGCAAGATCCGCGCGGCCCAGCAGAAGCAGGTGGCCATGGAGGCGGATCGCAAGAACACCGCCGCCGAGGCGTCGGCCAAGGAGTCCGCGCCCCCCACCGTGAAGACCGTGCGGGCCACCGCCGTCACCTGGAAGGCCGAGATCCCCTTCGACGGCACGCTGCAGCCGATCCACGAGGCGGCCCTCGCCTTCAAGGCCACCGGACCGCTCGCGGTCCTCAAGGTGAAGGTCGGCGACTTCGTGGAGAAGGGCGCGCTCCTCGGCTCGCTCGACGCGTCGGAGGCCGGAGCTTCGGCGGGGGCCGCGGCGGCGCAGGTCAAGGCTGCCCAGGCGCAGGTCGCGCTCGCCAAGGACCACGACGATCTCCAGACGGGGCTGGTCAAGAGCGGCGCCGCGCCGGGGGTCAACGCGATCCAGTCGGGCAAACAGCTCACCCTGGCGTACGCGCAGCTCGAGGCCGCCAAGGCCCAGGCCGCGCTCGCGGGCGCCAACATCCGCAACCACACCCTGTCCGCGCCGTTCGCGGGGTACGTCACCCAGGCGCCGTCGTCGGTCGGCGGCATGGTCATCGCGGGCCAGCCCGCGTTCCAGCTCAAGGACGTCGCGCGGCTCAAGATGGTCGGCACCATCTCCGAGAGCGACGCCCCCCTCGTGAAGGTCGACGCCGAGGTGCTGCTCACCGTCGGCGAAGGCCCGAGCAAGCGCACCGCCAAGGCCAAGGTGGTTGCGGTGCTGCCGTCGGTCGACCCGGCCACGCGCCGCGTGCCGGTCGAGGCCGAGCTCGACAACGAGCAGAAGCTCCTCGCCGGCTCGTTCGCCCGCGCCACCGTCTCGGCCGGCGCCGAGGTCCCGGTCCTCGAGCTGCCCGCCGCCACGCTGCGCCCCGGCTCGCAGGACGAGGTGCTGGTGGTCAAGAAGGGCAAGCTCACGCTCAAGAAGATCGTCTTCGTCCGCGCCGCCAACGGCGCCCTGCTCGTGCGCTCCGGCGTCTCGGCCGAGGACGAGATCGTCGTCTCGCCGTCGCCCGAGGCCAAGGACGGCGACAAGGTCACCGCGCCATGAACCTCTCCGGCGTCGCCATCAAGCGCCCCGTCTTCACCGTGATGCTCGCGGTGGCGCTGCTCGTGCTCGGGTGGTTCGGCTTCAAGAACCTCGGCACCGACCTGTTCCCCGACGTGAGCTTCCCCGTCGTCGCCATCACCGTGCCCTACCCCGGCGCGAGCCCGACCGAGGTCGAGACCCTCGTCACCAAGCCGATCGAGGACACCGTCGTCGGCCTCAACGGCATCGACCGCGTGCGCTCGTTCTCCCGCGAGGGCGTGTCGCAGGTCATCGTCATGTTCAAGCTCGGCGTCGAGATCAGCGACGCCACCGCCGAGGTGCGCGAGAAGATCAGCGGCGCCCGGTTCAAGCTCCCGACCGACATCAAGGACCCGACCATCAACCGGTTCGACGTCAGCGCGGCGCCGATCCTCACCTACACGCTCTCGAGCAAGGTCTCGCTCTCGGCCGCCCGCAAGTACGCGGAGGACGTCATCAAGCCCGCGCTCGAGCAGGTCGAGGGCGTGGCGGTGGTCGAGGTGAAGGGCGGCGCGCCGCGCGAGATCCGCGTGTCGCTCGACCGCGCCAAGATCGACGCGCTCAAGCTCGACCCCGGGGCCGTCGTGCTGCGCCTCCGCGCGGCCAACCTCAACGTCCCGGCCGGCCACTACGACGAGGGCGTCAAGGAGGTCAGCGTCCGCACGGTCGGCGATTTCCAGGACATCGAGGCCATCCGCAACACCATCGTGGCCACCGCCGCCGACGGCTCCGTGGTCAAGCTGCGCGACGTCGGCCGCGTCGAGGACTCGTTCGAGGAGCAGACCACCATCGTGCGCGCCAACGGCGACGAGACGGTGAGCTTCGACGTCCTCAAGCAGTCCGGGACCAACACCGTCGCCGTCGCCGACGGCGTGAAGTCCAAGCTCGACAAGCTCAAGAAGGACCTCCCCGCCGAGCTGCAGGTCACCGAGATCATCGACCAGTCGCGCTTCATCCGCGAGAACATCCACGAGGTCGAGGTCTCGATCGTGTTCGGTGGCGCGATGGCCATCCTCATCATCCTCATCTTCATGCTCGACCTGCGGTCGACGATGATCAGCGCGGTCGCCCTGCCCACCAGCGTCATCGGCACGTTCTTCGCCATGTACGTGCTCGGCTACACGCTGAACATGATGACGCTGCTCGGCCTCTCGCTGGCCATCGGCCTCCTCATCGACGACGCGGTCGTCGTACGCGAGAACATCTTCAAGCACCTCGAGAAGGGCAAGCCCCCCGCGCAGGCGGCGCTCGACGGCACCAAGGAGATCGCCCTCTCGGTGTTCGCGACCACCCTCACCATCGTGGCCGTGTTCATGCCGGTCGCGTTCGTGAAGGGCATGGTCGGCCAGTTCTTCCGGCAGTTCGGCATCACCATCTCGGTCGCCGTCATGCTGTCGCTGTTCGTGGCCTTCACGCTCGACCCGATGCTGTCGTCCAGGTTCTCCCACGCCATCGACCGGCACGGCGAGCACAAGGACCCGTGGCTCTGGCTCAAGAAGCCGTTCCTCTACTTCTTCTCCGGCATGGACGCGGTCTACCGCGGCATGCTCGGCTGGGCGGTGCGCAACAAGCTGATCGTCGCGGGGCTCGCGCTCGGCAGCCTGTTCTTCATGGGCTTCATCGCCAAGCTCACCGGCTCCGAGTTCGTCAACGCCGAGGACCGCGGCCAGTTCATCACCGAGCTGGAGCTCCCCGCCGGCACCTCGCTCGCCGAGACCAGCCGCCTGTCCGCGCTCGCGGAGCTCGAGCTCCGGCAGAACAAGGAGGTCGTCACCGTCTTCACGACGATCACCGGCAACAAGGCCAAGTGGCGCATCCTGACCACGCCGAAGCACCTGCGGCCCACGGTGTCGCTGATGGCCCTCAAGGACGTCGCGCGCAAGGTCGCCAACAAGCTGCCCGGGGCGATGGTCTCGCTCGCCGACATCCCGTTCGTCGAGGGCGCGGCCACCGAGGCGCCGATCATGATCGACGTGCGCGGCGGCTCCTACGACGACCTCGCGCCCACCGCCAACGAGCTCGCCAAGATCCTCAAGACGACCCCGGGCGTGCAGGACGTCCAGGTGAAGTACACCCCCGGCCGCCCCGAGCTCACCGTGGAGATCGACCGCCAGAAGGCCGCCGATCTCGGCGTCGGCGTCGCGCAGATCGCCATGGCGCTGCGCACGGCGATGGAGGGCGAGGAGGCCGGCAAGCTCCGCGTGCCCGGCACGATGGGCAAGTCCGAGGAGGTGCCGATCAAGGTGCGCCTCGACAAGGCCGAGCGCTCGAGCGAGGCCCAGCTCGCCGCGATCACGGTGATGACCCCCAAGGGCCCCGTGAAGCTCTCCGACGTCGCCCGCTTCGTCCGCGCCGAGGGCCCGCAGGTCATCGAGCGCGAGGCGCGCAGCCGCCAGATCCAGGTGTGGGCCACCCCGGTCGGCCGCCCGCTCGGCGACATCGTCAACGAGATCAAGCCGCGCATGGCCGCCATGAAGCTGCCGGCCGGCACCACGTTCGCCTACGACGGCCAGATCCGCATGATGGGCGAGACGAACGAGAACATGGGCCTCGCGCTCCTGCTCGGCGTCGTCTTCATCTACATCGTGCTCGCCTCGCAGTTCGAGAGCTTCATCCACCCGCTCACGATCATGCTCACGCTGCCGCTCGCCTTCGTCGGCGCGTTCCTCGGCCTGTTCATGACCGGCAACACGCTGGCCATGGGCGCGATGATCGGGATCATCCTGCTGATGGGCCTCGTGACCAAGAACGCCATCCTGCTCATCGACCGCGCGATCGTGCGCGTCCGGGAGCACGGCGAGACGCCGCTGCAGGCGATCCTCGAGGCGGGCCCGGAGCGTTTGCGGCCCATCCTCATGACGTCGGCGGCGATGGTGCTCGGCATGTTGCCCACGGCGACCGGCCGCGGCGAGGGCAGCGAGTTCCGCGCGCCGATGGCCATCGCGGTCATCGGTGGGGTCATCAGCTCCACGCTGCTGTCGCTGCTGGTGGTGCCGGCGTTCTACGTGGGCATCGAGTCGGGCAAGGGGTTCCTCGGGCGGATCTTCAAGCGCAAGGCCCCGGCGCCCTCGCCGGCGGAGTGAGGCCAGCGCGCACCGTTTTCGATCGGATTTCGACGCGTTTCAGCACCCCGCGGCCTACCGTCGCTGGATGTCGAGGACCGCTCCCGCGATCGCCGTGTGTCTGTCCCTCCTGGCCTTCTCCTGCAGCAAGAGCAGCAAGACCGAGGAGACCGACTGGAAGCCCGACTGCCTGCTGAAGGGCAAGAAGAACGGCTCGGCGCTCAAGTACCTGTACGGTCGCGTGACGTTCGACCCGGAGACCAACCAGTTCGCCTTCTCGTTCTGGGCGACCGGCAACACCGGCTGCGACACGCACGAGGCCGGGGGCATCACCCTCTGGACCATCCCCGACGCGGACGGCAAGCTCGCCCCTGGCAAGTATGGCGTCTCCGCCGGCGGAGACTTCAACTTCGACGCCGAGAACAGCACGCTCGAGATCACCGAGGCCGACGTCACCGACCCGGCCAAGGGCGTGAAGGGCACCCTCACGGTGAAGGACGGCAAGGACAGCCTCGACGGCAGCTTCACGCTCAAGGTCTGCCCGGTCGACGGCAAGCCGTACAAGGCGAAGAAGCAGCCCGCCTACGAGCCGAAGGACGAGCCGCTGAGCGGGACCCGCGCCGGCGTACCCTGGAAGCCGAAATACGCGATCGCCGGCCCCGGAGGTGACAAGGGCCTCCGCCACCTCACGATCTCGGCCGACCCGCTCGGCTGTGAGGACGCGAGCAAGAACAAGGCAGGCGCCTACCTCGAGGTCGGCAACTTGGGCTGGGCCACGGCGCAGAAGCACAAGGGCAAGCAATACGTGGAGGTCACCTTCGAAGGTGGAGCCCCCGGCCGGGGGTGGATCGACTTCGAGGGCACCGACGTAGAGAAGGGCGGCAAGATCAAGTTCTCGCTCGCCGCGGCCTCGCAGACCAAGGGCCAGAAGGCAGACCGACGGTTCGAAGTCGGCGGCACCTTCACCGCCACCATCTGCAAGTGAGCGCGCGCTAGCGGGTGCCGAGCGCGCCGTCGAACGAGTCGTCCATCAGCGAGAGCGCGTCGTCGATCTCGCCCTCGTGCAGCGCGCCGCCGTCGAACGGCGCGTCGCCATGCGCGTAGGGCCCGCCGCGGTCGACCACCACGAGCCCGCGGGCCTCGAGCGAGTCGAGCACTCGCGCGATCTCGACGTCGCTCACCATGATGAGCATCGAGAGATCTTCGCGCGTGCGGTGGCCGTCGATCTTCGCGAACACGAGCTCGTCGAGCGAGGCGAGCGGCTGCGGCGGCACCGCCCCCGGACGACGGAACGGCACCACGAGCCGCGGGTCCCGGAGGGCGCGGAAACGCGTGGTGGAGATGCCCGTGCTCACCTGTTCACCATGGAGGCGACGAGCCCGGGAGGCAAGGCGGGATCGGCGCCCACATCCCCTGCGAGATGCGCCGTTCACGATGCCTCCGCGCCGAGGTGACGCGCGATCGCCACACCTGCGTGGTGTGCCGGGGCAAATCGGCCCGTCGAGGCGTGGCTCGCGGGTTGCTTCGGCGACTCGCATGCGCTTGCTCGCCTCCTTGCTGACCGCCGCCACTCTCGCCACCACCACGCCGTCGTTCGCGGAGACGCTCTCCTACGACCCCGAGCAGCCGGTGCCCTCGGGCTACCACGTCGAGGAACGTCCGCGCCTCCGCCTGATCATCAGCGGCGCCGTGCTCACGGGGATCGGGGCGGGCTTCGTCGCGTACGGGTTCGGGCAGCGCAGCGAAGAGCGCGACAAGACGGCCGCGCTGCGCGCGAGCGACCCCACCTACCAGGGCTCTGTCGGCCACGCGGGCTCCAGCATCAGCTTCGTGTTCGGCGGGATCTTCGCCGCCGTGGGCCTGCCGCTGCTGATCGTGGGCCTGTCGTCCAAGAAGAAGGTCCTCGTCTCGGACCCGCAGGTGAACGTCGCGCCCGTCGTGGGCAAGGGTTTCGCCGGGATCGGCCTCAGCGGGACGTTCTAGCCGCCGTCGCGCGGCGGCTCGCAGAGCATCATCTCCACGCGGCGCAGCTCGTCGACGGTGAAGAACGGCATGCGGGTCCCGGTGAACGCGTTCGCGCTCGCCGCGATCGTGGCGACGGCGAGATCCAGGATGGGACCGAAGGTGCCAGGAGCGTCGTCGTGGGGCTCTTGCATCGTCATTCCCTCTCGGAGAAGGGAACGGACCGCTCCGGTCGGGGTTTAGGAGCCCTTGCGCTTGGCCTGCACGCGGGCGTCGCCCTCGCGGGCCTTCTCGGCGAGCTTCACCTTGTGCTGCTCCATCGCCGCGGCCAGCGCCGGGTCCGACAGCGCGAGGATCTGCGCGGCGAACAGCCCCGCGTTGGTGGCCCCCGCGACGCCGATCGCGAACGTGGCGGTGGGCACGCCCGCCGGCATCTGCACGATCGACAGCAGCGAGTCGACCCCCGAGAGCGCCTTGCTGAGCACCGGCACGCCGAGCACCGGCAGCGTGGTCAGCGACGAGACCATGCCCGGCAGGTGCGCCGCGCCGCCCGCGCCCGCGATGATCACCTGCAGCCCACGGCCCTTCGCGGCCTTGGCGTATTCGACCATCCGCTCCGGCGTGCGGTGCGCGGAGATCACCTCCACCTCGCAAGGAACGCCGAGCTCGCGCAGCACGGTCTCCGCCGCGCCGAGCGTCTCCCAGTCCGAGTCGCTGCCCATGATGATGCCGACGAGGGGCTGGCTCATGGAAGCCCCGATATCACTCCTTGCGGCGGCCGCCCACGAGCCCGCGCGCCGCGAGGAACCGCGCGATGCGCCCGAACGCCTCGCCCCGCCCGAACTGCAGGAGGTGCGCGCCGGGGAAGAACACGATCTCCGAGCCGAAGTGCGCGGCGAGCGCTTCGGCGTGGGTGCGCGGGGTGATGCGGTCCCCCTCGGCGCCGATGACCAGCACGCGGTCGCTCGGCAGCACCGACGCGCGCGCGAGCGGTCGAGCCAGGTTCATCGCGCGCTTGCCGGCCGTGACCAGCGACTCGGGCACCGCGGTGCCGCGCAGGGCCTCGTGCTGCACCACCACGTCGGTCATGTCGGAGAGGGGGATGAACGGGATGGCGAAGGCGAGCGACGGCTCGATCGTGGCGAGCAGCGACGTCGTGTAGCCGCCGAGGCTCATGCCCATCACGCCGACGGCCCGCGCGGGCTCGTCCTTGCGCAGATGCGCCATCAGCGCGCGCAGGTCGTGGATCGCCTGCCCGAAGGCCTCGATCGTGCGGCCCACGTCGGCCGTGGGGAACAGCGGCGCGCCCTTGCGCCCCTCCGGCGCGCGCAGCGCGTGGAATGGCAGCGTGAACAGCGCCACGTCGAGCCCGAGCCCGTAGAGCCACTCCGCCGCGAACGAGCGCTCCTCGAACCCGAACGCACCGGCGCGGTATCCGTGGATGCAGACGATCACGGGCCGACCCGGTCGCTTGCCGCGGAACAGGCGCACGTGCGCGAAGTGGTTGGCGCGCCACTTCGCGAACCGCTCGGCCTGCGCCGGGTCGTGCGGGTGGAAGCCGCTCGGGTAGGTGAGATCCACCACCTCGCCGAGGGCCAGCGGGCGCACGTGGTGCTCGCGCACGTGGGGCAGCGCGGGCGCCGGGTAGAACGCCGCCGGGTCCACGTCGGCGTAGCGCGCGGCCACGCCGTCCAGGTAGTGCAGCCGATCGTCGACGCTCTGCACGCGCCGGCTCCCGCGCTTGCTGACCTCCTGGGCCAGGCGCACCGCGGCGACGTCGAAGCGGGCACCCGCCGACACGAGCAGGGGAGAGAGGGCTTTGCGGGCGAACGCGGCGAGCATCGAGAGAGACGCTACACCCTCCGACCCGCGGTGATCCACGCGCCGACCCCCGCGAGCGTGAACACGACCGGCGCGCACGCCGCCGCCACCGCGACGGCGACCGGCGCGACGACCCCGAGGGCGAGCAAGAGCGCCCCGAGCGCCAGCATCGCCGCGATGCCCGCCTCGAGCACGTGCGCACTCCCCTCTGCGTCTCGCCCCCCGCTCGCGAGCCCGACCAGCGCCGCGCTCACCGGGAACGACACCACGACGCCGAGCACGAGGATGAGCCCCGCGTACTCGGCGGCGGGGCCGGCGCGGTCGATCTCGCCGAAGTCGATGTGCGCGCTCCTCCCGACGAGCACGGCCCCGAGGAGCCCGAGCGCGATCCCTCCGACGTTGCCGAGGGTGCCGACGAGGATCCATAGAGGTCTTATGCGTCCGCGGCGCAGCTCGGCGCGCGCGAGCTCGGTCAGGGTGGCGCGGCCCACGTGCCCGAGGCCGCGGTCGCTGGTCGGCGCGTCGACCTCGCCCTGGGAGAGCCGGTAGACGCCGATCGCGGCGAGGATCGCCAGCACCGCGCCGCCGCCGATCCCCACGCTGAGACCCACGGCGCTCTGGGTCCGGACGACGAGCTCGGCGGTCCCGCGCAGCAGCATGCCGGCGAAGGCGTAGCGGCCGAACGGCGTGCCCCCGAGGCGACCGTCGCCCGCCGAGAGCGCGAGGCCGTAGCCCCACAGCGCGGCGATCGCGACCTCGTCGAGCCCGAGCACGGCCGCGCGCACGCCGCTGTGCATGCGCCCCTGGATCGAGAGCAGCACCACGCGCCCGAGCGTGAACCCGACGGCCGCGATCATCGCGACGAGTGGCGGGTCGACGTCCTCGCGCTTGCCGATCGAGAGCGCGCCCCACGCGGCGGCCACCTGCCCGAGCACGGCGAGCGGCCCCACGAGCCCGAGGGCGACGGCGGCGGAGAAGAACGCGCGCGCGTCCACGCGCTGCCGACCGACGAGGACCTCGACGACGAAGGTCTCGAGCGCGCGGACCACGAGCGCCGCGACGGCGCCGAACACGAGGAGCAGCGCCCACTGCGAGAGGCGCAGGTGCTCGTTGCTGCGACGGACCTTGCGCGAGCTGACCGCGACGAGCGCGGCGAAGGCGAGGGCGACGACCAGCCCGGGGACGGCGGCGAGGCCCACGCTCGGCTCTCAGGGGAAGTGCAGGCCGAGGTGACCGAGCGCGGCCACCTGGAAGCCCGTGCCGCGCGCGTCCTGCGCGAGCTCGGCGCGCTGTCCGTTGACCGCGGCGCGCTTGAGGAACATCACGTCGGCGGTCAGGTCGGCGCCGACCTCGAGGTTCTTGCCGAGGAAGTACTGGAAGCCACCACGCGCGCCGACGTTGATGCCGCTGATGTCGAGGAAGCTGCAGTAGCCGACGCAGAGTTCGTCCTTGAAGCCGCCGGTCCAGACGTAGCCCACGTTGAGGCCGAACCGGGGCCAGAACCGCCCCGCGCCGGGCTGGAGCGCGATCTCGCCGCCCATGTTCCAGAGGTTGAACGAGCCCGTGGACAGGCCGCGCAGGCGCGCCCCGACCTGGAAGGTGATGAACTCGAGACCCGCGCCGACCCCGAAGGCCGCGCCGCCACCGGAACGGTGTGCGTCGTAGTCGACGGCCTTGCTCGTGGCGCGATCGATCCACGTGCCCTCGGGGAGCGTGCCCCCCAGCGTGGCCCACCCGAGGCCGAGGTCGGCCTGGATGTAGACCAGCTTGAGGCCGAGGCCGTTGTCCTCCTTGCCGGACTGGTCGAGCTTGGCCTCGGTGGAGCCCACCGGGGGCGGCGGGGTGGCGCTGCCCGGCTGCCCAGGCTCGGGCATGGGCGGAGGGACCGGCGGCGCGGCGTTCGGGTCGCCGCCGTCGGGGACCAGATCCGCGGCCGAGACCGTCCCGGACACGCCGGACACCACGAGCAACACCAGGCCAGCGGACAGCAGGTTCTTCAGCACGGGTCCTCCTCGGCCAAGACGGAGCTGGTCGCCATACGATCCGTGAGATCGGCGAGGCCCTCGGCCTCCTCTTGGACGGACGGCCCGGGGATTCGATACGACTCGGTCAGCCAGCGCCCGAGATCGATGGCCCGGCAGCGGGCCGAGCAGAAGGGCGGCACGGCACCGCCTGCAGCGGAGGTTGCGAGGACATGTCCGCAGACCGGGCAGCGCATGTAGACGATCCATAGCATGCCTTGTCGCGTTCTCGCCGGATCCGGGGCGGCCAAGTACGATCGGCCCGTGCACCGGTGGTGGCTCGTCGCCGTCGTCCTCCTCTTGTCGTGTGGCCCTCGTCCGGGGGCGCGCACCGGCAAGACGATCCCGCGTGAGACCCTCGCGCCGCCACCCCCGCCCCCGCCCGGATCCGCCGTCGTGTACGGGCCGCTCGAGCTCGAGTCGCTGGACGTCGCGCGGAGCGAGGTCGGCTGGACGCGTGACTTCGTGCGCGGCGAGCGCACCGTCGTGTTCGAGGCCGTGCTGGTCCAGAGCCGCACGACGTGCCCGCTCCCCGCGCTCGAGAAGGTGACGAAGGCGAAGGATGGCGAAGGCTGCGAGGGGGTCCCGAGCTTCCCCGCCGGGTGCGCGGCGCCCACCAAGCTGCGCGCGCGCACCGACGTCGCCGTCACCTTCGTCCTCGACGTCTCGCACCGCTGCGCCGGCGACCCGACGCCGTACGTCCTGCCCGACGCGGGCGACCCGAAGGCGGCGCTCTCCACCGCGGGCCGCGCCTGCTTCAAGGCCCGGAACAAGCTCAAGCCCGAGTCCACGTGGACGTCGCTCTACGAGCTCACCGAGCTCGAGGTGAAGGAGCAGCCGGGCAGCGTGAAGACCCGCTTCCCCCGGCTCCTCGGCGCGCTCGCCGACAAGGGCGACAAGAGCGTGCACCACTGCCGCGACGACGGCGCCTATCTCGACGGCGCCCCCGGCGCGCCGCTCCCCGCCCCCACCGCTCCGAGCCTCGCGCTCGCCACGGTGCTCGCGACCCACGTGCCTGGCAACCCGGTCGAGGCGCCGCTCACCGCGACCTACCGCACCGAACACGCGCTCTGGGAGGCGTGCAACGCGCCCGCCGCCAAGGACGACGTGGTCGCGCAGGAGCGCTGCCTCCTGCTCCGCCAGCTCGATCGCTTCCTGCGCGACGTCGAGGACCTCGCGCGCCCCGAGACGGGCAAGGGGGGGCCGTGAAGCGGCGGCTCTCCTACGGCCTGTCGCTGCTCGGGCTCGCGTCGCTGCTGGGCTCGGGGCTCTCGGCGCGCGCCGCCGCGCCGAAGGTTCCTCTCGAGATCTGGGGCCTCGAGGCGGGCGACGAGGCGCGCGTCGACGATCAACCCATGACCGTGCGCGGCGGCGCGCCTCGACCTTTCCTCGGCGACCCGTCGGCGGACGACGCGCCGGTGCTCACCGAGGTCGCGCCGGGCAAGCGGGAGATCACCCTGCTCCGCCAGGGCTGCGCGCCCGAGACGTTCAGCGTCGTGGTGGAGGGCTCGCAGAAGAAGGCGATCGTCGTCGCCAAGACGCTCGTCGCGCGGTGCGCGTTGCCCGAGGTGCCTCCGCGTCAGTAGCGCGGAAGGAGCGGCACCACGCGTCCGCCGAGCGCGAGCGCGATGCCGCCGTCGTGCTCGACGAGTCGATCGACGAGCGACAGCTGCGCGCTGCGCGAGAGCTTCGCGGGGTGCGGCCCGCCCCGTGCGCCGGCCTTCACCGAGCCGCGCACCCCACCGTCGCGATCGGTGTGCAGGTCCGCGAGCGGCTCCTCGGTGCCGTCGGCGAGCGAGACGATCAGGGCCTCGCCCTCGGCGCGCGCGTTCCTCGCCACCCACGGCACGTCGTCGACCGCGAGGTAGCACCAGTCCCAGCCGTTCTCGAGCACCCAGCGACCATCGTCGGGGTGCCGCGTCAGCCAGCCCATCATCGCGCGCGCCATCGCCGCGTGCCCGACGGGCTCCCCCTCGTGGAGCAGCCGGCCCTCGGCGTCGATGCGCAGCTTGCTCTCCCGCGAAAAGCCCAGCTCGGCGAGGTTTGCCGGCAGCTTTCCGGACCAATCGAGCGGTGGCCTGGCCATTTCGCACCACCCTAGCGCGTGCCGAAACGGCGATCCCTGCGCCAGCACACACCCACCAAATCCGCGGGAGCACCTTGACCGGAGGGGGCGGTGGGGGGTATGCCACCGCCCGCTAAGAGCATTCCCAAGGGAGAGGTCATCATGAAGAAGGTTGTCGCTTCGGTCTTCGCGCTCGGTCTTGCTGGCTCTGTCGCTGGTTGCGGTGGTCTGCCCGGCATGGACTGCAAGTTCAACAAGGGTGAGGTCGCGGCCGAGGTGACCGGCGACGCGAAGGCGTTCGTCGACGCGTCGATGGATCTCAAGAAGACCTCCGACGCCCTCGAGGCCTCGTTCGACGCCGAGATCAAGCTCATGGCGGGCGAGCTGAAGGTCGAGAGCAACGAGGAGGCCGTCCTCGCCAAGATCTCCGCCAACGTCAGCGAGCTCAAGGCCAAGGGCCAGTGCGAGATCACCTTCGAGGCGAAGCTCGAGGCCTCGGCTTCGGCGTCGGGCGACGCGAGCGGCAAGGCCGGCACCGGTGAGGGCGCCAAGGGCGGCGCTTCGGGCAGCGCCGACGCGAGCGCGACCGCCGAGGTGAAGTTCGACGTCAAGTGCAAGGCCGAGGCTTCGGTCAAGGCGAACTTCGACGTCACCGTCCCGACGATCAAGGCCCACTTCCCGAAGCTCCTCGGGGTGGTCATCAGCTACAAGTCGATCCTCCCGAAGGTCAAGGCGACCGTCGAGACCGGCAACAAGCTCGTCTCGTCCGTCAGCGACATCAAGGTCCTCCCGGAGCTCAAGTGTGCGGTCAGCGCCGCCACGGGCATCCAGGCCAAGGTCGACATGAAGGTGTCGTTCTCGGTCAAGGCCGAGGCCTCGGCCAAGGGCGAGGCGAAGGCGGGCGGCTGATCTCAGCCGAGCCGTCCTCGGTCGGCTCCATCGCAACGGCGCGTCCCTCGTGGGCGCGCCGTTTCGTTTTTGGCAGCCCCTGCCAGATTGGCACGGAAAACCCGCAAAAATAGTCCTTCCCGCGGGGCCGCCGCTGGAACAAGGTCGAGCGCGTCCAGGGTTCCCACGATCATGCGCACCTCCTCGCTGGTCCTCCTCGCCGTCGCCACCGCCCTGGCGCCTGGCTTTGCGTGCTCACCCGCGGCGCCCAAGCCCGCCTCGGGCGTCGGTGTCCACGCGCCGAGCGTCAGCGCCGTCCCGACCGTGGGCAAGCCCGCGGCGCCACCGAGCGTCCCTGGCGTCGTCCTCGGCGCGTTCCCCGAGGGCACGTTCGGTCCGCGCGTCGTGCGTCGTCACGACGGCAAGCGCGCCATCGTGGTGAGCGCGCCGAAGGGCACCGCCGGTCGGCGCTGGATCGCGCAGGGTCTCGACGACGACGACAAGCCCCTCGCCGACCAGAAGCACGAGGTCGCCGAGGCCCCCGAGGACTCGAGCGCGTGGGACGTGAAGGCCGTGGGCGACGGCTTCGTGCTCGCGTGGACCAAGCCCGCCGACGGCGGCGAGCAGCTGTTCGTGGTGGCGCTCTCGGGCGACGGCACCCCACGAGGCACACCCGCGGCCGCGTACAAGACGACCGACGACATCGTCGCGGTGCGCCTCGTGTCGCTCGGCGGCGCGAATGGCCAGGGCCTCCTCACCTTCGGCGAGAAGAGCAACAGCAAGGCGGGCGGCGCGGCGAGCGGCGCGCTCCTCGTGATCGGCCTCGACGGCAGCGGCAAGCCGTTCACCTCCGCCACGCGCGTCGAGACCGGCCTCTCCGCCTGGCAGATCGGCAGCCTGCCGGGCGGGGCCACCGCGAGGAACACCGCGGTCGTCACCTACGTGCAGCGCGACGACGCGAAGAAGGCCGCGCTGCCCCCGAAGAAGAAGGGCAAGAACGACCCTGAGCCTGGCAAAGGCGAGCCCAAGGGTGCCGACGTCAAGCAGGCCGCACCCGACGTCGACACCGGGCGCAGCGCCTACGTCGTGAGCCTCACCCTCACGGGCAAGGGCAACGTCGATCTCTCGCCCGCGGCGCCCCTCGCCCTCGGCAGCGCGAACCCCGAGGTCGATCTGGTCCTCACCTCCGAGACGCGCGGGCTCTGCCTGTTCGCCGATCGCCGCGAGGGCGACGCGCACCTGTTCTCCACCACCCTCGATCTCAGCACCGGCAAGCCCGTCGTCGGCAAGGTCAAGCGCGCCGTCCCCGCGCGCGGCGACCAGTCGATCGTCGGCATGGTGCCGAGCAAGGACGGCGCCTTCGTCCTCTACGAGACCCACCACCCGAAGCCGCTGCGCGAGCTGCGTCGTCGGTTCGACCTCGCGCGGCTCTCGGCCGACGGCGAGGCGCTCGGCACGCCGCGTGGGTTCTTCTACCCCTACGAGGAGGACGAGCCCGAGCTCGCGCGCGTGAGCGACGACGAGGTGGCCGTGCTCACCTACGGCGACGCCTGCTCCGCGATCGGCGAGGCCGCGCCGACCTGCCCCGAGAAGCGCGACATCCGCCCCTTCATCGTACGCTTCGGCGGGCCCGTGCTGGCCGAGAAGCAAGCCGATCTGCTCGACCATGAGGGCACCGGCGGCGCCGTCCACCACGCCTTCGATCTCTCGTGCGCGGGCGGCCGCTGCGACGCGCTGCTCGAGGGCCCGAACAACCCGACGACCGTGGTGCTCGCCCGCATCGGCATGCACCCGCCCGTGAGCGGCAACGCCACGCGCTGGGTGTTCCGCGAGGCCTCCGAGCCGGTGACCGGTCCGCCCCGGCTCGAGGGCGCGAGCAGCGTCGGTCGTGAGACCCAGTTCACCGGCCTCCACGCGGTCCGCGCGGGCGCGGGCTCGCTCGTGGGGTGGATCACGTGGGCCCCCGAGGACGGCGACTCGATCGCGCAGCCCAAGGGCAAGGGCGACAAGAAGGACGACAAGCCCAAGAAGGACGGCAAGGAGCTCGGCGCGCGCGTCGTCGTGCGCCTGCTCGACGGCACCGGCACGCCCGTCGGTCCGACCAGCCTGATCAGCGAGCGCGGCCTGCCCAAGGGCGACGTCGCGGTCGCGTGGACGGGCGAGGGAGACAAGGCGAGCGGCGTCGTCGCCTACGCCTCGCGCGCCGAGGGCGACGAGGAGATCTACGTCGCGCGCCTCGACAGCAAGGGCCAGAAGCTCGGCAACTCCGCGCGCATCACGAGCGCGAAGGGCAGCGCCAGCGACGTCGCGGTGTCGTCGCTGCCCGAAGGCGGCTACCTGCTCGCGTGGGTCGACGGTCGCAAGGAGGACCAGCCCGCCGTCTACGCGGTGCGCCTCGACAAGGACGGCAAGAAGCAGGGCTCCGAGGTGAAGGTCGGCGGCGGCGCTGGCGGCGACGTCACCGACCTCGCGATCGCCACCGTCGGCAACCAGGAGGGCGGGCGCATCCTGCTCGCGTGGTCCGACGCGCGCCGCGACGCCGCGCACGGCTTCGCCGATCCGTTCTTCACCATCGTCTCGGCCAAGGATCTCAAGACCGTGGTGAGCGAGCGCTCCCTCGTCGAGACCAAGACCCACTCCCACGCGCTCACCGTGGCCGCGCGCGGCGACGGCGGCGCGATCGTCGGCTGGCTCGAGGACGACCCGAGCTCCACCGAGATGCTCGAGTACGACGGCAAGGCCGGGTGGGGCGCGTTCGTGGCCCGCGTCGACGCCGGCGGCTTCGTGGTGCAAACGCCCGGCCTCGTGCCGATCGACCCCTCGGTCGGACACGGCGTGCCCACCAACATCGTCGCCGACTGCTCGGGCGCGTGCCGCCTCTTGCTCGGCTTCGCCGACAAGGAGGGCGTGGCCGTGCTCGGGAGCACCGTCGTGCCCGCGGGTGGCTCCCCGGCCCGCCTCGTGTGGTCCTTCCGCGGCCCCTCCACGCAAGAGCTCTCGCCGGCCCTGCTCGGCAACGTGGCCTTCCTGTGCGAGGATGGCTGGGAGAAAGACGACGGGCGCGTCCGGCGCCTCTCCTTGAGCTGGTAGTCCCTTGGCGCGCTGGTCTTCCACTGTGATCTCTATCGCGCTCTGCGCGGGCCTGCTCGGCGCTGGCTGCGCGGGCAAGCAGGGCTTCGACGGGCGCGTCTACCACGCCGGGCGCGCCACCTTCCGCGTGGGCCCCGTGCCCAGCACCTGGAAGAAGAGCGACGCCGTCGACGGCGCGATGCTCGCGTTCACCGACGAGCCCCACAGCGGCATGGTCAGCGTCTACGGGCGCTGCGGCAAAGATGGCGACGACGTCCCGCTGAGCGCGCTCACGCAGCACCTCCTCATCGGCTTCACCGAGCGCGAGGTGACCGAGCAGAAGACCGTGCAGCTCGACGGCCGCGAGGCCCTGCACACCGTGCTCAGCGCCAAGCTCGACGGCGTCAAGACCGGCCTCTCGCTCTACGTGCTCAAGAAGGACGGCTGCGTCTACGACCTGATCTACGCCGCGCCCCCGGCCTCGTTCGCGGGCGCACTGCCCGCGTTCGACGCGTTCGTCGGCGGCTTCGCCACGTCGACCGAGAGCGGAGGATGAAGTCGGTCCCGCCGCCGCCGTCCGAGCGCTTGATGAGCGAGCGGATCAGCCTTCCCGGCGGGCTGATGCTCGCCAAGGCCAAGCCGCAGACCTTCTTCGAGCGGCACGGCGGGCGGGCCAAGGCGTTCATCGACGACCTCGGCGAGATCAGCATCCTCGCCGCGCAGACCTTCCGCGTGCTCTTCGCGCGCCCCCTCGAGCTGCGCCAGGTCGTCTACCAGATGGAGGTGATCGGTGTCGCGTCGGTGGGCATCGCCGGCGTCACCGCCGTGTTCATCGGCATGGTCATGGCGATCCAGTTCGCCTTCGGCCTGCAGAAGTTCGGCGGCCTCGAGTACGTCGGGCGCGTGATCTCGCTCTCGTTCGTGGGTGAGCTCGCGCCCACCCTCACCGCCGTCATCGTCGGCAGCCGCGTGGGCTCGGGCATGGCCGCCGAGGTGGGCGCCATGAACGTCACCGAGCAGGTCGACGCGATCCGGGCGCTCGGCGCCGATCCGGTGAAGAAGCTCGTGATGCCGCGCGTGGTGGCGTCGGTGCTGGTGATGCCCATCCTCGGGTTCTTCGCCCTCGTGCTCGGGTTCATCGGCGGCATGGTCATCACGCGCGTGCAGTTCGGCATGTCGATGGACTTCTTCTTCCGCTCGGCGCTCGAGAGCACCAACATGAAGGACCTCGCCGCCGGCATGGGCAAGACGCCGTTCTTCGGGTTCATCATCGGCATCATCGGCTGCCACTTCGGCCTCAAGACGCGCGGCGGCACCGAGGGCGTGGGGCGCTCGACCACCTCCACCGTGGTGGCCGTGTCGATCGCGATCCTGGTCGCCGACTTCATGCTCACCAAGCTGTTCATGGCGATCATCTTCTGAGGCTCACGGGCGTTCACCCGTTTGCGCGACGGGGACTCGAAAGGTCATGATCCTCTACGAACCCTTGACGATGGCGGGGGAGCGTGGGACCGGAGTGCTGCAGTGACGACCGTGCGACTCCACCTCGCGGCCATCGGCGACATGACCCTGGCCATGAGCCAGGCCACCAGCGCCGACGAGATCTTCCGCGAGGCGCTGCGCGCGATCGGACGTGTCACCGGAGCGACCCGGGCGGCGGTCCTGCTCTTCGATCCCGATGGCGTGATGCGCTTCGAGGCCTCGGAGGGCCTTTCGGCCGGGTACTGCGCCGCCGTCGAGGGACACACGCCGTGGAAGCCCGGTCAGTCCCACCCCGAGCCGATCCTCGTGCGCGACGTCGCAGAGGAGCCCTCCCTGCGGCCCCTCCTAGGCGCGATCGAGGCCGAGGGCATCCGCGCCATGATGATGATCCCGCTCGTCACCGGCGGCGGCACCATCGGCAAGTTCATGGTCTATTTCGGCGTACCGGTCCTGCCCGACGCCGACGTCATCGCGCTGGTCCAGAACATCGCCGCCCACACCGCCTTCGCCGTCGACCGGCAGCGCGTCGTGGAGGCCCTGCAGGCGAGCGAGGCGCGCTACCGCTCGATCGTGGAGCCCCTGCGAGACGTGGTGTTCCAGGCCGACGCCACCGGGCGCTGGGTGTTCTTGAACCCGGCGTGGTCGGAGATCACCGGGCACCCGCTCGCCGGGAGCCTCGGGCGCGCGATCACCGAATACGTGCACCCCGACGACCACGGGCTCGTGCGAGACCAGCTCCGCGCGCTCGTCGACGGTGCGCCCTCCGTGCGCTTCGAGTGCCGCTTCGTCACGCCGAACGGCGCCGTTCGCTGGCTCGAGGTGAGCGCATACCCACCCCCTCGGGTCGGCTCGCCGACCATCGGCGTCGGGGGCACCATGACCGACGTCACCGATCGCAAGGCCACGAGCGAGGCCTCGCGCGAGGCCGAGGCTCGGCTGCGGGAGGCCCAGCGGCTCGAGGGCCTCGGCGTCCTCGCCGGCGGCATCGCCCACGACTTCAACAACCTCCTGGTCGGCGTCCTCAGCAACGCTGCCCTGGCCCTCGAGGGCCTCCCCGAGGACTCCACCACCTACACGGTGCTGCGGGACATGGAGGTCGCGGGCCGCCGCGCAGCCGAGCTCACCCGTCAGCTCCTCGCCTATTCGGGCAAGGGGCGCTTCGTCGTCCAGCCGCTCGACCTCGCCGAGCTCGTGCGCGACTCGGCGGGACTGCTGCGCGCGGCGGTCACCAAGAAGGCCACCCTGACGTATCGCTTCGCGGCCGATCTGCCGGCGATCGAGGGCGACCCCACCCAGCTGCGGCAGGTGGCCATGAACCTCCTGGTCAACGCCTCGGACGCGCTCGGCGATCGCCCGGGCACGATCGACGTGTGGGTCGAGAAGCGGCAGGTGGACGCGGCCACGCTGGCGCGCGCGAGCCACGGCCGCGACCTACCCCCGGGCGAGTACGTCGCGCTCGAGGTGCGCGACTCGGGGACCGGTATGTCCCCGACCACGACGGCGCGGATGTTCGATCCGTTCTACACGACCAAGTTCCAGGGGCGTGGGCTCGGCCTCGCGGCGGTGCTCGGCATCGTGCGCGGCCACCACGGCGCGATCCTCGTCGAGAGCACCCTCGATCAGGGCACGAGCATGGTGCTCCTGTTCCCTGCGCAGCCCCGAGCGGCTACGAGCAAGGCGCCGTCCATGCGCAGCAGTTCGACAGAGGGAGGCACCCCGCGCGGCAACGTCCTCGTCGTCGACGACGAAGAGCTCGTCCGCCGGGTGACCCAGCGCGCCCTCCAGCACGCCGGCTATGCGGTGGCGCTCGCCGCCGATGGACAGAAGGCGCTCACGTTCCTGCGCGCGGGCGCCCAGCGCGTGGACCTCGTGCTGCTCGACCTGACCATGCCCGAGCTGAGCGGCAAGGAGACCCTCGCGCAGATCCGGGCGACCTGGCCCCGCTTGCCGGTGGTCCTCATGAGCGGCTACACGGCCGAGGCGGCGCAGCTCGACGAGGGCGACGACTGCACGAGCTTCCTGCAGAAGCCGTTCACGCAGGACGAGCTCCTCGCGACGCTCACGCAGGCCCTCGCACCCCACCACGCCGCGAGATCCTGAACTATCCTCGCGGCGTGAAGCTCTACTACACGCCCACCTCGCCCTTCGTCCGCAAGGTCCTCGTCGTCGCCCACGAGCTCGGGCTCGCCGGGAAGATCGAGCCGGTCCTGCTGCGCCCGACGCCGTTGAAGGCGGATCCCGAGCTCTCGCGGATCAACCCGCTGAACAAGATCCCGGCCCTCGTCCTCGACGACGGCAGCGTGCTCTACGACTCGTCGGTGATCGTGGAGTACCTCGCCACGCTCGGCTGGGAGGGCACGCGCGTGCTGCCCGCGAGCGGCCCCGAGCGCCTGCACGCGCGGCGGCTCGAGGCGCTCGCCGACGGCGTGCTCGAGGCGGCCATCCTCGTGTTCTACGAGAAGCACAACCGCCCCGAGCCGCTCTGGTTCCAGCCGTGGCTCGAGGGCCAGAGCGAGAAGGCACGGCAAGGCCTCGACGCCCTCGAGGCCGAGGCCGCCTCGCTCGGCGACGACCTCGGCGCCATCTGCGCCGCCGTCACCTTCGCGTGGCTCGAGTTCCGCAAGCCCCTCGGCGACATCCGCGAAGGCCGCCCGAACCTGACGGCCTTCTACGAGCGGTTCGCCGCGCGGCCGGCGATGCTGGCGACCGTGCCCGTCCTCTAGAGGCTGGTGGAGAAGACGCGCTCGGGCTGGTTGAGTGGCTTCACGAACAGCTGGAGCGCGATCTCGTACTTGGGGCCCTGGAAGTAGTCGATGACGAGGTTGTGCTCGCCAGCGCCGAGCGCCGACGTCGCCTTGACCTCCTTGGGCGCGTGGGCGCCGTCGTTGTCGAGGACGAGGACGTTGTCGATCCAGACGCGCGCGCCATCGTCGGACACGAGGCGCAGGTCGAACGACCCGCCGATCTTCACGCTGAACTTCCCCTCCCAGTGGATGCCGAACCACTCGACGCGGTTGGAGACGCCAGGGAAACCCTCGGTGAACTTGCGGGGGCTGACGTTCCACTCGGTCGTGTAGAGCGTGGCGAGGATGGGCATCTCGAGCCAGTTGGCGGGGAGGTTCTTGGTGCCCTCGGCGATGGCGTAGACGTCCCCGCGGATCGCCTGCGGCGCCGGAGTGTTGACGCCGAACGGGATGGGCTTCTGGATGACCTTGGCGGCCTCGAGCGGGCGGAACAGGAAGCCGTTCGGCTTGCTGACCGACGGACCACCGGGCTTGGCGCCGATCACCGTGCCGGGGGTCACGGTCCCCGGGTTGCCGGTGCCGGCGGGCGAGGCGCCCGGGTTGGCGCCGACCGGACTGCCGACCGGGGTCGCCGTCGGGGCCGTGGCGACGCCCGTGCCCGTGCCGGTGGGCGCCGGGGTCGGGTTCGCGCCGGTCGGCGCGGGCGTGGGGTTCGCGCCGTTCGGCGCGGGCTTGGGTTGCGCGCCTCCGGTGCCAGCGGTGTTCGGGTCGCCCTCCGTCACCTTGACGACGCAGGCGCTCCCTACGGCGGAGAACAGGGCAATGGACACGAGAGCGAGGGAAGAGACGCGCATGGCAGGGACTCCAGTCGTGAGGTTCGCGGCGCAAGATAGACGAAACCTGGGCCCGGATCCTTCACGACTCACTCCGCCGTGTCACTCGGCGGGCGCGGTGGCCGTTCTGGGCCTGAACGCGCGGACCCACTTGCGCGCGCTGTCGACGAAGATGAACACCATCGCGCTCATCGACATCGCGCAGAGCACGGTCAGCACCCAGCCCTGCACCGGAGCCTTGCCGCTCCGGATCATCTTGGGCAGGAACTGCTGGGTGATGAGCTGGAACCCCGCCGTCTGGGTGGCGGTCGCCACGAACAGGAGCGGCACGAGCGTGACCCACGCGTAGCGACCGCGCCCCGAGTTCACGATCATGGTCGTGCCCGTGCAGAGCGCGATGCAGGCGAGCAGCTGGTTGCTGATCCCGAGCATCGGCCAGATGGTCGCGATGGTGCCGTGCCAGACGAGCGTGCCCCACGCGAGGCACACGAGCCCGGTGGAGACGAACGCCCCCGGCAGCCAGTCCGGGCGCCCGAGCTCGGGCTTGAGGCGGCCGAAGAACTCCTGCACGAGGAAGCGCGCCACCCTCGTCCCGGTGTCCACCGTGGTGAGGATGAACAGCGCCTCGAACATGATCGCGAAGTGGTACCAGTAGGAGACCAGGTGCTTGAACACCGGGATCCCGGCGAAGATCTGCGAGATCCCCACCGCGAGCGAGACCGCGCCGCCGGGGCGGCCGGCGAGCCGCTCGCCGATCTCGTGCGACATCTCGCCGAGGTGCTCGGTCTGCATGCCGAGCGCGGCGAACTTGTCGGGCGGCGTGTTGATGGCGAAGTAGTCCCCGGGGGCGAGCGAGCACGCCGCGATCAGCGCGACGACGCCCACGAGCCCCTCGCACAACATCGCGCCGTAGCCGATGCCGCGCGCCTGGGTCTCCTTGTCGAGCATCTTGGGCGTGGTGCCGCTGCCGATGAGCCCGTGGAACCCGCTGATCGCCCCGCAAGCGATGGTGATGAACACGAACGGGAACAGCTTCCCCGGCACGATGGGGCCGCCGTTGCTGAACGAGGAGATCGCCGGCATCTGCAGCTTCGGGTTCACGAACACGATGCCGACGATCAGGAGGATGATCGTGCCGATCTTCATGTACGAGCTCAGGTAGTCGCGCGGACACAGCAGCATCCACACCGGGAGCACGCTCGCGATGAACCCGTAGGCGGCGATCCACAGGATGAGCGAGTGCTCGCTCAGGAGGAAGTACCGGGCGAACGACGAGTGCGCGACGTCCTTGCCGAAGAACACGCAGAGGAGCAGCAAGGTCACCCCGATGGCGCTCGCCTCGCCGATCTTGCCGGGCCGGATCTTGTACATGTAGAGGCCCATGAACAGGGCGATCGGGATGCTGGTCGCGATGGTGAACGCGCCCCAGGCGCTCTCGGCGAGGGCATTGACCACCACCTTGGCCATCGCCGCGATGGCGATGACCACGATGAACAGCACGGCGAATCCAGCAATGAACCCGCTCGGTCCACTGATCTGTCGCCGGGCGATCTCGGCGAGTGATTTCCCGTCGTGGCGCACCGAGGCCGTGAGGATCACGAAATCGTGCACCGCGCCCGCGAGCACCACGCCGACCAGGATCCAGAGGTACCCCGGGAGGTACCCGAACTGCGCGGCGAGCACCGGCCCGACCAGCGGCCCCGCGCCGGTGATGGCCGCGAAGTGGTGGCCGAACAGCACCCACTTGTTGGTGGGCACGTAGTTCTGCCCGTCCTTCAAGCGGTGCGCCGGGGTGATGTTGGCGTCGTCGAGGACGAGGACCTTCGCCGCGATGAAGGCGCTGTAGTACCGGTAGCCGATGGCCACGACGCAGACGGCGGCGATCATCAGCGGGAGCGCGTGCATGCATGCGTAGTACTTCCTCCCTTCGCCTCCTGCCAAGCGCGCTCCTCTTGTGCGCTGCGTCGTCCTGCCTACCGCTGCGCTACCTGCGTCAGGCCGTGGTCGGACAGGCCGAGCTGCGGTTCGGGGGCGAGTCGCTGGAGGCGGCGATGGTCGACCCGGCGATCCCTGGGCGCGTGCGCCGGGTGCTGCGCGAGGTGCCGAAGATCCGGGCGTTCGGCGAGCGGATGGGGCTCACGCCCACCGGCAACTATCGCCGCTACGTCGACCTCGGCCGGCCCGCGGTGGTGTGGGTGGTCTCGGGGTGCGAGGAGCTCGCGTTCCGGTCGCGCGGCTGGTGGTTCCCCATCGTCGGCGAGGTGCCCTACCTCGGGTTCTTCGACCCGGAGGGCGCGCTCGAGCTCGCCCGCGATCTGCGCAAGGAGGGCCTCGACGTCGACGTGCGCACGGCCCGCGCGTACTCGACGCTCGGCTGGTTCGAGGACCCGCTCCTCTCCACGATGATCCCCGGCGACGACACCGCGCTCGGCGAGCTCGCCAACACGTTCCTGCACGAGTCCACCCACGCGACGGTCTACGTGGCGAACCAGACCGCGTTCAACGAGACGGTCGCGAGCTGGGTCGGCGACCACCTCGCGCCGCTGTGGCTCACCGAGGCGCGCGGGGTGGATGGGGTGGAGACGCGCGCCTACCTCACCGCCGAGCGAGACCACGCGCAGCGGATCGCCGCCATGCAGCGCACCCACGACGCGCTCGCCGCGCTCTACGCGAGCGAGCTGCCGAAGATCGAGAAGCGCACGCGCAAGGCCACGCTGATCGGATCGCTCAAGGCGGAGCTCGGGCTCTCGCCGAATCGCACGATCAACAACGCGACGCTCGCGGAGCTGCGCAACTACCACGGCGACACGGCCGCGCTCGATCGGCTGTTCGTCTCGTGCGGCAAGAGCTGGCCCGCGACGCTCGCTGCGTTGCAGCGTATCGAGGGCGACTGGTTCGAGAAGAAGGGGCAGTCCGAGTTCGCGCCGGTCCTCGACCGCGCGCGTTGTGGAGGCGCGGGATGAAGGTCGTGGACGCGGTGGTGAAGCAGCTCCTCGCGGAGTACGAGGCGACGATCCCGCTCGACGCGGTGGGCGAGGCGATAGGAGACGCCGCCGTCACGCAGGCGGACATCGAGGCCATCTTCGACCGGCTCGAGGCCGCGGGGCGCACGATCGTCGCGCCGGAGGGCGCGCAGGGCGTCGAGCGGCTGCGCGTGATCCTGCCGGCGGCGCGCGCGCTGCGCAGCAAGGGCGTGGTGCCCACGGTCACGGAGCTCGCGACCGCGACGGGGCTCACGGGCTCGGAGGTGCGCGCCGCGCTGCTGCTCGCGAAGGTGATGTCGCGCGGCTAGCGCTGACTGGCCGCGTGTCTCGACTGGCAGTAGAGTTGCTGAATGTATGCATGGAAGGCCCACGTCCGAGGCGGTCGGCTCGTACTCGACGCGCCCACGGCCCTGCCCGAAGGCACGGAGGTCGAACTGGTTGCTGCGGATGAGGCGAGCCTCGGCGGTGAGGGTGAATTCGACGCAGAGGAGCGCGCGCGTCTGATCGAGGCGATCGAGGAAGGCGAGGCCTGCATGGAGCGTGGTGAGTACGTGGACGGGATTGCTTTCGCCAATCAGCTCCTGGCGGACCGTGAAGCTCAAATTCGTTCGCTCCGCTGAGAGCCAAGCCCGGCGCATCGAGGTCTGGTGGTCGAGGAATCGCCCGGCGAGTCCAGACCTGTTCGCTCGCGAGCTGCGCGACTGCAAGTTCTGCTTTCGAGTCCTTCGATGGGCGCGGCGTGGCCGACGCCGCGGCGTCCGACGCTGCGACGCGTGTTCATGCGTCGAACGAAGCATCACATCTACTACCGCCCGCTCGAGGCAGAAGACACGCTCCTCGTCGTCGCCATCTGGGGTGCCCCCAAGGGACAGGCGCCTGACCTCTAGCTAGCGCTTCTTCCAGTGGGTCTCGTCGAAGTACCAGGTCTCACCCGCGTGCAGGTTGCCGGGGCCGCCGCACGCGGCCGGCTTGCCGGCGGCGGCGCGCACGTAGACGCGGTCGTTCTCCTTCTGGAGCCACGCCGTCGTGATGCACTGCGGGTCGGGGCAGGCCGACCCCGCGTCGACGCCCGCGTCGGTGACGAGCGGGATGGCGATC
>Ga0154020_10001546_pt1 | contig 28281 bp, 24 predicted proteins | sample Klosneuvirus_201_FD_109709 | JGI IMG/M metagenome (GOLD analysis project Ga0154020, IMG submission 109709) | Active sludge microbial communities from wastewater, Klosterneuburg, Austria - Klosneuvirus_20160825_MG | ecosystem: Engineered > WWTP > Aerobic digester > Activated sludge | place...
AATGTCGGTCAAATTCGCCAGGTTTCCGGCGTAGGTCAGTTTATCTAAATTGTGTATGGTGTAATTGGGGTATGAGTTCACAAAAAGGCGCACCACGTGCGAACCTATAAATCCTGCTCCTCCGGTAATTAAAATCTTCATGTACTGGGTTTTATCGAAATTTTTGTAAATTTATTAGAAATACCCGCTCCATGAGCAGATTTTTATTTTTTTGGTTATTTACCATCTGCAGCCTCTGGACCTCGAGCCAAAACCTCCATTTTGCCGAGCATACCCTTGAAGATTATACCAAAAACATAGTTTCCGTTAATTCAAAAAGTTTTTATTTGGAGCGTGATGGATATCATTGCAATCTCGTAGGAATAGACCAGAATGGAAACCGGATATTTAAAAAGACATTTACCGGATCCATGGCCCTGGGTAACTCATTAATTCCGATTAAGATCATCACAACACTTGAAAAAAACTTACTTGTGCTATACAACGGTGAGCAAGATGGATGTGATTATTTAATTTTTAGAAACCTACATTTTCAACTATTAGATACAATAGGAAACATGATTTTCACCAATAGTTTGCTCAGCACTACAATAAATCCTCTATATGAAGGCCAGGCTTTTGATGGAGTACAAGCGAGTGACAGCACTTACTATTTAACTGTGAGAAACGAATTGTACCATTATTCCAAATCGGGGCTGTTTATTAGTAAAAAAAATCTGACAATTAACAATATCTATTGTGTGAGCATTCTTAATAATGGAAATCTGTTTGTGAATGGAACTTTTCAAAACGCAGTGGTGAACGCTGAACTTGATACTTCAGGAAATCAGGTTACAAACCCAGTTCCAAGTGTAATTTTGAAAAAATTAAAGCAAAGCACTTCCGGCAAAACGTATGCTTTAACTCAAAGCGGCACCTTGGTTCGTTACTCCCCGCAATACCTTGTTTTGAATCAGGCTAATGTTTCCGGAAATGTATATACAGATTTTGTGTTCTTAAATGACACTATTTATGCCACAGGTTATATTAGTTCCATTCCTCAACCATTTTATGTGGCGCTTAATGAGCATTTGGGAATAATTTACCACACATCTTCTCCTCTAAAAGGCATTTATCCGAGCGGAATTTCATTGAATGATCAAAACAAAGTAAACATAGTGGCTACGGGGCATAACAAATTTGGTCCTTATACCTCAATAAGCAATCCCGCCATGGCGTTCAGAAACTATTATCAACTTCCCAAAACAGGAAACTTCAAAACCGGGGCAGATGTTGGGGTAATTTCTTATCAAGTAATGGATGCGCTGAATATAAATCTTCATGATTTTCAAATGGATGCTGAAGTTGAAATTAAAAATTTCGGTACTCAAGCTGTGAATGGATTTTATCTGATAAGTAAAAAATACACCTACTATTGTGAGGACACTTACAGAAAATGGGTGGATACCCTGCTTTTGCCCGGGCAAACGGTAAAAGTAAAAACTGGTTGGCAGGCATTAAGAGGCGATTATTATTTTGCACAAATTCAAAACCAAAAGCGCTGGATCTGTTTTTACACCAGCATTCCGGATAGCATGGCGGATAGCGAACCGGCAAACGACCGATTTTGCGACAGCGTGAGTGTTTTGCCCACAGTAGTGGCAGAACGCGGTAGTTTAGAAACGAGAATTAGGATTTTTCCCAACCCCTTTACTTCTTTTTTCACGATTCAATCTGAATTTGAAATAAGAGAAATTACAGTTTTTAATGCATTGGGCCTTGCGGCTTATAATCAGTCATACAATTTGAGGGAGGCAGTTTTGGACCTGCAAGGGCTTGAATCAGGAGTTTATTTTTTGAGAATTGATACGGAAATGGGACTAGTCACCAAAAAACTCATCAAACAGTAGTTTTGCCCTAATTCGTCATATAGTTAGTTTATAGTTTAAAGGAAAGCCCAAAATTTAGGAACTGAGTGGCTAGCGCGAGTTCAGTGTAAAGGCCCATATTTCCTGAGAAGTACCTCAAACCAATCCCGGCCTTTATACCAATGGGGATGGGTGTAACATCGGTGTGATTATCGTATTCAGGCTGATTGGAGCTATACACATTTTGCATTGACCTGTATCCGCCTGTCAGGAAACTATACGCGTTGAAATTCCTGGTATTCACAAAGTGGAAATTCATCCTTAAACCCATGGCCAGTGTACTGCTCACCATGGAATAATTGTATGTTTTTGAGGCATAAGCATAGGAATTGGTCTTTTGTGTATAGGAGATGTTCGTTTGCCCATAACTGAGATCAAGGCCGAAGCCGAATTTCTCAGACACCACGTGTTCAAACACCAGGCCAATTGGTGCGAAACCACCCACATGAAGGTCCTTTTCGTCGGCGTATTCCACATTTTTGTAATACATTCTTGAGATGTCCATCACAGTGTAATGGAAGTTGAGGATATTTTGCCCTGCAATGATGGAATTGTTCTGGGCTTTGTGTGTTTGAAAAAGCATGCTGCTCAAACAAAGACTTAAAAGGATAATTTTTTTCATGATTTCCGGGTTTAGGATGACTCAAAAGTAGAGCCGCCCTTATCCTTTCAGAAACGAATAAACGTGCAGGGATGTGGTGGTTCTGGCGCGCTATGCTAAATTCCTGGAATCAGTTCTAAAACTCTGAACCAATAATTGATTTGGCCTGAACGCCATTCACTTTTTGCTTTTATTGCAAAACTCAGGTCTCGTGATGTTTTATTATGCAAAAATTGCTGGCTTAAATGCATCTGTAAACCTCGATTTTCTTTAATTAGGTAATCCTCAGATAGTATACATGATTGATTTGTAAAAGGATTTTGTATGAAAGCAAGGAGGTTTAATTCCAAAACCATGGCGAATTGTGAAAAACCGGTCCTAAGGACTCCTCCATAGTGGATTTAAGAGCGGTGGCAAAGGCGTTTCGCCGGGCTTGTGTGTGGGTGAATTAATTTTTCCTTGAAAATTCAGCGAGGGCGCCTGCGTTTTTATTTTGCGCTTCTTTGTAATTCAACAGGCGCAAAATAAGTTACGTCGCTTGAATTTTCAGGAAAAATTAAGAGTGCGTGGAAGGATCGAAACGCCTTGACTTTTGCGCCACTTTGTGTCAAGACAAAGTGGCAAACGGATTAAAAACAACTTTTTGAGATTCGACAAATTATTTTGCAAAAATGACCTCATTGGACTCTAATATCTAAATTTTGTACATTCGTTAAAAGACTTGATATATGAAAACCTTTATTTGTTTACTCAGTTTTGTTTGCATTGGCTTACAAACCGCACTTGCGCAAGATTGTGGTAAGATTGTTATTTCAAATGCTTCTAAAACTGACCCCGCATTCATCGTTTCCCTGAATGGAGTACGATTGAACAACGATTATGCACAAAGCATCACATTTCGATTTGTTGATGAGAACACGTATCGCGTAAAGGTTCTTCAGGCCGGCTCGAGCAGTCCTTTGAGTTTTACAGTGAGCAGCGAAGCGCGTTACGTCTCAGCCTATTTATTGGTGAAAGAGAACACAGGCCGGTACTCTCTCCTTCTTCAAAGCAAATCCCTTATGTTAAACGATAATGAACCTGAGCCTGCCGTGAGCACTCCCGCTGCTGTGGTGGCCACACCAACAAGAGCCATAGCAACGCCCACAAAAGCTCCTGAACCGGTTTACCAAGCTCCGGTGGCCATCGGCGATGCGGCTTTCAGACGAAAATACGATGAGGTAAAGTCAAAAAGTTTTGATGATGATAAAATTGAACGTTTAAAAGAAGCCTTTGAATACGATAATTTGAAAACTGATCAGGTGGTAGAGCTAATGAAATTGTTTTCCTTCGACGACAAACGTTTGGAGACGGCTAAGTTTTGTTATAAAAAAACAGTGGATAAAGAAAACTTCTATAAAACCTACGACCAGTTTTCCTTTCCTTCCTACAAAACCCAGATGAAAGACTGGGTGACTAAGAATAAATAATCCTTGTCACGTCGAGTAGAGGCAGAATGGATTGTGCGAAGCGCCTCGTATCGAGACGTGCTTACTGTAATTATAATCTTACGAAACCGCTCCGCGATACTTCGCCCTGCCTAATCAGAAGGAATCCTATGGACAGGCTCTGCTGCGAAACCTTCCTCTGGCAGGCAGACTCGGCGTGACACAACATCTTGTCACTTCGAGTGCGCGACCATAGGAGCGCGTATCGAGAAGGGACTCTCAATAGTTTTAAAATTACGCAACCCGCCTCGATACATTGTTCTTCACACGCGCTTGCGCAACAACACTCGGCGTGACAGGATATATTAGATTCCTAGGTTCGATAGATCTTGTGTATTCGATATGGGCCGTATCGAGAACTGATCGTTGGCTTTAAATGGGTAAACACGTCTCGATACGCTGCCCCACCCGCAATTCCGCGCAGCAGCTACTCGACGTGACAAAACGATCCTGTCACTTCGAGTAGCGCTACAGAAGGAGCGCGTATCGAGAAGTGCATTCAGTAAGTTAAGCATCCGAAAGACGTCTCGATACGCTGCTCAGCCCAAAGACTACGTAGCAGCTACTCGTCGTGACTGAGTTTTATTGAACTGATCACAAACTCCAATACGTTAGGCCCTTCATCTTTCCTTTATACATGCCCTTTACATCCACAAGTACCCCATGTTTTGACATGATGCCTTTAAAGAACTTTTCATCCAGGCTTTTGTATTCCTTGTGATTCACGGCCACAATCACCCCATCGTAGTTTTTTGCCATTTTGTTCAAACCAAAACCGTATTCGTGTTTTAGCTCTTCACTGTCGGCGTGCGGATCTACAACTTCCACTTTAACACCAAAGGATTTTAGTTCTTTTACTATATCGGCCACTTTGCTGTTTCGGATGTCAGTCACATCTTCCTTAAACGTAGCACCCATAATGAGCACCTTGGATTTGGAAATATTTTTTCCAGCCGCAATAATTTTTTTCACGCAGTTTTTCGCCACATAAAAGCCCATGCTGTCGTTCACGTAACGGCCACTGTTAATTACACGGGCGTGATAGCCCAGGGATTCGGCCTTGTGTGTTAAATAGTAAGGGTCAACGCCAATGCAATGCCCTCCAACCAAACCCGGAGAGAATTTTAAAAAGTTCCATTTGGTACCTGCAGCGGCCAAAACATCGTAGGTGTTGATGTTCATTTTGTTGAAGATGATGGAAAGTTCGTTCATTAAGGCGATGTTGATGTCGCGCTGGGTGTTCTCAATGATCTTAGCAGCTTCCGCCACTTTGATGCTGGAAGCGCGGTGTGTGCCCGGCTCTACAATGATCTCGTAGGTTTTGGCAATGTTCTCCAAACTTTCGGCATCACAACCGCTTACAATTTTTAAAATTTTTGTAATGGTGTGTTCTTTGTCACCTGGATTGATGCGCTCGGGAGAATAGCCCACTTTAAAATCTTTTTTAAATTTTAAACCCGAATGTTGCTCCAATACCGGAATACAATCTTCTTCGGTACAACCCGGATATACGGTGGATTCGTACACGACGTAATCTCCTTTTTTCAAAACTTTGCCAACGGTTGTGGAAGCACCTATCAATGGTTTCAAGTCAGGCAAATTGTGCTCATCAATTGGTGTAGGAACAGCGACAATAAAAAAATTGGCCTTTTTTAGGTCTTCTAGTTTATGTGTGAACTGTATGTCGGCTCCTGCGAAATCCTTTTTGCTGAGTTCGTGGCTGGGGTCCTGACCTTTTTTCATCATGTTTACCCGCTCCTCGTTAATGTCAAAACCGATTACTTTAATTTTTTTAGCGAAGGCTAGGGCAATTGGCAATCCCACATACCCGAGGCCAATAACTGCAACTGTACTTTGTTTTTTAATGATCTTCTCGTAAATACTCATGGTTCTTATTTCAATTCGGTTTATTTATTTTTTAAAACGTGTGAGGGACGGAGTGCATAAATGCGTTCAATAATGTCCACCACTTTTAATCCTTCCAAAGCGTTGGTGCTGATTTTTGTGCTGCCCTGAAGTGTGTGCACCACATTTTCGATCACGCTGTGGTGATTGTTTGCGGAGCCCTTGTAAGCACCGTAATCATTAGCCGGATTAGTGGCTTCCAGTGTTGGCATGGTATACTCTTTTATGTTGCAGATCTCGATCTGGTCCATGTATTGTCCTCCAACCTTTACGCTGCCTTTGCTGCCAACAATGGTGAGGGAAGATTCCAGGTTTTTATCGTACACAGCAGTAGAGTAGTTGATGCAACCCATGCCGCCGTTCACAAAGTCGAAGCTCACGAATCCGCTATCCTCAAACGCTGTAGACTTCTGATGGTTAAAGTCGGCGAATTTGGCCTGAATGTTTCCAATATCTCCAAAAAGCCAATACATGATGTCAATCCAGTGACTAAATTGTGTAAACAGGGTGCCTCCGTCAAGGTTTTGAGTGCCTTTCCAGTTGCCGGGTTTGTAATAGCGGTCATCTCGGTTCCAATAGCAATTCAACTGAACCATATAAATGTCCCCAATGATCTTTTTTTCCACCACTTCCTTTAACCAAACGGATGGTGGAGAATAGCGGTTTTGCATCACGCAAAACACGGTTTTGTGATGGTGAAGGGCCGAGTAGATGATTTTTTCGCAATCGCTTTTGCGTAATGCCATGGGTTTTTCCACCACCACGTGTTTGTTGTGGTCAAGCGCCATCAAAGCATGTTCAGCGTGGAGTCCGTTGGGTGTACACACGTTTACCACCTGCACTTCGGGGTGTGCTTTGAGCATCTCTTCTATTGATTTGTAAAACTTCTCTTCCAGTTTTTCAATGCCGAGTTTATCCTTGTCTACAGGGTCGCACACAGCCACCAGTTCGCAATGGGGGTTACGGCGTATCATTTCGGCGTGGCGTTTGCCAATGTGACCCTGGCCTACAACCGCGAATTTTATTTTTGTTGAATCACTCATGATGAAGTTTTATAGCCTATTCGTTTTCGTGTTTTTTGGAGGTTGTCTACTTTGTCCTTTTGCAACAGAAAATTGATGGCTTCATACACATCTTTAAACTGTTTGTCGTATTTGCTTTCGATTTCCTTTAATTTTTGGGTCAGTTCCTTACTGGTAAGTGCAAACTCTCTGAGAACAACAAAGGCTCTCATGATGTTGATGTTCACCTGAACGGCTTTGTCTGAATTTAGAACGCCGCTGAGCATAGTAAGCCCTTGCTCGGTAAAAGCGTAGGGTAGCGCGGTTTTTGGTCGTTTACTTCCTGATGTCATCACAATTTGTGATGACATACCCAACCATTCCTTTTCAGTCAACTGAAACATAAAATCGGAGGGGAAGCGTTTAATGTTCCGTTTTACAGCCTGATTCAAAACTCTGGTCTCTACCTGATACAATTCAGCCAAATCGAAATCCAGCATAATTTTTTGCTTTCTGATCTCGTATATTTTGGACTGTATGTGCTGCAATTGCATAAACCTTGTTTATTTCTTCAAAAACGCAGAATACATCCACACCAGTTTTTCCTGCTCCCGGATGTAATCACTCATCAAAGCATTGGTACCTTCGTCGTTTGCTTTATCGGAAAGTTCAAGAATCTCACGTTCAAGTGTGATCAGGGTTTTGTAACCGTTCAAGACAATTTCAACCGCTTTTTTTCCATCGGCTACACCAGTTGTTTCTTTGATTGCGGAGGTTTTGGTGTAAGAAGAAAAGGAGTGTAGGGGTGTGTGGCCTAGTGTAAGAATTCGTTCAGCGATTTCGTCAATCTTCAGGAGGGCATCGTTGTAGATTTCCTCAAATTTTAAATGCAATTCAAAAAACTTTTCGCCTGCAATGTTCCAGTGAAATCCCCTTGCGTTGATATAAAATACCTGAAAGTCGGCTAAAAGTTGATTGAGTTTTCCGGCCAACTGTTCACTTTTTTTTGGACTTAATCCGATTCGGTTCAATTCTGCCATGGTTAAGGGTTTTAAAGTTTAATGACTTTATTATTTTCAAGCTTGTATTTTTCTCCGCTTTCTTTGCAGGTAGCATTTCCGTTTGCATCAAATTCCAGTTTATGTCCGTATTCGCTCATCCAGGCGGTTTGTCGGGAGGGGTTGCCAATAACGAGCGCATAATCAGGCACGTTTTTAGTCACCACTGCTCCGGCACCAATAAAAGCAAATTTTCCAATGTCGTGCCCACAAACAATAGTGGCGTTGGCGCCAATGCTCGCACCTCTGCCCACATGGGTTTTGGCGTAGTCCGACTTGCGGTTCACGGCACTGCGGGGATTAATTACATTGGTAAATACCATGGATGGGCCTAAAAACACATCGTCTTCGCAAGTTACGCCGGTGTAAATAGACACGTTGTTTTGTACTTTCACGTTATTGCCTAGTTCCACACCCGGCGATACCACCACATTTTGGCCCAGGTTACAGTTTTTACCAAGTTTACACCCACTCATAAGGTGAGAGAAGTGCCAGATTTTGGTACCCTCACCAATTGAACAGCCCTCATCAATAACTGCAGAAGGGTGCGAAAAATAGCTGTGTTTTTCCATACTAAAAAAGGAGTACAAAAATAGCAATTATGAGGAGTTCGGGAAATTAAATTTCCCCAATTCCCAACGCCTCCAAAGGCCGGAAAATTATTTTAATATATTTGTGAGCCTTATTTCGAATTATGTCATTTAACTATAAACGCTACCTTCCGCACACCATAGCCCTGGTGCTTTTTGCTATCATCACCCTGGTGTACTTTAAGCCGCTTTTAAGCGGAAAAGAGCTCAAACAACACGATATTGCCATGCACAAAGGCATGAGTAAGGAAATTGCCGATTACCGCGCGAAATTCGATAGTGAGCCCCTTTGGACCAACTCCATGTTTGGTGGTATGCCCGCCTACCAGATCTCTACAAAATACCCTGGCAATTGGTTAGGATTTTTAGACGGCACTCAGGAACATTCCGGACTTTTTAAATTATTTCTGCCCAGGCCCGGAGCCTATTTGTTTTTATTTTGTTTAGGTTTTTTTATTCTTCTGCTCTGTTTTGAAGTTGATCCCTGGCTGGCACTTGTTGGCGCTTTAGCCTATGGATTAAGCACCTATTTCCTGAGTATCATCCAGGCAGGTCATAATTCAAAAGCCAATGCTCTGGGTTATCTTCCCGCATTAATTGGTGGGGTGGTGTTGCTTTTCAGAGGCAAACACTGGCTCGGTCTTTCTGTCACGGCTTTGTTTACCGCGCTTGAACTGAATGCCAATCACGTTCAGATTGCCTATTATGGTTATATGACCATTGGATTTTTGTTACTTGGTTATTTTGTGCTTTCGTTTCAACAAAAAACACTACCCGGTTTTTTGAAGAGTGTGGTGTTTTTTATAATCGCCAGTTGTATTGGCGTGCTGCCCAATGCCGGCAACCTGTTAACCACCAATGAATATGGTAAACTCAGCAATAGGGGCAAAGCCGAGTTGAGCATAAACCCCGACCTGAGCAGCAATAAAGCGGTTCTTTCGGGTGGTTTGGATAAGGATTACGCCACACATTGGAGTTATGGTGTGGGCGAGACATTTTCCTTTTTGATACCAAGTTTCAAAGGTGGGGGTAATAAGGCGATTGGGCAGGTTGATGCTGATGCTTTAAAGAAGGTAAGTCCGGATATGCGGGAAATGGTTTCCAACAGCGATGTTTATTTTGGGGAGCAGCCCGGGCTTTCAGCACCTGACTACATTGGTGCCATTGTTATTTTTCTGGCTATACTGGGTATGTTCGTGATTAAAAATCCTCTTAAATGGCCGCTGTTTTTTGTGTGTTTACTCACCATTGCTTTGGGTTGGGGACATAATTTTATGGGACTCACTTCTTTTTTTATGGATTATGTTCCCGGTTACAACAAATTCAGAGCAGTGAGCATGATCATGATAGTGCCTGAACTTATTCTTCCTTTACTTGCCATTTTGGGCTTGCAGGAACTGGTGAAACTAAAATCCTGGGACGAAAAATTCAAGATCCTTAAAAAAGAGGTGTCTGCAAAACGTTTGATATTATTGTCAGGTATTGCAGTTGGTGGGTTTTGTTTAATCTCCTACATGCTCCCGGATCTTGTGAACACATTCCATTCCCGCTTTGAGGAAGAAGAAATGATCGATCGTTTTGTAAAAGGAGGTTATCCTGAAGATCAGGCCAGGCAAGGTGTTGCAGAATTTCTGCCGCAAATTGAGCTCGCGCGGAAAGCCATATTCCGTTCCGATGCCTTGCGTTCGCTAATTTTTGTTTTGCTTGCTCTTGGTACATTGTATTTATTTTTTACTAATCGCATTCAACGTAACCTGCTTTATGCCAGTTTGGGCTTTTTTATTTTTGTGGATTTGTGGTCCGTCGACAGGCGTTACCTCAATGATAAATCCTTTGTTAGCAAGTCTGAAAATCAGGAATACATTTCAGGAAAAACACCTGCTGATGAAGAAATTTTGAGAGATAAAGACCCTGATTACCGGGTACTCAATCTAAGTCTTGGGCCTTTTGATGATGCTTCAACTTCTTATTATCATAAGTCGATAGGTGGTTACCATGGTGCTAAACTCCGCCGTTATGTGGATTTGATTGATTTTCATTTGAGGCCTGAGATCAACCTGTTTTATAAAAATATAGGGAAAGCGGCTCAAAATGATAGTGCATTGAATGTGGTATTTTCTGAATTAAGGGTAATGAACATGTTAAACACCAAATACCTGATTGTTCCGGCCGGAGAAGAAGGACGTACCTTGATTCCACTTAAAAACCCGCAGGCAAACGGACATGCCTGGTTTGTAAGCTCGCTTAAAGTTGTGCAGAGTGCCGACAGTGAAATAGTGGGACTTAAACGCATTGATACAAAAACTCAAGCCATCGTGAATCAAAAGTTTAAGGAGAAAGCGGGTTTTAAAGAGGCATATACAGCTAATGGCAAAATCCAATTGCTTTCATACAAACCAAACGAACTTGAGTACTCCAGTGAAACATCAGAACCTCAGTTCGCTGTTTTCTCAGAAATATATTACGAACAGGGTTGGAATGTTTATGTTGATGGAACTTTGATGCCTCACCTTCAGGTGAATTATGTGCTAAGGGGTATGGAAGTGCCAGCGGGTAAACACAGGCTTGTTTTCAAATTCGAACCTAAAACTTATTATACGGCTAATGGCATTGCCATGGCAGGCTCGGTACTGCTAATACTGAGCTTTGCAGCTGGCCTCTTTTTACACAGAAGGAACAACGTTATTGTTAGTTAATTGACAAAAAATTGCAGCCATAGTTACCAAAATACTGTCATAAAGACTTTAATTTTGTTTGGAACAATTTTTGAAAACACATACATATTAATCAATTAAAAAAAACACACAATGGCATTAGAAATAACAGATGCAAACTTCGAAGATCTTGTATTAAAAAGCGATAAACCGGTATTGGTTGACTTTTGGGCAGAATGGTGCGGTCCTTGCCGCATGGTTGGTCCTGTAGTGGAAGAACTTTCCAAAGAATACGACGGAAAAGCGGTTGTAGGTAAAGTGAATGTTGACCTGAACTCAAACATCAGCGCTAATTACGGCATTCGCAACATCCCGACTTTACTGTATTTCAAAAACGGACAGGTTGTAGACAAACAAGTAGGTGTTGTGCCTAAGGCTACTTTAGCTGCTAAACTTGATGCTCAGATCTAAGATTTAAATCACTTAGTAATTGAAAATCCCGCTCTAAAGGCGGGATTTTTTTTGTTTTTCTGTAAATCAACAAAACTTCTCTGTTTGGGTCATAATGGCAAATACTTGAATCTTGCCAATTGCCTCAAAATAATTTTTACTATTTGGGGCTATCTCTTATATTTGTTGTATTCAGTGTAAATTATGGGAAATCAGGGGAGTGAAGCCAAAACGGGCAAACTGAGCTTTGAGGAGTTCAAGAGCATAGTGCTCAATGACTACCGCTTGGTGAACGAAAGCCGCCAGGCCAGTTTACTGGGCCGTAAAGAGGTGCTAACAGGCAAGGCCAAGTTTGGCATTTTCGGTGATGGAAAAGAAGTGGCTCAAATGGCCCTGAGTAAGGTGTTCCGTAACGGGGATTTTCGTAGCGGCTATTACCGCGATCAAACCTTTATGATGGCCATTGGTGCGATTACACTGAAACAATGGTTTGCCGGCTTATATGGCAATACTGATCTGGAATCCGAACCCATGAGTGCCGGTCGTCAAATGGGAGGGCATTTTGCCACGCATAGCCTCGACGAGACCGGGCAATTTAAAAAACTCGTCAATCAAAAAAATTCAAGCAGTGATATTTCACCTACAGCCGGTCAAATGCCGCGTTTATTGGGTTTGGCTTACGCTTCCCATTTTTACCGCATCAACAGCGAGTTGCAACAACCGCCTTTTACCGATTTTTCGCATCAGGGCAATGAAGTGGCTTTTGGCACCATAGGAGATGCCTCTACAAGTGAGGGTTTGTTCTGGGAAACCATTAACGCCGCAGGCGTATTGCAGGTGCCCATGCTTGTAAGCGTATGGGACGATGGACACGGCATTTCTGTTCCTAAAAAGTACCAAACCACCAAGGAAAGCATTTCTGAAGTATTGAAAGGTTTTCAAAGGGAAAAGGAGGGGAAGGGATTTGAGATCTTTAAAACCAGAGGCTGGGATTACGCTCATTTATGCGAAACCTACGAAAAGGCAGTGAAAGTTTGCCGTGATGAACATGTACCTGTTTTGGTTCATGTGGAAGAAGTGACACAGCCCCAGGGGCATAGCACCAGCGGCTCGCACGAACGGTATAAAAGTAAGGAGCGATTGCAATGGGAAACCGATTTTGACTGCGTGAAAAAAATGCGGGAATGGATCCTCACCAATGCGCTGGCTAATGAAGATGAGTTGCATACGATCGAAGAAGCTGCAAAAGAGGCTGTGAAGGACGCTAAGAACCAGGCCTGGACCGATTACCTGAATCCTATAAAAGAAGAACTGGCTGCTGTAACCGCATTGTTTGAGGCTATAGGCGGAGATGAGGTTTTAACCAAGGTAACAGAACTTCGCGCCATTAAGGAGCCATTACGCCGGGATATTCATTCTGCCGCTAAACATGTATTGCGCATAACAGCCGGCAATTCTTCGGAGCAAAGAAATGAGTTGAAAAACTGGCTGAGCCGAGAGATTGAGATAAACCGTGAGCGGTATGGTTCTCACCTGAGCTCAAAGTCCCAAAACAGAGTGACTGAGGTGAAGAGCCAAGACATTGAATATGCTGAGGAAAAGCTAGTGGATGGTCGCGAAATTATCCGTGATAATTTTGATGCGGTTTTGAGTAAATACCCACATGTGATGATTTTCGGAGAAGATTCCGGAAAAATCGGAGGTGTAAACCAGGGCCTCGAAGGGCTTCAGGCCAAATACGGTGAACACCGTGTTTTTGATACCGGTATTCGCGAAGCTACCATTATGGGGCAAGCCATAGGTTTAGCCATGCGTGGACTGCGCCCTATCGCTGAAATTCAGTACCTCGATTATTTACTCTATGCCCTTCAGTTAATGAGCGACGATCTGGCCACAGTGCAGTGGAGAAGTAAAGGCCGGCAAAAAGCACCGGTTTTGATTCGCACCCGCGGTCACCGTTTAGAAGGCGTGTGGCACAGTGGTTCACCCATGGGTATGATCGTTCACGCCTGTCGCGGAATCAATATTTGTGTGCCCCGTAACATGACTGTAGCTTCCGCATTTTATAATACTTTACTGGAAGCCGATGAGCCGGCTCTGATTATAGAGCCACTGAATGCTTACCGCCTGAAAGAACGCAAACCCTCTAATTTTGGGGAGTACAAAATTGCTTTGGGAGAGCCTGAAGTACTAAGCCAGGGCTCACATGTCTCTTTGGTTACATACGGTAGTACAGTTAGAATTGCTCAGGAAGCCGTTAAACATCTTGAGTCCTATGGCATTAGCGTAGAATTAATCGACCTTCAAACACTATTGCCTTTTGATATCAAACATACTATTGTTGAGTCGGTGAAAAAAACCAACCGTTTGGTAGTGCTTGATGAGGATGTACCCGGAGGTGCCAGTGCCTACATTCTTCAGAAAATAGTAGAAGAGCAGGGGGCTTACCGTTACCTGGATGCCGCTCCACTTACCATTAGCGCCAAAGAACACCGCCCGGCTTATGGCAGCGATGGGGATTATTTCAGTAAACCCAGCTCAGATGAGGTGTTTGAGAGGGTGTATCAGCTCATGCACGAATCGAATCCTGAACAATACCCTGTTTTGTACTGAAAATTATTAAATTTGGCTCTTTATTAATAGTCCCGCTTTCAAAAATGAAGATGATAGTAGATAGATTCAGTTTAAAATTTGCCCTGATTGTAATGGTAGTTCTGTTCTCCGGAGCGCTCATGGCTCAATCAACTGAAGTAAAACCTAAGGACGAAGAAGAAGTTCCAAAAAAGAAAGCGGAAACAAAACTTACTGAAGTAGTTATTACTGATTCTTTAGCCTCGAGCGAGCTACTTAACAGGGCTATTGCCTGGGTTAAGGAAGAAAGTACCAAATACATTAAAAAAGGCGGATCTTCCAGCGGAAGCAAAGCCGAATGTATTGCCAGTTTTTCAATCAAACCCAAAGAGCTTAATCCGGAAGTAGACTATACCGGAAAGATCCTGATGAAAGTGGTTATTGAGGTTAAGGATTCCAAGTACCGATATACCGTTTCAGAGATCAAACATGTTAGCAAGAGTGGTAAAGTAAATGGCGGCAGTATCGATAATGTAGTTCCTGAATGCGGTAGTATGGTTCTTAAAGATATTACCTGGAAAAAGCTCAAAGGCGAAGCCATGAGGAACGCGGCTCTTGTTGTGGCCGACCTTAAAGAAGGTATGAAAAAAGTGTCTACTGAGGTGAAAACCGACGAGTGGTAGATTTTTTTTAAGTTAAAAGTTAAAAGTTAAAAGTCAAAAGTCCGATAAGCATCGGGCGAAAGAGTTTAGGACTTTGTTTAAACCACTCAAGCCTTTTAGTCGTTAAGCATTCGTGTAATTTATAAACTGGCGCTTTGCGTAGAAGCAAAGGACTTAGTAGCCGTATTTTTCTTTCCACAGCCGTTTTAGATAGATTCTTTGTTCCTGTTCGCGACTGTTGTTACCGGGTTCATAGAATTTAGTACCGCTTAATTCTTCAGGTAAAAATTCAAGTTCTACAAAATTCGATTCAAAACTGTGCGCGTACTGGTAATCGGCCCCGTAGTTTAATTCTTTCATAAGTCGCGTAGGGGCATTACGCAGGTGCAAGGGTACCGAAAGATCTCCTGTTTTTTCAATTGTTTCTGATGCCTGCTCAATGCCCATATAAGAGGCGTTGCTTTTTGCACTGCAAGCCAGATAGGTGGCACATTGGGCAAGAATGATTCTTGCTTCGGGCATGCCGATAACATTTACAGACTGAAAACAGGCATTCGCCATAAGTAAAGCGTTTGGGTTGGCATTACCTATGTCCTCACTGGCCAGTACCAGCATTCTTCGTGCAATAAATAAAGGATCTTCTCCGCCTTTCACCATGCGGGCCAGATAATACAATGCTGCATTAGGGTCGCTGCCGCGCATGGATTTGATAAATGCGGAGATGATATCGTAATGTTGTTCGCCCGACTTATCATAAACAGCCAGATTTTGCTGTATGCTGTGTTGCACCAGTTCGTTGGTGATTTTAATTTCTCCGGAAACGCTACTGTTAACTGTAATTTCAAGAGCATTCAACAGCTTTCTGGCGTCACCACCGCTAATCCTTAACAAGGCATCGCTTTCTACCAGTTCAACCTTTCTTCGGCTCAACACCACATCCGTTTTAATGGCGTTGTTTAGTAATTGAAGCAGCTCTTTTTTTTCAAGGGATTTTAAAACGTAAACCTGACAGCGCGAAAGCAATGCGGGTATCACCTCAAACGAAGGGTTTTCGGTGGTTGCACCAATTAAGGTCACTACACCTTTTTCCACGGCACTCAAAAGGGAGTCTTGTTGTGACTTGCTAAAACGGTGGATCTCATCTATAAACAAAACAGGCTTAATCTGATTAAAAAGATTTTTTGAATCCGCCTTTTCGATTACTTCCCTCACATCTTTAACACCGCTATTGATGGCACTTAATGCATAAAAGGGGCGTTTCAGTTCATTGGCGATGATAAGAGCCAGTGAGGTTTTTCCAACACCCGGAGGCCCCCAGAAAATGAGGGAGGGTAAAAGGTTTTGTTCAATTGCACTGCGTAGTGCGCTGCCTTGGCCAATGATGTGACTTTGGCCAATAAATTGTTCGAGGTTTTTAGGACGAATGCGTTCTGCCAGGGGCTCCATTTTCTTAGTTATTTTAACGAATGCTTCGCTAATTAATTCCTATTTTTACTCAGTTAAGTTAATTAAAATTCAGTTTTCATGCTCAGAATAAATTTAAAATCTCTAGTTGTCCTTATTGGGTTTACTCTGCTTTTTGGCAGTAATCTCCATGCACAGGAAATCGACCCTTTAAACAAACGAAAATTCAATGTTCTGCTTGATGAGGTGAAAGATGGCGTTTCTGCAAAAAAGGGAATAGCGGATCTCTTTTATTTTAAAGCCGGGCGATTTTTCAGTGACTACCTCTACGACAAGTACCAGTACAAATGGATACGTTACCGCATCAACAAGGATTCAATTTTCACCGACTCAACCGATACTGAAGTGCGTTATTTGGAGCTGGAAGCAAGTATTACTGACGATGCCAATCAAACCGCCATCCTTAATATTGTAATACAGGAGTGGGATTTGGATGGTACGTTGAAGATTACAAAAAACGACAAAATAAAACGGTATTTTGAAGTGGTAGGAAGAGAAAAGGGGGGGAAACCTAAAAAACCGAAGAAAGAAAAAAAGGTAGAAGTTAACCCCAATAAAGAGGCCACTCAAAAAAGAGAGTGATTTCTAATACTATGAACTACGGATTGCGTCATATTAAGGCAGAACTGGGGTTAATGACTCTTTTTTATTTCATTTCTCTTTTACTGAGTTCCTGTGCTTCTAAAGGAAATAATGCAGCTGACACTCAAAACACTAAACAAATCAAAGTAAAAACCTTTTCTTCAACGAATATGGATACAGTAACATTTGGAGCCGGTTGTTTTTGGTGTGTTGAGGCTGTATTTCAACGTTTAAAGGGCGTTCAAAGTGTAAAAAGCGGTTATAGTGGAGGCAATGTTAAGAACCCAAGTTACAAGGAAGTGTGTAATGGCACAACGGGCCATGCCGAAGTGTGCCAGATTGTTTACAATAAGGACGAAATCTCGTTTGAAGAATTGTTGGAAGTGTTCTGGAAAACCCACGACCCTACCACGCTCAACAGTCAGGGCAACGACTTTGGAACGCAGTACCGCTCTGCCATTTTTTACCATAGTGAAGAGCAAAAAGTAATTGCCGAAAAATACAAGGCTAAACTTAATGAGGTGAAAGCCTATGAACAACCTGTAATTACTGAGATTACGGCGTTTACGAACTTTTATCCGGCTGAGGATTATCACCAAAATTACTTTAACGCGAATGGTTCTGCGCCTTACTGCAAATTTGTGATCCAACCCAAACTCGAAAAGTTTGAAAAGGTGTTCAAGGACAAAATAAAACAATAAAAAAAGCGAGTGGATTTTTCCCTCGCTTTTTTGTTTGTGGTTTCCGGATTATTTTTTGATGCGCTCCACGTATTCTCCGGTACGCGTATCAATCTTGACCCAATCGCCTTCGTTAAAAAATAGAGGAACACGAATTTCGGTTCCTGTATCAATGGTGGCGTTTTTAAGTGTGTTGGTTGCTGTATCGCCCTTTAAACCCGGTTCGGTGTATGTAATCTGCGCTTCAATAAATGTTGGGGCTTCAGCAAGGATAGGCTCATCACCTTCAAAAGTAATTTTAACTTCCATACCCTCTTTTAAAAAGCGGCCACTGTCGCCAAACATCATCAAAGGAATGTGCACTTGCTCGTAGGTGGTATTATCCATCACTACGGCAAAATCACCATCGGTGTAGATGTACTGCATTTGTTTGTATTCCACCCTTACAATTTCAACCGACTCTCCACTTCTGAAACGGTTTTCGGTTTGTTTTCCGGATTTTAAGTTGCGCATCTTAGCCTGGTAAAATGCACGTAAATTGCCCGGGGTACGGTGTTGGTATTCCATTATCTGAACCAAATCTCCGTTAAAACGAATGATGGATCCTACGTTAATGTCGCCTGTGTCTGCCATTGTACTGTATAATTTTGGTTTGTAATTTAATTTTCGTCGAGGTCGTGCACCACACCCATGGATGAGAATTTAGCGATACGCTGCTCTATCCTTTCTTCAGGAGAAAGTTTTTTAAGGGTTTTCAGGTGTTTAAGAATTTCTTGTTTTACGGTTTCGAATGTTGTTTCTGGATGACGGTGAGCAGCCCCAATAGGTTCAGGGATAATGCCGTCGATTAATCCGTTTTTATTCATGTCGAATGAGGTGAGTTTAAGGGCTTCAGCGGCTTTTTCTTTAAAATTCCAACTTCTCCACAGAATAGATGAACAGGATTCAGGGGAAATAACCGAATACCAGGTGTTTTCAAGCATCAATACCTTATCGCCAATTCCTATACCCAAAGCCCCACCGCTGGCTCCCTCACCAATAATGATACAAATTACCGGTACTTTTAATTGCACCATTTCCAGCAAATTTCGTGCAATGGCTTCTCCTTGGCCACGTTCTTCAGCTTCCAATCCAGGATATGCACCCGGTGTATCGATGAAGGTAACAATGGGTTTGTTGAATTTTTCAGCCATTTTCATCAAACGCATGGCTTTTCTGTACCCTTCAGGATTGGCCATTCCAAAACGGCGAATCTGGCGCATTTTTGTGTTAATGCCTTTTTGCTGCCCGATAAACATTACGGTTTGACCCTCTACTTCTCCCCATCCCCCAACCATGGCTTTATCATCACCAACAGTGCGGTCGCCGTGCAATTCAATAAAGGTTTTGTTGCTCACGTGGTCGATATAAGCCAGGGTGTACGGGCGCTCAGGATGCCGACTCACCTGCACCCTTTGCCAGGAGCTGAGGTTGCTGTAAACTTCCTTTATTTTATCCTGCACGTGGCCTTCCAGTTCCTTGATTTTATCCGACAGATCAACCTTGCTTTTTGATGCCATCTCTTTCAACTCTGCCAACTCTTCTTCCAAATCCTGGATGGGCTTTTCAAAATCCAAATACGTCATACCACTTATGGTTTAGGGGGCAAAGATAGAAAAATTTGAAAAATGGAATTTAAATTGACCTCGTCTCTAGCTCTGATTTAACTAATTGAATAACAACTAAATGCTTCCGTTAGAATTAGTCAATGGAAGGCTTTTAAAGAAAAGTGGACTGGTGAAAAAGCATGACCACTGCTTTACAATAACGACGGTCTTTGGTTTTTTTATATTTGATATAACAGAACACACTCCCATTTGCCGTAACTTTATAGTATATGAGAAATGGCAAACATAAAATCAATATTTGGACCTTGGTTCTTCTATGGGTAAGTTTTACCACACTTGTATTTTTTTCCTGTAAGAAGGAGGATGTAAAAACTACTCCCGAAGATTCAAACACTACACCTACTTCACAGTTTGGTACTATGGTTGTAGAATTTACCCACGTAGTGGATACCCAGATTTTAGAATTTGGAAAAAAATACCTTAACCCTTACGGTGACACATTTTCAATTAGTAAGTTCAATTATTATATCAGTAACATTGTTTTGGTGAAGGAGGACAATAGTCTCTTTACTCAGTCCGACAGTTATTACCTTGTTGAGGCTTCAAAAACTGCCAGCGCTAAATTAATCATCAATTCAGTTCCCTTTGGCAAATACAAAAGCATACGGTTTTTGCTTGGAGTGGATAGTCTGCATAACGTTTCCGGCGCGCAAAGCGGGGCTCTTGATCCGGCGAACGGAATGTTTTGGAATTGGAATACCGGTTACATAATGCTTAAACTCGAGGGGGCAGCACCCAGTTCTACCGTTTTTGGCAATACAATCGAATATCATATGGGTGGTTTTAAAGGACCTAATAAAACGCAGCGCAGCTTTCAAATAGATTTTAATAATGTCACAGCTGAGGTAGCGTCAAACAAAAACCCAAGATTGCATCTGCAAACCGATGTTAATGAGTTATTCCAAAGTCCTAATACCATACGTTTTTCTACATTACCTATCATTACTTCATCCGGGGTAAACGCAAAGCTAATGGCGGATAACTATCAGGACATGATTCTTTTTAAGGGTTTAGAATGAGACTTACGTTTGTTTATCCATCGCTTTTGTTTCTGAGTGTTTTATTCCTTTTTAACTGTAAGGTGGACCCTAAAATTGTTCCTGTTCTTCCTTCAGATAACATTGCAGAAGTTGTTCCTGATGGCTGGCCGCAGCCCAACTATACCTTTAGCACCAATCCGGTAAGCGAAGCCGGCTTTGTACTTGGAAGAGCTTTGTTTTACGAAACTTTACTCAGTAAGGACAATACCATTTCCTGCGGCAGCTGCCATCAATTAACTTCAGCGTTTGCCAATACGGAGCATAAACTGAGTCACGGTATTAATGATTTGCTGGGTAAACGTAATGCGCCCGGGTTGTTCAACTTAACCTGGCACACTTCGTTCATGCACGATGGAGGCATTAACCACATTGAAAATCAACCCCCGGCGCCCATCACCAATACTGTTGAAATGGGAGAAGAGATTGAAAATGTGGTAAAAAAATTACAGGCCAGCGACAAATACCGCAAGTTGTTTAATGATGCCTTTGGTGACGAGTTAGTTAATTCTCAACGTATGTTCAAAGCCATCACGCAATTTCAGGGTTTAATTTATTCCTATACGAGCAAGTACGATGAATATAAAGCAGGTAAGGCCCAATTTAGCGAAGCTGAAAAACGAGGGTATTCTTTGTTTTTAGCCAAATGCAGCGCCTGCCATAAGGAACCTTTGTTCAGTGATTTTGTAATCCGCAGCAACGGACTTCCGGTGGACCCTTCATTGAACGACATCGGGCAAGGATTGGTTGACAATCAGCCCGGAAGTTATTATAAATTTAAAACACCAAGCTTGAGAAACATTGCCAAAACCGGACCCTATATGCACGACGGCAGGTTCAGCACTTTACAACAATGCCTCAATCATTATACCGGAGGCATCACCAACTTCACCAACCTTGATCCTTTGTTGCAGAACGGCATTCCGATGACTGATGGCGAGAAGGCCGACATCGTTGAGTTTTTACTTAGCTTAACAGATTATAGATTGTTATCTGATAAACGCTATGCTGACCCTAATTTTCAATAGTATGAATCGTTTTGTTATTCCAGTGGTTTTGTTTGGATTGGGTGTGAGTTCGTGCAAAAAGAATGAGCTCAACGGCAGTTCTAATATTCACGGCAAAGTGGTGCACCATACCAAAGCCATTTCGGGTGCCAGAGTGTTTATAAAATTTGATGCCACGGAATTTCCGGGAAAAGACACAGCGTTATACGATGCCAAAGTGCTGGCTGATGCCAATGGTAATTTCAGTATCGATTGTTATAAAGGAGACTATTACCTCTATGGCTATGGGCAGGATTTGGCCATTGACCCGCCTTACCTTGTTGTTGGAGGTGTGCCGGTGAAGATCCGGAAAAACGAAGATGTGGATGTTCAAATAGCAGTAACTGAAGGGGACTAATTTTCAACAGCACCAATTGGGTTTCGCAAATTAATTGGAGCCGAGCCAATAAGCCGGTATTTTCTCTACCATCTGGTCCATAATTATAAATGAGGGTAGCTTTTGATCATCAAACACGGCTATTTTATGTCCTTGCTCCTTCACCTTTACGAGTGTATTCGAATCCGGCACAAAGCTATACGCTGCAATCAAATCATTAAAAAACATAAAGGGGATATTATCATCCGGCCTGCAATTGAAAAGTACAAAATCTTTTGTGGGTCCATGTTTTTCAGAAAAAGAACGAATGTGAGGTGTGGTTTTGAGTTTGTTATGTAAATACGAGTTCTCTTCTTTTTTGTACAAGGTGTGGTATTCCTGAATTTTTTCGACATCAAGGTTGATTCCGGAAATGATACATAAGATTATGCTTGTGTAAATGGTGTACTGAGTTTTTTTCGGCAGATAGTCAGAACTTTTAATGACACGTTCAAAAAATACGGCGATTACAAGGCCTACAGATAAGTAAAGTAAAAAAGAAACACTGTAGGTAAAAGCAATCATTTTTGTAGCTGCTATGCTGAAGAACACATATACCAACAGAACGTAAGTTAGAAATGCGATCTTAAATACGGCGTTTTTTAAGGACATAAAAAATACACTAAAACAAAAAATAATAAAAAGTATGCCAAGTCCATAAACGACCCCGGCATTGGCAAAGTGCCACCAAAAGTCACCTCCGTGACCCTCAATGACCTCAACAAAATGTTTTGAGTTCAATGCGTATTCATGTCGGCTGAGCATAGGAAAGGCAGTGAGAATATATAACTGCCAGGGGAGGAAGACGAGTATGGCCAAACCAAAACTGACCAGAAGATGGAGGTAGTTTTTTAGCTTAGTTCGTCTTTCTTTTGAAAGCAGAATGGATAAGCCCCAGCCTGAAAACACAAGCAATCCGGTTAACCATTTTACCAGTATAGCGCAGCCCGAGAATAAACCAATCAGGACCAGGAATATTTTTTTTCTTTTTCCGCTGCAGTTTTCATACTCCACCCAGGCCCAAATGCTGGCCACCAGATAAAAAAGAAAAGCAATATCATTGTGGTCGGTATGTAAGACACCGGCTGTAAGTTCAATGGCAAAATTTGATGTGGCAAACAACACTGCTCCATAATAGCCGGTGCTTTTATTCAGGCTTATTTTGCCGATTTGATAAATAAAATAGATAATTGCAGTAGACATGAGTACACTTGGCAGTCTTAATGCAAAGATGTTTACCCCAAAAATTTTCATACTTAAGGCCATTTGCCATAAAAACAAGGGTTGTTTATGCAGCCAAATGTGTCCGCTAATCCAATTGACAGGGTCGTAGGGTATTACATGGTTTTTGTAGAGCATTGGTTCAAAAGGATGCTCCATCATGTTTTTGGCCACAAGCGCATGAAATTGCTCATCCCATAGTGAGAGATAGGAGTTTAACAGGGCAGCAAATAGCCGTACACTGAAGCCGCCCAAAATGAGCAACATAAGGCTGAGTTTTTTGTCTTCTCTGTATTGAAAGGTAATCAGACTGAAGAGAAGGAAGACCAGTCCTATAATCAGCGGGATGAGTTGCTCATCTTTAAAATGGGAAAGGCTTAGGGCCGGCATTTCTTTTAAAATAAATCGGCTCGCATTCGTAAGGTTTTTTTCATTTGCCCTTACTGCATTGTGCTGATCGATGAGCAGGTAATTATTTCTGTAATCCAATACAACAACTGAAATTGAATCCACCTTTTGAATGGTGAAAACTATGTTTTCAACGGACTCTTTATTGCCTGCAAACAACTGACCATCTTTTGAAGGGTCTGAGCCTACATAAGTAAAATCGGAAGCCCTAAGACGTACTTTGTTGTTTGATAAAACTTCTATTGAAAAGGTTTCCCAGCTGCCTGCAGTGGATCTGTTGGCGAGAATTTGATTCCCCTGATTTTGGTCTGCGCTTAAAAAATGTCCGTTTAATCCCTTTATTGTTATCTCAGAGTTGTTTTTAACTTTCAATTCTGTGCTGTTTTCATTTTTGCAGGCATTTAGCAGTACACTAAAAACAAATAACACTAAGAGGGAATAAATTCCGGTTTTGAAAGTTTTAGTGTAAACACTTGGGCCTTGAAGGTTAAGCATTATGAGTCGTCTTTTGATGATAGTTTTGTGTAGGAAAAACGAAGTTAAAAATTTATTTGAAGCAATGGTTTTCCAGATGTTACCATGGCTAAAACGCAGAGTGCAGGCCCGCCACAATGTCCCGCCAAAGGCACCGATTTATTAAACAGGGCCTGCTTACGAGAAGCTGTCTCTTGTCCGCGGTGGCGCCAGTTGGCTGTTACCTGCAGTAAATTTTAATGCATACATCCCATATATATATTTGTCGGTATAATGGTTGTCTGTTTGAATTTCGGTTTTAAAATATTTAATAAACTGTCTGCTTGACTTTTGTTATTATACATATCTGCAAAAACAAACATTTTTAATGTGTCGGCATAAAACTTAGTGCTTGAATTTTCGTCTTTGCTTGTTAATGTGTCTATGTATGCACTACGCATTTCTATGCTAACAGCACTGTCTCCAAACCGTCTAAAATAGTATTCACCAGCCCAAATGTCGTCTTCATAATTGTCTGGTAATACGATTTTCTTTCTAGTTGTATTGAAGTATCTGTCAAGTGTGTCGAATTTAAATTTCAACAACTCACTTGTCTCCAAGGCAATTTTTCTTAACGAGTCATAGTCGTAGCCGTCTGCAACTGCTACAACATAATTTAGTTCGTATTCATTCTCTGCAGTATAATTTCCGTCTATACGAGAATCTTGGTCAGTAGTCGATACGGTGTCTGTGTTAGAGTCTTTTTGTTTAGTTGTCTTGTCTGAGCAAGAGGCTAATTGAATTAGGACTATTATGATGATAAGAAAATATTTCATATTTATTGCAGGTAACGTTTGGCCAACTGGCGCCGCCGATTTACGGAAAGCTGGCTGGATTTAAAGATAGAAAAACTGTCCGGATTTTAAAAGAGTAAGAGCAGGCCCGCCACTATTGTCCCGCCGAAGGCACCGCTTTATTAAACAGGGCCTGCTTACGTGAAGCTGCCTCTCGTCCCGGTGGCGCCAGTTGGCTGTTGGGTGCAGTGCATTTGTCCTGTCTGTATAAAAGATGTTGTCTAGAAATTTTGTTTTTAGATGATTGTTCGGTTGTCAAAAGAGATTTATGGAACGCGAACTCTGCCCGGAAGTATAACCGTGGTTTTTTGCCCTTTTTTGCGTGCGTTGGCAAAAAGCGGCTATCAAAATCGCAATGAAGACAGGATCAAATGCAAGCTTTTTTGCAAAATTTAGATTGTGGGGTAGGCTTGTGTGTTTTGCAAATGGGCTTGCATTTTTTTGCAAGATGTCAATGTAAAAGTTTGAAAGGATTACTCCTTTAAAATTTTAAAATGGTAGTTCCTGTTGTCAATTTTTGTCTCGAAGAAATAAACGCCAGTAGGTAGTTCACTAAGGTTTATTGGCTTAATATTTAAATGTTCATTGAGATTTCCTTCAATTAAAGTTTTACCAAGCACATTTGTAATTCTAAATCCAAGAAACTCTGAAATAGTATGGCCATTATTTATTCTGATATTGATTTCGTTCTTAAAGGGATTCGGAAACAATCTTATTAGATTGTTTACAGGTTCTTTTTCATTTAAACCAACCGAAGTCAACATCTCGCAATACTCCAAAGTACTATCGCAGCCGGTGCTGTCGTACTTTACAAAGAAGAAAGGGTTCACGCCATAATTGAATTCTCCTATTGATGCGACCCAGTCTCCATTATTGCAGAGGTTGATTGACCTTGGACCTTGATTATTTGGGATCACACTGTCATTTTTTTTGTAGTCATAATACCTATTCCACTTCACTTGGCCATTGCTGTTAATAACTGTAAGCCTTGAGAGATCATTAGTGACAGCGTTCAACGGGCCATTAATGGTACCATATATTGTGTCGATAAGACCTCCAACAAGCACATCACCATTTTTGAGGCCAACGGCACATGTAAAACCATTATGTAAACCTTGCTTGTCAAAACCATTTACTTTCCAAATTGGGGTTGCCGGTGAATCTATGTTAAATTTCGCGGCGAAAGATTTCAAAGTGGGACTCCCACCAATAAGTTCCGGATAAAATTGATAGCCTACCATTACTAACTTTTTATCACTGGTTTGAATAAGATCATTCGCAATTCCGCCGTTTGTAGTGTATTTGCCTTGAAAGAGTTTAATACCCAGACTATCAGTAACCAATATATGGTCTGAATGATAAAAATTATTTGGTGTTCCAATGTACTGATATCCAACAATGGCGATTTTTTTGGAGGCACTATCTTGCACGATAGCCTTACCGTCGCTTACGTTATGGCCTGTTTTATTAATGTGTTGGCGCCAAAGCTCATTTCCATTACCATCTGTTTTTATCAATAAGCATGGTCGGCCGCCACTACCACCCCAATGTTGAAAAAAACCCGTCATTAAAAATCCGCCATCAATACTAGTGGTGACCATTTGCGGAACAACATCCTCTAATGAATCTACTCCATGATACATTTTCCTCCAAAGGGTATCTCCATTTAGGTTGTATTTGATTAAAACGCCATACATTCTACCATTTCCTCCGGAACTATCGCGTGCTGCTCCTGCATAATACAGATAATTACCTTGTTTGTAAAAGCACCTACGAGAAAAAGGATTATTTATATATTCAATACTACCTCCGTGATGTTTTTTGACCCATTGCACCTGCCCTTGAGCATCAAGGCCCATGACGGTTATACTGCTTCTTGAAAAGCCTGATGAGGTATCTGTTGCAAAACCGGCACCGATGTAGTTGCCTGCATTGATTTCAAAAATTGCTCTTGCAGAATTATCAGCTGCATGCGGCTCTTTAAATCTTGTTCTAAAACCCTGTGAGTAATAGTGAAATAAACTGGTAGAAAATATAAATATGAATAAAATTCGTTTCATTTTAAAAGCTAAAAACCGGCAGGTTACCCTGCTGGTTTCCTTAACTATTAAGCTTAATCTTGTTTAATAATCTTGTTTTTGTAAATGACATTTTTATTATCGGTTATGGTTATTAGGTACATACCAGAAGCGAAATCATTGAGTTGGATATAAAAATCTTCACTTTGATTGCTAATAAAGTTAGAATAAATTAGTTTACCTACCAACAAAAGTAGGTGCAGTTATTAGCTAAAACAGCTTATTTGCAAACTTAGACTGTGTTTAGGCCTGTGTGGTTTGCAAATGTGCTGTTGTGTGTTGGCTAACGAAAACTAAAATATGAATATACTAACCTCGTGCGAGGGCAAGGCAAAAAAGGGCAAAAAACAATCCGATGAACCGTCCGGCTTTGTCAGCCGGAAATTTACTGTTCTTGTCAAGCCGTGAACCTGTCCGGATTAAAAAACAAATGATTATTTGTCTGCCTGTTGTCAAAACATTAGTCTGTCATGCATTGCACCCAACGTTTTGCCAACTGGCGCCGCCGACCTACGGAGAACCAGTCGGAAGTTAAAGATAGAAAATTCGTCCGGATTTTAAAAGAGTAAGAGCAGGCCCGCCACAATGTCTGGCCGCGAAGCGGACCGCTTTATTAAACAGGGCCTGCTTACGTGAAACTGTTCTTGTCCGCGGTGGCGCCAGTTGGCTGTTATAACCAGGCCGCCACACATAGTTTTGTTCCTGCGTCCTTATGTTTGTCTATTTGTCGAACAATTTGTTGAAAAAGGATTTGTCCGCAAATTCATATATTTTGTCATTTACAAAATGTGAGCTTCCAAACCTAGATTGTTCATTAATGTAGTAACCGTCCGATTTGAATGATCGCATTTCCGACTGCAATACATTTATAATATATTTTATTTTTAAAGGGCCTTTTGCATGTGGAGTCTTTTTATTCCAATTTTTGATAAATGTCTTTTTTTGTAGACTGTCGAGAAAAATACTTTTAACTGGCTTTCCAATACTATCAACGAAACATACCTCTATTGCCTTTATTGAAGATTGGTCTAAGCGAGTTTTTAAGGCCTCAGGCAAAAAAGAGCAGATGTTGAAATTGTATTTGTCTCCTTTAGTCTGATTGAATGAAATTTCGCAACTAGAAAGATTTTGATAGGAAACATGAGATTTACGGGCCTTAAAAAAAAGATTTGAGGGAAATGTCGCTCGGTCGAGGTTGTAAAAATAATATATCGCTCTAGAAGGTCCTTGTTCACGATACAGTTTAATATTGTATTCGGATATAGTCCATTTTCTAAGAGCGGATTTTTTTGTGTCAAGACAGCTTATTAAAGTTGTCGTCAAAAGTATTAATATGAGTATATTGTTTTTTTTCAAGAGATGTCGGTCTGTCTCGGCGGCTTGGTTATAACGTATTGCGCACAGGCCTTGTGCCGCTGTCCGAATATTTAAATGTACAAATGTCCGCCGAAACTTACAAGGCCGAAAAGAGCGGCATAAGACCTGTGCGCTGTTAGGCGGTCGTGCGTTTGTCTACGCGTCGAAGGTCA
>Ga0154020_10001547_pt1 | contig 28274 bp, 17 predicted proteins | sample Klosneuvirus_201_FD_109709 | JGI IMG/M metagenome (GOLD analysis project Ga0154020, IMG submission 109709) | Active sludge microbial communities from wastewater, Klosterneuburg, Austria - Klosneuvirus_20160825_MG | ecosystem: Engineered > WWTP > Aerobic digester > Activated sludge | place...
ACAGTGCCGGAAATGAAGGAAACGGTTCCTGGTTCCGAATCAGTGCCCCTTCCGATGCCGATAGCATTCTTTGTGTTGGTGCAGTTGATGCAACTTCATTGTATGCAAGCTTCAGTGGCAAAGGACCGGCTTCTGATGGTGATATAAAGCCAAACGTTGCCGCTCAGGGTGCGCAGACAATTGTCTCTGATCCTTTCAATGGCACCGGAACATTCCCTGCCAACGGAACATCATTCTCCTCTCCCCTAATGGCTGGTATGGTAGCAACCCTGTGGCAATGTCACCCGAATGCCACCAACATGGAAATCATTAACGCCATCCAACAAAGCTCCAGTCAGTTTACCAGCCCTGATTCCTTATTAGGATACGGTATTCCCAACTTCCCCTTAGCCTGTCTTATCCTTGGCGGGATTGACCCGGGCATGGGATTAAATGGCGACAATCTAATCATCCAAAACAATCCGTTTAACAGCACCCTTCAACTCTCCTTCTACTCCGATTACGGACAAAGAATTGAGATCCGTTTGGTGGATATGCTAGGAAAAGTCATTTACAACAAATCCCATTCGGTGCTAGGCTTACAAATGAACCAAATAAACATAGATGCCAATTTTGCCAAAGGTATTTATGTGGTGGAGGTTAAGTCGGAGGAACGGGTGTTTTCGAAGAAGGTGGTGCGGGATTAAGGATCGGCGGCTAACGCCACTTTGATACTTATGTAAATTCAAACGCAGGTGCAGGAATTTGTACCTGCTTTTTTGTTTATGTGCTTATTGGCTTCCCTTCGCGTTAATTAACCTAGTTTGAGCTAAAATTAACCACATAATTAACGCGGCTCCGCCGCAAAGCTCCACTTAATTAACGCAGCTCCGCTGCTCTTTTAAGCAGAATTCTAAAAAAAAAGTTTTCAACACCCAAGGGTTTACCCTTGTTTTTTAATTTTCAATATTTTCTAACATGCTAATAATTAGCTATTTATGAAATTTGAAAATCTGCTTCAAAAATTAGGTGGTTGGTTTTGGATGATGTATTTTTAGACAATTGGGAAATGCATGAGGCACTGCACACTGCAAGAAAACCACGATACTGCACTGTAACGAAATAAACATTATCAGCTCATCGATAATTAGCTGAAAAACAAAAAGTAAAAAATACGTGACAAGTTAAATTTAGAATTTCCAAAGGCGGAAATAGCTAAAATTCCACTCACGAAATTCTAAAATAGATATACGAAACTCTGATTAATTATTAATTGAATGATTTTTAACCAATTAAATTCCATTTGTACTATAAATGGTTCGTATTATAATTGTTCTATTCAATTTTAAATAGACAAAATCGGGCTAGGCACCTAACTGAAATTAAAGTGTGAATTTGCTGAAAAACCACTATAAACAGGAAGTAAGCATAATTTAAATAATACCTATCATGTCAAAACTTAAAGTTGAAGAAGTAAAAAAACTAACGATGGAACATTTTGGAATAAAAGATCCAAAAGAAGTGGAATTCATTACAGAAGAGTATCTAAATCTTGATTATCAAGAAGTTGATGAAAATGAAGATAGATATGAATGGGATGAATCATCAAAAAGATTACTAACATCTTACTATGGTCACAATATTTCTTATGATGGCAATTACTATTATTTCCTACATGGTGGTGGAAGCTATCAAAACGCTTGCGGTCACACCTATTCTGCAAAAGCTCCTTTTAACCTTTGGACTCATCAAAACACTGGAAAGCAATGCTCTCATGGCGGCAATGCACACAGTCAAATAGCGTTAATAAGAATGAGGTGATAAAAACTGCATAGAACAGCACAATTGCAATAGGCAGGCTTTCGCGCATGGCAGACAGTATTGTGGTTACAGAAAGTTTGTAACTACTTATGAGCTTTTATGCTGGAATGCCAGCCCATCGCAAACCTCTGAAACCTTACCAATTATACTTAGGCGACAGTACAAACATCAACTTGACAGCTAAAAATCAAACAGATGAGCAACATATTTTGATATTTAAACAACGAAATACTATTAACTTGACTTCGGGACAGTTCGGACTGACGAGCCGACACTCAAGCCAACGCAATAAAAAAATTAAAACACCCCCACCGCACATTTGGCACACTTGCTTTTGCCCGACATCCCGATAGCTATCGGGACCGACCCTTCGCAAAACCAAAAGAGCCACTTTTTGCCAACGCTTTAACGATTACCAGAATGATTATTCTAACTTTGAATACTTTATAAATCTCGATAAAAACGAATAGAAAATAAATAATGACCAACAAGGAATTTAAGAAACTAAAAGATGATTTGTGGCTGGCTGCAAATAAGTTGAGAGCAGACAGCGACCTCAAATCAAATGACTATTCGCCACCGGTATTGGGGATTATCTTTTTGAAGTTTGCTGACATTAAATACAGCAAGTTTGAAAAAGAAATTATTGCGGAGTTCAACAAGAAGAAAGGAACACGTCTTGAAGAACCCATTGAAAAAATTGCCATTGAAAAATGTGGCTTATACATTCCCGACAAATCACGGTATGAGTATTTGAAAGAATTGGCGGTTGACAAAGAAATTGATAAGGCTGTAATTGCCGCAATGAAAGGCATTGAAAAATATGTCACTTCGCTGAAAGATACTTTGCCGAAAGATGAATTCTATGGCATCACACGCAAAGGACAAGTGTTGCTGAAACAACTGCTCAAATTATTTTCAACCATTCCTGACGACAGCGAAGGCGATTTGCTCGGAAAGATTTACGAATTCTTCTTGGAGAAATTTGGTTTGGATGAAGCACAAAAAGGTGGTGAATTTTTCACGCCTACTTCGGTTGTAAACCTTATGGTGGAATTTATTGAGCCCTATCACGGAAAAATATTTGACCCTGCTTGTGGCTCCGGTGGTATGTTTGTGCAGAGCAACAATTTTATTCTTCGCCATCATCTTAACAAAGGCAGTGTTTCTCCAATTTCAGTTTACGGACAGGAAAAAACCTTACAGACCGTGAACCTTGCAAAAATGAACCTTGCCATAAATGGTTTGCGTGGAGAAATAATACAAGGTGATAGTTATGCAGAAGACCTCCATGATAGTTTTGAAAAATTTGATTTTGTGATGGCAAATCCTCCGTTCAATGTGAAAGAAGTGAACGAGGACACCGTAAAAAAAGACAAACGATTTACCGAATATGGTTTTCCGAAATCAAAAAGCAAAACCAAAAAAGCCGGAGTGGTAACTATTCCGAATGGAAATTATTTATGGATTAGTTTGTTTGCCACCTCACTAAACGAAACAGGAAAAGCAGCCTTAGTAATGTCAAACTCTGCCAGCGATGCCGGACATTCTGAATACGACATGCGCAAAACATTGGTCCGAAAAGGACTGATTACCGGAATGCTCACCCTGCCAAGTAATATGTTTAGCAGTGTAACAGTTCCTGCTACGCTTTGGTTTTTTGACAAAGCAAAACACATTGACGATTTTGAAGAAGGGAGAAGCAAAATTGAAATTTTGTTTGTGGATACACGCAATGTGTATCACCAGATTGACCGAGCCCACCGTGAGTTTACAACCGAGCAATTACAAAACCTTGCAGCCATACAACACTTGCGCAAAGGTGACAGAAAGTTTTTTATTGAGTTAGTTCACAGCCATTACAAAGAAGCGTTTGAAAGAATGCCCGTGCTGCACGAGACGCTGAAAAAGGCAGCAGCAGATTTGCAAAAGCAGATAAAAACATTCACTACATGGAGTAAGGAACAGAAAGGAAGCAAGGAAGCAAAGGAAATTCTTGACAAGGAAAACTATTCTGAAAAACTGAAAACTCTTACTGTTGCGGATACTTCATCCGTATTGGTACAAATACAAAAAGCAATTTCCGCTTTTGATTCTTATAGTAAAAAACTGAACACTGCAAAAGCAGAAATAGCTAATGAACAACAACACGCTTTGCTGAAACAATGCGAAACACTTTTGCATGATTACCTGCTGCTGAAAAAAGAATTGGAAAAAAATTACCGTGAGTATGAAAAACTTTTTAAGCTGGCAGATGACAATCTGAAAACGAAAGACGACAAAGCATGGAAGGAATTAATCCGACCAAAAGAAATACGATTGCTGCTTGACAAACTGAACGAATACAGCAACTTACATAAAAACAACAACTACGAAGACGAAGAAAAAAGTCCCCTGTATTTTATAAAAATGGCAGAGTGGCTGCAACAGCGTTTTCCTAATGCAGAGTTTGAAGATGTAACCGGCTTGTGTAAACTGGCAAATATTACCGACATTGAAGAACAGGATTACTCACTGAATCCGGGAAGATATGTAGGTGTTGTGATTGAAGAAGATGGATTGTCTGAAGAAGAGTTTGAATTGTCTATCACGAATGACAATAAAGAATTAAATAGGTTGAGTAGTTCATCATTAGATTTAGAAAAAATAATTAACAAAAACCTTTCTCTTATAATAAACAATGGCTGATTGGAAAAAATTTAAGGTGCTGGAATTTGCCTCTCTAGTGGGTGGTGGAACACCTGACACTAAAAACTCGAGATATTGGGAGGGTGATATTTCATGGATTTGTCCGAGTGATTTAACCGGATACACAAATGTTTATATTTCTAAAGGAGCGAATTCTATAACAAGTGCAGGCTTGCAAAATAGTTCTGCCAAGATGCTTCCCAAAGAAACTGTCTTAGTTTCTTCAAGAGCACCTGTGGGTTATGTTGCTATTGCAGCAAATCCACTTTGTACAAATCAAGGATTTAGGAGTTTAATTATTAAAGAAAAAGTAGCTGACCCGAAATTTATCTACTATTCTTTAAAAGTTTATCGCAGTGTGCTTGAAGCTTTTGCTTCTGGTGCTACTTTCCCAGAGTTGTCAGGCAGTTCATTTAAGAAAATAGAAATTCCACTTCCACTTTTACCAGAACAACAACGCATCGCCTCCATACTCTCCGCTTATGATGACCTCATAGAAAACAACAACAAGCGTATTGCATTGTTAGAGCAAACGGCAGAGCAGATTTATAAAGAATGGTTTGTGCGAATGCGTTTCCCCGGCTATGAAAATGCAGAGTTTGAAAAAGGACTTCCAAAATGGGAAATTACACCACTTAGCGCAATACTAAAACTCATAAGCGGTTATGCATTCAAAGGAGATGATTTTCTTGATACACCTACAAAAAATGTTGTTGTGCGAATGGGTAACTTTAATGTTTCAAGAGGATTGAGGTTTGATACAAACGCAAAATATTTTCCTGACGGCTATCATGTAAAATCACAACATAAACTTTCTGCTGGTGATTTATTGATGGTTCTTTCCGATGTCACAAGGGATGGTTCCATTATCGGAAATGTTGGCATTGTTCCAAATGATGATTGTAATTATATTTTAAACCAAAGAGTTTCAAAAATTGTTTGTGACGAAAAATTAAAGCTGTTTCTATACTGTCATTTAAGTTCCGTATCATTTAAAAATTACTGCCTTTCAAGAGCTGATAGCGCCACAGTTTTGAATTTATCCAATCGTCACATTTATGAATATAAATTATTGTTGCCGCCAGAAGATTTGATAAAGCAATTTCAAAACATTGTTGAACCGATTTTAACAGAGATTGAATTATTGCACTTGATGAAGGATAAACTTAAACAAACTCGCGATCTTTTAATGCCACGATTGATAAGCGGAAAATTGGGCGTGAAGGAAATTAAAGAAGCACAACTAAGTAAAGCAGCAGTATAATGGCAAATTACATAAGCGAAGACGATATAGAAAAAGCCGCCATCAAACTTTTGTTGGAGAGGTTGGACTATGATGAGCATATTAACTGTTACACTGCCGATGAAAAAGACTTACGCGATGGAAGTAACCGCAGCAGTAAAGAAGAGGTTTTGTTTACCGACCTGTTACGCAAAGCATTAATCAAACTTAACAAGGGAGTTCCCGAACCTGCCATTGAGCAAGCCATTAACGAATTGGCAAAAGGCAGAAGCAGTATGAGTGCCATGATGGCAAACAAAGAAGTGTATGAACTCATCAAAGAAGGTTTTCCAGTTAAAGTGCTTAACAAGCAAGGCAGAGAAGAACCAATCCGTGTGAAATTTATCGACTTTAAAAAAGCGAGCAATAATAATTTTACAGTTGTAAGTCAGTTGTGGATTAAAGGAATGCCAAAGTTCCGCAGACCTGATTTGATTATTTATGTGAATGGAATTCCGTTAGTCTTTATTGAACTGAAAAATTCAAATATAGAAATCAAAGATGCTTATGATGTAAACCTCACAACCTACCTTAAAGAAATTCCACAACTGTTTCCATACAATGCATTTTGTATTTTAAGCAATGCATCAGAAACAAAATTGGGTGCATTCAAATCTGAGTGGGGTCATTATTTTGAATGGCTTCGCGTTGAAGATGAGAAGCAAGACGTTGACCGTAAAAAAATTCAGGATTTCAAAGTCAGTTTGGAGTTTGCATTGCTCGGCTTGTGTGAGAAGGAAAAACTGATTGACTATTTTGAAAACTTTATTTTATTTCATACCAAAGGTGCTTACAAAATCATTGCAAAAAATCACCAGTTCCTTGGCGTGAACAAAGCCATTGAAAGTTTTCGCAACCGCGAAGGCAAAGACGGAAAACTCGGTGTGTTCTGGCACACACAACGAAGCGGTAAAAGTTATTCCATGATTATGTTCACGCAAAAAATTCAGCGTGAGTTTGACGGTGATTTTACTTTCTTTATTGTAACTGACCGTGACCAGTTAGACAGACAGATTTACCGCAACTTCTTAAACATGGGGGCAGTGAAAGAAAAAGAAGAAGTGCGACCCAAAGACGGTGAACAGTTGCGTGACTATTTGAGTGGCAACAAACGCTATGTGTTTTCTCTTATTCACAAGTTCCGTTATCCAAAAGGGAAAAAATATCCGGTGCTATCCGACAGAAAAGAAATAATTGTTTTAGTGGATGAAGCACATCGCACCCAATACAAAGACTTAGCAGAGAACATGCGAGTAGGTATTCCTAATGCACAATACATTGCGTTTACAGGAACACCATTGCTCGGCGGGAAGCGTTTGACTAATAAATTTTTTGGTGATTATGTAAGTGAATATAATTTCAAACAATCTTATGAAGATGGCTCTACTGTCCCATTGTTTTACGACAAGCGTGTTCCCGAAGTGCAGATAATAAGAGAAGGTGATGAGATAAATGCTGACCTCGCAGAAGTTGCGGAAGAAGAAGAATTATCAGAAGCACAGTTGATGCGACTGGAAAGAGAATATGCCACCGAACTTTCTGTAATCCGCAACCCTGACCGCTTGAAAAAGATTGCAGAGGATATTGTAAAACATTTTCCGCGTAGAGGATATAAAGGCAGAGGAATGATTATTTCTATTGACCGTTACACGGCAATGAAAATGTATGACCTTGTTAAACAATATTGGGCTGATGAAATTAAGGAGCTGCGAAAATCAAAAATGGTCGCTAAAACGGATGAAGAAAAAAACCGCATAGAGGAAACCATTAAATACATGAATTGGGTAGAGATGGCTGTTGTTATTAGTTACGATAAAAGTGATGAAGAAAAATTAGCCTTTGAAAAACGCGGAGTTGATATTACACCGCATATACGCAAAATGGAAACACTTGATGAAAACGGACACGACCTTGAATTTCGTTTTCAGGAATTACCCACAGACCCTTTTCAATTAGTTTTTGTGAGTGATATGTGGCTCACTGGCTTTGACTCTCCAACATTGAGTAACTTGTATATGGACAAGCCGATGATTGGACACACGCTGATGCAAACCATTGCACGAGCAGGAAGTGTTGCACCTGGCAAAGTTTGCGGAAGAATTTTTGATTATTACGGTGTGTTCCGTAATTTGAAAAAGGCATTGGCTGATTATGCAACAGGTGAAGAAGAACCGAAAGAAGGCGAAGAAAAAAAAGGAGACCTTCCTGTTGAAGAAAAGGAAAAACTTTTTGACTTACTGAAAGAAGCAATAAGAGAAGCCGATGAATATTGTTTGCCGCTTGAAATAAAGTTAGACCTGATACTTGATAGCGGTGATACTTTTGAAGAAATAAGTTTGTTTGAAAATTATGCTGACAAACTTTTAGCGAATGAAGACCACAAGAAAAATTTCTTTGTCTATTCAAACACTGTGGAAGCATTGTTTGAAGCATGTAAGCCTGACATATACGACCGGAAGGAAGAATTTAATTTACTTGAAGTAATTCGTTATCTGCGTAAAGTGCTTGACCGCAAAAAGTTTTCAGGTGATTTGGAAAGTGCAAGAGCAAAATATGCGGATATAATTGACCAATCCATTACAACGGTTCAGGAAGCAGAGGATAAGAAAGCTGGTTTTTCAATTAAACAGAGCAGAGAAATTGATATCAGCAAATTTGACTTTGACAAGCTTCGGGAAAAGTTTAAGAAAACAGAATACAAGCACATTGAAATTGAAGACCTGAAACTTTTTATTGAAGACAAACTTTCAAAACTCATTAACCAGAATACAACACGAGTAAATTTTGCAGAACGGTTGCAGCAAATTATTAATGATTATAACTCAGGTTCGCTTACAGTTGAGCAATATTTTGAAGACCTCGTAGATTTCTCTAAGAAATTGAGAGATGAAGAAGAAAGACATATTCGTGAAAATCTTACAAAGGAAGAATTGGAGTTGTTTGATTTAATCCGTCAGACAAAGAAGGATTTGACCAAGAAAGAAGAACAGTTAGTGAAACTTGCAGCAAGAGATTTATTTAAAAAGATTGTAGACTTAAAAGACGAGTTACTGGTAACGGACTGGTATAAATTTGACACAACACGATTGAATGTTTTGAGTTTTGTAAAAAACACTCTCAACGCAAATCTGCCAAACACTTTTACGCAACCAGTATTTGAAAAGACTTGTGATATCGTAATTGAACATTTGCAAAAACTTGATGAAAGGGGAAGAAGATGGGCAGCATAAAACCAACGCTACAGTCACACACATTTGAAAGCCGCACAAGCCGACACACAAACCCAAGCTTGCAAAAGAGTGTGCCTTTAAACACAGTACAATCGGCACATTTGGATTTGCCCGCCACACAAACCAATGCTTCGCAAAACCAAAAGAGCCGTTTTGGGCAATATTCAAAATAAATTAGCAACAGAAATAAACATTCAATGGAAATAAATTGGAACACAATAAAAAATGAGATAAAACTCGAGACAAGGAATATTCTTCCTAGAGAGCCACAACTCAAAATAGATGAAACTTTAGACCTTTTTTTTCAAGTTTTACAGTTTCCAGTTGAAACAAAAGATGGTAAAATAAATGGTCTAACTGAGAGAGTGCCCAACGCTTTTCATAGAATCTTCATAGATAAACTCCCAAGGGTAGATATAAACACATATTTCGGTGACGCAGTTAAAATTGAACCATATCTCAGGAAAATTCTTTTCTTGGTTAACAAGCCAATGTATTTAAATATTCATAATGAAAAAGATGGACTATCGGCAGTTCTATCTGCACTTGATCTTAAAAAATCTCCATTCAAAGATGAGTATTGGGTTTCATATGATTTAAGAAATGACGAGAGCCATCAATGTGAAAATTGGAGTAACAGTGAAATTTGGGAAAAGCTTAGGAGTGTTTTTATTATGTACTTATATGCCACATACAAGCATCAGACAGCATTAAAAGTTGCCATCAATCCATTTGATGTTAGTCAATATTTGAATTCCGAGGTTCAACGAATAAAATTTTTACAATCAAGATTTGTGCATATTGAAGGAAAAGAAACATTTACTGAAGTAGATCTTTATGCCCGTGAATTAATTGAATCAGATGAAGAAGAGACAGAGGAGGAAAAAGAAGTAAGAGAAGGCACAATTGATAATTTATGCAAGACTATAAAAGAAAGAAAGATGGTTTTGCTTGGTGATGTCGGGATGGGGAAAAGTACAACATTACTTTTTCTTCATTTACAAGATGCTCAAGCCGCTTTATTAGACAACAAAAAAAGCATACCCGTTTATATTGAACTCAAAAACCTGACCGATAAAGACTCGATTCTTGGAAAATTTCAATCAAAATTGAAACTAGATTCTGCAATTTTTGACGATCTATTGAACAAAGGCAGGTTAAACATTTTTCTTGACGGATTGAATGAGATTGAGAAAAATATTAAAGTTTCGGTATTCAATCAAATCAATAACCTTCTAGAAGAGTACCCAAATAATTTCTTCTTATTTACTGGAAGACCGCAACATTATAACCGAGAATTTGACAATACTTTATTAAAGCGAAAAATTCCTGTTTTTACTCTCCAAAAAATGGGTGACAAACAAATTGATGATTTCATTACCAAAAATGGTAAAAATATAAAAGAGTATCTACTAAATGAGATAAACGCCAATGAACGTTTAAAGCGAATCATCCAAACTCCTTTGATGCTTACAATGCTGATTGCAGTTGTATTAAAGGAAGGGAAAATACCAAATGAGAAAGGGAAAATAATTCGAGCTTTTATGCATAGTCTTTACTTAAGAGAACAGAAGCAAATTATTGATTTTGATGTTGAATTGTTTCATCTGCTACTGTGTTATTTAGGTTTTCAAACTCGTGATTTAACAGGTTCTAATTCTGGACTTGATAGAGACGAATACATTATTCCAATCCTGGAACAAAGAAAAGAGCAATTGGGCGTTCCAATCAATTTGCTTGATTTCTTGAGAAAAGCCATTGACCTGAATATTCTCGTAAATGATAACAATCAGTACAGTTTTAGTCACGAGTTGTTTCAAGAGTATTATGCTGCCGAATTTTTAATGCAATTGACTAAGTCAGGTAATGAATAAAATACTTCTTGACAAATACAAAAATGATCCAACCTGGTCTGAAACTATCAAATTGTATTCAGGTCTTTTCGATTCGCAAGATAAACGAGAAGATTTTATATTGAATATAGCTGAATCTGATATTCTACTTGCTACTGAATGCTACCAAACTGAGTTAATGGAAAATGTTGTAACGAAAAATAAATTAAAGCAAAAGCTAAAACAAACAAAGAAGAATACCATTCAACAAGTAAGTGCTGCAATTGGTTTAAATTCAATAAACGAAATTAGCAACAGTCGAAAGTCTTTAATAGTGTTAAATAAAATAGCTCATAAATTAGATGAAGATACAATAATTAATATTTTCAATCATTGGCTTAATTCAAAACTGAAAGGTAAGGTTTTGATTCATAAAAAGGACTTACAGCAAATTAAAATTCTTCTTGAAAGCATAACTCATACAACAATAAGTCTATCAGTCAAAAACTTTCTCGATTTATTAATAGATAATATCTATTCATCTTTAATCTACCCTGATAAATTAGGTGTTGATGTTGTAAGTAGAGTGTTTGACATACTTAATAAGTACAATTATCGTCAACAGGAGTATATCGCCAATGTAGCGTTATTTTTAAAAGGTAAGAAGTCGAAAAAAAAAGAAAAATTATTGCAAGCTTTTAAAACACAAATTATATTGAAATAATTAGATGCTTATAAGTGGATGTTTCAAAAAACATATTGAACATAGCCCAAATAGCTAAAGACCCAAAATGGTCCGAAGTTGTAAAGCTCTATTCAGGTCTTTTTGATGATGAAATTGAAAAATACGATTTCATTATCAATACTTCTGAGATGGACTTAATGCTTGCTGCTGAATGTAGCCAAAATTCAATTTCAAAAAATGAAAACCTAGATAATACAATTTTGGATAAGGCTAAAAGGCAATTTGAACTCATCAGCAATTCTGAATTAGGCCGAACTTACCACGAATTTATTTCTGTTCTGCTAATTAAACCATTAAATCGAGATTTGATTATGGAATTGCTGAATTCCGAGGCTCTTAAAAAAAGAAGATATTTCAAACAGACAAGCGACTACCTAATTAATAATTTCTCATTTGAAGATTTGTTAGAACTTATTTATTCAATGAAACCAGAGGACAAAAATTTATTCATCAATTCAATTCTAAAGGGTCTTTATAAAAGATTAATAAATACAGTAGAATACGATAAAATAAATTGTATTCTTTCTGCAATGATACACTTAGGCTACAATCCAAACGGTGTTTTAGACAGCCTTAAAAGCAGGAATATAAAATTACCAAGAAATGCAGATGTGCTTGAGTTTCTAAAGAATAAGTATTCACACCCTATAAAAAGGAAATATATGAATTTTGATTCGCTTTGCAAGAAACTCGTTTTTATCTTTGATTATTCCAAAATGGAATTAGATAAATACTTCAATAATAAATGAGATATGATATTTAAATACCTGCATTTTTCGGACCCAACAGAAGAACAGTCAAATGTTCTTAAAGCAATGTCAGACTTTGTTTTGTCCAAAAATCAGTATGATTTTATGGTACTTTGCGGTGCAGCAGGAACTGGCAAGACATCAATTACAGCTGCATTAATAGGATATTTGAATGAATTGGGTATGCCTTACAAAATATCAGCTCCAACAGGTCGAGCAGCAAGAATTCTTGGAAGGAAAGCAAAAACCACAACTTCGACCATTCATTCGATGATTTATGCCCCAAAAGCAGACAATGAAACAGGAAAAGTTACTTTCAAATTGAAATTAGGACACAATTCTAATCCGACAGTTTATATCATTGACGAAGCTTCGATGATTCCAAAAGATATTGACAAAGACCAAAATCTCTTTCAAGTAGAGAAAGGCTTGATTTATGACTTAATTGCCTACATCAAAAAGGCTAACGTAAACAACAAAATTATTTTTCTTGGCGACCGTTATCAACTACCGCCAATTGATGAAGCTGAATCTTATGCTTTGAATAAAGAATTTCTCGAAAGAACATTTAATCTTAAAGGTCACTCCTATCTATTAACAGAAGTGAAAAGGCAAGAAGATGGCAGCTACATTCTTGAAAACGCAACAGATATAAGAAAAGCCATTGACCGAGGTGAGAAATCCCATCCTATAAAAGGAAACCAAAATCGAAATATATATTCAGCAGCAGACAAATACGCTGCAAATGTCAAAAAAGACGGACTTGAAAATCAGGTTGCCATTGGTGTTTCCCATAAAGCCAATAAGTTTTTCAATGACTTGGTGAGAGAAAGAATATTTGGAAGCGCAAAAAAGGTCCTTGAACAAGGTGATCTCTTAATGGTGACACAAAACTGGTACAGAAACGGAATTCAACTATACAATGGAGACCACGTTGAGCTTTTATCTGTCGATTGGAATTTACAGGAACAAGTCGCAGGTCTGCATTTCGTGGCGGTAAAAATTAAAGTTCTATTCAGTGAAACTGAAACGATTATTGAAGATTATGCCCTTTTAGAAACAATCTTATCACCTGGTGGAGTTTTAGACGGTAAACTGGAAAATGAACTTCGAAGACAACGTTACACTAAGAATAAAATATTCAGAGACAGCAATATGCCAGGTGACGACCGCTATGTTGGAGCATTGCGACTTACATATGGTCACGCAATTACTTGTAACAAAGCACAAGGAGGAGAATGGAAAAAAGTTTTCGTTAACACAATGGGTATTCCATCTTTAAAATGGCAATACACAGCAGTAACAAGAGGAATAAATGAAATCGAGAAGTTCTAATATCCAACCCTATTTGCAAGCACATTGCCAAAGCCACACAAGCCAACGCTACAACCAAAGCTTTGTCAAAGAGCTTGCAAAGCCAACGCAGATAGAATTTCAAAATATTTTTTCCTCCCCTTCTAAAAAAATTAAAACACCCGACACACAAACCGACACGACAATGACGCTGAAACTTAGTGCTGAAAATGGTTTACAAGGACGACCGAGAAGAACACCAGCTGCCAATCGAGTAGCCTGCCCTGCCGGCAAATTCCGACAAGGAGAGGCTCTCACACCACCGTACGTGCGGTTCTCGCATACGGCGGTTCGCAAAGTGATGGGTTGAGTTCGTAGGAACCCGGTGGTGTTGGAAACAATCATGATCTGGACTAACGGGAAGGCAAATAGATGCATATTTCGTACCGGTCAAGGCCGAATATTGGATATTTTCTAAGAAAGTAATCCGAGATTAATAATTTGAATATTGGGCATACATTCTTATTTAATACCTAAGTAAATTTCAAAGAATTGATTTCAATTACGCGGCTTTGCCGCCAATGACTGAATAAAGGCAGCTTTGCTGCTGTTACTTCAGTTCCGCTGCTCCCTTTACGCAGAATTTCTAAAAAAAAGTTTTCAACACCCAAGGGTTTACCCTTGCTTTATAAATTGCTGAAATTAGTATCTATTTAATAATTAAGATATTATAAAATATTAAATTGTCGCCTTAAAATTAGGTGGTTGTTTTGGGATGATGTATTTTTAGAGAATTGGGAATGGATGTTAAGGACATTAATCAATATGAATAACCCGCCATCAGATAGCGCAAATAGGCGTTTTATAAACTATTGATTGTTTGTTCTTGAGGCAAGAACAAGTGAGGTATTCGAGACTCAATCGACACGATTTACACTAATATGACTATTAAATATTAAAAATTTAGGACGATAAATATAAACAATAAAAAGATGGCTATAAAAAGACATAAAGCAAAAGCTCTCAAATCAAAATTTGGGAAACTGGCAGTATTTCATTTAACAATGAAAGTGAAAGATGTAATTCATATTTCTTATGTTGCAGTTAGAGGCAAGGATGAAGAAGAAGGAGCTGTCCAAAGGTTGTTAAACCGTCAAAGAATACAAGCAATAAAATCATTTGTGTTAGAAGGGAATATGTTCTTCAACACTTTTATTCTTAATTGGACAAACGAAAAAGTAAAACCAGAATTTGCTAAAGGAGAAATCACAGTTCCAATTGTTCCTTCCGCGTCACAAATTATAGATGGGCAACATCGACTTGCTGGACTTTCAGAAGCTATTAAAGATAATGATAAAATTGGAGATCAAGAAATTCTGGTGACTTTTTGTATAGGACTTACAACTAGAGAAGCAGCTCTAATTTTTGTTAACATCAACTCCGAGCAAAAACCCGTTCCTAAAAGTTTAATCTATGATTTATTTGGTGAAATGGATGATAATACAAATCATGCCATCAATCGTGCAACCGATATAGCAGAGGACTTGAATGATAATGAAGAATCCGCTTATTATGGTGCTATCAAATTTCCTGGTAAGGCAAGAGGCGTCGGGATAATTGATTTATCCGCTGTTGTAACGAGTCTAAAAAAGCATTTAGAACCTGAAGGAGTTTTTGCAAATCATAAACTTACAAATCTTCAAAATCAAAAAATGGTAATACTTAATTACTTTACGGCCTTGAAGTTTTACTATGACAAGGAAGATTTATGGAATAACAGAGCAAAGAATCCATTTTTTACCAATGCAGGTTTTATTGGTGCAATTGAACATTTAATTTCAAAACTAATTTCGAAGTGTGCAGAAAATAAATCATTTCAAGTGGCAGAATTCAAAAAACTTTTAGACCTGCCTAAAGGCGAGTTGCTTCTCAGAGCAGACTTAAAAAATCTTGAAGGTAAGTCCCAGAGAAAAGCTGTTGTTGAATTTTTAGAAAACAATCTTTTAAAATCACTTCCAGACCAAGATGAATATAAGTTTTGACCGATATAGAGCACAACTTCGTTGTGAAACCATCCTAAACTGCCATAATCTTGAACAATGGAATCTGGTCGATTTCAAAAATTTGCAATTAGATAAATCGCAGGCAGTAACTCTGACTTCTGAATTACGAGAAGATGCAAAAGATCTATACTTTAAGGGGTTAATAAGTTTATTTGAAGCCCTTAAATCAATTGATGCTAAACTTTATTCATGGGCAACAGTCAAATTTTATTACTCTTTGTATTACTTATTAAGATGCACAATGGCAGTAAATGGAGTTGCACTCATTAGACAAAGGTCGCTGTTCTATTTAAAAGCCTTTGCTGGTGAATCTCCAGTAACAAAAAGAAATAAAAAATATAACTCCGATCATAGCGGAACAATTAATTATTTCATTGATCTTTTTAGTTCTGACATCCTCCTCTCACAAGAAATTGAAGCCACAAATTCTTTCAATTGGTTAATGAGCAAGAGAGAACAGGTTAATTATAGAGAACGGCGTTTTAATGAGCCATACCAATCAGCATTTTGGGATTTAATTGCTCAGCAAATTAACAACGGAAATTTAGAAATGTTGATAAATGATTACATTCAAGATCAATTTATTTTATGCTTCCAAGAAGAACACGCCGTCCTTGCTATTCCTATAAAAAGAGCATTGCTAACAAAACAAAGATTAGATGACGAAAATATTAAACTTGGTTTTAGCATTGAACAAAAGAAAATTCTTCTTGATTTACTTCCGGTAAATATTCCGGAATTAATACAACTCACAAACAGCTAGCTTAAACGATAGATCATCTTGATGGCGAAATAAGAGCAACGCAAAACCACATTTAATTTGTTGAAAACCATAGGCATCTTACTATCAATAGTTTACGTTGCCTGAAGGTACCAATTTAAAGACATTTATTATTGTAATTTATTTATATTACCCATTTCTATCATGATTATTAATCGAAATTTTTCCAATAAAAAAAGGGACGGTTGTAGCTGATTAAGACATTGAGTATTCAATGCAGAAATCCGAATGGGAAATTAAAATTTTTGCGAAACACCCACAATGTAATGGGTTGAGTTCGTAGTGTTCCGATAGCTAAGTTGGTTATTTAGGTAGAAATTCCGGCGTATGTTGACCACTTAGAAAGTCATTCCAGCGCATCTTGACCCAGCCCCAAACCTAAATACAGTCACTTCAGTCCCATCCAGAAATCAATTCTATCAGCTACTGCCTTAAAACTGGCAGTTAAAAATTGGAAGTTATTGCTAAATAAATTACCTTACATACCTCAAACTGAATACTAGTTCCCATAACAGAAAAGAAGGAACATAATGGCCATAAAATAATTAATTTCAACGTTTGATATCTCTCCTAATGATTTTAATTTGCAATTGTGAATTTATGGGATGTGTGAAGGAGTTATTCATAAACTTAAACGACAGCATAAGCATAATTAATGAACACAAAAGGTAATGAAAAATATATAGGTCTTGTAAAGTGGTTTCACGACCAAACAAGGGACGCCAATTATGGCTTTATACAACACGCCAAATTGGGTGACTTGTTTTTTCACGAACGCAGTATTGAACAAGGACAAGACATAAAATCATTTCGTGAAAACGCCATTGTTGTTTTTGTAGCGCAAGAATCTAAAAAACATAAAGGAAAACTGGAAGCCGTTGATGTAAAGTATTTAAATACCGAAACTGATTTGAACTTTTTATTCAGTCATTTTCTTTCGATTTTGACAGAGAAAGGAAAATATTCTGATTACAACTCAATTCAAAAAGGTGTTTATATAAAAATTACTTCACTTCTTGAAGATTCAGCTAACAGGCAAATATTTGAACAACTATTTAAATTTTTTAAAAATTATCTATACAAACAAATACTAACAACTTCAATTAAAGACGAAGAATATTTAAAAAGCCTTTTAAAAGTTGGCAAAGGGTTCTTTCCTGACAATATACCGCAAATTATAGACATCGTAGAAAAAAATATTTCAGTAGAATTAGCCCATAAACTTTGGTTAGATAATTTTATTGAAACTTGTCAAATCAATTATGTCGCAAGTATTATTCATTCCGAACCTGAGTCAACCAAACAAAAAATATTTAGCAGATGTTCGGCAGATGACTTTGAGCACCTTTTTGAGCCTTTTAAAAAGAAGATCATTGAAAAAACAAATTTAAAATCTATCACGGATAAAGAATTTGAAGATATTTTAAAGACTAGCAAAATATTCTTTCCTGATAATTATGCCCAAATTGTAGACATTGTTGAAAATAATATTTCAGTAGAATTAGCTCATAGCTTTTGGTTAGACGGCTTTATTGAAAATTGCCCAATAGATTATGTTGCGAGAACAATTCTCTCGGCACCTGATCAAACTCAAAGGGAAATTTTCAACAGATGTTCAGAAGAAAATAAAACAAATATATTTTTTAAACTTATTTATGAAATTGATAAAATAGATAATGAAGCCAAAATTAAAATGGCTAAACAGTTACTAAGTTTATCAAAAACATTTGCCCTAAAACAACACGATAAAATAATAGCAGCAACAATTGAAAATTGTCCCGACTATGTTAAACTAGGTTTATGGCTCGAAGATTATCACGAAACATTAGATTTTCATACATACAAACTTTACACTATTACACTTTCGCCAAAAGACCAAAAAAGATATGTGAAAAAAGTGCTTAAATACATTCATGAAGAAAAGGTAAACATTTTTGTTGAAGATTTAACTTCGTTAAATGTAATGGATTTTGAAACAAGTAAACTTGCTGAACAAATTAACAACTCAAAACTTGATTATTCAACAAGTATTATTTTAAACGTTATTTCAGAGTTAAAAACCCAAACCAACATTAAAACACGAAAAGACGCCACTTCGGCTCAAAATAGAATCTATGACATTATAATAAAACAAATTAAACAACCAAATGAAATATTACAGATTTCAGGATTTTTTGACGAATGTGAAGGCCGGTGTGGTATATCGGTTCACGAAGTAAAAAATGAAGCAGGTGAAATAACACACAGAACCTTTTCTTATGATAGAAACGAACACAACAAGGCGAAAAATCACCCAATTTGTGACGGAAGAAAAGCAGCAAGTAAAATCACCAAAGAAAACGTGCTTTCTGACGAAAAAGTTGAATTTTGGTGGTGTGCTAATCAAAAATGTTACAAACCAAGTAGACAGCTTCACAGCTCATCTGATTGGGAAAAATATTCGCTTCTTGACTTTCTGACAGTTTTAAAAGTAGATTTTAAGGAAGCTGATTTTGAAATCTATCTCAACATCATTAATAAAGCTAACAGATTTCTGAAACATCTTAATTGCAGAAAATGCAATCATATACTTTACCCCAAAGGTAAAACACAATTTGCGTTTTACGGGGTAAGTCATTTCGTTTGTAAAACAGAGGATTGTTCTGAAAAGGGAAGGGAAATTTACTTGTCGCATTGTTTAAACGGTTATTGCGAAATGGAAATTGATAGCAGAGAAAGCGTAAAATGCAAACCCAGCGGACGTGAATCTGAATCTTGTGGGTGGTATGTCTGTAATTACTGTCATTCTTGTTGCAGTAGCGAACAACTTCAAAGACGAAAATGGGTTTACGACAACATTATGCATTCTGAATATAAATGCCATTTAGAAGGACACAGAAATTTAGGTGTTATTTCGTGCAATAAGTGCGGCGAACCAATGGAGGCAAATGAAGCCAACATTGCAGAGTTTAACAGGATATTAAATTGGTTTATAGCAAACAAAGATAAATCAGACCGTATTCATAAAAGTGGTAAAAACAAAAGAGATAAATGGTGGTTTACCATAAGACGAGGAAATGACAAAATGGAAGAGTTTAGAAAAAAGCTGACCAAATATCATCAATTAGGTTTTCAAATACCAGACTTTGAAAGCGATAAGGACTTGCAGTTAATTTCCGAACCAAATGACTATAAAAACCACTGCAAAGACATTTTAAATTGCAAGTCTTGTGGAAACATTTTGGACTTGTCAAACGACCTTGAAAAAGCAAGAGCAGTCAAGAAATTCCATAATGTAAAATTCACTACGGAATGAGCAAACAGAAGAAAACTAAACCGCTAATCTAATTGCAGGAGTAAAAGCAAAAATTATTTTGCTTATTTTTGCTTCAGCAAAATGAGCTTCGAGCAATTTGTTATACGGAAATTCGTCTTGAGTGGTCCCGGTGGCTATCTTAACCAACATTGGCTCCGATAGCTATCAAGGTTGTCTAGGTATTCCAAAAGCACGAAAACCTCTTCTTTCACCCAAAAACTCACTTTTTTGCTAAAACCCATCTTTTTTCTAACTTTGACCAATAGGGTGTTGCATAATTTTTTTTTAAAATAAAAAAAACTGTTATTACCCTTCAACTAACTCAAAGTAAATGGCAGACAATATTCAAGAAGAGCCTTTAGATGTTCCGAAAAGCAATCAATCGGAAAATCAACCTGACGAGGTTATACCTGCAAAGGAAACAGAGGCAATTAGCACAAATCAAGAAACTGAAACTATGGAAGTACATCATCATGCGCATCACGACGGAAAGAGAAATTGGAAATCGTATTTCTGGGAATTTTTAATGTTGTTTCTGGCTGTATTTTGCGGATTTCTGGCGGAGTATCAGTTGGAGCATAAAATAGAGCGAGACAGAGAAGTGGTTTACCTCAAGAACCTTTATGAAGATTTAAAGGATGATGTTTATCAGTTTAATGAATACGACAGCATTTCTACCATATATTTTTCCAACATAGATTCTCTCATGATACTGATGAAAAGTCCGGACCGAGACAACCATATGAAAAGAATTTACTACTTGGAAAGATCGGCTACTATGAACGTGAAAAATTTCCTTAGCTATAATGCGCGCACCTTCGAACAAATGAAGCACTCCGGACATTTGCGGTTAATAAGAAATCAACAAGTGGCCGATAGTATTTCAGCTTACTATTTTTCATTACAAGCGCTTGACTTGCAAAACGTCATTATCAAAGACAGGATAACAGAATACATGCAAGGAGCAGGAAAAGTGTTTGATGCGCAAATATTGTTTAACATTTTTAAGACCAAACAAGAACCTGCTATTGACTCATTAAGGCTTATTACTAACAATGAGCAGGATATAAATATGTTTCTGACAAATGCCCAATACTATTATGGGGCACGCAAATTACAACAAGAGGCATGTAATGAAAGAGCTAAACGTGCACAGGGACTATTGGAACTGATGAGTAAAGAATATGACTTTGAATAGGCAGTTTTCTGATAGCGTGAAATGAAATTATGAAGCACAACTGCTAGATGGCATATACGACTCCCCTACCCTACAGCCAGGTTGCTAAAGGGTTAATCTCTCACAGCTCAACTGAGAATATTGAAGTATCCGCCAAAATGGGTTGAATTCTTGGTATCCCGATAGTCCCGACCACAATTTAATCAGAACTAATCGAAAAACAATAGATATCTATTTCATACAGAAGAAATATGAGAACTGGGTATATTCTAAGAAAGTTATCCTGGAATTATGATTTTCATAGTTGGCCAACATTCCTGTATAATACATAAGCAAATGCAAAAGCTTTTCAGCCAATGACGCAGATTTGCCCCTAATGACTCAACGACGCAATTCTGATGATAATGACCCAATGATTGCAGCTCTGCTGCCCTAACCGATAATTAACGCTGATTTTGGTGCAAAAAACCACTTTATTAAAGCAGCTCCCCTGTTCCTTTTACGCAGAATTTCAAAAAAAAAGTTTTCAACACCCAAGGGTTTACCCTTGCTTTTTTTCTTGCTGAAAATCGTAAATATCTAATATTAAATATATTATAAAATTTCAAATTGTGCTCTAAAAATTAGGTCGTTATTTTTAGATGGTGTATTTTTAGTGAATGGAAAGCGAATTTATTACATACCTGAAAGGGACATTGAATCAATATCAAAAACAAGTCCTGACAAAACCTATTAAGCCTTCAATAAAACCATTTCACCTTCAACAAAATGCGAAATTCTTGAAATAGTTATACGAAACTATAAAAAACATCTAACTTAATGGCTATAGCCATTTAAGTATTATTGACAGTTTAAATGGTTCGTATAATAATTGTTGTGTGAAAACAAAAAAAGATTAAATAAAGCTTAAAAAAATAATAAAATGGGTAAAGACAATCAACTAAATTATTCTGTAAGTGGCAGAATAACCGATTACCAATTAGGACAACCAATTAAAGACTTACTCGTAAAAGCATTTGATAAAGACTTTTTCAGAGAGCAATTCTTGGGTAGTTGTCCTACCGATAACAATGGGAATTATCAAATTAAATTTAGCAGGGATGACTATACTGGTTCATTCATTCGCTTAGAAAGACATCCTGATATTTACATTGTTGTATATGATGGAGAAAAAGAAATTTACTCAACAAAAAAATCTGTCGTTATTGATGCCAATACACATACCACCATTGATGCTGCGATTGATTACTTGCCTAAAAAAGAAATAACCCAGGAAATACAATACATTTTGGGTACTGCCGTAAACCTTAAATACTTGCCAAAATTGAGTACTATCAATTTGGTGGATGCCTATAAACTTATACGAAACCCTGAATTAAAGGTCAAAAACATTGAACTGATAAAAAAGGCATTCCCAGAACTTAGTCATAAACATAATTTTGGAGACGAATGCGGGGAAGGAACTGGTGAGGCCATTCGATTTTTCCTGAAAGAAAGGCAGGCAGAAAAACTACTTGTCGATGCTGATGATTTTCCGGCAGGTACTACGATTAAGAGTTTTTTTACGCAAAATATTATCGTTAAATATACTTTAGATGCCGGCAACACTAATTCATTAACTGGTACTTTTGCCGATTTGCCTACAGCAGATAGTAATTTTGATTTTCCTGACGGTACAGCTATTGGTATAGTTCGGGGTAATCTGGTTGATTTGCACCCTGATAATACAGAAGTTGCTCCTTCTTATGTTCAAAGAGTAGGGTTAATAGCTGAATTTGCTTTATCGAGGTTCATTAACCCAACATTTTCTTTTATAGACCCAAGAAACGGGGCAGCTCGATTGGAATATAGGATTTTGGCTCAAGCAGCCGGAACAGCAGGCCAAACTAGTGGCAGTTGGTCGCATGTAGAAGTAGATATTGATAATCCCGATACTTCAAATTTTGGAACTGTACCACATGAAATGTTCCATCAGGTTCAATATCGATACAATAATACTACTACCCGTACAGGAATTTATGGCATCTTAAGAGAAGGTGGCGCAAGATTAGCGGAAGATTCTATTTTTGACAGACCAAATCGCTATGCTCAATCTGCAGGGCAAGCACCTTCTGGAACCCAGGCTGGAATTTTTACAACTCCCGAAGAAAGCATTTTAGATTTGAGTCCTCTACAAACAGCTTCCGGCACCACTATTCGATATGCTGCCGGCCTATTTTGGAAATATATAGCAGAACACCATAGTGTTTTAACCAACCCCGCCAATGAGCCTGCTATTGGTATAGATACCTACCGAATTGTTTTGGAAGAAACTGGCTCTGCTGCTTCCGGTTATACAGTTGCAGGCTTAAGGAATGCCAGACAAAGATTGCCTTGGTACGGCAGTTTTGACCGGTTTAGCTTTTATGATGCTGCCAAAACTGAGCTTAATAGCCATGAAAACACTTGGGGCAATTATCTACTCGCCAATTATTTACATGATCAGATACGCCCAGGCGATGCCGACTATGATGAACGATATGATTACAAAGAAGATGAAGACACTTTAGCCAGTGTAGTGCTAAATTCACTCAGGGCAAACATCCAAACAGCAGACAGTTTGGTGGTGGCGCAAGGCGGAAGTTTTAGTAGAAACCGCATAGGGCATAAACCATATTCCGCTTATTATTACGAAGTTCGTCCAAGCACTGTAACTGCCCCACGAATGATACGGATTGACTTTACAGTGTCGGCTGGAATGACAGACCCTATCATTCAGATTGTTCGATTAGGCGCTGGGGACAGCATTGTAGATATTCATAAATCTGACAAAACCTCATATTCGAAAACTATAAATATGCAAGGGTTGTCCCGATTAATTGTTGTTGTGGGTAGTAGAGAAATTAGTGGCGATTATAGCTTAAACATTACAGAAGTTGCAAGTGCAAGTGATGTGATGGTTACCCGCTGGAATTCAAGAGTAGGAAATGAATATGAAGTCGATCCAAAAGGCTGGGCCTGGACTTGGGTTTCACCGGATATAATGGTTGATACGAATGATGATGGATTGGAAGATGCAGAAGTATTTTTTGGTATTAATAACAAATTAAAAGTTCGGTTAAGAAATAGAGGTAATACTGTAGCTACTAATATTCAAATTAATTTCTGGTATCAAAAAGCAACGCCGTATTTAACAACAGCAGGATGGCTTCCAGTTCAAAACTTAGCTAATATAACCCAGCAGATTACTGGTGAAACATTGAATGAAAGCGAGGAAAAGTGGATTTCAGTAGATTGGTGTCCTGATAACGATGGCACCGATCATAATCATTGGTGTGTAAAGGTGCAAGTAATTGTTGCTGGAGACCCAAATACTGATAATAAAATGGCATTTAGGAACTTTAATAATGTAACTGTTAACTCGGATGGAGATATTAAACAATTTGCAGGCTTATTGAGAAATTTAAAGTTTAAAATTTTTGATGAGGTTCAAATTATCCCAAGAGGTACAAAATTTAATTTGGAATTGCTAAACGCCAAAGACATACTGAAACCCAAGCATAATGAAAAACATTTTTGCAACTGTGAGGTACCCTCGGTTTTAGAATTACCAGATGATTTAGCTTTTGGAATATTTAAAGTAATTACTCAAATGAACGTGAAGAAATGGGACAATCGTATTACATCAAAGCCAAATGATACGGAATTTTATTATCCTGTTGACGAAAGAACTTTACCTCCGGGTGTCAATGCAAAAGACCTTGTAACGCTAACACATGAAGTAAACGGGAACATAGTTGGAGGAGTAACATATCGGTTAAAAACAAAAGAATAGATTGTCTTCACACAATAAAAGTATTTGCAAAAGGAGTGCTGGACAATGAAACATCAGCTATGTGCTACTATCAGCAGTGGTTCGGGCTGACATTTATAAATTTGGCTTTTAGTTGTTAACTTCAACTTTATATTTTCAATTAAGCATTTGTACTGGGCAGACGAGCAATGAATTCCCTGCCTTCGCAAATACTCAACGTTATATGCCATTTTAAAAACTACATTTAATGCAAAAAATCTACGTCCAAAATTAGGATGGTTGTTTATGATGGTGTATTTTTAGACAATTGGGAGTATGTAAAATACTGGAACCTAGAATTACAAATACTCTGATAAATTAGAACATAAATATTTAAACCATCCGACAAATTACTTTAAAGTTGAATGAGGAATTTCTAGAAAACAAAATTCAGTCAGTAATAAATCTTTCTAAAAATATTCTCATTCCAGAACTGCTGGCAAAATGGGAAATCTTCCATTTGAATATACGAAACCCTTGCAAAGTTCTTGATAAATGATTATAAATTAATTAAGAGATAGAAGAATTTTAAAAAGTGCGTATAATAATTGTTGACGGTATTGTCTTTTCAGAACCCAAATAAAATGTAAATAAATGAAGCTTCAAAATGAAAAAACAAGGCAGGCGGTAGTTCTCATACATGGAATGGGAGAACAAAGGCCTATGGACAATTTACGTTCTTTTGTTCAAAGCATAAGAAGCAATTTAGTAAATTCAGATATTAGTGAAAAAAATACCAAAATTCGTAGTAAACCTGACCATATATCAGAAATATATGAAACAAGAAGATTAAGTTTAAGTGCTTCCAGATACAGACCCGTAACTGATTTCTATGAATTTTATTGGGCACAAAATATGCGAGATAGTAAAATGTCACAATTCTTAAATTGGTTTTGGAAATTAATATTCACAAAGCCTAATAAAATTCCCTCACGGTTAATTCCAATTTGGTGGGCTTTTTGGTGTGGTCTTGGAATATTGTCTCTATCAATTTTTTATCTTTCTGTGATCATCAACTTCCATGAAATTTTAACAGCATATTCAACATTTATATTGCTTCCAACATTTGTATCGATTTTTTTTGTAGTGTTAAAAAAATCTTTCTTGAATACCGTTGGTGATGCTGGCAGATACTTTACACCAACTCCTGAAAATGTATTGGAAAGAAGTAAAATTAGAGCACAAGGCATTAGTTTTTTAAAAAAATTACATGAACGAAATGGTGAGAATAAATATGACCGTATTATTGTAGTAGGCCATAGTTTAGGTTCAGTTATAGCATATGATCTTTTAAGTATTTTATGGACAGAATTTAATGAGACAAATTGTAATCCATCAACAATAAATCAAAGGTCAATAGATGAAATAGAGAAAGTAATTAAGAATAAAACTAAACAAATTAATTCGAAAGAATTTAGCAAGCTTCAGTATAAATGTTGGCTAGAACAGAAATCGGTAGGAAATAAATGGCTAATCTCTGATTTAATAACAATTGGATCTCCTTTATCTAGTGTGGATTATCTTATGGTGAATAATGTGTCAATAAAAGATTTAATAAATCAAAGAGAATTCCCCATATGCCCACCTATTTCAGACGAAAGAAATAGTAAAATACATTATCTCACAAAACAATACAATGTCGGAACTGAAAAAAGAAAATTAAAAATATTACATCATGCTGCAGTTTTTGCTGTTACAAGATGGACAAATATCTATTATTCCTCTGATTTTATAGGAGGACCTGTTAGTCGTATATTTGGTCAAGGAGTTAGAGACATAGAAATTAAAAAGAAATCTTACTTTTTTTATCCTAGTGGACATACCATGTATTGGAATATGAAAAATATAGAATCTCTGAAAAAAATTACTAAAGCTCTGAAACTAAGGTTCGATAATAATTAAAAGTTAGCTCATGGCAAATATGATGGCAACTACTAGGAACTCATCGGGTAAGATAGTTTATTATACGGCTGATGATTTTTATGAAGAAATAATAGTTCAGAAAAAATGTTTCATTTGTGGGGCAGATAGAAATTCTAAGGTATTTAACGATGAACATGTGCTACCAAATTGGATATTGACAAAGTATAAATTACATAATCAATCAATAAATCTTCCAAATTCAAGGAAGTATAAATATTCCAAATATAAAGTACCTTGTTGTATGGAATGCAACCTTGAATTGGGCACCTATCTAGAGAACCCAATTAGCAAATTACTAAAGAGTCACCCAATTGAAATTGTCGAAACAATTGGTAGAGATGAAAATAACCTGCAACTTCTTTTTGATTGGTGTTCAACAATATTTTTCAAGGTAATGTTAAAAGATCTAAGTTTCTTTTGGGTATTAGATCAACCAGAAGTTAATTTTAAAATTGGAGAAACATATGATTGGTCAGAATACCATCATATTCATTGTATGATTCGAAAATTCTTTACCGGTGCTATAGTTGATAGAAGGGCAAGGGGGTCAATTTTTATTTTACCTACCCTTGTAAATAAAGAATCTGAACCTTTCGATTTAACAGTAAATGCCAAGGGACAATCAATCCTCCTAAAACTTGGAGAATTATGTATAATTTGTATTATGAATGATTCAGGTGCTGCATGCAATCTATTTAATAATACTATTAATAAAATTGATGGTCGCCTTTCTCAAATTCAGCTAAGAGAAATTTTTTGCCATGCAACGTACATTAATATTTACCTACAAAATAGACCTAAACATTACTCTGAATTTTGGCACAAAAATGAGGAATTCCATATTAGAGCAGAAATTCCAGATTATTGGTATTTATTTGAAAAAGGGAGTAAAGAAACAACTATAGGTGAATTAATGACTATTTATTGCAGCCCTTTAATCGGGGCTGTTGAAAACAAAGATGAGGTGCTAAATGCAATTAAAAACAGTGAATACAATTTTTTATTTGACTTAAACGGTAATTTTTTAAACAATGATATAGATTCATAAACAAGAGCTCTACCGCCAATCGAGTAGAACGCCATGCCAACGAATTCCATCAGGGAGAGACTCTCACAGGTCTACAGATAATACCAAAATATCCACCAAGAAACAGGTTGAGTTCGTAGTATCCCAATAGCTTTGCGATAAGTCTCGGAGCTCCACTAGAACTGAAAAATCCTACTTTCCTTAAAACTCATTTTTTTGCTAAAACCCATCTTTTTTCTAACTTTGACCAAAAGGGTGCCCCATAAAACATATTGCGAAATAAAAATAACCCCGGTTTTTACCATCTAATTCCCCGTCAATTAACTCAAAGTAAATGGCAGACAATATACAAGAAGAGCCTTTAGATAATCCGAAAAGCAATCAATCGGGAAATCAACCTAAAGAGGTTATCCCTGCAAAGGAAACAGAGGCAATTAGCACAAATCAAGAAACAGAAACTATGGAAGTACATCATCATGCTCATCACGACGGAAAGAGAAATTGGAAATCGTATTTCTGGGAATTTTTAATGTTGTTTCTGGCAGTATTTTGCGGAT
>Ga0154020_10001549_pt1 | contig 28235 bp, 27 predicted proteins | sample Klosneuvirus_201_FD_109709 | JGI IMG/M metagenome (GOLD analysis project Ga0154020, IMG submission 109709) | Active sludge microbial communities from wastewater, Klosterneuburg, Austria - Klosneuvirus_20160825_MG | ecosystem: Engineered > WWTP > Aerobic digester > Activated sludge | place...
GAGCACCGAGCCCACCTTGCGCGGCGACGTGGCCGCCGGTGTCGGGCCCTTGTCCTCCACGTCCGGCTGGCTCGAGACCGCGACGGCCGACTCCTTGCCACCGACCGTGAAGCGCACCTGGCCCTTGGCGTCGGCGCGGAGGAAGCGCGCGACGGTGGAGTAGGTGCCGCCCTTCTCGGCCGAGACCGGCGTGGTGCCGAGCCCCTCGTCGGCGCTCACCTGCACCGCGAGGCCGTCGACGGGCATGCCGGTCGCGTCCTTGGCGATCAACGACACCTTGCGCGTCCCGCCGACGAGCGGGCCGGCGACGGTCTCGAGGACCAGGGGCCCCGCCTTGGCAGCCGGCAACGCGAGCTCGGCCTGGCTCGCGGTGCCGCCGGGCTCCGCGCACGTCAGCACGTGGTCCTTGCCGGGCGAGAGGGGCACGGGCGCGCTCATGACGGCCAGCGCCCCGCCGTCGACGGCGCACGCCGTGCCCTCGATGAACACCGAGGCGAGCTTTCCTGGCGTCGTCGCCGTGGGCAGCGCCCCCTCGACGACCGTGGCCCGCACGACGTCGACGATCAGCACCTCGCCGAACGGCCCCTCGAACTTGTCGCCGTCGTAACCCGAGACGCGCGCGTAGTACTTGCCGGGGACCAGGCCCTTGGCCTCGAGCCGCGTGATGTCGACCGCGACGATCGCGTCGGCGACGAGGTCGTTGAAGCGCTCGTCGCGCGAGACCTGCACGTGCCACTTGGTGGAGGTGGGGCCGGGGCCCTTGCCGTGCTCGAAGCGACCGGCCTTGTCGCCGGTGAAGTCGAGCGTGGCGGCCGTGGCGAACGCGACGCGTGGCAGGCGCTGGGTCCACGCCGGGGCGGGCGGCAGCGGCTTGGGCGGGGTCGGCACCTTGCCGACGAGCGCCTTGCTGCCGAACCCGGCGGGCACGTCGACGGACTTGCCGGCCGAAGCGATCGTGCCCTTGCCCTTGTAGACGGCCAGGCGCGCGGTCTTGTCGTCGTCGACGTGGAGCTTGGCCTCTCCCGTCGAGAGATCGACCTTCGCGCCGGGCGTGGCGAGCACCGCGGGCTTCTTGCCGGCGAGCTCGCCGAGGTGCGCGCGCAGCGACCCCTTGAGCAGCGTGGTGTCGGCGGCGGTCTTCTTGGCGGCGGCGTTGACGTTCGTCGAGCCGAGCACGATCACCAGCGTCTCCTCGCCGAGCTGCAGGCGGGTCTGGTCCTTGAACGTGATCTCGGCCGACGACTCGTTCTGGGTGGTGACGCGGTGGCCGCGCAGGAGCGGCTCGTTCTTGGTGCCGGGGTGCGGGGCCGGCGTGGCCGCCTCGACCTTGTTGCGCAGGAACGTGAGGTGGGCGTCGGGGCCGGGCCGCGGCACCTTGAGGACGGTGCCCGGCTTGAGGTTGTGGGGCATCGGCCCGAGCTGCGGGTTCAGGCTGTGCAGGACGCCGTAGGCCTGCGGATCGCCGAACACCTTGGCGGAGATCGACTCGCAGTTCTCGCCCGGGCCGACGACGTAGTCGAGGAGGTCTTCACCCGCCGCCGACGGCGCGACGAGCACGGCGAGCGGCGCCAGGAACACGATCGATCGGCGGAAGGACATGGTCTCTCTCAGGCGTGGCGGCGCGAGCGCAGGAGCTTCTGCACGCGGACCGCGATGGACTCGTCGCTCGCCTGGGCGAGGGCGACGTCGCTCGCGCCGGCGCGGATCAGCATGGGGGTGGAGGACACGGCCTTGACGTCGACGACGACGATGGCGCGGCGCTTGGTGGTCGGGTGCGAGCGCACCGAGGGGATGCGCGCCTCGGCGCCGTCGCCGGGGATCAGGACCGCGCGCACCTCGGCCGCGTCGGGCCCGCCGAGCTCGTCCTCGGCCCACGCGGTGACGAGGAGACCGTTGACCGACAGCGCCGAGCGCAGCGCCTCCACCCTGGCGCTGGGGAAGCCCCACAGGCCACCCGCTCCTTCGGTTGGTCGGTGCTCTCCGCCGGTGGGCGTACCGAGGGGACCCGCGGTGGCAACGCGCGCTCCTCGCGGGTGAGCACGGCGTTGCTGAGCCGGGCCGTGACGCTCGCGGCGAGGAGGGAGGCGTCGTCCTCGCCGGCCAGCGCTTCGGTCAGCCGCGCGCGGAACTCCGCGGCGCTGGGGCGCTCTTCGACCTTCTTGGAGAGCGCCGCGCGGGCGAGCGCCTCGAGGCCGGGGTGCGGCTCGCGCTTGAGGCCGACCTCCTTGACGCGGGGTGGCTCGACGAACATGTGCTGCGCCATGATCTCCATGGGCCCTTCGGCCATGAACGGCGGCACGCCGGCGAGCAGCTCGAACAGCATGACGCCGAGGGCGTAGACGTCGGTCTTGGGGCCCACGTCGCGGCCGCGGCACTGCTCGGGGGACATGTAGACCGGCGTGCCCTGCACCGCGTTGGTCTTGGTGAGCCGCTGGCTGCCGGGCTCCTGCACGAGCGCGAGGCCGAAATCGAGGATCTTCACGCGCTCGTCGGCGCCCTCGCCCACGACCATGACGTTCTCGGGCTTGAGGTCGCGGTGGACGATGCCGGCGCCGTGGGCGACCTCGAGCACCTCGCACACGCCGCCGAGCAGCCGGACGACGCGCTCCTCGGCGAGGACCTTGCCCTGCTGGAGGATGACCTTGGCGAGGGGCGTGCCCTCGACGAGCTCCATGACGATGTAGAGGTCGCTGTCTTCTTCGCCGAAGTCGTGCACCGCGACGATGCCGGGGTGACGGAGCCGCGCGAGGGCGGTGGCCTCGCGCTGGAACCGCGTGCGGAGCTCGGTGCTCTTGGCCCACTCGGCGAGCAGGAACTTCACGGCCACCGGCTGGTCGAGGAGCACGTGCGTGGCGCGGTAGACGAGCCCGAAGCCGCCTTGACCGATCAGCCCGTCGATGCGGTAGCGACCGCCGAGCGTGTTGCCGATCCGTGCGGTGGCGGGCATGCGGCCGCACGTGGGACACGACATGGCCGGGTGGATGTCGGGCTCGCCACACGCGGCGCAAGCGACCGGCACGGCGCGGGTGCGCGCCTGGGACGCCATCGTGTCGTGCAGCCAGATCTCCGGATCGCTCATCGGACCTCGGCGATCGTTACCAGCTGCTTCTTTCCACGCAAGGGGTGCTCGCCCAGGGTGGCGTAGGCGAAGGCGTCTCCCGCGGCCGTCATCGTGTCGGCCGTGACCAGCGTCTGGCCGGGACGGGCCAGGGCCTCGAGGCGGGCGGCCACGTTCACGGCGTCGCCGATCGCGGTGTACTCCATGCGCGCTTCGCTCCCGAGGTTGCCGACGAGGGCCTCGCCGGTGGAGACGCCGATGGCGAGGCGGCACTCGATGCCGTATTTCTCCTTCCAGCCCGGGGCGCTCGCCTCGACGAAGCGGTGCATGTCCTCGGCCGCGGAGAGCGCCGCGACCGCGTGATCGGGCTGATCCTCGGGGGCGCCGAAGATCGCCATCAAGCAGTCGCCCATGAACTTGTCGACCGTGCCGCGGTGCCGGAACACGACCTCGGTGAGCACGGTGAAGAGCTCGTTCAGGAACGCGACCACCTGCTCCGGAGAGGCGGCCTCGGCGAACGGCGTGAACGAGACCACGTCGGCGAACAGCACGGTGATGGCGCGGCGCTGGCCGCCGAGCGCGAGGTCCTTCTCGCCGCTCGCGATGGCCTTGGCCACCGTCTCGGGCATGAACCGCGAGAGATCCTGCTCGATGGCCGCGCGACGCGAGAGCTCGATCTCGCCCGAAGCGATGTCGGCCGCCATGCGGGTCATGGTGGACCCGAGCTGCTCGAGCTCGTCGTCGGTGTGCACGGGGGAGGGCGTGAGGAACTCGCGGCGACCGTAGGCGGCCGCGAGCGAGCCGAGCGCGCGGATCGGCTGGATCGTGCGGCCCGCGAGGAACGCGCCGATCGCCGCGACGAGGGCGAGGAACCCCACCGTGTAGAGGATGGTGAGGCGCTGGGTCTGGGCGAGGTGCGCGAACACGATCGCGTACGGCCGGCGCACGACCACGAGCCACGTGCGCAGCGGCCGCACGGTGCCGACCATCCGCTCGCCGTTCTCCGCGTCGAAGGCCTGCACGAGCGCGATCTTGGGGACCGCCTTGGCGATCGGGCCGAGGTCGTTCTTGGCGAACAGCTCCTTGCCGGCGAGCGATCCGCCCGGCGCGAGGGTGCCGCTCTCGACGCCCGAGGCCACGACGCGCCCGCTCGTGTCGACGACGACGAGGGTGTCGCGCCGTCCGAGCTCGCGCTCGGCGATCTCGCCGACCGAGGCCGAGAGGCCGTCGGCGCGCAGGTAGCCGACGAGCCACGCGCGCGGCTTCTTGGCGCCGTCCTTGCCGAAGAACGGCTCGGCGTAGCGGAGCAGGATGCGGCCGCCGACGATCTCGACCGGCAGCCAGCCGCCGCCCCCGTCGATGGTCGACGCGCTCGCCGGCAAGGTGTCGGGCGGCTTCGGTGCGACGGTGCCGTTCTGCACGATGGCGTCGAGGAGCTTGCCGTCGCCGTCGTAGACCGCGACCTGGCCGAGCGCCGCGGACTGGGCGAGGGTCTCGCGCGCGAGATCGAGTCGGGCCTCGTCGCTGTCGATCCGGCCGTCGGTGAGGAGCGCCCCCACGCGATGGGTGGTGGTGGCCGCCTCCTGGATGGTGCCGTCGACGATGGCCGCGATGCGCCCCGAAGCGGCGGCCTCGAGCTCCTGTTCGGCGGTGAAGATGCCGTCGCGCTGGATGCGCAGCGCGGAGACGGCCAGAGCGGCGAGCGGCACCGCGCCGGTGAAGAGGAGGGCCAGGGTCCACCGAGCGCGGAGCTTCACGGTGGGGGGAGCCTAGCGGAGTGGGGCCTCGGGGCCACGTGTGTCGGAACGACACGATGGGTCGGAACGACGCGCGTCGTCTTCGACCGTGATGGCCGAAATGCAAGGGATCCCCGGTCGAAGCGGGCGGTACGTGGGTTGCTGAGGCCGCCGTCCATGCGAACCTCGGTACTCCTCGCCGCTTCTCTCCTCACCTTCGCCGTCCTGCCGAGCGCCTCCGCCGACGAGGCCCCCAAGGAGGCCCCGAAGGAGGCCCCCAAGGAGGCGCCCGCGGCCTCGAAGGCCGGCGCCGTGAACGGCGACACGACCAACCACTTCGGCGAGAAGGGCACGCTCGCCATCCACGTGACCACCGGCCCGATGATCGGTGGGCTCACCAACGGCGGGACCCCCACCTTCGGCATCGAGACCGAGAAGGTGAAGCCCGAGAACGGCGACGAGCAGAGCAACACGTACTTCTACGTGAACCCGCGCATCCACTACTTCCTCGTCCACAACGTCTCGATCGGCGGTGAGCTGCTCGTGGCCAAGGCGCCGGGCCAGACCACCGGCTGGGGCTTCATGCCCAAGGTCGGCTTCGACCTCCTGTTCGGCGAGACGGTGTCGATCTACCCGCAGGTGGGCGTCGGCTTCCGCCACGTCGGCAACGACACGGTGTCGAGCAACTGGCTGTTCGCCGACATCGACCTGCCCCTCATGTTCCACCCCGTTCCGCACCTCGCGGTCGGCCTCGGGCCGCAGTTCACGTTCACCCTCTACGAGAAGACCAAGCTCGACTCGGTTGCGGGCTCGCTCGAGAGCAAGACCTCGCGCACGAGCTTCCGCTGGCTGACCGCGCACCTCATCGGCTGGTTCTGAGAGGCCATCATGTCCGAAAAGACCACGCTCCCCGCCATCCTCGTCGCCCTCCTCGTGGCCACGCCCGCGTTCGCGGACGACGTGCCCGCAGGGACGGCCGGCACCGGGGCGGCCACCAAGGGCAAGTCCGACATCGTCACCGACACCAAGGTGGAGACGGCGGCCAAGAAGGACCCGAAGGACAAGGACGCGACCGAGTGGTCGGTGCAGGGCGGCCTGCTCGCGACCTCGGGCAACACCCAGTCGCTCGCCGTCACGGGCGGCACGGCGTTCCGCCTCCGCAAGAAGGACGACCAGCTGAGCGCCGCGGCCGCGGTGAACTACGCCCGCGCGAGCACGCCCGCCAAGGGCGACAAGCCGGCGACGCCCGCCGATACCACGGTCGAGAACTACCAGGCGAAGGTCCGCTACGACCGGTTCATCAGCGGTTCGTTCGTGGGGTTCCTCGGCGTGCAGGGGCGTCGCGATCGGTTCGCCGGTCTCGACCTCCGGCTGCAGATCGACCCCGGCGTCGGCTACTACTTCATCGACACCAAGCCGATCGTGTTCTGGGCCGAGCTCGGGTACGACTTCATGCACGACATCCGGCGCGACGACGCGCTGCTGCAGAAGGACGGCACGATGCTCGACAAGTCCTCGAGCGTGCACAGCGCCCGCGCGTTCGTCGGCTACAAGAACAAGATCAACGCCGGCACCGCGATCTCGTTCGCGCTCGAGTACCTGCAGGGGCTCTCCAACACGGACGCGTATCGCTTCAACGGAGAGATGATCGTCTCGGCGAAGCTGACCAAGACGTTCAGCCTCGCGACGAGCTTCGCGTTCCGGTACGACCACGCCGCGCTGCCGGGCAAGGAGAAGCTCGACACGGTGACCGCGGCGAGCCTGGTCTACAGCATCTTCTGAGCGTCCCGACTAGCCGAGCGGCAGGTCGAACCAGAACGTCGAGCCGCTCGCGAGCTCGCTGTCGAAGCCGACCGCGCCGCCGTGCAGCTCCACGATCGTCTTGACGATCGAGAGGCCGAGGCCGGTGCCCGACACGCGCCGGTCGGAGCGGTCGGCCTGCACGAACTTCTGGAACAACCGCGGGCGCACCGACTCGGCGATCCCCGGGCCGTGATCGTGCACCGAGACGCGCGCGCGCCCGTTCGTCACCGCGAGCTCCACCACCACCTCGCTCCCCGACGACGAGAACTTGGTCGCGTTGGTGAGCAGGTTGGTGACGACCTGCGCGATGCGGTCCGGATCGACGTGGACCAGGAGCGGCGAACCGAGTGCGCCACGGAGCACGAGCTGCACGCTGGTGCGCGCGGCGAACGGTCGGTCGCTCTCGACCACTCGACCGAGGAGCTCACGGAGGTCGATCGTCTCCTTCTCGAGGCGCGCGTGCCGCGACTCCATCTTCGACAGGTCGAGGATGTCGTTGACCAGGCGCAACAGCCGCTCGCCGTTGCGCTGCGAGATGTCGAGCAGCTCGCTGGCCTTCTCGGAGAGCGCACCCTGTACGCGCAGGAGCGCGAGGGATCCGAGAATCGAGGTCAGCGGGGTGCGCAGCTCGTGACTCACGGTGTTGACGAACTCGCTCTTGAGCTCGTCGGCGATCCGGCGCTCGGTGACGTCCTGCAGGATGGCGACCCAGCCGGTGCGCACCTGCTCCTCGTCCTTCACGGCCTCGATCGCCATCGACACGGGCACCGCGCGACCGGCGCTCGTCTCGGCGGTCCACTCCTCGCGCACGCCTTCGCGGCGCTCGAACGCCGCGAGGAAGCTCGCCGCGCTCTCGTGGCCGCGCGTCTCGTCGGGAGAGAGCAGGGTAGAGAACGCGCGCTTGCCGACGACCTCGGCCGCGCGCAGGTCGAACAGCCGCTCTGCGCCGACGCTGAACGAGCGGATCACGCCCTCCCGGTCGGTCGCGACGATGGCGAGCCGGTCGGCCGCGCGCAGCACCCCCTGGAGGTTGTCGAGCAGGGCGAGCTGCTCCCGGTGCTTGTCGCGCAGCGAGTCCATGGTCTGCCCCATGCCGACGAGCGACATCGTGTGGAGCGCGAGGGCTGCGAGGCTCTTCCGCTCGCGCTCGTCGAGCGGTCCGTCTCGCCGGCGCCGGGAGAACGTGCACAGGGCACCGCGCGCGAGGCCCCGCTCGTCCTGCAGGCGCACGCCGATCACGGTCGAGAGATCGGTGCCCGCCACGGCCTCGGCGAAGCGTGGATCGGCGCCGAGGTCGGTCACCACGAACGGCTCGGCCTGCAGGAGGGCGAAGCTGCAGAGCGGCAGGAGCCGCTGCACACGCTCGCCGCCCACCGCGGCGGACCACTGGGTGCCCGACTCGTCGAGGAGCGCGAGCACGCCGAAGCTCGTGTCGGCGAGGGCCATCGCGACGTCGACGATGCGGGCGAGGGAGGCATCGGCGAGGTCCTTGAGCTTGCCGTGCACCGTCATGGTGGAGGCGTGCACGGGCCGGGTCATTCGCTCTCCTCGCCCTTCTTGTCCTCGAGGGCTCGCTCGAGCTTGCGATAGAGAGTCTTGCGACCGATGCCCAGCACGCGCGCCGCCACTGCCTTGTTGCCACCGTAGGTGGCGAGCACGTGGTCGACGTAGCGCCGCTCGACCTCCTCGAGGGTGGGGAGCGACTCGGACACGGTGGGCACGAACGACTCGGTGGTGCCGATCGTGGGCGCCACGCGGAGACGCTCGGGGAGATCGTCCGGGCCGATCTCGGTGCCGCGACAGAGGGCGACGGCCCGCTCGATCACGTTCTGCAGCTCGCGGACGTTGCCGGGCCAGGGGTGGGCGAGCAGGCGTGCGGCGGCCTCGGGCGCGAGGGTGGGCATGCCCTTGTCGGCCCGCCCCGCGTGCGAGCGCAGGAAATGGGTGGCGAGGGCGAGCACGTCGTTGCCGCGCATGCGCAGCGGCGGGAGCGGTACCTCCACGACCTGGATGCGGAAGTACAGGTCCGAGCGGAACCGCTTCGCCTCGATCTCCTCCTCGAGGTCGCGGTTGGTGGCCGCGACGATGCGCACGTCGACGGGCACCTCGCTCGAGCCACCGACCGCGCGCACGGTCCGCTCCTGCAGCACGCGCAGCAGCTTGGGCTGGATGGCGAGGGGCAGCTCGCCGATCTCGTCGAGGAACAGGGTGCCGCGGTGGGCCTCCACGAACAGACCGTCGCGCGCGCTCCGCGCGTCGGTGAACGCGCCGCGCACGTGGCCGAAGAGCTCGCTCTCGAGCAGGTGCTCGGGCATGGCCGCGCAGTTCACGGCGACGAACCGACCGGGGCGACCGCTCGTCTCGTGGAGCGCGCGCGCCACGAGCTCCTTGCCGGTGCCGCTCTCGCCGGTGACGAGGACCGTGCTCTCGCTCCTCGCGACGCGCCGGACGAGGTCGGCGACCTCCCGCATCGCGCGGCTGTCTCCCACCATGCGCGGGAGCTGGGGCACGCCCCGATCGCGGAGGCGGACGAGCTCCGCCTGGAGCCGTCGACGCTCGACGGCGCGCTGGAGGACCACCAGGAGGACGTCGAGGTTCGGCGGCTTGGTGACGAAATCGTAAGCGCCGGCCCGCACCGCGGCGATCGCCACGTCGATGCGGCCGTGCGCGCTGAGCACGATGACCGGCAGCTCGGGCCGCAGCGCGAGCGCGCGCCGACAGAGCTCGAGGCCGTCCATGCCCGGCATGGACAGATCGGTGACGATCGCGTCGAACTCCTCGGCCACGAGCGCGTCGAGCGCTGCGTTCGGGTCTCCGTGGGTCACCGCGTCCACCTCGTCGGCGACCGCCGTCGCGAGGTAGGTGAGCAGGTCGGGGTCGTCGTCGACGAAAAGGATGCGGGGACGCTCGGCCACGGGTCGTGCCATGATTGCGCAAAGCCGTCCCAGGGACCAGGCAACCCCAAGAGGCAACCAAAGTGAGCCGTGGAGATCCGTAACATCCTCTTGGTCGACGACGAGGCGGACATCCGCACGGTCGCGGAGCTCTGCCTGCGCGAGCTCGGGGGCTTCACCGTGGTGCTCGCGGCTTCGGGCCCCGAGGCGCTCGAGGTCCTCGCGGGCGCGTCGTTCGACCTCGTGCTGCTCGACGTGATGATGCCGGGCACCGACGGCCCGACCACCCTCGCGAGCCTGCGGGCCGCGGGAGTGCACACGCCCGTGGTGTTCATGACCGCCAAGGTGGGGGCGGACGAGGTGGCCCGCTACCGCGCGCTCGGGGTGGTCGCGGTGATCGCCAAGCCCTTCGACGTGCTCGCGCTGCCGGCCCAGATCCGCGCGATCGGCGAGCAGCTTTGAGCGTCGACGAGCGGCTCGCGAAGCTGCGCGAGGCCTATGGAGCCGCGCTCCCGGCCAAGCTCGCGGAGCTCCGCGCGGGGCTCCTCGCTGCGAGCTCAGTGGAGACCGTCGCCGCGGCGCGCATGCTCGCCCATCGCCTGCGGGGCACCGCCGCGACCTACGGCTTCCCGGAGGTGAGCGAGGCCTGTGCACGCATCGAAGACGCGCTCGAGGCGAACGCCGCACCCTCGCCCGACGAGCGCACGTCGCTCGCCGCGACCCTCGAACGCTAGCTCGCTCCGTTCACTTGTTGCACTTGCGGGGCGGCGGCTGAGCCATGTCGGTGCAGCCGCCTTCGAGCTCCACCGCGACGCCGTTGCCGACCGGGAGGAACGTGGGGAAGCCCGGGGTGCACTCGCTGAACGTGAGGCGCCCCGAGAGGCCCGCGCTGGCGAAGTGGCCCATGATCGCCTGCAGGTGCAGGTTCGACGACATCGGACCGAGCGGGATGAGCGGCGTGCAGTTCACGCTCACGTGCGCGCGCACGCCCTTGTGCTTGTCGAGGAAGCGTACGACGCCCCCGAACGCCTTGAGCTCGGCCGGCGTGATCTGCCCGGTGCAGGCGAAGTCGCCGGGGATCTTCTCGTCGAGCAGGCGCAGCTGGTCGGCCTCGATGGTGAACACCTTGCCGTCGAAGTGGAAGCCTTCGTTCTGGTTGGCGACGAACGCGGAGTCGTTGCAGGTCTCACCCGCCGCCGCCGCGACGGCGTCGATCTTGCGCAGGGTGATCTTGAGCGGCGTCGAGCAGTCGACCGAGAGGCCACCGCCGAACAGGCCGCTGCCGCCGTTGCACGCCTCCATGTTGCCGCCGGAGGTCGCCTTCTGGGCCTCGCTGCCGCTGCCGCCCGCCACGCCCGGGCCTCCGCCGGGCAGCGCGGCGCTTCCGCCGACGTTCGCCTTGGCGCCGCTCTGCGTGTAGAACGCGCCGACGGTGACGTAGCTCACCACGTGGGTCGCGCCGGCGCAGCTGCCCGCGAGCTGCACGTTGGGAGGCACGTCGGCGGTGTAGTCGCCGGGCGACTTGTAGCGAATCTCGAGCGAGCTCGACTGCGAGAACTCGCCGGAGAACGTGCCCCACGTGAGCGGCAACGTGGCCTTGGCCTCGTCGTGGCTCTTGAGCACGAGGCTCTGCTCCGTCATCGAGAGCGCGCGGTAGGTGTACGTGCCCGGCACGAAGCAGTCCTGCAGCACGTCGAGCTTGCCCTGATCGAGCCGCACCGCGATGAGCCCCTTGCCGCTGCGCGCCTTGTCGCTGAGCTGACGGGCCTCGATCGGGTCGTAGCCGAACAGCCAGACCGAGACGGTCATCTGCTGCCCCAGATCTCCTGGCCCGAGCTCCGGCGGCTTGGTCCGACAGCCGAGCCCGAGCAGCAGCGCCGCCCCGATGACGTGCATCTTCCCCATGCAGGGAGGATATCCGAGCCGGGGGTCGACCGGACCCCCATGATCGAGGCTCCCTTCGACCCGAAGTCAACTCCCGAGCTGCGAGAGCGCGTGGGTGACGTAGTGGTCGAGGGCCCTGCGCTGCTGATCGGGGTCGGTGATGTGGGCGGTCTCGGGGAGGTAGCGCGCGCGCACCGCCGCTTCGAAAGTCGCGCGATCGGCCGGATCGCGGCTCGTCCAGGCGCGCTCGAAGGCCACGCGCATCGCGGCGTCGAGCTGCTCGACCGAAGCGGGCGCCGCCGACGGTGGCGCAGCGACGGCGAGCTGCCCACTCTGGGTCGCGAAGGTGGGAGGGGCTGCGCCGACGAAGGAGGTGCGCTCCACGGTGGGCAACGCGGGGGCGGGAGCCGCGAGCGCGGTGCGCGCCTCCTCGACCCGCGCGAGGAGGCTCGGGAGGATGGCGTCGTCGAGCTCGGCGAGCGCGCGCGCGGCGACCTCGGCCAGCGCGGGATCGAACGCGGCGCACCGGTCTCCGAGGCGCGCCATCGACGCGCGCACGAGGGTCGCAGCGGCGGCGTAGGTCGTCACGACCTCGATGGCGACCGGCGCCACCGTCGGTGAGGAGCCCGTGCGCGCGAGCAGCGTGGGCACGCGACCCTGGAGCTCGGCGTCGAGGCGCTCGACGTAGATCGCGGCGTTCTTGCGCGCGAGCTCGAGGGCGTGGGCGGTGGCCGGTGGCTCGGCGTGGCCCGCGACGAGCCAGCGCGCGCCCTCGGGCAGCGGACTGCGCGCGGCGGCCGACTGGGGCAGCTCACCGAACGCGCGTCCGACGAGGAGCTCGGCGTCTTCTTGGGGGGGCGCGAGCGGAGACGCGCGCACGACCGCGGCCGCGCACGCGAGCCACCACGCCGCGTGGCGATCGGCCGCCGCCGCGCGCCGCAGCAGCGCGAGCTCGAGCGCGCGGGCGTGGGCGTGGGCGTCGACGAAGCCCGGGTGTGCGCCCTTGCTCGTGGCGACGAGGGCCGGCACGTCGCCGGTGCACGCCGCGCCCTGACGCTCGAGCTCGCCGAGCACGTCTTCGCCGATCGAAGGAGGGCCCGCGCTCATCGTGGACGCGAACCTACCACGCCCGCGACGGCGAGCGCGCCCCAGCCGATCATGAAGGAGATCCCGCCGACGGGCGCCACCGCGCCGAACGCCCGCGGGCTGCCGAAGGCGAGCGCGTAGAGGCTGCCGCAGAACGCGACGAGGCCGACGGAGAAGGCGATCCCCGCGACGCGGGTCGCCCGCTGGTGTGGCCACTGCGCGGTGGCGAGCCCGGTCAGCAGGAGCGCGACCGCGTGGTACATCTGGTAGCGCGCCGCGGTCTCGAACGAGCGCAGCGCGCGGGCGTCGAGCTTGCCTTCGAGCGCGTGCGCGCCGAACGCACCGAACGCGACCGCGAGCAGCGCCACGACGGCCCCGACGGGGAACAGCCACGTGTCCCGGGCGCCCTCTTTCTCCACGACCATGACGGGTCGCTAGCACGGCGGGCCGCGTTGTATGATCCGCGCGATGCGTGAAGCCGCCCTCGTGCTCGGCCTGTGCACCCTCGTCGCCTGTGGATCGCCGCCCGCCGCCAAGACCGGCGAGGGCGGCACGACCCCGGCGAAGAAGACGACGACGACCGGCGACGTCGCCGACAAGGGGCCGGAGCCGAAGGCCCAGCCCACCTACAAGTACCCGGCGCCGTTCATGGAGCCCGACTGCGCCGTCCCGCAGGCCGAGGGGTATCTGCCCAACGCCAAGCAGGTGGTGGCCGACGTGCGCAAGGCGCACTGGAAGCAGCTCGAGGCGTGCGCCGAGGCCGCGCCCCCCGGGGAGAACGTGCACGGCGAGGTGCGCACGCAGTTCCGGCTCGACCCGGACGGTGTGCCCCGCTGCGTCGAGGCGCCCGGGGCCTCGATCAGCCAGGTCGACGTCGTCCGCTGCGTGATCTCGGTCTACCGCACGTTCCGCTTCCCGCCGCCCAAGAACGGGAGCGTGCGGGTCACCGACGGCATCCAGCTCGACGTCTCCCACGAGGACGAGTGAACGCGTACCGCGAGGGCCTGTCGGGGGCGTGCCCGCGGTGCGAGGGGGCGCTGACCGGGACCGACCGCGGTGGTGTCGGGCTCGACGAGTGCGGCGGCTGCGGCGGCGTGTTCCTCGGCCAGACGGCCGTGGAGAGCGTCCTCTCGGACGACGGCGTCCGCGCGAACCTCGCCGCGGAGCTCGCCCCGCGTCCACGGTACGTGGAGCAAGGGGTGCGCTACCTGAAATGTCCGCGGTGCGCGCGCGCGATGAACCGCAAGGTGTTCGCGCGCGTGAGCGGCGTGATCGTCGACGTGTGCAAGGACGACGGCGTGTTCTTCGACGGCGGCGAGCTCGGTGCGGTGCTCGCCTTCGTCGATCGTGGCGGGCTCGCGAAGCAGGCCGCGCTCGAGGCCCGCGAACGACAGGAGCGCGCGAAGGAGGCGCGGAGGCCGAGCGGCCCGCCGACGATCTCCAATCCCTACGTCGGCTCCGATTCCGGGCTCGAGGCGAGCTCCGACCTGATCGGTCTCCTCGCCGAGCTGTTCCGCTAACATGCGCCCGATGAAGGCCCTGGCCCTCCTGCCGTTCGCGCTCGTCGCCGCGTGCGACAAGCCCACGCCCCCCGCGCCGAGCCCGGCGCCCACCACCGCCGTGGCCTCGACCGCCGCGTCGAGCTCCGCGACCGCCGCGCCGAGCCCCAGCGTGTCGGTCAGTGCTTCGGCGAGCACTTCGGCGAGCGCCCCCTCGGCGGCGATCGGTCCAGTCCCCGTGCTGATCGACGCGGCCGGCAAGCCGCTGCCGCAGACCGAAGAGAAGCCGTCGCTCCGCTCGCTCTCCTGGGAGCAGCGCGTGAAGCTCCTGTTCCGCGCGATCCAGGTCGACGACCCGAAGATCGCTGCGCCGGCGTTCTTCCCCCTGATCGCCTACCGCGAGGTGAAGAACGTCGCCAACGCCGAGGCCGACTGGAACAACCGCCTGATGAAGGCCTACGCGCGCGACATCCACAAGGCGCACGAGCAGCTCGGCAAGGGCGCGATGGACGCGCAGCTCGTGGGCCTCGAGGTGCCCGAGGACAAGGCGCAGTGGATGAAGCCGGGCAGCGAGGGCAACAAGCTCGGCTACTTCCGGGTGCTCAAGAACAAGCTCCGCTACCTCGACGCCGCGGGCAACCCGCACGCCATCGACATCACCTCGCTGATCTCGTGGCGCGGCGAGTGGTACGTGGTGCACGTGACCGGGTTCAAGTGAGGGTCGCGCTCACCGGCGCCACCGGCTTCCTCGGGCGCTACCTGGTCGACGCGCTGCTCGCGAAGGGCTTCGAGGTGGTCGGCGTCGCGCGCGACCCGGACCGCGTGCCGGAGCTCCGCGATCGGATCGCGCTGCGCCGGGCCGATCTCCTCGAGCCCCGCACGCTCGTCGCCGCGCTCGAAGGCGTGGACGCGCTCGTCTCCAACGCGGCGCTGTTCTCGCTGTCGGAAGGCAGCCCCGCCGCCTACACCCGGGTCAACGTCGAGGGCACCCAGAACCTGCTCGCGGCCGCGCGCGAGGGCGGCCTGCGGCGCCTCGTGCACGTGTCGTCGGTCGCGGTCTACAAGGGCTTGCCGTTCTTCCCCGCCGACGAGCGCCACGCGCAGTGGAGCGAGCGAGACCGGCCCTCGCGGTTCACCGCCTACGCGATCTCGAAGGCGCTCTCCGAGCAGGAGTGCTGGCGGTCGTGCGCGCGCGACGGGATCGCGCTGACGACGGTGCGACCCTCGGCGATCTACGGCGCGTTCGACCCGAACTTCACGCGCGTGCTGCGCCGCTGGCTCGCGTGGCCGATCGTGCCCGCGCCGGTGCTCGCGCGGCTGCCGTTCGTCTACGCGGGCGACGTGGCCGACGCAGTGGCCGAGTGCCTCGCGCGGCCCTCGAGCATCGGTCGAGCCTACAACGTGGCGGGCGAGCCGTGCTCCCCGCGCGCGCTCGCGCAGGCCTTCTACGCCGCCGGCGGCGGTCCGAAGCGGCCGCTCGTCCCGGTGCCGCTCCCCTTGTTCCGCAGGTTCGAGAGCGCCGCGGCCGTCCGCGACCTCGGCTTCCGCAACCGCCCGCTCGTCGAGGGTTTCCGCGACTTGCTGGTGCGCGAGCGCGCGGCAGGCCCATCGCGTATGCTCTAGCCCGCATGCGCAAGCTCTTCGCGCTCTCCTTCCTTCTCGGCTCGTTCGCGGCGCTCGGCGTCGCCTGCTCGGCGCAGCGCTCCGACGAGGTCCTCGACGGCTCGGTCGACTCCGGGTCGATCAACCTGGACGCGGTCGGCATCGACGCCGTGGGGGACACCAAGCTCGACCCCGACGCCGCGTGTGGCGCGGTGCGCGAGCAGGCCACGAGCAAGCCGCTCAACCTGTACGTGGTGTTCGACAAGTCCTCGTCGATGGGGCCCGAGGTCACGTCGACCAAGTGGGCCGGCGCGCGCAAGGGGCTCGGTGCGTTCGTCGCCGACCCGAGCTCGACGGGGCTCCGCATCGCGCTCAATTTCTTTCCGCGCAAGGCCGATGGCACGCCGGTCTGCGACTCGGCCGCGTACATGACCCCGCGCGTGCCGTTCGACGTGTTGCCCAAGAACGGCAAGCCCCTCACCGACGCCATCGACGCCGAGCTCCCCGACGGCTTCGACACCCCGATCTACCCCGCGCTCGGCGGCGCGATCCGGCAGCTGATCGAGGAGCTGAAGACCCGGCCCGCCGAGGCCGCAGCCGTCCTGCTCGTGACCGACGGCGCCCCCGCCGGGCCCGCGGCGACGTGTGGCACGGTCAACCCGGAGGACGCGAAGGTGATCGCCGACCTCGCGGCCACGGGCCTGAGCAAGGGCATCTATACCTACGTCGTCGGGCTCCCCGGCGTGAACGTCGCCGTCGCCAACCAGATCGCGGTGGGCGGCGGCACCACTTCGGCCGTGCTCGCCACCGACCCCACCGCCGTCGAGAAGCAGTTCCAGGATGCGCTCTCCACGGTGCGCGGCAAGGCGCTGCCGTGCGAGTTCGAGCTCCCGACCAAGGTGGCCAAGGGCGAGATCTCCTACGGCCTCGTCAACGTCGAGTACAGCAAGGGGGGCGTGCCGCCCTCGACCACGATCTTCCAGACCACCGACTGCAGCAAGGGCGGCTGGCGCTACGACGACCCGGTCAAGCCCACCAAGATCATCCTCTGCCCGTCCACGTGCGCCGAGATCAAGTCCGACCTCAAGGCCAAGATCGACATCCTCCTCGGCTGCAAGACGCAGATCAAGTGAACGAGCGGCGGCTCAGGAGAGAAATCCTGTGACCACCCCGCAGAGCTGCTCGGGCTGTTCCCACATCGGCAGGTGACCGCACCCGTGCAGCACCGCGAGGTGCGCGTGCGGGATCTTGCGCGCGAGGAGCTTGCCGTTCTCGAACGGCACGAGCGGGTCGGCGTCGCCGTGCACGACCAGCGTCTCGGCCTCGATGTGGCGCAGCACCGGGTAGCGGTCGTCGCGCAGCACGGCCTGCAGCTGGTAGCGGTAGGTGCGCAGCGGCGTCGGCGCGCCGAGCGCGCTCGCGACGATCGCGTCGACCGTGTGCGGGTTCTTGTCCGCGAACCCCGGCGCCGCGATCCCCGCCATTCGCGCGCGGACGATCTGCGCCGCGGGCGTGCCCGGCTCGGGGAACAGCACCTGCACCGCGCGCGGGTGCGGCCAGAACACCCGCAGCCCGCCCACGTGGGTCGACATCAGCACGAGCTTGTCGACCCGCCGCGGCGCCTGCGCGGCCACGCGCTGGGCGATCATGCCGCCCATCGAGATCCCGACGACGTGGGCCCGCGCCACGCCGAGCGCGTCGAGCACGCCGATCGCGTCGTCGGCGAGGTCTTGCAGAGAGAACGCGCGGTCCACGCGGGCCGAGCGGCCCGTGCCGCGGTTGTCGAAGGCGATCACGCGGTGGTGCTGGGCGAGCGCCGCCGGGAACGCCTCGCCCCAGTCGCTCGTGCGGCCGCCGAGCCCCATGAGGAGCAGCACCGTCGACGAACTGTCACCCCTGGAAATCCAGGCGAGATCGTGGTCGCCCACCCGGACCTTGCCCTCGCGCTCCCACCCCGCGTTCGACGGTGTAGATTCGTGCACCATGTCTCGACTCGCCCTCGCCTTCGCGTCCATCGTCGTCATCACCGGCTGCGGCCGCAAGCCCGCCAAGGGCCCGCAGAACCAGATGGGGATGCTGGAGGGCGGTGCGTGGACCCAGCCCGAGAAGAAGGTCCAGAAGACCGCGACCATCGTCGACGCGGGCGAGCTCTATTCGAGCATCAACCAGGGCGATTGCATCCCCTGGCCGAGCGCGCACGTGAAGCAGGCCGGCGGCACGAGCGGCTGGGGCGGCTGGTATCCGAAGAACGGCATGAGCGGCACCGTGGTGTCGAGCTCGCCCCACTGCAGCAACCCGGGGCTCACGGTCTACATCGTCGACTTCGGCGACAATCACTACGCCGCGCTCAACCAGAACGGAGTCACGATCTCCGAGGGCGGGAGCGCGCCGCCCGTCGCCGCGGCCGCGCCGACCGTTCGCATCGTCTCCGCCGGCAAGGTCTACCCGATGATCAACACGGGGGACTGCCTCACGTGGCCCGACGCCTCCTCCAAGGCGCTCGGCGGGACCAACGGCTGGGGGGGCTGGTCCCCGCAGAACGGCGACACCGGCGTCGCGATCGGCAAGAGCAAGCACTGCAGCCAGTCGGTCACCGTGGTGTTCGTGAAGATCGGCGCCAAGGTGGTGCCGATCGACGAGAAGGGCATCGCCTACGTCACCGGCTCCACCGCGGCGGTCCCGTGGGCCGGTACGCCGGGCGTCGCCGTCACCACGCCCACGCCGGGGCCCGTCTCCAAGGTCGGCGCGGGCACCGTCGACTCGGGCCGCGTGCGCCTCGTCGACGTCGGCGAGGTCTACACCAGCATCAACACCACCGACTGCCTGCAGTGGCCCGACGACGAGACCAAGAAGCTCTCGGGTTCGAGCGCGTGGGCCGGCTGGTCGCCGAAGGACGGCGACGTCGGCGTCGTCGTGTGGAAGTCGGCGCACTGCAACGGCACCACCACGGTCCTCGTCGTCCGCGTCGCCGACAAGTACTTCGTCCCGATCGGCAAGAAGGGCGTCGCCCCGGAGTGAGCGTGCGCGCTCAGGGCAGCACGACGACGGGCGCGCCCTTGTTCGCGCCGCCGCCGTCGCCGAGCTGACCGAAGTCGTCCTTGCCCCAGCAGCGCACGCCGCCCTTGGAGAGGCGCGCGCACGTGTGGTGGTCGCCCGCCTGGATCTCCACGACGTCGCCGAGTCCGCTCACCGTCACGGGGCTCGCGCTGTCGGCGTGGCCGCCGTCTCCGAGCTGCCCGTAGTTCCCCTGACCGAAGCACCGCACCGTGTGGTCTGCGAGCAAGGCGCAGGTGTGCGCGCCGCCGAGGGCGAGCTGCACGACGCCCGCCAGGCCCTTCACCTTCGCGGGGGTGGGGCGGTCCTTCTTCGCGTCGTCGCCGAGCTGCCCGTGGTCGTTGCCGCCCCAGCAGCTCACGCCGCCGTCGGTCGTGCGCGCGCAGACGTGCTGCTCGCCGACGCGCACCTCGGCCGCGACGAGTCCGGGGACAAGGGTAGGGACGCGGCGATCGGCGGTCGTACCGTCGCCGACCTTGCCGCGCGCGTTGTCTCCCCAGCAGAGCACGGCGCCGTCGTCCTTCACGACGCAGGAACTCCACCCGCCGAGCGCGAGCTGGCGCACCCCACCGAGCACCTTGCCCGGCGCGAAGCGGTCCTTGTCGGCGCCGTCGCCGAGCTGGCCCTGCAGGTTGCCGCCCCAGCACCACACGTCGCCAGCGATCCGCACGCACGAGTGCGAGGCGCCGACCGCGATCGCGTCGACGTGGGTGAGGCCGACCACGGGCACCGCCGACGTGCGGTCCTCGTTGGTGCCGTCGCCGAGCTGCCCGAAGGCGTTGTAGCCCCAGCACACGGCGCCGCCCGACGCGGTGATGGCGCAGGCGTGGTAGTCGCCGATCTCGATCTGACGCGCGCCCTGGGCGAACCCGAGCTCGAGCTTCTGCGCGCCGATCTCCTCCGATTGCTCCTGGGCGAGCGCGCGTCCGTGGCACTGGATCGTCGCGCCCTTGCGCACGCACGTCTCGTCACCGCCCACCGCGAGCGGGTCGGGCTCGCTCGTCGCGGTCGGGCTCGCGACCTTCGGCGCGCTCGAGCCACAGCCGACGACGCAGAGGACGACCAGGGAGCCGAGGCGCATGGCCACAATGGACACCTCGCTTGGGTGAGGGCTGCAAGAGCGTCCGCGGGTCAGACGGCGTCTGGAATCGTGACAGGTGGGAGATCGGCCAAGTGCCTGGAACTGCTTGGAGAAGGCCGCGAGGACGGCTGGCACGTCGCCTGCTGTAGTGCGGGTGTGCCGGCGCTCCGGTAACACCCAGGAGGATTCCCATGGCTCTCTCGTCGATGCTCCGTTGGTCGTTCGTCGTCTCGGTCGGTCTCGCCTCGCTCGCGGGCTGCAGCGGCCCTGCGGCGCCCTCGGAGAGTGGTGGGGTCGCGGTCGAGGGTTCGTCCGTCGAGGTGGCCGCCGCGAAGCCGGTCGCCGCGACCGCCGACGCGAAGTTCAGCCGCTGGCTCGTGAGCCCGAGCGGCAAGGTCCGCGGCATGCTGCTCGAGGACGGCGGCATCGTCCACGTGAAGGGCAAGGACCTCGACACCAGCAAGCTCACCGCGGGCGACGCGATCCACGTCGACGGCCTCGCGATCGAGAAGGACGCGCGCAAGGTCTACATGTTCGCCGGCGTCACCAAGGGCAGCGACGAGATCGTCAAGAAGCCCGAGCACGCGTCGAAGATGATGGGCAAGGAGGGCTTCGACGGCTGGAAGAAGCACCACGAGAAGGGCGCCGCCGCCGCGGATGGCCCGAACAAGAAGCACGAGGGCAAGAAGCACGAGGGCAAGAAGCACGACGGCTGGAAGAAGCACCACGAAGAGGACCTCAGCAAGCTCGAGACCATCTCGGCCGAGGGCACCATCGCGGACATCCTCCCCGCGCGTCACGGCAAGACGCTCCTCCTCTCCGACGGCTCGCTCGCGTACCTGAAGCACGACGCGAAGCTCGACGTGAAGAAGGGCGACACCGTGAAGCTCACTGGCAAGGGCGGCACGTACCCGGCCGGCAAGGCGCTCTTCGTGAAGACGGCGGTCCTCTCGACCGGCACCGTCGAGCTGTGAGCTAGCAGCAGGGTTGGAGCGGGGGCGTGGCGAGAGCTGCGCCCCCGTTCTTGTTTGCAAAAGCGGCGCTCGCCCGCCGCCGTTCACTTGATCCGCGTCGCGCAGCCGAAGGCGATGTCGACCTTGCCGGCCTTGTCGGCGCTGACCGCGGTGCACGAGCTCGTGCAGAGGTAGATCTTCGTCGGCTTGACGGGGTCGTCGTAGTACCAGCCGCCGGCCGCGGTGCAGCCGTCCTTGCCGGTCGGCACGTACACGAGCGTGTCCTTCTTGCCGCTGCCGCTCGTGTACTCGACGTTGACCTTGCCCGGGTCGATGGTGCTGCCGTCGGGAGGGGCGGGGATCGAGAAGATGCAGGGGATCTTCTCGGCCACGGCGACGGCCGCGGTGAGCGTCTTGAAGAGCGCGGTCCAGTCGGCCGTGCAGATCGAGAACTTGAGGCCGCCCGTCGCGTCGGCGAGCTTGTAGTACTGCATTCCCGGCGCCGCCGCGCCCTCGGGTGGGAAGCCGCTCGTCTGACACGCGCCGGTCGGGTTGGTGAACGTGGGGGCCACCTTCTCGGACGCGATGGCGTGCGTCTTGAACCCGTGACCGAGGAGGCCGGCCCACTGCTTGTAGAACTCCTCCGCCGTGAGGGGCTCGCTCTCGTCGTCGGTGACCGCGATCAGGTGGGTGATGGCGAGCGGGCGCAGGAAGCTCTTGTACTTGGGGAACTCCTCGATCACGGCCTTGAGCGGGTCGTGGGAGGCGACGTCGCGATCGACGAGCAGGTAGCTCGGGCTCCCGCCGAGGGGCGGCGGCACCTTCACGAACGCCGACGAGGTGATCATCACCACGTGGTAGTCGATGCCGGCCTTGGCCATCGCCGTCGAGAAGGCGTTGAGGTTGTCCTGCACGCGCTTGGCCTCGTTGTCCATCGAGCCCGAGCTGTCGACGACCCACACGAGGTCGACGGGGGCCACGGACGGCTCGGCCTTCTTGCTGATGGCGGCGCACGAGCCGGTGTCGTCACCGGGCGTGCCGAGGTCGACGCCGTCGTCTCCGCCCCCACCCCCACCCGAGTCGGACACGCCGAGGTCGAGTCCTCCGTCGGAGAGCACGCGGATGTCCTCCTTGGCGGGGGAGCAGCCGAAGGAGAGGAGGGCGAGAAGAAGCCAACTGCGCGACGACATACCGGCAAGCGTACCGGGATCGCGCAGTTCGTCAGCTGTCTCGCCGGCGTGACGCTCTGCTGCGACGTGTCAAGCGCTCTTGCGGCGCGCGGGCCCGGCGATCTCGCGGAGGTCCGGATCGACGACGCGGTTCTGATCGTCGACGAGCACCACCGTGGGCCGCCACCCGGCCGCGTCGGCCGCGTCGACCTCGGCGAAGGTCGCGATGATGACCTTGTCCTTCGGCTCGACGAGGTGCGCGGCCGCGCCGTTGATGCAGATGACGCCGGAGCCATCGTCGCCGCGGATCGCATACGTGGTGAGCCGGGTGCCGCGCGTGACGTTCCACACGTGCACGGCCTCGTGCTCCAGGATCTTCGCCGCGTCCATCAGCTCGCCGCTGATGGTGACGCTGCCCTCGTAGTCGAGGTCGGCGTGGGTGACGGTCGCGCGGTGGATCTTGGACTTGAACAGATGCAGGCGAGTCGACATCGGGCCTCCGGTCCTGGCCGTCGGGGTCCAGGCCTGCGCGGAGGTTGGGCGGGGGCCTCTGCCGGGTCAACCCCGGCGCGTTCACCCGAGCCGCTCGAGCACCGCGATCACGTGCTCGGGGGATTTTTCCGCGATCTTGCGCAGCAGATCGGCCGACAGGAGCGCGAGGGTCGAGCCAGCCTTGGCGACCACGGTCGTGGCGGGGGAGATGGCGTGCATCGCGTCGCGGACGCCCACGAACCGGTCGACGCCGACGGTCGCGATGGGAGGCTTCTTGCCGGGCTTGCCGTCGTGCACCACGAGCTCGCCCTTGGTCACGAGGCACGCGACCTTGGGGGTCTCGTCGGCCGCGATGATCACCGTGTCGGCGTCGACGTGCTCGATCTTCTGGATGCACCCGAGCAGCTCGTCGCGCACCAGCACCTCGAGCTGCGAGAGGGTCTCGTGCATCGAGAAGAACGAGTCGATGCCGTGGAGCTGCTTGGTCGCCGCGATGCGGTGCCGCAGGTCCTCGTTCTCCTTCATGAACTTCTTGAGCGACGAGGCCTCGATGGCCCACACCTCGCTCGGCCGCTCGGCGCGCAGCGTGGCGGTGCACCGCGGGTCGTCGTCGACGAGCACGCTCGACTCGCCGAGCAGCCACCCCGGGAAGCAGCAGCGCACGAGGCGCGAGGTCTTGCCGTCACCGTTCTGCAGCCACACGCCGACCAGGCCGCTCTTGATGACGAACACCGTGCGCGAAGGCTCGCCCTCGCGGACGAGCGCCTTGCCCTGCTCGAGCTTGTGCAGGACCTTGTGGTCGCCGAGCCAGTCCTCGTTGTCGCGGCCGACGCCGTAGAGCTGCGGGCATTCGTAGATGGTGCCGATGGGGCGCATCCGCTCGCGGCTGTCGTCGAGGAGCCTTCGGATCGGCGACCCCTGGAAGCTCTCCGGGCCCATGATCTCGACCGAGAGCGAGGAGAGCTTCTCGAGGGTCACGAGGTCGAAGCGATCGGCGAACTCGCGCGCGGCGGCCTCGAGGTGCTGCACCGCGAGCGCGGGGTTGCCGAGCTTGCGCTCGACGACGGCCATCCATACGAGCACCGCGCCGCGGCGGTCGGGGGCCTGCAGCAGGCGCGGCATGATGAGGCGCGCCTTCTCGAGCGACTCGTTGTCCCCCTTGCCGACCAGGAGCTGCGCGCGGGCGTAGAGCGCCTTGTCGTCGAGCGCCGCGGTCGAGGGCGGGGCCTCCTCCTCCTCGTCCGCGCCGAGGTCGCCGAGGAGGCCGCTCAGCTCGGAGTCGGGGCTCGCGAACGGATCGTCGCCGACGGCGGGCGTCTCGATGGGTCGACGCGCGGCCTCGAGGATCTTGTCGACGTCGAGCGGGTTCGCCATCGCCCCGTGCTCGTCGACCTCGAGGTCGACCACGAAGACGTCGCCCGTGGAGGCCGGGATCACCACCGAGATGAGCCAGATTCCGCCCGCCGCGCGGCGCACGAGCCTCGCGTCGCGCGCGACGACGAAGCCGCCCCACTCGGCGAACAGGTGGGTGCCGACCGCCGACAACACTTCTTCGCGCGTCACGCAGTCGAGGATAGAGCCGGGACTGGTGAAAGGACAAACTCGCTACGCGAGCCGGCTGGGTTGGCTCTGTCGCTCCCGGACCGGTCCTCCGCTCCGGGTCAGGCCTTCTTGGCCTTCTTCTTCTCGCCCTTCTGGGCGGGCCCGCTCGCGGCGCGGGCCACGGCCAGCATCTCCTCGGCGGCGCGCCGGGTCGTGTCGGTGAGCTTGGAGCCGCCCATCATGCGGGCGAGCTCCTCGACGCGCTCCTCGGTCTCGAGGCGACGCACCACGCTGACCGTGCGGCCCTTCTGCTCGCGCTTCTCGACGTGGAAGTGCACGTCGGCGAAGGCGGCGATCTGGGGCAGGTGGGTGATGCACAGCACCTGGTGGTGGCGCGCGACCTCGGCGATCTTGCGGCCGATGGCCTCGGCCACCGCGCCGCCGACGCCCGCGTCGACCTCGTCGAACACGTAGAGGCCGGCGTGGGCGTCCTTGCTCGCGAGCACCCGCTTGACCGCGAGGAGCGCGCGCGAGAGCTCACCGCCCGAGGCGATGCGGCGCAGGGGGCGCGGGTCTTCCCCGGGGTTCGGCGCGATAAGGAGCTCGACGCGGTCGATGCCCGTGCGGCCGAGGCGCGCGCGGGAGGCGTCGGCGTCGACGACCAGTCCCTCGTCGCCGTCGGGCGCCGCGACCGTGGCGACCTCGACGACGATGCGAGCCTTGCCCATCGACAGGCTCGCGAGCTCCTGGGCGATGGCCTCGCCGAGGGCGGCGGCCGCCGCGCGCCTCGCCTTCGAGAGCGCGCGCGCGAGGGTCGTGGCGGTCCCGAGCAGGGCGGCGCGCTCGCGTTCGTGCTGCGCCATCTTCGAGTCGCCGGCGTCGAGCGTGGCGAGCTCCGCGGCGAGCGAGTCGCGGAAAGCGAGCAGCTCGGTCGTGGTGGGGCCATGCTTGCGCAAGAGGCGTGAGAGCTCGTAGAGGCGCTCCTCCACCTCGGACAGGCGGTTCGGATCCTGGTCGACCGACTCGGCGTAGCGGCCGAGCGCGTGCGCCACGTCGCGCAGCTCCGTGGCCGCGGACTCCACTTGCCGGACCAGCGGCGCGAGGCGCTCGTCGAGGGCGGCCGCGTGACCGAGCTCGGCGATCGTGCGGCCGAGGGTGTCGAGCACGCTGCCCTCGGTGCTCTCGAGGCGGGCCTCGGCGGCGCTGGTCACCTCGGCGAGCTTGGTCCCGTGGCGCAGGCGACCGCGCTCGGCCTCGAGCGCCGACTCCTCGCCGGCCTCCGGCGCGAGCTTCTCGATCTCGGCGAGCTGGAAGCGCAGGAAGTCCTCGCGCGCGCGGAGGGTGTCGAGCCGGCTCTGCTCCTCGCGCCGCGCGCGCTCGAGCGCGCTCAGCTGCTCGACGACGGCGCCGAGGGCCTCGCGGTCGGCGTCCAGGCCCGCGTAGGCGTCGAGCAGGCCTGCGTGCGAGGCCGGGTCGCAGAGGGTCTGGCTCTCGTGCTGGGAGGCGATGTCGCAGAGGCCGCGCGTGAGCTCGGCGAGCAGCGCCACCGGCACGAGCCGTCCGTTGACGAAGGCCTTGGAGCGACCCGCGCTCGAGACGACGCGCCGCACGAGCAGGCGGCCCTCGTCGCCCACCTCGGCGAGCCCGGCGTCCTCGAGGGCGCGGCGCAGCGCCGGCAGCGCGCCGACGTCGAACGAGGCCTCGACCTCGGCCGACTCGCAGCCGGTGCGCACGACCTCGGGGCGGGCGCGACCCCCGAGCACGAGCGCGAGCGCGTCGACGAGGATCGACTTGCCCGCGCCGGTCTCGCCGGAAAGGACGGAGAGCCCCTTGCCGAGCTCGATCGCGAGGCCGTCGATGAGGACGAAGTCGCGGACGCGGAGCTCCTCGAGCAAGGGCGGCTCCTTCAGCGGCTCGCGGCCTCGCGGGCGCGCTGCTGGGCGACCGCGACGACCTTCACGAACAGCCCACGCAGGAACGGCGTCTCGCTCGGCCGGTCGCTGACCACGCCCGCGCGCTTGACCGCGTCGGCCACGAGCAGCGCGTCGATCGCCTTCTCGAGCGAGCCCGCGGCGTGCAGCGAGAGGGCGCCGTCGCGCAGGCGCGTGAAGTAGAGCCGCTTGCGGGCGTCGTCGAAATAGGCGTCGGTGGCCTCGTCGATCGCGGTGTTGACCGCGGTGTCGATCTCCTTCTGCTGGTCGTCGGTGGGGGGCGCCTCGGGGTTGATGCCCACGATGCCCTGCACCTTCTCGTTGATCGACTCGAGCAGCGCCACGGCGACGGGGTCGTCGGGCAGCCAGGAGGCGAACTCGGGCTCGTCGTGCAGGCGGAGCGACCCGCCGAGGCGGGCCTTCGCCGCGTCGTCCGCGGGCAGCGACAGGCCGAGGGCGTCGATCGGGTGGGCCTCGCTCTTCTGGTCCGGCCTGAGGTCCCCGACGAGCAGATCGCTCGCGGCGTCGAGGCCCATCGGGAGGACCTGCTTGCCGGCGACCGACTGCGCGCGGGCGTCGGCGATGCGCGCGCGAGCCCAGGCCACGGGGACCTCCATCGGCGCGCGGCCGGCGCGGGCGAGCCACGCGTGCCAGATCTGACGGAGGTTGCCGGCCGTCGGCGTGCCGCGCTCGAGCTTCACGATGCCGACGCGGTCCATGGTGGTGACCTCGACCACGTCGGTCGAGCCGGTGCTGTTGATCTTGGCGATCCACCAGATCTGCGCGCCGCGCCCGTCGGGGAACAGCGCGCGGGCCTCGACCGACGCCTTGGGCGCGCCGATGGCCTGCGTCACGTGACCGACCTCGGGGATCGCGATGCCGCGCGACTTGAGGATGCCGAGTCCACGCCGCGCGGCCTTGCGCAGGGCGGCGGGGGCCTCGTCGACGCGCGCGACGGCGGCGACCGCCCCCGCGTTCTTGGCGTCGATCCAGGCCGTCACGAGCGCCTCCTGGTCGGCGGCGGAGAGCGCCGCGGCGAGCGACAGCGCGTTCTCGGCCGGTGCGGCGACGAGCGAGGCATCGAGGGTGGTGACGGCGGCGGATTTCTTGGACATGGGCTCCTCGGATCAGGCGAGCGCGACGAGGTCGATCTCGACCTTCGCGCCACGGGGCAGGGCGGCGACCTGCACGGTCGCGCGAGCGGGCGGCGCGCTCGGGAAGCGCTCGCCGTAGATGGCGTTGACCTTGGCGAAGTCGCCGAGGTCGATGAGGTAGATGGTGGCGCGGACGACGTTCTCGAAGGAGGTGCCGGCGGCGGCGAGCACCGCGGCGAGGTTCTCCATCACCCGCCGCGTCTGCACCTCGATGTCGCCCTCGACGAGCTGACCCGTCGCGGGATCGAGCGGGATCTGGCCGCTCAGGAACACGAGGCCGCCGGCCTTCACCGCCTGGCTGTAGGGGCCGATCGCGGCGGGCGCCGCGGGGGTCGAGACGATCTCCTTGGACGCCATGGTGGCAGCGGCGCTAGCAAGGCGTGTCGCGAGCGTCGAGGTCGGATATGAATCCGGCATGGACCGACCGATCCTCGCGCTGGCTGCCGCTGTGGTGCTGGGTTGTCGGAACGAGGCGCCCCCGGGCCCGAAAGCGGCCGCTTCCGCCAGCGTCTCGACGGTCGCGAGCGCGCCCGCGCCGAGCGCTTCGGCCGCGCCGTCGGCCAGCGCCCCCGCGCCCGTCAAACCCACGACCCGCTTCCTCGCGCGGCTGCTCCCGGACGAGTCCTCCGCGTCGACCGAGTTCCACGACGCCAAGAACGGCGAGCACCACCCGGCCAGGCACGCCTTCGATGGCACGCGCGCAACCTCCTGGAATCAGGACGGAAAGCCGGCGGTGAAGGTCGAGAAGGGCGAGTGGCTCGAGGCCAGGTTCAAGAAGAAGCAGTCCCTCCACGTCCTCCGGATCGACACCGGTTTCAACGATTGGTCGGCCAAGTTCGGCGATCTGTTCCTGCGCAACTCGCACGTGAAGAAGCTCACGGTGACGATCGATGGAGGTGCCCCGATCGTGCGCGAGGTGAAGCCCGACGAGCGGGTGGTCACGGTGCGACTCGAGCGGCCGCTCGAGGCCAAGACCGTGCGCGTGACGTTCGACGACCTCTACGCGGGCGACCGCTGGCCGGAGCTCGGGATCACCGAGATCGGCTTCTTCGGCGACCCGCCCAAGGTGGTGGACGAGGCGGCGACGTCCAAGACCATCGCGGGCATCGACGCGAACTACGAGGCCGACAGCGCGGGCCGGGCGGCCGGGCTCGCGATGGACCTCGGCATGCCCATCCCCGCCGAGCTCGTCGAGAACCAGCGCGCGCGGATCACCGACACGTGGGCCGACCTCGACGGCCTCGGGCGAGACTACCGGGTCGTCTCGCTCACGTTCCGCACGAGGCCGAGTGGCGGC
>Ga0154020_10001550_pt1 | contig 28229 bp, 35 predicted proteins | sample Klosneuvirus_201_FD_109709 | JGI IMG/M metagenome (GOLD analysis project Ga0154020, IMG submission 109709) | Active sludge microbial communities from wastewater, Klosterneuburg, Austria - Klosneuvirus_20160825_MG | ecosystem: Engineered > WWTP > Aerobic digester > Activated sludge | place...
CTATTTTAATTCCAAACCTATGTCGTTTCAATAGGGACTACAGTTATTCTCAGTCATTAATCAGGTAGTTTCACATCTTAAACTGTACATGTCTCTTGGATGCCGTTTTTAAGAAGTCTTTATATCTACATGAGTTGTGATGCATTACATTAGAGCTTACGTACTCTAACTGTCTATTGTCCACAAACTTACGCCCGCTTCCCCCAATAGAACGCTCTTTCTTAAAAGAGTAATCACCTGCAGGGTATCTTTGAGGCCGTGGTTACACAGACCTTATTCTTGATATAGAGAAGCTAGTACATAAACTAAAGAATCAACAACTGATGCTCCTCTTAAAGTTAAAGTTACTGTAATATCAGTAGCTTTATATTCTACATGATAATTACTTAGGCTAACAAGCTTAAGTTTATGTTTAGGTGAAACATTCAAGTTTTGAATGACTCTACCTCTTAATAGGTGTTGTGATAGGTCCATATTATGTTGGTATGTTGTATTCATAATAAACAAGTAAGCTACCACAATAGTAGTATCTTATATCTTTTCCCTCTTCAGTTATGTTGAGATCATGAGGTCTGTTAGGTACTATATGAGTTCTTACACCAGGTCTCATGTGCATGGTTACTTCAATATCATCAAAGGATACTAAAACTTTATTTTTCATTAGAGTTATTTGTATCATAGTGTTGGTTGTTTTGGCCTCGGTTATCTAAAAACTACTTGTTAAAAGCTATCTCTATACCAGTACCATCATAAGAGTGCTTAGTAAAACGAAGAATATTAGCTATTACTATTAAGAGTAAGAACCAAAAAAAGTTAAGATTATGTTTTACAACTATATCTATATCAGTCTCTTGATCTGTATATGTTAAGTGTTTTCTGGTAGTTGATTTGTATTTGATCATAATGTTACTTGTCTGCTATCCTATCTATAAGAGATAAGATCTGTTTTGTATAAGGAGCTGTTATGCTATAGACCTTTAGAACCACATATATGGTAAAAGTATCTTTATCAATCTCCTCTTTACTGTTATTAAGTATGTTCATAGTTTAAGTATTAGAAACCGGTTATTGCAGTCAGAGTTAACGACACTCTTGGTGTCTGTCAGAATCATACATCCTATCTGTAGCTCACCGGATCTGTTATAAAGACTGACATCAAGGTATATACTACCTCTTCCGACTTTACGGATAAATCACCACTAGTCAGTTTAGTTGGGTGATCAGTTTAAGGCCTGCGATACCTAGACACTATTCATTAAGAACAGTATAGAGAGACATATGATGTCTTCCATTAATAGATGTCCTACCTCTAACTAAAGGATCAATATATGATATATTAGTAAGATAAATCATAACTACCATATCGTCTACATAAATTTTAAAAGGATTAGTAAAGAGATCCATGAGCGAGTTATTAAGTAATGTTTAGCTATATATTTGTACGGTTTGTATCAAGTATTGATTTTTCCGTGTTTATTTCGAGTTAAGATAAGAGGAAGGGAGAAGGAGCATTGACTCCCTCTCGCTTACACTCTTGATTTTCAACCATTTAACCCTGGTTATAGGATATGTTATGAGCGATTGTACATCGCAGTTGTTTTGAAGCTGACTAAAGTAAAGAAAGACCTCCCGCTTCAGGAGATCTCTCTTATATAAGGACTATGCTTGACCTAAAGTACTAGAATCAGCAGTAACTTCTACCGGAGCAGAAGTTGTAGATGCACCACCCATTAACTGAGCAGCTGCATTACGAGCTAATTCAACACCTAAGTTGCCACCGAATTGGCTAGCTAACGAAGCAGCTTTAGCAAATTCTGACATGTCAGCAACTACATTACCTTTCTCAGTAATGATTAACTTAGCACTGTCACCTACGTAACGTGTTGAGAACCAAAGGGGTTTGCCTGTGGTATCATCTTTACGTAAAAACTCTCCTTGAGCTTTTTCATATGCTTCAATAGCTTCTTTGCTACCGGTAACTGCGTAAACAAATACGTCAACTAAGTTGTTGTTTTTGTCTCTCTTTTTGTAAGAGCGTTGGAATGTTCCGTTTAAACCTTTCATGATTTCTTTTTTTGAGTTTATAATTGAGTTGTAACAAGGTAATAGTGATACACTTAGACATCGCGAATGTCTCCTAAGCTCCTACTCATAACCTTATTTCCAAGCAGAAGGGGGTTAGGAGAGGATAAAAGTTAGGAGAGGATACTCTGAACAACGTAATAGGAATAACCTATTTGATACCCAAAGTGCTATTTGTCCATCGGCTCGATACCAGTGTTTACTGGGAAAGAAGCTTTTTGAGCTATTACAAGATAGACATGTTAAACCCCTGATCATAAAGAGAGCTGTTAAGCAATTAAGCTATGAAACCCCTTTTACTTTCTAGCTTAATAGCTGTTAGGAGAGAACATTGTAAGCAAGACAAAAAAAAGAAACCCATAGGATATACCTATGGGTTGTCTTCTAGTTATTCTCAAGCAATGATGGATCATTAACTTGTGTGTTTTCCATTGCTGGAGCTGGATCAGCTACCTGACCACCCATCAATTTAGCTGCGGCATTACGTGCAAGCTCTTGACCCAAGTTGCCTCCAAATTGAGAAGCAAGTGAGTGTGCTTTCGCGTACTCGCTCATGTCTGGTACAACGTTTCCTTTTTCTGTGATGATTAACTTGGCAGTATCTCCTACATATCTTGTGCTGAAGAATATGTGTTTACCGGTTGCTTCATCAGTACGTAAGAACGCTCCTTGTACTTTCTCGTACTCAGCGATTGCTTCTTTACTACCTGATACGTGGTAAACGAATACGTCTACCAACTCATTGTTTTTGTTACGTTTTTTGTACGATCTTGCGAATGTTGCGTTTAAGTTTTTCATGATTGTTGTTTTTTGAGGTTTATATTATGTTAATTATTACTATCAAAAAGGGGTTAGAAGCATGTTAAAAATAGAAGCCGAAGCCTCTATTTCTCTTTGTCATATAACGGTTCTCTACCGATATGAGAAGATGATGGTAAGTTAGGTAAGTTATCAACCTTCATTATAATGAGAGGTGAACCAAGGATTATTCCTGAGACGATGAATATAAGTGTCATGATATATATAGTTTAGAGTTTACTTATAAGAAGGGGTTAGTTGTGGTAGAAAAGTAACAGCCGAAGCCGTTACTCATTTACTTTAAGTGGTTGATAACCTTTACCTTGCCAGTGATTAATAAGATCAATATAAGGCTGATAGAACTGATAGATACCAAAGATGCTTTCTTCTACCTTATCTGGTAGATGATATGTCTTCTTATCTTCACCTTCCTTGTTCTTGTACTCATGTAACTGCCACTCAGGTAGTTTAATAGGTCTATCTTTATATCCATCAGATGTATCAATGAAGTGCATACCAATAGACTCAGCTATCATAGTTGCTACGACATTAGGCCATCCTCCACAAGCATTACCTTGTGAATGTATACACCATCCTATGATATCAAACCAGTTACTAGTCATACTTCTTCTTAAGAAATTGACTTCACTTTCACCTTCTCTTCTTGGTTCAGAAGGATCAGCATAATGTTTAGGATGACTATCCTTCTTCCAGAAAGCACAAGCTTCTGCATCTAACTCTTTCATGGTAAGAGCTTCACCTTCTTTGTTTAAGATTTGAAATGACATAATATATGTTTTAGAGGTTAATACTTGTTGAGAAATAGCAGGCCCGAAGGCCATACTATTCTGATTGTGTCTGATCTTTTCAACACTAGATTATCACATATCATCTAGCATTAGTCGTATCCACATGTGCACAGGAGACAGACAATACACGACTATTAGTTCATTACAAGCTTCATTGGAAAGTAACAAGATCCAACAGGTCTAATTGGTTCCATTTGTTCTTGTATTAATATAACATCATGCATTTCACCGATCTCTTTAGCCAACTTAACAGCTTCAGTTCTATCTGGTGCAATAGTTAATACTTTGTTCTCGATAACTCTATCTTTTAGTTCCATAACTACGATGTGCATATACATCTCAGAGTTCTTGTTGGTGTAATTGTTTGGTAAGTTCATGGTTATATGTTTTAATGGTTAATAGCTTAATAACTTAAAGGGGTTAACATCACAGAAGCTTAATAGCCTCTGTGATTGGTTGACCAAATAGGACATTTGTTAACAACATACTTTGGTGTCTTGTTAACTGCAGCACAGCTTGCTAAGCATACTGTTGCCAATGCAATGATTACTAGTTTCTTCATGGTTATAGGTTTCAGGCTCTAAAGGGGTTGGCTTAATAGCTGTACAACCGGTGACCGTCGTTGTCATTATAACAACAGTGATGAACATCAGTTATTCCTATAACAACCATTAGATCAACATGATAGACATTTTAGTAAGAACATTCATCCATAGAACAAAGAACATTTCCCTGGAAGGAATATTTATCCAAGATCATCCCATATCCACAGAAAACATCTGGAAAACATCATGGGGGTACACCCCTTTCTTGACGGACACCGGGGGTCGGCTATAGAGGACCCTTCCCACACTCCAACAAACAACTTATGAAAATACCCAAAATATTTTTTGTAGTTCCCTTTTTAAAACAGGAAACCCGATAGGGTATAATCTATCGGGTTTTGTTACTTGTTATACCTTATCTGGTATAGTTACTTCTTTAGGATCCAGTTGCTTATTTTATTGAATACTTCTAAGGCTGTCTTCTCATCTTTTAAGCTGAAGTATATCCCCGGCGAATCTACGCTAGGAACTGTTGTGACAATGCTTACTTTGTAATGCTTACCAAACTCTGAAAGGTAGAAGTCAACTCCTACTACATTCTCCCTTAGAATAGTGAAGAGATTATAGGTTCTTTCTTCTACCCACGGCATAGCTTCATCTTCCTGTTCTGTTTCAGCATCAAAGTCTACTTTGTAGTAGAGATAACTTTCTTCTAATATACAGAAGGCTTCGCGGACCGTAGTCGGCTTTTGCCTGATCATTCGGATGGGTTTAAAATCTATTCTCATGGGTTTGCTTTTGTCACAAATATACATATCTTTGTGACATCTTTGAGCAATTAAGCCAGGATATTAAAACCAAGAAACCATGAAAAGTAAAGCAACTTTCGACCTAAATTTTAACAACCAACCTGTTATTAGAGCAGAGATTTATCACTCAGATGATGTTCGCGATAAGATCGCAGAAAGATTTAAAGCAGGATTTGCTCATGAAAGCAACATTGCTATTGTAACTTTTGATAGTTACACTACAGTAGGATCCCCGGTACCTGCTGATATAGTAGAAATATTACCATTAAGTCCTTACGAGACAGTTATTGTAAACCAATTACACAACATAAGTGTTGAACAAATGGAACACCTTATTAAGATATTTACTAAAGAAGTATCGGACAGAAAGAGTGTAGAAAGCTTAACTAAAACAAACATAATTTCTTAAAATAAAGCCAGAGTAATCTGGCTTTTTAAATATACTTGCTACGACAGTAGAAGACATGATTAAAGCTCTTGAAACTATCAAGGATAAAACTCAAGATTGTTACTTTGATGTAACACCGGCGATAAGTAACTCATTCGTCTTCCGTACGATCGATATCATAGAACAAGTTGAGGATAGTAAAAAGAACCCTATGATCGTCTTCTCATGTGCACTTCAACCACCCGATCAAATATTCCTAAACTAATGTTTGGATATAAATAACTTTATTAGTATATTAGCCTAATGGAAGTAATAAATGTAGATGCTCTTGTGGCACAAGGTAAAGTAGTAACAGTTAACGAAGTTGATCTTGATAATGATTACTTCGTAATTGCTAAGTTTGATCCTCGTTTTCGTAATAGGACATATAAAGCAACTGACTATCCGGTATACGCGATCAAAGCACAAGACATTGTGAATCCGGTACCACCAACACCAGTACCTCCTGTTCCTACATCGCTCGTTCCTGTTATTCTTAAGTTCACATTAGATCTTAACACAACTGCAGATCAAGCTTTAGTTTTACCAGCAGGTACTTTTATATTTCAAAATGCTTACATAACCAATGCTTCAGTTACACCGACAGTTGCTACAGAACTTACTATCAATACAAATCTTTTAAGATTAGGTAATAAGTTATTTACTTCTGCAGATACTAATGATTGGTTAAACTTACTTTATACTTCTGACAATGTAGGACCTTTAATTGTCCCAAGTTGTGGATTTCCTCCATGTAACATGCATGTTGTTACATCTGGTACATTATACGCTCAATTAACAATAACCGAAGGTACAGCGTCTACTGTAGATCTTTACTTAGTAGGTATTAAACTATAACACTATGAACATAGAAAACATTCAAGCTTTAATAGCTAATGGATTAATAGCTCAAGGAGCTCAACTTAATCCTGCAGAAACATTCTTACAAATAGGTGTATTTCAACCTGGTAATAGACCAAAAGGATCTGGAAATGCCAATACATATAAAGCGTATGCTATATCACTTGATCAAATCACAGGAACTGCGTATACTGCTTCAAATGGTATAGCTTTAATCGGAAATGATTTCCAATTAGCTTCAAACTTAATAAGTCAGTTTACTAATGATACTGGATATATAACATCAGGTGGTGGAACAACAGACTTAGATCCTGTAATTTCACAAACTAATGTTGTTCCAGGATCTCCTGTATCGGGTGATCGATATCTAGCTGGAACTACTCCTGGTGCACCATGGATTGTAAACTCTATTGAAGAATGGAATGGAGCATCATGGGTTACAACAGCACCCGTTCTTGACGATGTAGTTTTTATAACATCAACTTTATCAACATTAAGATATAATGGATCAGCATGGGTTGCCTATGTAGGAACAGCTGTTTTAAACCAAGGTAACTCAACAGGATCAACACTTGTTATAGGTACAAATACACCTCAGGCTTTAGCTTTCAAAACTAACAACGTAGAAACAGCTAGAGTTGTAAGTGGTGGTTCTTGGGGATTTGGTACAATAACTCCTAGTGCAAAAGTTACGGTAAAAGGACAAGGTTCTACGTCAGCAACTATGGCATTTGATGTAAGAAATTCATCTAATACTTTAATATTAGCTGTTAGAAATGATGGAAATGTTGGAATTGGTATTACTACCCCTACTGCTAAATTATATATAAAGAGTCCAGATGACACGATAGGTAATTTTGGTATTGTATGGGCAAATAATACAGGAACACGAGGTCTAAGTTTAGATAATGATGGCTCATTATTAGTGAATGGTAGACAAACTATAACATGGGCAAACGGAGCTTCTTTTACAGCTTTTGATGTTAATGCTCAGTCTGCTCAAATATTTAATATTCAGGGAGGTGGGACAGGAACAGTTTGTGTTGGAACAGGAGTTGCTTCATCAGATACAATACTTCATGTTAAAGGAAAAGACGCTACATCTTCAAACTATGCATTAAAAGTAGATAATTCCGCATCTTCTCCTTTGCTTTATGTTAAAAATGATGGTTTTAGTTCTTTCAACGGCATTAGTAGCTCAATAGGTTCAGTAGAAGCTCATGGAACAAATATGCATGGATTTGTTTCTGTTGTTAACGGTACTGATAATGCTTATAGCGGATTAGGAATAACTGATGGTGGCACATGGTTTTTTAGAGCTAACAAAAGTGGTGAAATACAAATCAATAGTTCACAAAACTCATTTTTTATAGGTAATGGAAATATTGGACTTGGAACATCTACTATATCTGCTAAACTTCATATTCAAGGAATAGACGCTACATCCTCAAATTACGCTTTAAAAGTAGATAACAGTGCTTCTTCACCACTTTTATATGTTAGAAATGATGGAAATATTGGGATTGGTACAACAACAATAACTAATAAGCTTACATTATTTGATAATTCATTTACAAGTTCTCAGCTTTTTATTAATGCAGGAACTAATCAAGGCGCACTTTCTTTTTTAGCATTTGGACAAGGTAATAATCAAATATTTTTCGATGCAAACTATGAATCTAGTTCTTTAATAGCGAAAAGCACGACCCCATCAGCAATAGTGCATTATTTAGATAATTTAAGATTTAATGGTAATATTGGAGCAACTGTAGGAGCATCTTTTTCATATAATACATTAATGGGTTTAAATTTCACTACAGGAAATTTAAGTGTGGGGTTAGGTATATCAGCAGCATTAGCAAGGATTCATAATTATGGAATAGATTCTACTACAAAAGTAAATCAAAGATTAGAACCTGTAGCTAACGTAACAGAAGATACTACAGGTAATACGGTTAATACAACAGATGCAACGGCAAATGTGACGGCTCAAACAATAGCTGTTCCTACAGATAAAGTTATTTCTATAGAATCAACAATAGTTTATAGAAAAACAGGCGGTGCAGGCGTTGGAACTACAGGAGATGGAACTACAATTAAATTAAATAGTAGTGTTAAAAATGCAGGTGGTACTTTAACTTTGGATACCGTTCAAAATACATATACTGGGACTACAAATGCAATAGTAGGAGTTTCTGCAACATATACTATAAGTGGAACTAACGTTTTAGTTAGCGTTACAGGAGTTCTTGATGATAATATAACTTGGAATGTAATTACAAAAGTAAACACAGTTGCTTAATGTGAAATAAGACAGTCGCTAATATTTTATCAAATGGTGATAAAGTAGTGGGATGGAAAGTATAAAAGTATTATATTTGAACACTTAAAATAACAATCATGATAACGATTAAAAGTAAAAACACGCAAGTATTAGAATCTTCTTTAAGATTTACTGAAGATGGTAAATCTGTAAAGTATCAAGCTAATACAGACTTATATGTAGAAGGAAATACGTATAATGAATTAGTAACTCCTAAGACAATATTTGACTTAATCTGTCCTTTATCAGATGTTGGTAATATCTTAGATATTACACAAAAACAAATAGATAGTTATATTATTGTTAACTATCCGCCATTATCTTAATAACAAATAAACCAACACATGATGAAAACAGTAGATTTAAACTTTGACCTTGTAGGTCTTGATGGTTCAAGAGTAGCAATAGCTGGTGAACTTATTGCTGGATTATTAATGTCAGAAGTAAAAGGAGATGCTGTAAAGTTCTTCGATTGGGCAGTTACTTTCAACAAGAAAGAAGCTGTACAAATGGATGCATCTGACCTTACTAAATTGAGAACATTAGTTCAAGATTCAGAAAAGATTACAGTACTTGTAAAAGCTCCTGTAATGAACTACTTAGATACTTTAAAATAGTTTTGTATTTCTAGTTAACAAGTTGTATATTTGTCCCATGAAAAGATTAAGCTCATATAGTTATTGGTGTTCGTTTAGTGAAACGAATGATTCAGGCTATATGTAACTTTCTTTCTTCATAGGATATTACTAACCCTGAGTCACAAGCTCAGGGTTTTTTATTGGAGTTATAGCTGAGTTGGTTCAAGCGTCAGATTGAAGATCTGAAGTAGGTGGGTTCGAGACCCACAAACTCCACAAGGGATATATCCAGACTCGGGATCTGGGTCAGACTGTAAATCTGATGCTTCGGCTAGTGAGGTTCGAAACCTTGATATCCCACAAAGGAAGGGGTCCGAATGGACGAGGGGCTTGTCTTGAAAACAAGTGGCTGTAAAAGGTTTGGGGGTTCGATTCCCTTCTCTTCCGCAATACACTGGTAGCTCAACTGGTAGAGCAACGGTCTCCAAAACCGTAGGTTGTAGGTTCGACTCCTACCCTTTGTGCAATGGTACTGTGGTCGAGTGGTTAGACCCTAGTCTGCAAAACTAGTCACGTTGGTTCAAATCCAACCGGTACCTCGAGAGGGTTTGGAGGCTGTAATATTGGGATGTCAGATGCCCCAGTAACTCTCACTTGGAGAATAGGCAAATATTGGTTTGTTGCACCGTACTGCTAATACGGTCCAGGTAAAACTGGTGAAGGTTCGAATCCTTTGTTCTCCGCAAAAAAAGATTTTGATATACCAATAAAAATACCTATATTAGTCGTAAAAATATACGAGTCATGGGATTAGGAAATGGTAAATACGATAATGGTAACAAAGGTTCAAACTTTGATTACGAGTTAACAAGCCTCAAAATATTAGAAAGAATAGCTAATGCTATTCCCGCAGCTGCATGCTGCCCAACTGATGCTACTGAAGCTACTTTAAATCAAGTATTAGGTGCATTACAAAATGGTCAAACATTTAATCAAGCTGTTGTAAGGGATACTGGTGGAGTAGGTTGTCCTGGTAACTGTCCAGTATATATTCAAATAAGAATATTTAACACAACCACTCATTTATTTGATCCACCTATTTATTACGATGCTGATAATAACTTAGTAGTACCTATAGGTCCTTTAGAATTTTTAAGTCCTCAAGATGTATTAGATAACATATTAATGCAAGTTACAAACACGACTAATATATTGAGTACTAATTTAGATGTATTACTTAGTTCCAGAGCTTCTGAAGCTACGCTATTACTTACTAATACTGCTTTGGGTACTATAAATAGTACATTAGGTGTTTTAGGAACAGAATCTACATTAGCTCTTGTAAAAACAGTTGTTGATAATATCAAACTTGATACTGCTTATTTAGTACCAATAAACACTACTCCTGGATTTATATCTGATTCTACTTCTATAGTAGCACAACCTGTACCAACAGGTGTTAAGTATTTCTCTCTAACTTTTAGAGGTACTGGAGGAGAATTAAATGGTGTACCTGTACCTGATGGATTTACTATACCTTTTGGTAATAGTAAAGATCCTATTATAACAGCTATGACTTATTTACGCCCCATAGCAGGAACAGGTATGGAAGTACTTATTTCAACATTATCTTAATAACTAAATATAATGAAACATTTACAACCAACATTCGATACACTAGGTTTCAAAGACACTGCATCATTTGTGGAAAGTACATTTCACCCTAATAATATCAACGTCTCTCTCATTATGTCTAGTATCTTTGGTTGTATTGCCTATTTCATTGAAAGCTTTTTAGGCTTCGAAGCTATGGTTGCTGTAGCGATAACAATACTTTTTACTTTAGAAATAGTAACCGGTATTAAAGCATCCTTAAATGAAGGTGAATACTTTAGTAGTAAAAAACTTGGTAGAGGCTTTCTTAAAATAATGATATATATGATGATGATAGGAGCCGCAAACTTGCTAGCTCTTCATATAAAGATCAAGCCTATTCTTGGATGGGAGTTCAACTATTACGAATGGATCCACTATACATCTATGAACTTTGTTATCTTACAGTTGTTCATCTCAAACATAGAAAACTTTAATCGTTTAGGTTGGACAGAGTTTGTACCAATGCTTAATAGGATATCTAAGTTCTTGAAACTCAAGAAGTAACATCTAAAAACATAACCATTACAACCCTGATAAACAATCAGGGTTTTTTGTTGTAAAAATCTTTTGTTTAAACTTTGTATGTTTAAACTTTTTGAGTTATATTTGCTTAACCAAAAACTTATAAGATGGAACAACAAGAAAACCAAAAAGGACCTACTCCTGAAGAGATCAAAGTAATGCAAGCTAAGATGGATAAGTTCTATGAAGAAAACACTCCATTTCTTGAAAAACAATGTAAATACGAAGAGCTTAAAACTCGAATCGAAGTAGCTCGATATTCATTCATGGAAGCTATGGCTAAACAGGCCAACTTACATGCTCAGATGAGTCAAAAAGGTCCTGAGAAAAATCCTGTACAAGAACCAACTAAAACACAGTAACATGACATTTGTAGATCACTTATTAACTAGTGGAGAGTATTACTCCGAAGTCTTTGAAAAAGACACTATATTTATTCACCACACTGCCGGTTCACATCGTCCTGATTGGACGATCGATGGATGGGAAAGAGATCGTACTAAGTCTGGGGAACGGCTTAAGGTTGCTACTGCCTACGTTGTGGGTGGTATTGATCGTCAAAATCGTGATGCAAAGTTTGATGGAATTATATACCGAGCTTTTGATGAGAAGTTTTGGGCCCATCATTTAGGTATGAAGACAGCTAATAATGCTTCACTTAACCAAAAGTCTATCGGAATCGAGGTTTGTAACTATGGTCCTCTTACTAAAACTCGTGATGGTAAATACATCAACTATGTAAATAGTGAAGTACCATCTGATATGGTTATCGACTTAGGAAAATCCTTTAGAGGATTCCAGTATTACCAAAAGTATACTGACAAGCAGTTACAGTCATTAAAAGCTTTATTACTTGACATTGCTTCTCGTCATAAGAAGATTGATCTTAAAGCTGGTATTCATCAGTTCTCTAATATGGGAGAAAACATGTTTGACTTTAATGCTGCTGCAGCTAAAGGTACTCCAGGTGTATGGTCTCACAGTAATGTTAGAACTGATAAGTTTGACATGTACCCACATCCTCAACTTATCGAATTATTAAAAACTCTATAATGGCAAAGGTTAACATAGTAACAAAGAAAAACGTAATGTCTTTATGGGATGTAGTAAAGTTCCAGTTGATTACTCATTGCTATATATCAAATATAGCTTTGAGTGATTGTGACTTAGATTGTCTTACGTTACTAAGTCTAAACGATAATGCTGAACTATACGACTTCTGTAATGCTGCATGTACTGTACCTAAAAGAGACAGACCTGTTAATTTGAAGTACACAAAAGAGATCTTTAAGTCACCTCAAACAGTAAGGAACTGTCTCTCGAAATTAGAGAGAATCAACATCATTACTAAAGAGGGAACAAACAAGAAAAAGATCTGTGTAAATCCGGAGTTAAAAATACAACATTCAGGTAACATATTACTTGACTATAAACTAGCATACATTGAGCCCGAAGAAAGCAAAGGAACTGATCAAACCAACAGCTAGTGAGCTTGGTTTCTCCGAGGTTCTTGTAAAGGACGCTACGGACTTCTTCTGGGAAGAACTCAGAAGAACTCTTAGCGAATTACGAGCACCTAATGTATATGTTCCCGGTATGGGAACCTTTCGAGCCTCTGGTAAGAAACTGGTAAAAATTCGAGAAACTTATAAAGCTACACTCGAGTATAATGATCCAACTACTTTCAATGGTTATGCTAAAAGAAAAAACATTGAAGGTAAGCTTGAAAATATAGAACATGTCTTCTCAATGATGAGAGACAGTATTGAAAAAAAGAAAAAAGTTAAAGAAAGTAGAAATGGCAAAGATAACTTGGATAGAAGCACTGAAGAACTATAAGCAGATACTACAAGGTATTTACTATAGTGTTTTTAAATCACAATATGTAGAAAAAATAGCTAAAGAACGTAAAGCTATTTGTGAAGTATGTCCCTTTATTGATCGTAAAGGAACTGAATGCTTTGCACCAGGTACACAACCTTGTTGTGGAAAATGTGGATGTAGCTTACACTTTAAGCAACACTCATTAGCATCAGCTTGTGGTGATGTGTCAAACCCTAGATGGTGGCCAGTAATGACTGAAGCTAAAGAGGAAGAATTTAAAAAGAACTTAAAAAAATAATCATGTCGATAACATTTAAAGCAGATAAACACGTATACGAAAGTATAGATCCTACAGATAACATTACCTGGTTAGGTGTAACAACTTTTGTATCTATGTTCAAGCCTAAGTTTGATGCTCCTGCACAAGCTTTAAAATCTTCTAAGAACAAGAAGTCTAAGTGGTACAAGTTAGATCCTGAAGTTATTCAACAACTATGGAAGTCTGAAGGAGAACGTGGTATGGGTCTTGGTACTTATTATCATAACCAGCGTGAAGCTGATCTTACAGCTATTGATACTATTCAACGTTCTGGAAGACAAGTGCCCGTAATCAAACCTTTAATGGAAGGAGATCTTAAGATTGCACCTTCTCAGAACTTAGTAGAAGGAGTATATCCTGAACATATGGTTTACTTAAAGTCTGCAGGTATCTGTGGTCAATCAGATAGAGTAGAAGTTATCAACAACACTGTTGATATCTATGACTACAAAACTAACAAAGAAATCAAAACTCAAGGTTATAAAAGTTGGGATGGTACTACTGCTAAGATGCAAGGAATAGTAGCTCACTTAGATGATTGTGAGTTCTATCACTATGCATTACAGTTAAGCTTGTACATGTATATGATACTTAAGCATAACCCGAAGTTTCAACCAGGTAAACTACAAATCCAACATATCCTTTTTGAAGAAGATGGTAAAGACCAATATGGTTATCCTATTACCAAACGAGACCTTAATGGTGACCCTATAGTAAGAGAAGTAGTCCCTTATGACCTACCATATTTAAAAGACGAAGTAATCTCTATGATTAACTGGTTAAAAGATCACCCTGAAGTAAGAATAAAAAAGCATTAACTTTAAAAACAAATGAGCAATGACATCTACCAACAGCAAAGCTTCTGGAAAGAAAGCACAACCAAAGAAAACAGTAACAAGTATAATCAGCAAAGCAGCCAAGGAAGCAGGCAACTTGATATTTTCTCCGAAATCGAAAGAAGTAGAGAACAGATACTCGGTTCCTGCGAGACTGTGGAAAGGCTTTGGCCAGGCGGGTCAAAAAGTATTCAACGGAACAATGGATCAAACTATTAAAAATCAAGAGTTCATTAATGATCCAAAAGCTCCTAAAATTCCCGAGGCACAATGGAAATGTATCTGCTGGAATATAGCATGTTCTGCTGCTTGGGAAGCTAAAAAAATCTAACTATGGAAGTAATAAAACTCTTCGATTTACAGAATGATCAGGTAATACCTACCATTCACTGTTACACTATCGAGTATCTAAAAGCTATTATGGATAAGTATCCTGATAACTTCTTAAAAGTTTATAAGTATCTTTTCTATATGACCTGTCCTAATCCAGATCTTAATCCATATTTCCATATGGAAGAGTCTATAAAGGAAGAGTTTATTATTAAAGATATTGATGCAGATTTTTCTACTGAAGATGATGAGATAGTATATGCATTACAACGTTGTCATATCATGTATGAAACAGAAACATCAAGAGCTTACTATGGTCTTAAGAAAATGATGGATAAGATCGCCAAGTACATGGATGAGCAACCTATCAAAGATGGTAGAGATGGTAACGGATCTTTTATCTTAAACACAGCTAAGAATTTCGAATCTATCCGAGCTTCTTATAAAGGTATTTACAAAGATCTTATGGATGAACAAAAAACTTCTGTAAGAGGTGATGTTAAAAAAGCTTATGATCAATAACTATGGAACTAACAACTGAGTCACAACGTCCTGATTATATAACGATACCTTTATGGGAGAATAATGTTTGGTCTGAAATGACATTCCAAACAAGAGCTGATTACCGATTATTTGTACTAAGTATCTTTAAAGAACCTGGTCAATATGACTTTGATGAAACAGCTTTAATGTTTAATGAACAAGCTCGTATCTACAATAAACGAGAAGAAGAAGATGGTGGTGGTTTTTATTGTGCTGCTCCAATGGGAAGCAGAGACTATAGAGATTATTGGGATACACACAAACAGCGATGTAGAAAAGGAGCTATCTTTAGAAACAAAGGAAAGACTTGGTTACTACCGCGAGAGTATTACATGTGGTTGAACTTTATGCCTATTAATGATAAAGAGAAGAAGAAGTTTAGTTTCCCTTCAGTTCGTGATGCTCAGTACCATATGGCCCTTTATGAGCTCTTATCTGAGTTACATTACAAACACTCTGCTATCTTAAAGAAACGTCAGATCGCTTCTTCTTATTATCATGCTGCGAAGCTTATTAATCAACTGTGGTTTGAAGAAACATGTACTCTTAAAATGGGTGCTTCTCTTAAAGATTATGTGAATGAGAAAGGTACTTGGAAGTTTATCACTGAGTACAAAAGTTTCTTAGATGAGAATACTGCTTGGTACCGTCACATGAGTCCTGGTAAAGTAGGTATGTGGCAACAGCAAGTTGAAGAGAAAAGAAACGGCCGTCCTTACTATAGTGGTTTGAAAGGTACATTGCAAGCATTATCTTTTGATCAAGATGATACTAAAGGTGTCGGTGGTCCTTGTACAATCTTCTTCTACGAAGAGGCAGGTATTGCACCAACTATGGATACTACTGTTGAGTACTTATTTCCGGCTTTAAAATCAGGACAAATAACAACTGGGTTATTTATTGCTGCAGGATCTGTAGGTGATTTAAAACAATGTGAACCACTAAAACAAATGATCATGTATCCTGAAGTAAACAGTATTTATGCTGTAACTACTAACTTACTTGATGAGAAAGGAACAGTTGGTACCAGTGGTTTGTTTATACCAGAACAATGGTCTATGTTACCTTACATTGATAGATGGGGTAACTCAGTTATCTTTGAACCTACACCATCGCAAGCAGAAGATATTAAAAATAACTTCATACATGGAGATCTTGACATGTCTGATTACGATCCTAAAAAAGGAGCTCTTCAGGCTATTCTGGACGAACGTGTTAGAGATAAGAAAGATTTAACACCTGAAAAATACCAAATACGTATCTCTCAGCATCCTATTAACATTGCTGAGGCTTTTGCTTTCAGAGATGTATCTGTATTCCCTTTACACTTAGTAGCTGCACAAAAGAAACGTATCGAAGACAAAGAATACTCTTACGAAATATTAGACCTTGTTCGCGATGTTAATGGTAAAGTTGAAGCTAAGATGACCAACAGGATCCCAATCAACGAATGGCCCATAACTAAAAAAGAAATAGACAAAGAAGGAGCTATAGTTATATGGGAAAGACCTCCAAAAGAGCCGGAGTTTGGTTTGTTCTATGGATCAATAGATCCTGTATCTGAAGGTAAGACAATAACTTCAGACTCATTGTGTAGTATTTACATATATAAAACAGCTGTAGAAGTCACTAAAATAAACAAAGACGGTATAGCTGAAACTCATATAGAAGGGGATAAGATCGTAGCCGCATGGTGCGGTAGATTTGATGACATCAATAAAACTCATGAAAGATTAGAGATGATCATTGAGTGGTATAATGCTCAAACTATTATCGAGAATAACATCTCATTGTTTATCTCTCATATGATCAACAAAAAGAAACAACGTTACATGGTTCCTAAGAACCAGATACTTTTCTTAAAAGAACTCGAAGCTAATAAAAACGTGTTTCATGATTATGGTTGGAAGAACGTCGGGGTTATCTTTAAAGCTCACTTGATAAACTATCTAGTAGAATACTTAAAAGAACATATCGATGAGGAAACTAAAGAAGATGGTACCATAGTTAAGATAACTTATGGTATCGAAAGGATCCCAGATATCATGGCCATGGTTGAGATGGGAGGATATTCTCCTGGAGTCAACGTCGATAGACTTGTAGCATTAGCTGCTTTAATTGCTTTTGCTAAAGTAAGACAAGCCAATCTGGGTTATAAAAAACAAACTATACATGAGGACAATAAACATTTGGAAAAGTCCAAGGAAATGTATAAATTACAGGTGTCTCCTTTTAAGCATATGGGAGGTAGATCAGGAAAAGGAAATAATGGTGGAAACCCTAACAGGAATCCTTATAAACATATAAGATAATATCATGGAAGTATTTAACGCAATGCAGCTAAAGTCGGGTAAGAAAGCTGAATATAACCGAATGGGTTCTATAACTCAACCGGTACAGTTCATACCAAGAGACGAAAAAACACATGAATGGTGTGCCTGGAATATGGACTGGTTAGAATGGCAAGGAATGAAACAGATCCGTGTCAATGCAAGAAGGCTGATGAAAAACTACAAACTTGCTAAAGGTATTATTGACAAGTCAGATTACATTGTTTCTGAAGACAATGAGATGAACGATATATTGGACATCTTAACCAAGGAAGATGAGTCTGCTTTAGAGCTTAAGTTTTATCCACTTATCCCTAATGCTATAGACATTCTAGTTACTGAGTTTGCTAAAAGAAACACTCACATCACTTTTAGAAGTGTTGATGAGTTTTCCTATAACGAACAGCTAGAACAAAAAAGAGGAATGATCGAGCAAGTTCTGTTAAGAGATGCTGAGCAGAACTTAATGAATAAGATGATTGAAGCTGGTGCTGATATCAACGATCCTGAGATCCAACAAAAAATGCAGGAGCAAGCATCTCCAGAGAACTTAAAAACTCTTCCTGAGATACAAGCTTTCTTCTCAAAAGATTATAGAAGTTTAGCTGAACAATGGGCTATGCATCAATACAAAGTTGATAGCGAAAGGTTCAAGATGGATGAGCTTGAAGAAAGAGCTTTCCGCGATATGTTAATCACTGATCGTGAGTTCTGGCATTTCCGTATGAATGAAGATGATTACGAAGTGGAATTATGGAACCCCGTATTAGTGTTCTATCACAAATCTCCAGATACAAGATATGTATCAGAAGGTAACTGGGTAGGTAAAACTGATATGTTATCTGTGGCTGATGTGATCGACAAGTTTGGTTACATTATGTCACAAGAACAAATGGAATCTATTGAAGCTGCTTACCCGGTAAGAGCTGCAGGATATCCAATAGGTGGTTACCAAAATGATGGTACTTTCTATGATGCTACTAAATCACATGAGTGGAATACTAACATGCCTTCTTTAGGTATGAGACAGTTCAACTCTATGTATAATAGTACCATGCATAACAATGATATTATCCAATGGATCTTAGGAGAATCTCAAGATTACACTGAGTTAGGTGGAGCTTTCTTATTGAGAGTAACAACTGCTTACTGGAAGTCTCAAAGAAAGGTAGGTCACTTAACAAAAATCGATGATGCCGGTGAAGTATTCACAGATATCGTTGATGAGGATTATGTAATCACTGATAAGCCTATCTACAACAATACATTGATCAAAAACAAAAATGCTTCTACACTTATCTTTGGTGAACATATCGAATGGATATGGATCAACCAAACATACGGTGGAGTAAAAATAGGACCTAACAGACCAAGTATGTGGGGTATGAATACTGCCGATGGTGTGAGTCCAATGTATCTTGGTATCCAACAAAACCAAATAGGCCCTCTTAAGTTCCAGTTCAAAGGTGATAACAATCTTTACGGTTGTAAGTTACCGGTAGAAGGATCTGTATTCTCTGATCGTAATACTAAGTCTACAGCTTTTGTAGATAAGATGAAACCTTTCCAAATCGGTTATAACATGGTGAATAACCAGATAGCTGATATCTTAGTGGATGAGTTAGGAACAGTAATCTTGTTAGATCAGAATGCTCTTCCTCGTCATTCAATGGGAGAAGATTGGGGTAAGAACAACTTGGCCAAGGCTTACGTTGCAATGAAGAACTTCCAGATCATGCCTTTAGATAACTCTATATCAAATACTGAAAATGCTACTGCTTTTGGTCATTTCCAAACTTTGAACATGGAACAAACTAGCAGGTTGATGAGTCGTATCCAATTAGCTTCATACTTCAAACAACAAGCTTTTGAATCTATTGGTTTAACTCCTCAAAGGATGGGTCAACAAATGGGTCAAACTGATACTGCAAAAGGTGTAGAACAAGCTGTAGCAGGATCATATGCTCAGACTGAAATGTACTTTATACAACACAGTGATTACTTGATGCCAAGAGTTCAACAAATGAGAACAGACTTAGCTCAATACTATCACTCAACCAAACCTTCTTTACGTTTACAATACATGACATCAAGTGATGAAAAGGTAAACTTCGAGATGAATGGTACAGATTTACTTATACGCGATATCAACGTCTATGCTACTACTAATGCTAACATCCGCAGTGTATTAGAGAAGATGAAGACTATTGCTGAAAATAACAACACAACGAATGCTTCTATTTACGATTTAAGTAAAGTTATGCAAGCTGAGTCTTTAGCTGAGTTAACAAGTGCTGTTAAGTCTTCTGAAGATAAAGCTGATGCTAAGCTTAAAGAACAACGTGAATCTGAAGAGAGAATCAAACAAGCTGAGATAGATGCTAGACTTAAAGAAAAACAAATGAGTCTTGATCGTGAAAGTATCGAAGCTGAGAAGAACCGTAGAAAAGATATCCTGGTTGCTGAGATTAGAGCAGCTGGTTTCGGTGCTATGAAAGATCTTGATGCTAATGGTCAGAATGACTTTATGGATGCTTTAGGTGATATTCAAAAGAGTAATGAATATCAACAATCTATGAACTTTGAAGCTACTAAAGAAAGCAACAAAACTAGTCAGTTTAACCAAGAGATTTCTCTTGAAAGAGAAAAACTTAATGCTCAGAAGCAACTTAAAGAGATCGATTTACAGATAGCAGCTACTAATAAAAACCAGTTTGATGTTAAAGCTGCTGCTAAGAAAAAGGAAGATAAGAAGAAGAGATAGCTATATACTGCCACTTATTTTTAAGTTACACAAAAATAAGTTAAACACTATAGGTTTATTTCGCTAAATTTGAGTATATTATAAATGTCAGTACTAAAAACCAACAACATGAGTACAGAAACAACACCCGGAACTACAACCGTACAAACAGTAGAAATGGATGCACTAGAGCTTTTAAATATGCCAGGTGCAGCAAATGTTATAACTCAGACACCTGAGCCTAAAAAACCTAATGTTTTTTCTGCAAAGGTCGATAGTTTATCGTTCATTGACAACCCAAATCCTGGTGAAGAGGAAGAGGAAGAAGAAGAGTTGGATGCCGAAGGTAATGTAATATCTAAGACTCCAAAACCAGATGCGGCTAATGCTGCAGCTGCTGCAATCTTGGATATTGATAACGAAGATGATGATAGTAAGTTATCACCTGAAGAATTAGCAAAGAAGAATGCAGGTAGACCGAAAGGTTCTAAAGAGATGATGATCTCTGTAGTAGGAAAGTTAATCGAGAAAGGTAAGTTAATTCCTTTTGATGATGACAAAAAACTTGAAGATTACACAGCGAATGATTTAGAAGAACTGATTCAGGCCAACTTCGACGAGAAAGAGAAAGAACTAAGAGAAAAAACTCCTTTAGAGTTCTTCGATTCTCTACCTCCTGAACTTCAGTATGCTGCAAAATATATCGCAGATGGTGGTAAAAACTTAAAGCAACTATTCAGAACATTAGCTGCTACTGAAGAATCTAAGTCTTTAGATCCTAAAACTCCGGAAGGACAAGTACAGATTGTACGTACATTCCTTGCAAGTACAACTAAATTCTCAGCAGAGGAAATAGAAGAAGAGATCAACGGATGGAAAGATAGAGATGAATTAGAAGCTAAAGCTATCAAGTTCAAACCTAAGTTAGATGCCATCAACGAAGAAAACATTGCAGTTACTTTACAAACTCAGGAAGCAAATCGCAAAAAACAGATAGAACAAAGTAAGAAATATACTGAGAACATCTACAATGCATTAGCTCCAGGTGAATTAAACGGTATCAAGCTTGATAAGAAAATACAAAGCATGTTATATGCTGGTTTAGTTCAACCTAACTATCCATCTATATCAGGACAACAAACAAACTTACTTGGTCACTTACTTGAAAAGTATCAGTTCGTAGAACCTAACCATGGTTTAATTGCTGAAGCTTTATACTTGTTACAAGATCCTGAAGGATATCGTGATAAAGTACGAGAAGTTGCTAAGAAAGATACAACTGCTGCTACTCTTAAAAAACTTAAAACAGCAGAAGCAAGTAAAAATGGTGGAGGTACCGGAACAGGTGATGATGATGCAGGATCTAATTCTGATAAAAAACCTACACTTAAACGACCAGGTACTAACATGTTCGCAAGATAATAACAACAAACAAAATAAATAACAACAACTAAAACCCAAAAACAAATGTCAACTCCAGTTTTAAACAATGGTCTCTTCTTAAGAGATACCCAGTACAACGCGAGCTCTCATGTGGATTCGTACCACTTAGCAAACATGCTAAAAGATGCAGCTCCAACTGATTTAGGTCCAGTAGATATCTGGGCTATGTCTCAAAAAGTTGAGATGCCGTTATATCAATTATCATCTTTTGGTGGCAAGAATGTCATCGAAGTTGACAATGCTCGTGGAGAGTATAAATGGCAAACTCCTATTTCTCAAGATGTACCTTACATCTTAGAAGACATCGAACCAGGTAACACAACTAAAGGTGTAGATGGTACTACATTCAAAATCAAGATCTCTCGTAGAGAGTTCGGTCATGGTGATATCATCACTTATGATAAATACAACGGTTGTGAGATGTATATCACTGCAGAGGATATTCTTCCTTTAGGTGATGGTTTCATCTACACAGTACAGTTAGTAAACAACGATAACTACAAGTTCTTAGAGAACAAGTATTTAGCGAATGGTACTAAAGTATTCCGTAAAGGTTCTGCTCGTGGTGAGTATGGTGAAAGATTCTCTGACATCACAACTCGTTCAGGGTTCCGTGAGTTCTATAACTACGTAGGTGGTGCAGAAGCTCACGTACATTATTCAGTATCTTCTCGTGCTGACTTAATGTTAAAAGGAGGTATGAATGCAGATGGTACAGTTCCTGTAACTGAGATCTGGAGAAACTTCGATAAAAACATCGATCCAGCTATCGCTAAAATCGAAGACTTAGCTACTAAAATGGGTAAGGATTACGTAAAACGTGCTATGGTAAATGGTACTTTAAATCGTACTTTCTTAACTTCTATGGAAGCTGCACATTTAACTAAGATCTCTACGGATATCGAAAGTTATTTAATGTGGGGTCATGGTGGTCGCGTTAAGCAAGATGGTCCAGATGATATGCGTTTATCAGTAGGTTTATGGAAACAGTTGGATAACTCTTTCAAACGTATCTACAACAAATCTAACTTCAGCTTGGATTTATTCCGTGCAGAGTTATACAACTTCTACGCAGGTCGTGTGGATTTCCAAGGACCAGATCCTAAACGTCAATTAATCGTACAAACCGGAATGGGTGGTATGCGTATGGTTAACGAGGCTATCAAACGTGAAGCAGTAAACTCAGGTTTATTGATCGCTGCTGCAGCTAATAATGGTATCGGTGCAATCACTGGTCAAGGTATGGACTTAAACTTCGGTTTCGCGTTCACATCTTATGTGATTCCTTTCTTAGCAAACGTTAAGTTTGTATTGAACCCAGCATTCGATAACTTACATACAAACGACATCGAGAACCCAATCATCGATGGTCATCCTTTAAGTTCTTACAACTTTGTTATCTTCGATATCACTGATACTGGAAATGATAACATCTACATGTTAAAACTTAAATGGGATAACCAGTTGAAATGGTGGTACCAAAATGGTACTATGGATTACATGGGTCGTACTCAAGGTTTCCAATCAAACGGTCAATTCAACGGTTACCGTGTATACATGACACAAACAATGCCTGCGATCTGGGTAAAAGATCCAACCAAGGTATTAAAAATCGTAATGAGAAACCCAATCACTGGTGGATCATTCTAGTTAACCAGGAGGAGTGTAAAAAGCTCCTCCTGTTTTCTTTCTCTACAAGTTGAAACAGACGAAGGATTCGAAGTCCTGGTAGAGATCTACTAACCTTCTAAAACAATAACGATGAACTTCAGCAAATTACAAGCAGTAAGACACAGATTATTTAACTTCATTGGACCATACCAAGGAGACAATCAATTAGCTACTATCGGTGATGTTAACCGTGTAGTAGATTCATTAAACAACTTATTCCCATACAGATTACATGATGTAGAGATTACTCAATCGGGTACTTCAGCTCCTACTTTTAGAGTACTTGCTCAAGGTGCTAGTGAATGTACATCGAACTGTGCATCTTCTGGTGGAGTATGTGCTTGTGATTGTATTTCAGGATGTACTAACGAAAAATCAGGATACTTCTCATTAAGTGCAACTTACGTTTCAGCTGGTGTATATGAAGTAACCTTTGCTTTAGATCCTATTCAGTACCCAAGACCTATTAAAAATGTAGGGTTCTTCTTCGGTGCTTTACCAAGTGTTGAAAGTAAAGTAGCTGTAACTAAAGTAAGTCCTACTGTTTACAGAATATATACAGCAGATAAGTCAGCCACAGCAGCTAACGGATTGTTAACAGAAACTGTTCTTGCGATGAAGATTTATTTCTAATATTTCGTATATTTACACCATAAACCAACAAAACCAACAACATGACAATAGTAGAAACACCAACGATGTCTAAAACAGGATCGGTATCAATCCGTCCTTACATCGATCCAGAACAAACAAATCAAGGACTTGAAAAGTACGAGATGGTTATCTTTGACGGAGTAGCACATGAAGAGCAAGTAGCTTGTATTGAGTTAAACGGTATCAAAAGATTCTTAACAGGTTTAAATGAATTTGCTCCTGAAGTAAATCGTTTACCAGCTGAGATGAAACAAGCTAAAGTAACTGAGATTCGCAAAGTAGTTGCTGAGTTAGAAAAACAATTAGCAGGTAATGTACTTGATACAGAAGATAAAGAGTTCTGGAATAAAGTAGTATTACTTAAACCTAACAACGAAGAGTTCTGGAACAAGATCTCTATTAGATGCTCTAACCAGATTGTCTATATGGATCCTGTAACAAACCCTTATGATCTTATTAAAGTATACGCGATCGAGGCCGGTGGTTTCTCAATCGTTGCAAGAAGCTTTGAAGAAGCTAAATCAAGAGCTGTACCTCCTAAGTTCTACTTAGATAAAGCTATTGAAACAGTAGGTGTTAAAACCGAAGTTAAAAAAATACGTAACAAAGCATTATCTGAGTTACAAAAAATGTTTGATAAGAACTCTAACAAACTTATGTATGTTTGTAAAGTTGTTGATTCAAACAGTGTTCAGTACAAGAAAAACACTCCTTTGGATGTTATGTACGATAACATGGATAAATACATTACAGGTCAAGGTGTCGAACGTAATGAAAGACGTGCCGGCGAAAGCTTCTTAAGTGCAGCTGCTTTGGATCCTGAAACATTAAAGATCAAAGCTCTTATCAAAGATGCTACTTATTACAAAATCATCGTTCCTAAATCGGATGGATTTATCTACCACTTAGAGTCAAGCTCTTTGATGGGTCGTAATCCAACAGATTGTTTAGAGTGGTTGAAGAACCCTTTAAATGATAAGATCTTAGGAGATATGTTGAATAAGGTAGAAGGTTACTGGAATCAATAACACTAAAAACAAAATATCATGAAAGGTAAAAATCCATGTCCTGTTGTAGTTAAAAAACCCACAGGACGCGTAGGTGGTACTAACAAAGAGGTAAAAGTTCAAACTAAACCAGCTGTTTATAAAGGTGGTTCCAATAAGAACTTAATCAAAGTTAAAGGTAAATAATGAACAACTCAACTATCCAAATAAAGGTAAAGCAAAGGTTAAACAAACTAGCCTCTAATGACTATGACAATATTCAGCCTTGGCAGATAGTTGAAGCATTCAACAAAGGTATGGTAGATTGGTGTCGTCGAAATCTTCACGGCACCAACTCCAAACAAGAAGGTGATGAGCAATCAACACGTCGTATTGATGACTTACAAATACTATTAAAAGAAACAGGTAACTTAACTATGGTTAAGAAAGATTTGTTTTATGAGACAGTAGGCGAGTTACCAGCTGATTATTTACAATGGAAAAGAGTTGATGTAAGATCAACTAAAGAATGCTGTACAGACCCTCGATTGATGAAAGTATATCTTGTAGAAGAAGCTAATATTGTTGAGATCTTAAGAGATGACAACAAAAAACCTAGCTTCGTATGGGGTGAAACAATATCTACTTTAAAAACTAATAAGTTAAGAGTATATACAAATAATGACTTCGAAGTATCAAGTACTAATCTTTCCTATTACAAACAACCAAGAAAGATTGAGATCGTTGGTACTTCTAATCCGTATACACAAACAACTACTACAGTTGAAGTAGAATGTGAGTTTAAAGATGATTTGGTAGAACTATTTATTGATGAAGCTGTGAAAATCTTAGCTGGAGATATAGAGTCTATTATTCAAATGCAACGAGCAGGACAATCTGTAGAGACAAATAACTAATACCATGGAAGTCAAAAGAACATTAAAACCAATAACTATTGTAAGTCATGATGTACTAGGGTTTGAACTGTTACAAGGTTCAACTAAAGTCCATCTTAACCACTTACTTATAACTGGCCAAGGAAGTTATGCAGCTCATAAAGCTATGAACTCTTTCTACGATGATGTAGCAGATCTAGCTGATAACTTTATAGAACAATACCAAGGATGTACCGAAAAACTTATGATTTTTCCTACTTCATTTGAGTTCCCGGTAATGAAAACAGCAGATGACTGTATCTCATATCTTAGAGATCTTTACAAAAAAGTAACTGCCGTTCAAAACGAATGCCCTTATTCTGAGATCAAAAACACCTTAGATGAAGTAAAGAGTTTGATCAACTCAACCAAGTACAAACTTCTTTTTTTAAAATAATTTTGTAGAGTCAAAACTTTTTACTATATTAGAACTATATTTATTTATTAACAACAAAAACAACAAACCATGAGCTATTTTAATCACGCGTTTAACAAGGTGTTTATAGGAACACAAACTTCGGGAGCCGGAGCAGGACAAAACCCTAACCCAAACATGACAGATGGATTTATCACAGTAGCTGGTATTCCGACGTTAAGTTTAGCTAACACAAGTGCAACTGCAGGTTTAAATTATGGACCAGGAAGTTATGGCTTCTTTGACCCTAAAACAAACTTATCAGTAGATAATACATTTGTATCTTCTTCTTCTTGTTGTCCATTGTACTTAGCATCATCTGCTTTAGTAACTAACGATAAAATCGGCCCATTCCATGGAGGTTACAAAGAATCAAATAAGTCAAAACTTATCAACCCTAAGTTTATTCACAGATTTTATCGTGTAGATCCTTGTACTCCTCAGCAATCAGTGTTATCTATCGGTACAACTCCAGGTACAATCTTAGCTGGTACAAGTGCTGTAATTACAACTGCTGGTGCAGGTTTAACTGATGGTACATATACAGACTTAGCAGTAACCGGTGGTACTGGTGCTGGTATGACTGCAACTGTTATTGTTGCTAGTAACGTTGTTACTTCAGTTACAATTACAAACGGTGGATTCGGTTATGTTACTGGAGATGTAGTAACTGTTGCAGTACCAGGTGCTGGAACTGATCCTACCTTCACATTAACTGTTGCTTTGGCATCAGGTTGTGAGTTCGATTTTTTATGTGGTGAAAGCTATCATTTAAGAATCGATATCAAAGGTTCTCCTGCATTACGTTTCTTAAACCATAATGCTTACCAAACAATTTCTGCTTACACAGGATGTTGTGCAACTGGTGTAGCTCCTACAGCTGTAGATTCTACATTAGTAATGATCAACTGGGCAAGTCAAATTGCAAATAACCCATACTTAACATCTTTCGTTATGCCAGTAGTGTATGATGAAGCAGGTGTTGCATGGTACAAACCAGGTACAACTGTTACTTTAGATGGTACAGCTACTCCTGTAACTTCAGCTCAATGGTGGGATGCTTATGTATCTCCAGGTCACACAGCTGGTGCAACTGCAGGTATCCGTTTATTCGGTGCTTATGTTGACACTAAGTTCGGAGATTGTTCTTTCCAATTAACTGACTTCTACGAAAAAGAACCAGTTAAATTATACGCATCATTAACAGATATGAATGGAGATCCTTGTATCTTCGAAGGTATCTGTGTATTCAATGATTGTTTAGGAGTTCAAGGTATGGGCTTTGGTGAAACTATTGTACGTGATTTAATCATGTCAGAGTCTTACTTACAAAACCACTTCAACTCTGATATTCGTATGAGAGAGATCGAACAAGGAAATCAAATCCTTGCTACTATCAACCGTAACGCGTTATATACTCGTTACTACATTTTACACACTGTACCTCGTTACAATAACCCAAGTGGTGTATTTGATAATGATCAGTACATGTTAGAGATCATCTCTACTGCGACTAATGCTGCTTTAGAATCATTCATGGATACATGGTTAAGTACTTGTACAGGTTGTGTTTCTTTAGAAGAAAATACTTGTGTACCTTGTGTAATCGAACCAGATCCTTCATAGTTCTAAGAACATAGCGACCTAACTAAGGGGAAAGGATTTTGTTTCCTTTCCCTTTTTTTCATTAACTTAGTAACCAGAAATTATGGCTCAACATACATTAAGCTTAGAAGCACCTGATACACTAAACAAGTGTATACTTAGAATAGTGGATACAAGTGTTTATA
>Ga0154020_10001551_pt1 | contig 28219 bp, 22 predicted proteins | sample Klosneuvirus_201_FD_109709 | JGI IMG/M metagenome (GOLD analysis project Ga0154020, IMG submission 109709) | Active sludge microbial communities from wastewater, Klosterneuburg, Austria - Klosneuvirus_20160825_MG | ecosystem: Engineered > WWTP > Aerobic digester > Activated sludge | place...
ACAAGGTTCGTCCTCGCATCAAGCGTGTGCGGCTGCGAGCCGCACCTACGAATTGGCTATCTTCGCCCCTCGCAACTCGCAACTCCTTTAGCTGACCGTCATCTCCATATTTGCCACCCGCTGGCTCACGCGGGCGATATCCACCAGCGTCGACGTACTGCTCGTCCCTTGGTTGCCAATGTACGTCGCCGTATCGGCCAGGAACCAGCCGAGCATACGGCCCGCGCCGGTGGAAAGGTCGACGCGTGCGTTGGGCGACGCGGTCTGCGTGAACTCATTGGCGCGCACGTTGAGGTGCCGCGCCAGCGTCAGGCTGAGCACGCCCTCGATCACGTTGCCGTCCAGCAGCAGGCGGGCAAAGGCGTCGCCGTCCAGGCTGGTGTTGCCTTCGCTCGCGCTGCGTTGGCGCAGCTCTTCGAGCATGGCATGGCCTATTGCCAGCCGCACAAGCTGGTTGCCGCGCAGTTGGATCGTCCCCAGAAAGGCCGAGGAAATCGTGAGGCGCGAGCCGCCAGGTTCATTGGGCGTGCGGTCCAGGTTAACCAATTCGCCCGCGCTGCCGGCGATCATCTCCAGCGAGCCGGGCATGCCGTAGAGGCTGACGACGCCAGCGATGCGGTTGTTCTCCAGCAGCAGGAAGTCATCTTCGTCGAGCATGGCGATCAATTCGCCAATGATCTCCGGATCATCGTTCTCGTTGAGGCTGCGGCGCTTGTCGAGCACGACCGCCGTGCCGGCGCGCGCTTTGATCGCGGAGAGGCGCAGGTCGAAGCAGATGTCGAGGAGCGAGGCTTCGCGCGTTTGTGCAGCGTTCAAGGCGAAGATCAATTTGCTGAGCTGAATCGTCTCGGCGGCGGAAAATGCGGATCGATTCTCCGGCGTGCTGAGCTGTTGCTGGAGCGCCGTCGCCATCTGCTTGCGCGTATCTTGGTTCGCCTCCGCCAGGCTCGAGGCGGCGCGGCGCGCGACCTTGCGCCATTCGTTCAGCGGCGGGCGTTCTTCCGCCAGCGCAAAGAGTTCGGCAAGTTCACCGACGCCAGCCTTGTCGAAAAGGTCGCGCAGCGGTGGGAAGGTGGTGGGCAGCGCGGCCATCAGGATGTTGCCACTCAAGCGCACGTCGTCGGCGTCCGTGACGGCAATCAGCGCGCCGCCGGGTGCAAAGGCGTCGTTCTCGAAGCGACCCGGCGCCACCACACCGTCTACCGTGCAGTCGACGACGCTCACATTTGTGCAGTGCTCAAAGCGCAAGGACGCATCCGCCTTGTCCGGTGCAAACGTCAGTTCGATGCCAAGACCACTCAGCGCCACCGCATCGACCGCACGCAGCCGCAGCGCTTCATGCCACAACACGTGTGTGGCCGCGCCGCAGCCCTTGATGGCGATGTGCAGCTCGCGTTCGTCCACCGGCTGCTCGAAATCGAAGCCGGCGAACTCGTGCTCACCGGCCAGCAGGCAAAGGCAAAGCTGGCGCTCGCCTCGCTCCAGCATCTCTTTCAGCGCGGTCACCAGGTCGGGATAATCGCCGTTGGCGCCCACGGTGACGCAGCAGCCGCCGCCGCTCGGCCGCGCGCAGAGAATATCAAGCGCCTCCTGCACGGTGGTCGCCTGCGCCAGGTCGGCGCACGCACCCGGCGCATAGGCCACCTGGCTGGCCCGGCTCAGATTGGCGTTGAAAAAGATCGACGGCACACGCGGCTCCCCCGCCGCGTCGACAAAAGGTTTGCCGTCGATGTCGACCAGGAAGGCCTCGACGCGCTGGTTTTGCACCGTCGCACCAAGCCGCCACGTGCAGGCATAGACGCCGTTGACCCCGGCGGTCACATCCACACTCTTGCCCGCGCCGCTCGTCCCGGTGAGTTGGCCGGCCGCCGTCTGCGGGACGAGGCGGAAGCGCACGCGTGCGTTGTCGATCGGCTGCTGGCCGTTGGTCACCGCCACCTGCAGCGGCTGACCCAGCGCCGCGCCGGGGAGCGCCTCCTGCCCGTCGCCGCCCACGCTGTAGAAGTCGATCAGTTGCGTCAATGGCGGGAAAAGGGTGCGACAGTCGCCGCGTTTGCTCCAGTCCCCGCCGGCAAAGTCGAAGAGCGCCAGCCGACAGTAGTGATGCTGCACGCCCACCGGCGGCTGCGGAATCGGCTGTGGCGGGGTGGCGCCGGTGCGCGGCCACTCGATGTCGGCCGGAAAGGTGCGCGCCGGGATCAGCCAGTAGTCGCCTGGGCGGAAGATGCCGGCCTTGAGGCGAATCTGCACGCCCATCTCCAACTCCGTCCAGGCCACGGCGTCGGTAGTGACCTCGATCTCACCAGCATCGGCGGGCATGTCCCAGCGCCGGATTTTGGGATTGGCGGCAAAGTCGCTGTAGAGCACCGCCTGGCCGTCGGGGTCGATGGTGAGCACGTTGCCCTCCACCTTGATGATCTTGACGAGCAGGCCGGATTCGCCGCGCTGTTCGCGGGCGTCGTCGGTCAGTTCAACCCACTGGTTGGCGGCCAGCCCCAGCACTGCGTCGCGCCCGGTGCTGCTGACGGTGAGTTTGTCGGCGTCGAGGTTGTCCTGCCCCGTCCAGCCCACCACGACAGAGCCATTCTCTCGCGACCACTTGAGCGCGATGCGCGTCGCCGAGATGACGCGCTGCACCTCGACGCGATAGAGCTGATTTTCCAGCCCGCGATAGCCTGCTTTGGCCGGCACCACGCACGCGCTCTCGCTGGGATCGTCCGGCTCGGCCTGGGCTTCGAGCAAGCCGCTGCTGGCCGCGGTGAGCGCATCCCACGCCGCGCTGTCGGTGGCGCAGGTGAAGGCGTCGCCCGCGTCGCCCACGCGCAGCAGCTTGACCTGCGCCATCACCTGTGTGCGCGTTGCCGTGTCCGGCCCGCCCAGCGCCACTTCGCGGATCGACCCATCCTCCAGCGCGCTGATGTGGCGTTCCCACCCATCGAGATAGGCGAGATAGGCGCCGGCGGCCACGGTTGCATCCGCCGCCAGCCCCGCCACCTGCGCCAGCGACGTCACCGGCAGGTCAGGCTGCGCGGTGATCGCCGTCGTCGCCTCTTTTTCCGCCAGCAGGCCGTTGACGTAGTAGCGCCCTTTGGTCACGCTGAGGGTGGCGCCGTCGGTCGTGACATCGAAGCCGGCCAGCGGGTCGCCTGCGGCATCCACGCCCTGCGGTCCGCCACACAGCCCAATCACATCCTGCCGCGTCGTGCGCACGTCGTGATGCTCGATGGCAACCTGCTCGTTCCAATCGGCGTCCAGCGCCACGCGCCCCTGCTGGTTGAGGACGCTGCTGTAGTGTTTGCTGCGGTCAAAGGTCAACCGAGTAAAATCGCCTTGCATAAGAGTTACTCCTTCTCAACGTAATTGGAGAGTAGAGATTGGCGATTAGAGATTAAGGGATTGTGCGATTGGGGATAGTTCCTCGCCGCAGCGATCTTCAATCTCCTAATCTCCAATCTCTTAATCTCCAAAAAAGATGCCGGCCTCCAGCCCCACGCGCAGATATTCGTCTAGCGCGGTGCGCAGGTTGGCGAGGCGTTGCGGCTGCTGCACCAGATGAAAGACGCCCATCTCGCCGCCATCTTCGGCGCCCGTGCTGATTTCCACCGGACAAGTGCGGCTCAGTTGCGCGTAGGCAGGACGGCCAAAGCGCGTGGTCGTGAAGGTTGGCGTGACGGTCAGCGTCACCATGCGCCGCTCCACCGTCGTCAGCGCTTCGACCTGCTTGTTCCGCGCCGCGGCATAGGCATCCAGCGCCAGGTCGGGCTGGCAGCGATGGCGTCGCGGCGCGCGCGACCCCTCGCCCAAAAAGCTGAAGCGGCTGCACCCGACCTGGCGGCGCTCGGCCAGCGCCCTGCCGAGGAGGATGCTCTCAGAAATCAGATCGAACTGGCGGGCGCGCACCTCGCCGTAGATCGTACATCGCTCGAAACTGGCGGGTGGCCCCGCGCTCACGCCGTCGTGCGCGGCAAAAGCCACCGTCTCCGCATCAAAAGCGTCGAGGATCGAGTCGTGCGCGGTCAGCCCGTCGCTCTCCGCGGCAAGGTGCAGCGCGCCGCTGATCGTGCGCATCAGCTCCAGCCGGAAGTCGGGATTGGGGCTGATTGCCAGGATGCTGGGCGCAGCCGGCAGCAGCGGGACGCCGGCCGCGTCGATGCGCCAACCGGGCACGAGCGTGCAGTGCAGCACGCGCAGCGTCTCCAGGCTGACCGACTGAATGCTCAGCCCGCCCTCGATCCACAAGCCGTTGAGCGTGAGCGCGCTGCGGTCGCCGTCCGCGCCGGTGACGATCAGCGCATTAGGCGCGCCACCCGCGTCTTGCAGCCGCAGCAACGGCCGCTGCCCGTCCGCTGCCTGAATGGTAAGCGAACGGCCCGCCGCCATCGCGATCAGGAGCGACTCGGCGTAGGTCGCGCTGTCAAGCACGGTGATGATGCCTGCCGCTTCCGGCGCGGCGACCCAGGCGGCGATGGCGCTTGCCAGTGTCGTGTGATCGCCCCCCCCGCGCTGCGCCACCGTCGCGGTGAAGACGCCCGCGTCGGCGTCGAGCTCCAGCGTTTCCAGCCGCGGATACGGCCCGCCGCCAATGTCGGCCGAGAAGCCGTAGGTGTAGCTCACCGCGATGTCGTCCGGAACGACGCCGGCCGGCAGGGCAATACGCCCAAGCTGCGGGTCGACCGCGACCTGGAGTGGCAGGCTCTGGCCCGCATAGGATTGAGCCGTGGGTGGACGCCGCCAGTCGCTTTCGCCGGGAATATCCGCTAGGTTGCAGATCAGGATTTCGGCGGCGGGTACGGGCGCAAGGTCATCCCCGGCCGCGGGCAGCAGAATCTGCAAGACCGGGCTGGCGTCCAGATATTGGCTGGGCGCAGGCTTGCCGGTGACGCTGCCCAGCCGCAGCGCTTCGAGATCGTCGTAGAGCGCGCGCCGGCGCAACATGACCGGCAGATCCGGCTCCTCGGCCAGATGCACGATCTCGCTCTCGGTGCGCGGGCGGTTGAAGAGCGGGAGATCGTTGCCCAGCGGGCTGAAGTGGTAGCGGCCATCGGGCGGATCCGTCACTGGCTGCGGCGTGACGCCCTGCACAAAATAAGGTTGCAGTCGCCACAGAAAGATGCCGATGTTGGGAATATTGTAGCGCCCGCGCCCCGGCGCGATATTGCGCACCTCCGCCGTGTGGTTGACTGTTTCGAGCGGACCGTCCACCAATTCGAGCCTGGACGCCTGGCGCAGACTTGCCGTGGCCGGGCTGTCCAGCCGCACATGGTTGAGATGCTGCGTCGTCGCCAGCCGCGCAAAGAACTCGACGGCGCGTGCCGGCCAGCCGGTCACATCGCGGGCAAGCTGCTCCAGCACCGGTGCGGTGCCCTTGCGCCGGCGGTAGCGCAGCGTGTTGGCGACAAAGGCGCGCTGGCTGAAGTCGCCCACCTCGGTCAACTGATGCAGCCCGCGTACGCCCAGCAGGTCGCCGAGATAGGGGATCACCCATTCCGCGCACGTCTCGATGAACCAGTCGTCGTAGAGACCGGCGGTGTCCTCCTCGATGCGCGCCAGCTCGTCGCCCATGATCGTGAGCAGTGCGTGCAGCGGCTCGCCGTTCTCGGCGTCGCGGATGCGGTAAATAGCCGGCAGGAGTTCGTATAGCCGTTCTCGTGTCGCCGTGCTCATAACTGTCCTTTCAACGTGCAGAATAGGCCACGGATTAAGCGGATTTGCACGGATAATTTCCTGTTACCAGAGGAGGACTTTTTTGCGAATGCTCCACATACCCTTCAATCATCCGCCGAATCCGTCTCATCCGTGGTCTATTTATTCACCCTGTCTCATTTACATTCTTCGTCAGCGTCAGTTCAATGCCAGCCGCGTCGAGCAGCAGCAGTTCGGCGGGCGCGATCTTGCCGTCCACGCGCCGCGCGGTGTGCGCCGGCAGCAGCGACGCCGCGGTGGCGTCCTTTTGCGCTAATCCCTTCTTTTTCAGGATCGGCCCGATCAGGCCGCCGGCTTTTTTAGAAAAAGAAAACACGGTCGCCGGCTCTGTGGCATAGGCCAACTCGTCGAGATCGACGGCGATCACCCCCGCCACGCCGTGCATGACCTCCATCACCTCGGCGGCGGTCACCGGCTGGCCGAACGCGCGCGGCGTGAAGGCAAAGGCGGCTTGCAGCGCGCGTGCCAGCGCGGCGCGCACATCGGCTGCGAGGAAGCGCCCGTCGTACTGCACCGTCGCCTTGATGCGGAAGGTGAGCGGCATGAAGCTCGCCACTTCCACCGCGGCGGACGGGTCGCGCGCCGCATTGATGGCATCGCGCAGGTTGATGAAGAGCGCGTCGCCGGGCTGCACCGGGTCGCCGCTGGCGTCGGCAATGGTGAGGTGGATGAGCAGCCGTTCGCCCGCCCGGATCGCCACGGCCTGCGCCTTGCCGATGCCCGCAAAGGCAGCAGCGAAGTCGGTGAAATCTTGCAACGAGACGATGCGGTCGAGCGTGAGCACGGTCTGCGGCGCGTTGGTGCGCGCGTTGGCGAGCGATTCGGGATCCTCGGCGCCGCCGGCTGCCACCGGGTTGGTCACCCCGCGCACGCCGAGCGGCCGCGTCTTGAGCAGCGTCAGCGCGCCGGCGCCGACTTCGCCCGCCTGACCGATGCCGACGCGATAGGTGGCGGTCACATTCTCCTGGCCGGTGGGCAGGCGCGCGCCACGTTTGCCGTCGCCAAAGATCACCGTCGCCGCGCCGTCATCGGCGAGGCGCACGACATAGCGCGGGTCGGCCGCGCCTTGTGCGTAGAGCGAGGGCGCTTCTTCCCAGGCGACGCGGTTGACGCGCACGCTGAGCGTCGTCGCCGCACCGCTGGCCGTCTTGGCCGAAACATAGGTGAGTGGCGCTTTCCTGAGCTTGAAGCGTTGGTGAGGCCGGCTGCCGTCACCGCTGCCCAGCGCTTCGGTGGTGGTTTCGCCGTGCGTGGCCGCGATTACGTTGGCGTAGATCGCCGTCGTGATGCGGAGATATTGCGTCGCACCCAGCCCCTGATCCTTGAGCACCAGCGTCGTAAAGCCGGCGCCCGGCACGACCTGTTCGACAAAGACGACCGTGGCGGTGGGCTTCTCGTCGTTGGCGTTGAGTTTGCCGCTGACGATGAGCGGCTGGCCCTCGGCAAAACCGGTCACCACGCCCGCAACCTCGATCTGCTTGCCGGTCACCACATCGTTGAGCGGCGCTTCGGCGGGTGCGAGATGTTCAGCCTGGATCAGCACCAGCGTCTCGCGGCGCTCGAAGAAGTTCAGATGCTCCGGCGTATCGAGTTCAAGGCGCGTCACCTGCCCGGTCAAGGCGAAGTTGGCGACGCCTGCGGTCGCGTTCTTCACCACCTGGTAAAGCTCGACATAGCCGGGCGTAAGCAGCACGATCCAACTGTCGGGCACAATTTTGGGATAGGCCGCGTCGAGTTCCAGCAGCGCCTTGGTGCTCTCCTTGATCTCGAAGCCGGGCCATTGCTTGGGCAGTGGCATGACATTGCCAGCGTACTCAATCTTGACATCCTTGGGCATCGTGCGCCAGTCCGGCGCGTTGAAGCCAAAGCGCCGCGCGCGCTGGCGGAAGACGTAAATTTCAGGATTCTGCGGCGGCTTCACAGGCGGTTTGTCCGATCCCAGCCCCGGCTCCCAAGTGACGACGGTGTAGCCGCCCTGGTCGTTCTCCCTGGTCGCGACGGTGAGCACGCGGCGCAAATCCCACTGTTCGCTGCCGCGCTCTTTGATCCGCTCGGCGCCGACAAAGAGCAGGAAGTCGCCCGGCTGCAAGCGGGCGTCGATGCCCGCCAGGTAAAGCTCGCCGGCGCCCTGGCTCAAGTCTTGCGGTCGCGATGTGCGCGGCTTGATGGTGTTCCAGCCGCGACGGGCGACGAAATCGGTCGAAGTCTCAAAGGTCTGCGGCAACTCCCCCTTCTGCACTGGGATACTCTGCACTTGCGTACCCAGCGGGATCATCACTTCTGGCTGCGCGGTCGGGCTGTCGTCGAGCGCGAAGGCGAGCCAGGTCGAGGCCGCCACGCCGGGCTTGAGTTCATAGCCGATGGCGCGCGCCAACTGGAGCACCGAGAAGCGCTCGGTGGCGGTGCGCAAAAAGCCCTCGTTGGCGATGCGCTCCTGATAAAAGGTCAGCACGTCGCCCAGCGTGGCCGCGGCGTCGAGCAGCGCAATCGTGGGGTCGTCCGCCGCGCGCGTGGTGAGCGCGGCCAGCGGACGGTCGCCCGCATGTTCGCCGCCGGCGATCTCCTGCTGCGACAGCCGCGCGATCATGCGGCGCAGCAGCGCGCTGTGCGTGCCCAGCCGATAGCGCAGCGCAGCCTGGCCGGGTGGGTTGACGTGCGACGGTGCAGGCGGCGTGCGCTCGTCGCAGCCGCAGGCTTCTTGTTGTTGTTGCTCGTTCACAGGCCACCCTCCATGATCCATTCCAGCCGGCCATGTTCGGGGCGGCTGGGGTCGTTGTCGAGGCGGGCAATCTCCAGCCGGCCTAGGTCGATCTGCCCTTTTGCCAGTTCACCGTGCGCGGGTTCGCCCCAGCGCTGGAAGCGGGTCGGCTTGCCCTTGCCCGCCGCCGTGTCGATCCAGTGCACACCGGGCACGGCCATCGCCTGCGCCACGATCTGGCTGAGATAGACCGGCTGGCCAAAGGTGAAGTTGTCGGCGTGAAAGAAGCCGCGCGTGCCGCCGGGCAGTAGACGGCTGCTGAAGCGCGCCAGCAGCGCCGCCTTGACGTTGCTGGCAAAATAGCCCGGCTCCACACAGACCAGGAACGCCAGATCGAGCGAAACATAGCGCGGCCCGTCGATCTCCATATCCTGGCCCGCCATGCGATAGCGCTCCAGGAACGCACGTAGTTCGTCCTCGAACGCGGCGTCGACCGGCAGCCCGTGCAGGCGATCCACCGTGAGGAAGATCGTGTACCAGCTTCCGCTCCAGCGCCGCGTGGCGACCGCGCGCTGCACATCGGGATGGCGTTCGGCCACAGCGGCGTAATCGTCCGCAGTGACGGCGCGCTCCTGGCGGCGGAAGGCCTGCGGCGCATACTGGCGCACCTCTTGCAGCGACTCCGGTTCGACCCCACCCACGGCGGGCAGCGGGTTGCGCACGCCAAGCACGCCGTCCCCGTCCATGATCACATGCGCCAGGGCATCGGCGCCGATATTGCCTGCAGTCCCGCTGCCGGTGCGATAGGTCGCAATAAATTGCTCGCCGGGCAGGGGTCGGCGGCCCGTGCGTCCGTCGCCAAAGCGCAGATAGGTCGCGTCGTCGCTGTCGCTTTCGGCCACGAACTCGGTCTGGAAGCGGTTGCTGTTGAGCAGGTCGCGCATCGGCGTCCACTCGCCCGACGCGCTGCTGAGCGTGATCGCAGGCAGCGTCTCCAGCGATTGCGCCCCCACGGCCTGGGTGGCGGAGGCGGCGGGGTCGAAGCCTGCCATATAAGTGACGCCGCGCCGCGCCAGCGCAGGTCGATAGCGCTGTGGCTCCGTCACAGGCGGCAACAGTTCCGGCGCCAGCGTCTCGCCGTGGTCGGCCAGGACAATGTTGCCCAGGACGACGGAAACGGGCTGGCGCGGCGCTTCGCCCACTTCCAGGTCGTCAAGCGGAACCTGAACGATGCTCAGATCGAGGACGAAAGGCAGGGCGTCCTGCGCGCTCCACTCGATCGCGGTCACGGCGACCGCGCCGGCAGCAGGCGGCGTCGCGAACTGGCCGCCGAGCGGGTCGCTGCTTGCGGTGACGCGCGTCAGGCGCACGGCGTGGCGGCGCGTGAGGTCGGCGTCGGCGCGCACCCCGCTGGACGGGCTGCGCTTCTCGACGAAGATCAGCACATCACCGGCCTGGAGCGTAGCCGAGAGGTCGTCGCGCAGCGTGGCGTGTGTGGCGCCGGCAGGGAGACAGCAGCCTTCATCGCCCCACGTGTAGAAGTGAAGTTCATTGTGCGCCTGGAAGAGTTGCACGTCGTGCATCGTCTCAAAGATGACCGGTCGCGCCATCCTTGCTCGCGTTAAGTCCGTCGAGTCGGGGTGCAGCACCGGCGGCAGCCCGTTGACGTGCGTCAGCAGCGGCGTGCGCGCCGGAACCTCCAGCGTAGCAACATCGACGCGCAACTGCACCCACGTGCGCGCGTTGCGCCCGTCGTGCATGGGATAGTCGAGCAGGCGGGCGTGGCGGCGCACCGACACGCGGCGCCGCGCGGTGTCGAGATAGGCTTCGGTGGCGACGGCGTCCTGGTAATAGCTCAGGTAGTCGCCGACATAGGCCAGCCCTTCCACCACGGCGATGCCCAGATCAGCCGGGTTGCGCGCCCGCCACGCCGGCATGACCACGGCCATCCGATCCAGCAGCAGACGGCGCAGGCTGATGTAATCGCGCGCCAGGTAGTCGATGACGGGTTCGGCGCTCACATCGGGCGGGCATTCCGCAGCGGGTGCACAGTCGAACTCGCTGGGACACTCGACCTTGAACGAGAAGTCCACCGTGCTGAGGATGGCATCGAAGCCGACCGGCGGCTGCGCATCGGTGAGCGAGCGCACCAGGCGCAGCGTGTAGGTCGAGAAGTCGCCGTCCTGATCCGTGCGCACGACGAGGATGCGGTCGGCGTCGTCTAGCCCGTTGTAGAAGGTGCGCTCAGTCGCGCTCATGCGGCCGGCGTCGACGTCGCTCTGCGCCGCGTCGGCGGCGCGTACGGCCCACGCCACCTCGATCGCGGTAACGCGCACGCCGCCTTCGATGCGCACGTTGGGCGCGCTCAGTCCCCACGGCGCGGCCTTGATCAGGTGAACGAGCAGTGTGCGCTGCGGCGGCGCACCGCTGGGCGCGTCGTGGTCGAGCACTTCGAGAAAATCGATGCCGTTGATGGCGATCGGCGCCGTGCTGAGCACCTGCGCGCGGCGTGGATTGGCGCAACGAAATTGAATGCTCATGGCGTCAGCTCACCACCTCTACAACCGGGCGCTGCTGCGTGCGCTGGACGACGTACTGCACCGTCACGCGCAGCGTCGATTCCTCGGCCGCGACATCGACCGCTTCGACGCGGATTAACTCGCCCATCACTTCCTGGAGCGCGCCCTGCACCATAAACTCGGTGGCGGTCGCCAGCTCCGGGCTGTTGGGCGCAAAGAGCAACTGGCGCAGCCCCGTGCCGAAGGTTGGGCGGTTGACGCGTTCGCCGGGTGCGGTAAAGAGCAGTTGCTCGATCAGTTGGCGGATATAGTCGTCATCGTCGGGCTGCGCGGTGCGGCCGCTGCCGTCGATCGTGTAGGGATAGGCAATGTTCATCACGTCCCCCTGACCCGCACCTGGGTCATGATAATATTGACCGGCGTGCCGTTGGGAATGCACGTGGCCTGGCTGTCCTGCAAGAGTACAGGCGCGCCGCCCGCAAAGATGCGCGTTGCACCTACAATCCACTGTGCGGTAACGCACGGGGTCGGCACGCCGCCCGGCGCAAAAGGGCAGCCGACCACGGCGTGCGGTGCGACCATCGTCACCACCGGCTGGCCGCCGACGAGCACGCGCGGGTTCGGTGCGGTCGGCTGCGCCTGTCCCCCATGCGCGCACAGAATCGTCGCGCCGACATGCAATACAAAGCCTGGCATCAGATCACCTCCAGCGCGCCGTTGTTGAGCGAGACGCTCGCCGGCGTCAGCTTGACGCTGGCCGCGCCGCAGGTCAGCTCCATGCCGCCGGCGTTGCAGACCAGCTTGATCGGCACGGCCACCGCAGGCGGGTTGACCTCCAGCGTAAAGCCGCCGATGCCGGGCGTGTCGTCCAGTTTGAGCGTGATCGTGTCGGTGACGATCGCTTTGGTGAAGGGCAGCGCAGGCAGCACCGGCGTCTCACCCACGCCCCAGAAGCCCCCGGCATAGATGGGATAATCCGGGTCGCCCGCCTCAAATTCGACCCAGACGTTGGCGCCATTCGGTGGCACGGCAAAGAAGCCGACGCCGCTGCCCGCAAAGGGCGCACAGGGCATTGCCCAACTCAGCGTCCCCTCGCCCAGCACCGCAGCCACGCTCACCTGCACGCGGCCAAGCTGCAGCGGGTCGAGATTGTTTTCCACCTTGCCCCGGTATTTGCCGAAAAACTGTCGCATCAAAAGTCCTTTCAGGAGAGAGCAAGAGATTAAGAGATTAAGAGATTGGAGATTTGGGAGCGGTGGCTCTGTTACGCGCAGCGAGTTTCATTGTCGAACTGCCTAATCTCTTAATCTCCAATCTCCTAATCTCCAATCTCTACTCTATGGCACAACCACCGGCGTGATCGACCCCAATCCATCGCGCACCAGCGTGAACTGCTGCTTGTACTCGCCGCGGCTCAGCTTGTGCGTCACGCGCTTGACGTAATAGAGGCCGCTGTAGGAGTAGCCGGCTCCGCGCACGCCGACGAGGCCGCGCGCTTTGAGGACGCCGCCGTAGTGCAGCGCGTTGAGCTCGCCCGTCGCCGTGAGCACGCGATCCACCGAGGCGTCGGTCACGGCCTGGGCGCGGCCAAAGGCCTGCATCACGTTGACGCCGCTCTCGCGGAAGGCGCGTGTGCGCACGTTGGGCTGCTGCACCAGCCACGCCGGCTGCGAAGAGAGCGGCAGCCTTGTGCTGGCAAAGGTCTGCACGGGCAGCGTGGCGCCGGTCAGACGATCCTGCACCTGGCCGCTGACCAGCGTCGGCTCCAGCGCGTTGTACTGGAAGCTCATCGATTCCACATTGGTCGCCGGGCCAAGATTCGTCGACAGCGCGGACTGCGGCGCGTCGAGCCGCTTGGGCGGCCCCCAGTAGGCGATGTTCGTCAGCGGCGCGGGGCCGGGCGAGACGAAGAAGACATAGCCGTGCCGCGCCGCCATCTGATGCAGATACTCCAGGTCCGTGCCCTGCTGCACCGGCGTGCGCTCGATCGGGATTGGCGGGTCGATCACCACCGGCGGGATCACCACCGGGATCAGTCCGTACTGCGCGTACGAGGCGATCAGCTTGAGCGCAATGATCGTCTCGTCCTGCGCCGGGTGCTCGGCCGATTTCTCCTCCAGGTCCATCATCACGCTGACATCCTCGCCCGTCACGGTGAGCTGGCCTGCGCCTGGCTGACTGCCCGGGTTCAACTGCTGGTGTGTGATGATGCCGTCCATCAGCACCGACGGGATGCCGCCAAAGGTCACGATCAGCACGACGCGGTTGAAGGGGCGCAGCAGCGGCAGGCTGAGCAGCGGATAGTCGATCAGCCCGGTCACCGGGTCGCGACCCGCCTGAAAGACAAGCTGAAAGCCCGACCGCCCCTCGTCGCTGTGCGTGACCTCGACGCTCTGCAGCGCCTCGGAGAGCAGCGGCGGCGCGGGCACGGCGACGGTGGGGCCGATGAGTAAAGTGAGTTGGACGCCTAGGAAGTTGTTCATAAGTTTATCTGAAATTGGAGATTAGGGCTGATGACCTTTTAGCCGCTTCCAAAATCTCTCAATCGCACAATCTCCCAATCTCTTAATCTCTACTCTCCTCATACACTCGGCGCCGGAACCCGAACGCGCGCGCCCGGCACGGCCGTCAGATCGAACGGATTCAGCGCGACATTGGCGTCGCCGATGCGCCAGAACTGCTCCGGCGCGCCCACGGTGCGGGCGGTGATCAGGTCGAGCCGGTCCGGGTCGTTCACCGTCACCTCGCCCACGATCTGCATGTTCTCCAGCGGCGGCAGAAAGCGCCGGCGCACATAGGTCACCTCGCGGCCATCGTCGGTCGTCAGCGTCGCCGTCTCAAGATTTGCATAGCGGCTCGTGTAATCAAACACTGTTGTTTCTCCGATGTTTCACGGACGGGCGCAGAGGCCCGCCCCTACAGATCGCCCCTCGCAACTCGCCCCTCGCCCCTCGCAACTCTTTACAAACGCACATTGCCCCCGACCACGCCTGCCACGTTGTTCACGCTGCCGATCGTCGCCATCGTCTCTTTGACCACCTGATGCGCCAGGAAGAGATAGTAGGCCGGGTTCGTCATGCGCAGATCCGAGTAGCTCAGCACGCGCAGGCTGAGCGTCACCGAGGCGCGGATCGGGTTCAGGTTCACGTCGTAGGCTTCTTCCTCGATGCTGAAGCCGCTCAGTTGCACCGGCAGCACGCGCTTGACGCCCCATACAAAAAGGGTCAGCGGCGCCTGCGGCGCGGCGATCTCCAGCGTGCCCAGCGCAGCGAGCACCGTCTGCGCGATCACATAGACGCTCTTGGGATAGATCAGCATCTCCAGCGCCGAAAGCTGCGGATAGACGCCCATGCTTGTGGCGATGCCGTCGGCGCTCTCCAGCCCGTCGGTGGCATCAAACTCCGCCTGCAACGAGATCGTCTCTTGCGGCGCGCCTTCGAGCCGCGTGATCTCGGCGGCGTCGCCCTCGGCGCGGCCCATGCGTGCTTGCAGCTCGCGGCGCAGCGAGACCGGGTTGTATTGAAAGACGATCACGCTGGCCAGCGGGTTGAGCGGGTCGAGACCGATCAACGCCCCCTTGGCTTTGCGCGGTGCGCCGGGATAGTCACTCATGGCTTGCTCTGTGCTCCTGTTGCATCTGCATCGTCTTCTACCTATTCATCTGCCCCGGTTGACGAGGTACGGAGAAACCGAGTTTTTTCAAAAAACTCGGTTTCTGGCGGCAGGGTCACTTGCGCCCTTCATGTACTAAGGGCCGGGGCGCCGCGAGCGATCCGGACGCTCACCGGGTTCGCTGCACTCGCCTTCAAACAACTGCCCCGGCGGGATTGTGACGCCGGCAAAGAGCGCGCGATGGGCGACGGTGCAGGTGATAGGCTCCCCCACTACGGCGCGCAGCGTCTCTGGCGAAAGGCGCAGATCGGGCGGCGGCGGTGGCGGCGGGTTGAGATAGATCAAGGCGCGGCGCAGCGGTTGATAGATCGCCTCCAGCCGCTGCGTCTGCGTCAGCCGCTGTGCGCCGCGCCGGCCGGTGCGGAACTCGGCCACTTGCGCCTCGCTTTCGTCGCGTACACTCGCCGGGATCGCCTCGCCGGTGACATTCTGCTCGGCGAGTGGGTCGGGCTGGCCTGGCTGTGGCGCGCCGAGCGTGCTCTGCAGGTGCGAAAAAAGCTGGCGATTCGCCACTTCGCCGGTTGCGGTAGCGCCAAACAACTCGCCGCGCCCCACCACCGGATAGGTCGCGCCCAGCGCCGCGCGCACGTGCTCGCCCCCGCGCATCACCAGCAGGCCGCTCAAGTCGGCGCGCAACGCCTGCTGCAGATCGGCCTGCGCCTCCACGGCGCGTCGCTCGGCCAGGCGAATGTTGCCCTCAAAGCGCCCACCCGGCCGTCGCTGCGTCAAACCTTCCGGCGAGGTGAAACCTTCGATGTGGTCGATCGTGTAGCCGGCGCGAATGCGGGTGACGGCCAGCCGCAGCATCTCCTGATAGCGCTGCTCCCAGCCCGGCCGCGGCGTCACATCGGCGTATTCGAAGAAGAGCGGCACGATCACCGGCTGCGGGCGCGCGGGCGGCGTTGTGGGGCGGCTGGGCGTGCGCCGCGTGCAGCGGAACTCGATGCGCGGCGCGCTGCACGCGCACACGAAGCATTGAGACGTAGGTTCGCGGCGTCGCGGTTCGACCGTGACCGTGACGGCGCCGCCCGGTTGATCCTGCGTGCCGCCGCTCACCGACCCCTGTGCGCCGACCGTCACCGGGCCGACGTCGAACTCCAGCCGCAACTGCGCCTGCCCGCTGGCGCCCCCCGCCATGCTGGCCTGCCCCGTACCTTCCAGGTTGGCGCGAAAGCCAGGCACGCCCAGGTTGAACCGCAGCCGGGCATTGGGCGTCAACCCGCGCAGATCGCTCTCAAAGCTGCGCACCGCCTGGTCTGGCTGCTGCCCCGACCCCAGGTTGGTCAACAGACGTGCGGCGGCCGCGGCCGCGTCGTTGATGGCGTCGCCATAGTTGATCTCGCCGCGTGCGCCGCCGCTCACCCGCCCGCGACACGCGTTGATTTCGAGAAAGGCCTGCTGCGCAGTGATGTCGCCGCTCGTATCGCTGCGCGTTTCGGGAACCTGGCGGCAGCGCCCCGCCGTCACCACGCGTTCGACCTCCACGGTAGAGCCGTCAGGTTCGGTCGTGGTGCGCGAATCGACGAAGCGCGCGATCATCGCCTGCGCGCTCTGCTGCCGGACGGTAGCCTGCCCACCGCCGGCGACGGCCTGCGCCGCGGCGTCGGCCTCACGCTCCCAGCGGTCGCCAGCCATAGCCAGGTCGCCGGCGGAACAGCGCGCATCGCGCTGTTGCACGACATGCGCCAGTTCATGCGCCAGCAGTCGCCGTCCCTCGCGCGTGTGCGGGTCAAATTGTCGTGCGCCAAAGACCACGTGCTGTCCCACCGTGTAGGCGAGCGCGTTGACCCGTCGCGCCGACGCCGCGGCCTGCGCGCCTGTATGCACCTGCACCTGGCTGAAATCATGGCCGAAGTGATGCTCCATTGCCTCGCGCGTCGTGCGGTCGAGCGAGCGGCCCGGCGCTTGCAACACATGCTGCACCGCCGGCGTGACGCCGAGCGCGTCATTGGTCGCGTCGCCGGCGCCGTTGCCCTTGCGTTGCAGCCGCTTTCGCCGGCACGCCGCGCACTCTCCGCTCGGCCCGGTTTCGCGGCCGCACGCACATTTGCGCTGCAGGACGCGACCGGCGCCGGCGCGTGCGGCAGCAGCAGGTTTGGCGCTCTGGACGTGAACAGCGTCGCTCATGCTCCCAAGCTCCTGTAAACGGACTGGGCGATCGTTGCGCCCAGCGATCGCCCCGAACCCGTGTTGCGGTCGGTACGCGCCTGGCTGCCGGTCAACTGATCGATCTGAGCCGCCTGCTGTAGACGGGCGGGAAGCTCCCCGGCGCCGAGCAGTCGCGTGAGTTCGCGCGCCACTTCGTCGTGCAAGCTTTGCCGCGCCCGTGGTGACAGCTTGCCGGTAATCGCTTCATCGATGACCAATTCGTCAATCGACAGCTCGATCTGTCTTGGGGTTACATCCATCCGCGCACCTCTTCGTTGGTCAGCGTCTTCTCGATCTTGGTGTACTCGCCGCGCGCCGCGTGCAGGATGTGCGCCATCGTGACCGGCGCCGCTTCCTCGGCGGCCAGAAAGGCTGCGGCGAGCGCAATGTTGCGAATATTGCCGCCCGCCACGTTGAGTTGGGCAAGCCGCGCCGGCTGCAAGCCCTGTGCCGGCGTCTGCGGCGGAAAAATGCGCTCCCAGATCGCGGCCCGCTCGGCTGCATCCGGGAAAGGGAAGTGCACGACAAAGCGGATGCGGCGCAGAAAGGCCGTGTCCAACGCGCTCTTCATGTTGGTGGTCAGGATCGCCAGCCCGGTGTAGGCTTCCATGCGCTGGAGCAGATAGCTCACCTCGATGTTGGCGTAGCGGTCATGGCTGTCTTTGACTTCACTGCGTTTGCCAAAGATGGCGTCCGCCTCGTCGAAGAGCAGGATCGCGCCCCCTTCCTCGGCCGCGTCGAAGACGCGGCGCAGGTTTTTCTCCGTCTCGCCAATGTACTTGCTGACCACCTGGCTCAGGTCGATCTTGTAGAGGTCGAGCGCGAGTTCGTTGGCGAGCACCTCGGCGGCCATCGTCTTGCCGGTGCCGCTGGCGCCGGCAAAGAGCGCACTGATGCCCAGCCCGCGATTCGAGCGTTCGGCAAAGCCCCAGCGCCCGTAGACGGTGGCGCGCTGGCGCACCTGCAAGCCAATCGCACGCAGCGTCTCGCGCTGTGCTTCCGGCAGCACCAGATCGTCCCACGTGGCGACGGGGCGGATGCGCTGCGCCAAATCGTCGAGCCGCGCCCGCGCCTGGCGGCGGCACGCGTCCCAGAGCGCCGTCCCCAGGGGGCGCACTGCCTGCGGCGCGTACAGCGCATCGTGGGCGGCGGGCGCTACGCTGGCGCAGACCGCACGGATCGCCGGCGCGTTCAGGTTGAAGTGCGCCACCACGCGGTCGAGTTCCCCGTTGAGCAGCGGCGCTGCGCTGCCGAGCATCTGTTGCCACAGGGCGTGCTGTTCCGCCGCCGCCGGCTTCTCGACATCGAAGCTGACCGTGACGCGACGCTTGAGGGGGCGACGCTCCTGTGTACACAGGAAGATCGCGCCGCCCATCTGTTCGGCAAAGAGGGCCAGCGATGACCAGCGTGCGGCGTCCTGCGCGTCGTCGTCGTCGCCGTCCAACAGCAGCGCGGCGTCGCTCAACACCGCCTCGCGCTGCCACAGCCGCACCAGCGCGTCGAGTTCGTGCGGCGTCGTTGGCACAATCGCCGCCGGCATGGCGTAAGGCGTCACGCCCAGCCGATCACATGCGGCCGCGGCCAGCGCACGCTTGGCCGCGCTGTCGCTGCCGACCAACTGCACCGCGGGCAATTCGGTTTGCGTCGCCACCGCCTGCGCCCATAGATCGGCAATCGTCGACGCCAATACGTCCTGGGAGGGCAGCAGCTCGTCGGCGGGCGGCTCCGGCGTGACATAGCCGGCCAGATGTTCGTCGAGATGTTGCACGCCGGCCAGGAAGTGCAGGACGCGCTCGTCGATGCGCAGCGGGCTGCTGACCAGCGAAGGGCCGCTGCCGACCTCGATCAGCCGCCAGTAGCGCAGCGCGGCGCCGGGCGAAAGTGCGCTCCAGTGGGCGTCCTGCAGCGCGGCCAGCGCCAGACCGAAGGTGGGGTAGGGGCGGGCGGCGTCATTTTGGGCGCGGGCGCACAACTCCGGAAACGCGCCGTCAAGTTCCATCCCCGCGCACAGCAGCAGCGTGGCAACCTCAAAGGACGAAAGCTTGAACGCGTCGGCCAGTCGATCCAGGGCGAACTCGGCGCCGTCGCGTGCCCCTGGCTGCGCGTTGGGCAGATGCGGCTCGCCGGCCGCGTGTCGTTGCAGCCGCTCCGCCACGCGCGTCACCGCTTCGCTCAGATAGTGTTGGTTGGCTGCATACCACGGTTCAAGCGTAGCAGCCTGGCTTGTAAATTCCGGCATGGTCGTCATGCTTCAACCTGTTCAGAAAACCGTTCACTGCTTCCAATCGACCACGGATGAAACGGATTAGACGGATTTTCACGGATTGAAATCTGTGCAAATCCGCCAAATCCGTGGTCTATCCTTCCGCCCCTCACAACTCGCCCCTCGCAACTCGCAACTCATCCATACTTCTCCGCAAAGTACTGCTCCACGTGATCGCGCTCGTCGTCCGTCAGCGCGCGGTCGTAGAGCGCGAGTTCGGCAAGGTCGCCGCGAAAAAGCTCGGCGCCGGCGGGGCCGTTGAAGATCGCCGCCTGCGAGGGTGCGCCCACGAAGCCAAAGCGCGTGACGCCGCTGCCCAGCGCTTCGCCGGGATGCGCGTCCGCCGTAGCGACCAGGATGCCATCGATGAAAAGCTGTTTGGTGGCGGTTGCGCCGACGGCGAAACGCACGCAGAGCAGCCGCCAGCGACCATCCGCCAGCGCGCCGGGCGAATCCAAGTCGTGGGCGGCGCCGGCCTGGGGCTGTGTGCTCCAGCGGGCGCAGCCGGGGCTGCCGCCGCCGGTCAGGCCGAGCTCCCAGTAGGCGCTGCGGTCGAAGCTGGCGAGGGTCTGCGCCTGCACCGCGGTGGTGCGCAGCAGGGCAAAGAGCGTCAGCCCGCCAATCGCACCGGCCGCGGCATAACTGAGCTGCTCGATCGCCAGATAGTCGTCGACGCCGTCGAAGCGCACCGCGGGTTTGCCGCCGACCGCGCCGCGCACAAGCTGGGGCCGTCGCGCGGCATCGGGCTGCACCGCGTGATGGCCGGCGCCGCTCTGGTCGCGCCAGGCGCTGACCGCGGCCGCGCTGTCATAAGTGATGTCGGCGTCGCCGCGCAGCCACAGTTGCAGACCAGCCAGTGTATCCGGTGCGGCAGGCGCGGGCGGCGTCACGCTGGGAAAGACCTGAATCGCCGGCGTGCGCACCGGCTGCGCCATCGACGGCTGGCTTTCCGCCGTGATCAAGACCACTGAGGCGTCGTAGGTCATCGACAGCGTGTAGGGCGTCTGGAACAAGACCGACCAGAGCTTGGAGAGTTCCTCCAGCGAGAGCGGTTGGGGCGTAAACTTGACCGTTTCGACCTCCTCGGCCAGGTCGGAGCCGGCCAGGAAGGCGGTGGCGGCGACCGCGCTGCGAATCTCCTGCCGCGTGAGCAGCGGGTGTGTGTGCAGGGCACGCACCGCGCTGCCCAGGATGCGCTGCGGCTCCAGCAGCGTCTCGTCACCGTAAAAGGTGAGCAGATAGTGCAGGTCGAGCGCAATTTGCGGGCGCTGGTTCAAGCTGCCGTCGGGCCGCCGCGTGGGCAGGTCGTGGTTGCGCCAAGCGATGTTGGGCGTGGCTTGGTAGAGAAAGACGTTGACGCCCACCTCCGGCACGCCGCTGTTCGGCCCGTCGGGGCGCACCGCGGTGATGACGGCGTTGCCCACGTCTGCACCGACCACGCCTTGCAAATAGCGCACAAGGCCGGTCGTCACGGTGGCAATCGCAAGATGGTTGCTCATACATCGCCTCCGTTACGCGTCTTGAGGTAGCCGTCGAGCGAGAGCGCCGGGCGGGCCGGCTGCGCGCGCTGTTGCGCGCTGGCTGGCGGCGCGACCGGGCGTTCCGCCTTGACGACGATGCGCCCAATCGAAACGCGGATGACCGGCGGCGGCGTGGCGTGCGCCGGCGGCGCCGAAAGGGCAGCGCGTGGGCTGTTCGCCACCTGCCCCGCTCGCAGCGTCGCCCGTCCGGCAGTGTCCTGCGCGTCACGCGTTTCGCCGACGGCGCGCGGCGCCGGTGTGGGTGCGGCAGTGGGTTGCGCCTGTTCGCGGCGTGCTGCCAAAGAGATGGGCTGCCCCGCATGGTCGCCGGCCTCAGCGTCCCTTTCACGAACTGGTGCGCTGCGATACGGCTGCGGTGTGACTGCCGCGCGCAACGGCGCAGCCTGTCCCGGCGCGGGCCGGCGTGGCGCTTCGGTGATAATTTGATGGGCGGCGGCTGGCGCCTCTCGGCTCTGCCCGGCAAGGGTTGCCGTGGCTGCGGGAAGCGTCGTCACGTCTTCGCTGCGGGTGCGGTGTGGCATCAAAGGTTCGGTCGTTGGCGGGGTGATGGGTATTGCGCTCTGGCTGGCGGCTTGTGCAAGCGCGGCAATGGACTTTGCCGGCGGCAGTCGTGCATCCATGGGCAGCGGACGCGGCGCACTGGAAGTTTGTGGCTCGGCTCCAGCGCGCTGCCGCACGGCGCGACCTGGCTGGTTCTCTGATGCGTGGACAGATCGTGCGCCGGTCGCCATCTCTGCTTCCGACGCTGTTTCATCGCCCGCCGGCCGCACCGGCAGCGCCGCGCCTTGCGGCTCATAGTGCGCAATGGGACGCGGCCGCACCGAAGCGGTCGGGACGTAGGTGGCAGTGACAAGTCGAGTCAGAAAGTCGGACATGGCAGATTCCGTTGCTTATCCAGTAATCATTTGCAGATAGGTCCGCCGTCGGCTGGGCGACAGCGCCAGGATTTCGTCTTCACGCCAGCCGTAGGCGCGGGCCAGCAGATGAACTTCTTGCAGCGTGCGCTGCGCCCAGCCCTGCACCTCGCGCCATAGAAAGGCGGCAACGTCGAGAAAGGCCGCCCACGCTTGATCGCAGTGCGGGCAGGCGCCGCCCAGTTCGACGACGGCCAGCGGATCGGCGTGCTCCATGGCCGCGGCGATCGCCGAGAGCAGCGCCGGCGGCGCCAAGTCTACCGGCTCCTCCACGCAGCGCTGGGCGATGATCTGGCGCGCCGCATCGATCGTAGTGGCTTCACCGGCTGCGGCCAGATCGGCGGGCGAGGGCAGGCGAAAGCGCAGCGAACCCTCCGCGTGGGCGATCTCCAGCCACGGCGGTGCAGGCTCGGCGGCCTGTTGGCAAAGGCCGGGCGCATCCAACGTGACTTCGACCAGCTCGCCGCAGCCTGGGCATTCGGTCACCGCGGTCAGCGACGGACCGAATTGCCACGCCCGTAGCATTAGCAGCGCGACGTTGTAGCGCCCCATCGGCATCTGCGCCAGCGTCTCGATGCTCTCGTCCGGGTGGGCCGCGGCCAGCAGCGCCAGCCCCTGGCGCAGCGGCGGTTGTCGCCAGTTTTCTTCCCAGACCGCCAACAGATCAACCGCAGAAAGTGGTTGCATGATTCACCCGTCGATTCGCTGATCTTTGCCGCAGAGGCGAGACAAGGAAACCTTGGCTTGTGCACTGCGCTAGTAGGCCGTCAAGCGTAAAACTTTGGGTAGAGCGACAGCAAGCGGACGCAGACAGGCGCAAATGAAGTCGGATCAGCGCAGAGAAGCGCCAGGCAGCCAACCATCTGCGTCTATCTGGGGCTATCGGCGTTTATCTGTGTTCCCTTTCCATCAGCCAAACCCAAGCTTCTTGATTGACAGACCACTAGTCGCTCCACTTCCCAATCTCCAATCTCCTAATCTCTTAATCTCCTAATCTCTTTATGCCGGCTCCACAAACGAAGGCTCGCTCGGCTCGGTGACGTCGTAGTCGCGCTCCCAGCCTTCGTGCTGCAAGGCAATCGACTGGATGGCGACGGCGTTGGCGCTGGCATCGAGTTCGGGCATGGCGGTGAACTCGGAGACCCAGCAGCGGTAGACCTTGTAGGCGATGGCAAGCTGACCGGCCTCGTTGTAGACCTCGATGATGATGTCCTTGCGGAAGTCCTTGAGCGAGACCTCGGCGCCCAGACCGGAGCCAAAGTTCCACACCTTGTTGGCCCACTTCTCGAATTCGGTGTCGTGCGTGACCCCGCGTTCGAGCGTGATCGGGTCGAACTTGGTCTGGCCGGGTGATTTGCGCACGGTGCTCGGATCGCCGCCCTCGCGGTGCTCCACCGGGTCGGTGGTGCGTTTGAGCGCGCCGACCTTGCTGACGCCGGCGACGTAGCGGCCATCCCACTTGACGCGAAACTTGAAATTCTTGTACGGATCGAACCGATTGGCGTTGACGGAAAACTTTGCCATGACAACCTCCTCATGCACCGGTCTGGCCGGCAATCTGCTGAATGCGAATGACGACAAACTCGGCGGGCTTGAGCGGGGCAAAGCCGACGTGGATGTTGACGACGCCGCGGTCGATGTCGCTCTGGGTCGTCGTGGTGCGGTCGCAGCGCACGAAGAAGGCTTCGCGCGGCGAGCTGCCCTGGAACGCCCCCTGCCGGAAGAGATCCTGCATAAACGCGCCGACGTTGAGGCGGATCTGCGCCCACAGCGGCTCGTCGTTCGGCTCGAAGACGACCCACTGTGTGCCGCGGAAAAGACTCTCCTCGATAAAGAGCGCCAGCCGGCGCACCGGGATGTACTTCCATTCGGAAGCCAGGCGGTCGGCGCCTTCGAGGGTGCGTGCACCCCAGGCCACGTTGCCCGTCACCGGAAAGCCGCGCAGCGCGTTGACGCCCAGCGGGTTGATCTGGCCGTTCTCGCCGTCGGTCATTTTGTAGGCCAGCTCGCGCACGCCCACCAGGGTGGCATCCTGACCGGCAGGCGCCTTCCATATCCCGCGTTGCGCATCGGTGCGGGCGATGACGCCGGCCAACACGCCGCACGGCGCAAAGGTCGCCAGGCGATTTTCTTGCAGCGCATCCGGCACGCGCACGCGCGGGAAGTAAAGGATGGCGTTCTCGTCGCGCAGTGGGGCGATAAAGCCGGCCGGGTTGTTGGCGTCGGTCACGATGGCCGCCGGGGTCGCCAGGCTTGTGGGCGGATCGACGATCAGCATGGCGCGGCGCTCTTTGCAGTAGGCGAGCGCGGCGGTGTAGACCGCGGCCGCTGTGTTGCCACTCGGCTCGACCGGCGGGATGCAGAGCAGGTTGAAGAGGTCGGCGTCCTCCAAGGCAAAGAGACCTGTCTTGTTGGCGCGCACGCCCTGCACTTCGGCCGCGCTGGGGGCGATGCCATCCTGCCCGCCGGTGAGGAAGATGGAGGCAGCGGCGGGTCGTGTGTTGGGCACAGCCGTGGCGCGCACAAAGGTCGATTCGGCGGCCAGCACCGTCTGGACAAAGCGTGGCGCCGTGGGCGTGACCGAGACGTTGCGAAACGCTTCGGTCGCAAGCACGTTGGCGGAAGGGCCGGTTCCATCCATTTCCTGGACGATCAGATTGAACAATGTCGTGTCGGCGGCATCGCGCGTGTTGTGATCGACGGTGGCACGGATGCGGTTGCCCCAGTCGCCTGCATTGGCGGCGGCCAGATCCAGCCCGCCCGTGGCGCCGGTGGCGGCCACGGCGTTGTTGGCCGCGGCGCCGTCGCCGGTGTGGAGGACGCGCACGATCAGCGCATCGCCGCCACCGTTGAGGAAGAAGTGCTGCACGGCATAACTCATGCCGCTGGTAGCGGAGAGGCCGCCAAAGATGCGCTCAAACTCGGCAAAGCTCTGCACGCGCACCGCCTGGTTGACAGGCCCGCGCAGCGCCCGCCCCACAAACGCGGTGATGGAGGTGGCAACCCCGGCGATGGTGCGGACACCGCTGGGAACCTCCTCGATATAGACGCCCGGATACGATAGTGTGACAGGCATGGATTACTCTCCTTCAGGCAATTTCAACTCAGCTAACATAGCTTCCAGATAGGGACGCATCAGCGAGGGCAACGATTTCAGGTCACCGAAATAGACGCGCCGCCCGCTGATGACGTGGGTGAGGCTGCCCCGCCAGGTCGGGTGTGTGCGTTCGGTTGCGCTTTCTTCCAACCAGATTCTCACGATGAATGAGTGGAAGTCGTCGTCAGACATAGCCGTGAAGCGTAGCAGGCTACTGTCTGGCGCAGCGTCTTTGCGCCGTCTTATGCTGCGTCTTTTACTGGCAACAATTTATCTGCGCATGAGCGTGCGCGGTTTTTTCGGAAGGGGAGGAGTGTGCATAAGTGGCAGCATGGCGTCCGGCGCATCGGCGGCAAGGAGATGCACCAGCGTCTCGACGCGGGCAATTTCACGTTGCACCTGGTGGAGCGTCTGGGCCAGCGTCGTCTGAATCTGGCCAAGCTGAAAGAGAATATCGGTCAGTTCGGCTCGATCGGCGTAGGTGGGCGTCATTAGCAAAACATTGTTGTTCTGCTCGGTGAATTGATCGCGGCGAATCTGTTCATAGAGCGACTGCGTGCTTTTGGCAGGTTCGACGCCCAGTTCGCGGAGGAGCATGGCCACGCAAGTCTCGTATTGGCGCAGCGCCGCTGTGCGGTTGCCCGCCCTACTGTGTAGACGCATCAACCGTCGATGGGTGCGCTCGCGCGCCGGGTCGCAGCGCAAGGCAAGCTCGCAATAGTGGATGCCAAAAGTATAATCCTGGGTGTGCTCGGCGTAAGCGATCAATCTGTCTAGCACCGTCAGATACATCTGCTGAAAGCGCTCGCGCTCGATGATGCACCAATCCTGATACCACCCTTCGAGCAGCTCGCCCTGGTAGAGCTTCACCACGCGACAGAGTTCATCCACCTGCACCGGAGAAAGCTCATTGCCTTCGAGCCGGTGTGTTGTCGTGTAGGCGTGCTCAAACTCTTCGACATCCAGCCAGATCGAGACCGCCGGGTTGAGCTCAACCCACTCTGCATCGGCGTGGAGCAACGGAACAGCGGGATGGCAGACATGGTCGAGCGCGCTCTGCAACTGCCAAAGCGCCTGGCGCAGATATTTCCGCGCCTGCACGTCGTTACGTTCTCCCCAGAGCAAGGTGGCAAGCGAGTCGCGCGTGCACGGATGCGTGCGATGCAGCAGCAGGTAAATCAACAACTCCTGCGCCTTGCGCGCTTCCATGCCGCCCACCTCCTGGCCATCTGCGGTATAGTGAATACGGCCAAACAGGGTGATGTGGAGTGAAGACATTGCCGTCCTCCATAGAACTAAACGTACTCGCCTGGCACGCAACGCGAAGCGCACGAGGGGAAGGTTCACAGCAGGCGCAGCGTGACTATGCTACTCCTCTTTGTCCCCGATTGCAATGGTTTTTTTGCGACGATTACCTTACAACTTTCGGCAAATCAGCCAGAAAGTTGACATATTCATCAGGGTTGCCGTTTACCTCTCACGCTTTACAGTATAGACGAAAACAAGCGATCAATTGTTGATGAATGTCACCACTGTGGTGTGATCTGCGACACGTGCGGAGCAACGCCGTGGTCGAGAACGTGGGCGTAGTATCCGCGTTGTGCGTTGATTTTTCGTTGATGGGGTTGGGGATTGGGGATTTACTCTGACAGCCGCAACCACATGCGATGGTTGTACGCCTCGAAGCCCTGTCCGGCAAAGAAGCGCATGGCAGAATGGTTGAACGCCCATACATTCAACGCCACCGTTTCGATGCCCAGGCTGCGTGCGTGAGCTTTGGCCGCGTCGATCAGCGCGGCGCCTGCACCCTGTCGTTGGTGCTCCGGGTTCACGCCGATTTGATGGATCCACAACCGTTTCAACCGGTAGGTCATCGATGTCTCCTGCGCCGGTATAGAGTCGGCGTAGAGATAACCCACCGCCGCGCCGTCGACTTCGGCGAGAAAGATCACAGTCGCGGGTTGGGCGAGCAGATCGCGCACGGTTGAGACTGGAAAGGTGGATGCGGAGGGCGGCTTGAAGAAGTCGGGATGCGCCGCGGCATGATGGGCTTGCAACGCGCCGTGCAATCTCACTATTTCGGCGGCGTCTTGTGCGGTGGCGCGGCGCACAACAGGCAGGGGCGCCAGTGAGTCGCCGGGCGTCGCGGCCAGGCGGCTGCGCATTTGCGCCGCGGCCGCGGCGCGCATCACCTCGACGGGCGGCGTCTGCCCCGTCCAGCGCGCAAAAGCCAGCGCGCCCTGCCAGATCAACATCCCCAGCCCACCGATGGCGTGCGCCCCGCCGACGCGCGCCTGTTGCAACAACCGCGTATCCACCGGGTTGTAGACGAGATCGTACACAGCTTGATCTGGGCGCAGCGGGAGATGTGCGGGCCACGGCGTCGTCTCGACCTGCGGCGTCATCCCCAGCGACGTACAGTTCACGATCAGGTCGGCGCGGCGCGCCGCTTCGGTCAACCCATCGGGCAAGGGAACGACAGCGCCGGTCGTCTCGCCCAGAAATGAATGCAGGTCCGCGAGCAGCAACTGCGCCCGTTCCACGCTGCGGTTGGCAATTGTGATGTGGCGCGCGCCCGCCTGCGCCAACCCGTAGACGATCGCCCGCGCCGAGCCGCCCGCGCCGAGCACCAGCACGCGCGCTCCGGCCGGTTCCACGCCGTGGGCGCGCAGGTCGGCGATGAAGCCGGGCGCGTCGGTGTTATCGCCGCTCAGGCTGCCGTCCGCTTCCACGCTGATGGTGTTGACCGCACGCATTGCCTGCGCCGCCGGTTCGATCCGATCCAGAAAAGAGAGCACCGCCTGCTTGTGCGGCACGGTCACGTTGACGCCGCGCAGCCCCAGCGCCCGCATCCCGCGCACCGCATCGCCCACCGCGTCGGGCTGCGAAGGATCGACGGGCAGCGGGACGTAGCGCCAGTCCAGCCCGAGCGCGGCAAAGGCGGCGTTGTGCATCGCCGGGCTGACGCTGTGGCTGACCGGCCAGCCAATCAGACCGACTATTTTTGTGGTGGCGGAGATGGAAAGCGCGTTGGGCATGGATGACTCGTCAATGGGTGATCAAGGGAACGCAGATATACACTGATGGGCGCAGATGTTCGCAGATAAAAGCGTGACCGATTAAAATTGCAGGAGCTATTCGAGCAACTTCTGGCTGCGGATCACTCGGCGTACGCCGACCTCACGCGTTGCAAAGTTGAGTAACAATGCCAGTTCAAGGTTGGTGGCTTTGAGATAGTTGACGCATTGAGCCGTGTGCATATTATCAAGAATCTTAACTACCTTCAGTTCAACGATAACCTTGTTCTCGACAACCAGGTCGGCAATATACTCGCCAACTATAATTCCCGAATAGTAGACATTAAGCGGCTTTTGCTGGACCACATGAAAACCAGCGGTGCGCAACTCAAACGCCAGCGCGTTCTCATACACTTTCTCCAGGAAGCCAACGCCTAGTTGATTCATCACCTTATAAGCACAGCCGATGATGCTGTGACTAAGTTCGTTCAACTGCTGATCTTCCACAATTCACCTTTTGATCAAAAAATTCATCTGCGAATATCTGAGGCTATCTGAGGCTATCTGCGTTCTCTCAACGCGTCTTTGACGCGTACTTCGTCTACGACCAAAAAGGGAACGCAGATAGGCACAGATAAACGCAAATA
>Ga0154020_10001552_pt1 | contig 28215 bp, 11 predicted proteins | sample Klosneuvirus_201_FD_109709 | JGI IMG/M metagenome (GOLD analysis project Ga0154020, IMG submission 109709) | Active sludge microbial communities from wastewater, Klosterneuburg, Austria - Klosneuvirus_20160825_MG | ecosystem: Engineered > WWTP > Aerobic digester > Activated sludge | place...
CAGCTATATTTACAATTGCAATCATTGTATGGTTTTTTAAAACGGACTGCAAAGATAGCTCTTTTGGATAAAATTTTGAATAATTTTCTAGTTTTTGAAAGAAATTCTTGGATTTTTATTCCATTAAAGGTCTGATTTTCAATTAACAAGGTCGTGATATAGGTCAATTATTCGAAAATATTAAAGTTATTGCTTTAACATCCAAACATTTATACATGCAAAATAATTATATAATTTTTTTGAGTATCAGTGTGGTATTCAGTTTTTGACCATTACGAATTAGGCCTAATTTGAGTTTTTTTCCTTCATCTTTCTGAAGAAAACGTTGAATTTGGTTCATATTGTACCATTTTGTTGGTTTTTTATTGATCCATTTGATTTGATCGCCTTCCATTACTCCAGCAAGTTCACCTGCGCTGCCAGGAACTACAAATCGGACATAATAATTCCTTAAATCGGGTCCCCCCGCTATAATGCTGAGTCCACTACAGTCAATATCCAATTCTTGTTTGAAATTCTTGTTTGGTTTGAAATATACTTTTTGATGGATGTAATCAAAAACAACAGTAAACTGATCTAGAATTTGATTTCCTATGATACCCTGTTTTATGACCTGCTCTTTGTTGGTTAACAGTGGATTTAATTCTTGATAGTTGGAGATCACATTTTTAAAAGTAAAATCACAAAACGAAAATTCAGGTAATTTACCAATATAACCATTGAGTAGCCCTCCAAGACCGGTACCTAATTTTCCGGAAATGGTTTTTTCAGGAATTTGGATATCTGAGGAGGAGCCTGTATATAATAGTAAGGGTAAGCCTGCACCCGTATCCAATAATAGCGTTGGAATTTTAGTAGGGGTCGAATTTATGCCGGTATAATAGGCACTCAGATAGGGTTTGTTTTTAATGACTGTAATATCACAAGAACTGAATTTTTTTCCTGGTTCATAATCAATAGGCAACAAGGTTATAAAGTGATTCTTAAAATCAATTTGGATTAAATGATGACTGAACATGGAAGCACTTAATATACCATGAATATCTTCACCTATGATTTGATTTAAATGAAATAATTCTTGTTGCAATACAACCAATGGCAATTGCATGGAACCGAAAGCCGGTATGTTAAATTCCATGGGTTTGGTGATCCATGCATTGACTTCTTGTTGAAGATCAGCACCCATTATTTTGACCTCTCTTAAATAAGTATTGGTGAACAGATCAGTATAGGTGTGATCGAATAATAGATGATGTTCTGCACCTGTGTCGAATATAAAGTGCATGGGAATCAGGTTTTCTAATCTGACATCAATAATGATAAAGGATTGCACATAGCGGAAAGGAATTTTTATTTTCGATGCGCTATAGATTGAATTTATGTTTGATAGAAATAAGATTAGGTAAACCATTATAGTGTAAGTATGAAGTCCTATGGATTTCTTTATCAAGAACAAAATACAATGGTTTGTTTATAGGATCGAAGTTAGTGATTAATTAGATAGGTTTCGGTATGAAATGGAAAAAGCCAGAATTCATTAAGCGGATTCTGGCTTTTTTAATATCTATACCACAAAAATTAAGCGCTATCCATTCATTTCTATAACCGGACTTGCTTCTTTATCAGAACACAACACAACCATTAAATTTCCTACAAGTCTGGCTTTTTCTTTATCATCAAAAGTAGCGATATGGCGATCTTGTAATTGTTTTAATGCGCCCTCCACCATACCTACTGCGCCTTCCACGATTTTGAATCGTGCAGCCACTATAGCTTCTGCTTGTTGACGTTTAAGCATGGCTGCAGCAATTTCAGATGCATATGCCAAATATCCAATTCGGGCTTCCATGACTTCTATTCCGGCTATTTCCAATCGCTCCTGAAGTTCTTTTTCCAAAGAATCATTGACTTGTTGACTTGAAGTTCTGAGTGTGATCTCATCGCTATTATCCACATGGTCGTAAGGATAATTTCCTGCTAATTTTCGAACTGCTGAATCGGTTTGTACTTTGACAAAGTTGCTCAAATTCTCCACTTCAAAGGTAGCTTTAAATGTATCTTTTACTCTCCATACCAGGATAACACTAATTTGAATGGGATTCCCCCGCATATCATTGACTTTGAGTCTTTCACTATCAAAATTATGCGCACGCAAACTTATGTTGCGTTTAAAATAAAAGGGATTGGCCCAATAGAATCCATCCTGTTTGATGGTACCTACGTATTTTCCAAATAGCGTCATTACTTTTGACCCATTAGGAATAATGATGATAAACCCAATGAGTATAAAAAATAATAAAAGTGAGCCACCTATCCACCAAAAAATGTTTTGAATAAAAATTAAACTTGGAATAATAGCCAAACAGATAATGAGTAATGGCCATCCGGTAATGGGGTTAAATAATTTTTCTTTCATATGCTTCGTTTTGTACCATTAATTGAGCTTTTTATAATTAAGTTCCACAATAGATTTTTTAACGTCCAATCAAAGAATTAATTCGACGAAAGATCCAAATGGAAGTTCTTAAGAACTACCATAAATGTAAAAAATAATTTAATTAGAGGTACTTTTTATTACAAATAAAAAGAAATTTAGTAAAACTTAAAAATTAAGTTACACTATTATTGAACAGACGGCTTTTCTTTGTATTCTTAAAAATTTGCCCTAAAGATCTTTTATTTAAAAAATCAGAATCAATACTATTTTGTATTTCTTCTTTTTTCCTGAGTGTTCAGTTGAATCTCTTCAGCATCTTTAATAACTACACCTTTCATGTGTGCCATTTCTCCTTCAGCAGCAATATAAGGTAACATGGTCCAATAACCGGTTGCTAAAATCTTCTTAAATACATCAATGGCCTTGGTTTGATCCTTATCTAAAAGTGCTTTAACCCCAACTGCGTAAGCACCAATGATCCAAGCTTCGGCGTCAATACTGTTTTTAGGTGGATGTTCCAGATCTATAAAATCTTTTTCAGCCAAAGTTCCCTTATAATGGAGCATAGCATCCAAATATGGTTTTGAAGAAGGTAATATTTGCATTTTATCATTGACACTGGATAATATACTTTTGGCATCTGCCATTCTATTGGATCGGGTATAACAACTGTATTGCCAGTAATAGCTGCGAACCCATAAGTCAGAATTGGTAGAAAAATCACCACAAACTTCAAACATTTTATCAGCATTTGAAAAGTCATTATTGCATTGAAAGGCAATTCCCATTAACAAGTAGTTTTTATATTGTAGTGTCATATCAGCAATCGAATCGATGAGACCCATTCCTATAATTCCTTTAGGATTAGGAGTGTTTTCCATTTTTTGACCAGCCTTCCACAAATCATCGATAGCAGCTGTTAATTGGCGACTTTTAAGTAAGCTTTCTCCTCTAGCCTGATACAAGTCAGGGGTGTTTTCAAATTTCAAGATTCCTTTTGAAAAAATATCTGTAGCATTTTCAACCTGACCATTTTCCATATAAGCTCTTCCATAGAGTAAATAACCCTTTACATCATTTAAATGTCCTAAATAGACTGCGCGGGTCATTTCAATATTGTAGGTTCTTCTGTTTTTAATGGAGTCTAGATCGGGCCATTCCACTAATTTATTTCCATCAAAACTAGCTGCTAATGCAGCTCCTGAGCGAGGATCATCAAATTTTGCTTGTTCAGTAGGATTTGGGCTGGCAGGATTATTCTTGCAAGCAAAAAAACCAATTATAATAATTGAAATGAGATATATTTGGGTTTGTTTAGAAGATAAAATGAATTGGATCATAAGATTTATTGATTTTCCACAAAGTTCTTTAATTTTTAGAAATCGATCTGTTTATATGGAATATTAACAAAAGCTTAAATCCTGAGATTTCATGATTCTTGCATTTTTATACTAATTATTTTTTTTCTTGTTTTCTGAATTAACTCAAAATGACCAAGACTTATGCTTTAGTGATTATTGTTGGAATAAACTTTTTTTTAATTGCCTGTAACAAGGATCATTTAGATCAAGGAACAGGTGAATGTTCTGACCGTATTGAGTTAGAAGATATTAAGCCACATGGGCAATCCCTATCATGGATCCATTATAATAAAGATGTAAAACAAAAATTCATAGATAGTACGGGTCATATATCAGATGCTGTTATTTTAAATGATTTGAATTACGGCTTGAAATCATATGAAGTAGTTCATGTTCCATGTGTTTCAGATGCTACAGAGTCGATACAAGTAAGCTATAACATCATGCGACATTTTACGCGGATGATCAATCTGGCTTCGAATCAGGCTTCATTTCATATTTTCGAATTTGAAATCAGCTGTTTATTTAACCCTGCCAAACCGCTGGAGAATCAGAGATTGGATGTATTGAGTATTTATCAAATTTCACCCGGGTTATTGAACAGTGAAATTCGATCTGAGATCCTTACCATTCCGTTAATGGAGAATCCTTATTCCATCTTCTCATTTGAATATGAATATGTTCCAGAAATGATATTATTCAATAAAACATTTCAAAAAGTATATTCCAATCGAACTTGGGGATTAAATCAATGGAAAATTTATTTTTCAAAAGACCTGGGTGTGGTTGCCTTTAGAAATGAACAAGGAGTTCTATGGGCATTGGACACTAAGTAAGTAGATCATATTAAGACACTTAATTTTGAAATACATTGAAGTTCATTTATAAATAAAATATGGGAATATCAATTAAAATTCTTAATCGAAATAGTGTCCTGTGGTCTATCTTTTTAATGTATCTGATTTCCATTTCATTTTTAAATATTTATTGGTGTAATGTTTTATCACCACCTGAATTTATTTTTATTCTATTGGGCTTTTGTTTTATTGCACAAATAAAATATTTCAATAATCTTGATTACAAATTAAACTATTTGGATGCAACTATTGGATTATTGATAATCATATATGGAATTGGAGCCATGATGAGTATGGATAAAAATGCGATAGTTGAATGGGTAGGATTAATTTATTTAGTTGCCTTATATATCATTGTAAAATGGATGATATTGAGGGATAGTGACAGAACCATTCGATATTTAATTTATGGACTAAGTATCACTTCTTGTATTACAATTATTTTAGGGATCATTGGTGTAATACAGGCATATGGTGAACATACTCCAAATAGTTTTGCATGGTACTATTTAGATTATCCTTATTTTGGAAATGTCCCACGGGCAAGAGGATTGATGGGTACACCAGAAATGATGGCTCATGTAATTTCCATCAGTATTTTGTTAAAATTAGGATATTATAAAGCTAAATATTTTGAAAGTTGGTGGTGGAATATTATTATTCTTTTGGAAGGAATAGGCTTGTTATTGACAAGTTCAAAAACGATATTTATTTTAATCTTGATTTTATCACTATTCATTTTTATTAAGAAAAAAAACAAAGCGTTTCGCGCGTTATTTGGAATGATCAGTGCGCTATTATTTTTTATTTATATAATGGGAACTCACTTTGTAGTAACACCCAAAGTAGGTTCTTCAGAGGGATCAAGATTGACAAAAAATTTTAAGAATCAAACATTAATATCTGATGCATGGGAGTTAGAAAAAACAAACTATTTTGAACTGAAGAAATTAGCGATAGCTGTGGGTTTGAGTCAACCTTTGTTTGGAATTAGTGGTACTTCATTTAATGAATATCAGAAAATGAATGGATTAAATAATAGTAATCAATCGAGCATTTATTATGATCCGCATTGTACTTATCTTGGAGCATTTGCAGGATATGGTTTTCCAGGATTAATTATGTGTTGTGGATTGTTTATTTTGTTAATTATAATAGCGACAAAATCCTATAGACAGAATCCAACTACAAAACATCTTATCTTATTCCTTATTATTATTTTTTTAAGTATAGAGGGAATCAATACAGATATTCTTAATTTCAGATTACTGTGGGTGGTTATGGCTTTGATATCTGTTCATACACCGACTATTAAATTTTCGTACTCTGCCTTGACAACAAGACCCAATGACCATGTCGTTTAATCCAAGTCTGGCATACATGCAGTGTTAAATCAATGGGTTTGTCTTTTAAACTTACTGTAAATTGGGCATTATATCTAGCTGTAATAATCTTTTTTGTTTTAATAATTTGCACAGAATCGCACTTGATGGATTTATATTGAATATAGTTGGATTGAATGTTTTGTAAAAACTCTTTTTTAGTTTCTATCCATGCATTTGAATGACCATAACTTAAATGGGGATGAGTAAGTTTGTTGATTTCTATCAGATTTTTATTTATTAATGCTTCATTAAAATATAAAATAGTCCTAAGGATGTCAGAAGTCTTCTGAGTATATCCCGTAACGTTAATAATGGTTATCAATATAAGAATCAAGGTGTGTTTTGATATGTTCATTTGCATAAAAGGTTGAATGGTTTAAGCTTTAAATAATGTAAAAATAAGGGTATCATTTCATTTTAGATAAAAGAATTAAAATATTGAAATAAAACTTTTTATTTGGAAGAATTAATTTGAATTCATTAAATATTTGAATTAAGGTCTAAATATAATATGGTATTTGTATTTTTGTGTGTTTATGAAGCGAAAATGCTTAATTGGAATTATTGTTCTTATACCGATATTATTTAGTTCGGTTTGTTATGAACCCGTTGAAATCAGCACCAACTCAAATAAGAGTAAATTGGGCGAGTTAGGCCACTATTTTTTTTATGATGTAAGATTGTCTTATAATTTGAAAAAATCCTGTTCTTCCTGTCATGATCCAAGCTTAGCGTTTAGTGATGGCTACCGCCTTTCATTAAACAGCGATGCCCAAATGTTAAAAAGAAATTCTTCTTCCATTCTCAATATTAATCACAGAACTTGCTTCGACTGGGCAAATCCACAGATTACTACGCTGAGAGAACAAATGAAGAGACCTTTATTATCTGAGCATCCCATAGAATTGGGTCTTAATTTAAAGGAATCTCAAATTTTGGATCGATTTAAATCGGATCCTCTTTATCAATCATTATACAAAAGCTGCTATGGAAAAGATATTTCAAATCTTAATCTAGATGAAATCATAGATTGTATTGTTGTTTATGAATTGAGCTTACAAAGTCGATTTTCTATTTACGATCAATTTTTAAAAACAAATGACACTTTAATTTTTACAGATCAGGAAATGACGGGATACAGATTGTTTTTTTCAGATTCCATTTCCTGTCACCGGTGTCATGGGGGATTAGATTTTGTAGAACCAACAATGGGTCCTGCATTTGCGAATATTGGATTATACAATTGTAATGGTAGTTATCCAGTCAGAGATCGTGGACAATATGAACACAGTAAGAATTCTTCTGATGATGGAGTTTTTAGAATACCAACATTGCGGAATGTTGCCATCACCGCACCTTATTACCATGATGGATCGGGAAACAGTTTGGAAGAAGTTATAATAAACTATGAACATCGTGGGAGAAATATACTTAGTGGAGATTGTATTGGTGATGGCTCATTTCATCCAAATGTTGATTCCAGACTTAAACGATTTCAATTAGATGGAAATAAACGAAAAGCATTAATAGCTTTTTTGCATACTCTGACCGACACCAGTTATTTGTCAAATCCTTATTTTTTAGATCCGTTTAACGAATGATATGATGAAAAATATAGTATTACTTTATGTTTTGTTTAGTTTTATGATTATTCTGAATTGTTCTTCACAGAAAAACAGAAGAACTGATGGGCAATCATTACTTGATGAAAGAAAGAGGGAAATCGAAGCCGTATTGAAATTGAACAAACCCGTTTTATTGGTTAAACAAACTGACATTAAATCCAGTAGTGAAATACAAGATATATTTATTTCAAATTCAAAATTGGATAAATTTTTTTTAGAATCATCGAGTCAGAAAAAAATGTTGAATGAAATTTTTTCAATTTCAAAAGCCCGACCATCTGATTTACCCAATGGAAGTGCAATAATGAACATGGAAAATCTGTACAGAGTAGAAATGTATAATTACGCAATGAATGCCTCTATAATTGGTTTCGTAGATTTAGCTCATAGGCAAGTTATTAATATTATTTTTTATAAAGAGACTCAGCCAGATATTCCACCACATCTTGTTGAATTGGCAATGGAAATGGCAATCAATGATACGGCAGTAATAAATGAATATGGAGAACATAAATTAGACCAAAAGCCTATCATGGCTGGCACAAAAACAGCTCTGAATAGAACCAAATGCCAGCGTTCAAAGCATCTATGCGTAGCTCCAACCTTTGTGAAAGGAGATAAGGCACTTTGGGCTATAGTAGATCTTACTGATTTAAATATTGCTGGTGTCAAATGGACTCAGGTAGGTGAGACTGGTATGGCAGTAACACAACGTACCATGCAGAATGATAAAATCATGTCATGTTATTGTGATAAAAATAATGTAATTGAAAAAAATGATTGGACATTTAGCTATTCCATGAGTCGATCTGATGGGCTTGTTTTAACTAATGTTCAATATAAAAAAAAGGAGCTCTTTAGAAATGTAAAATTAGTAGACTGGCATGTCTCGTATTCTAAAATAGATGGATTTGGTTATAGTGATGCTGTAGGTTGTCCTGAATTTTCTACTGCCGCTGTATTAGCTGTAGAGCCACCGTATTTTGAGGCTATCGTGGAATCTGGTGATACAACAGGGTTTTTATTAGGCCAACGATATTATAGTGAAGGATGGCCGACTCCATGTAATTATAATTACCATCAGTATTTTGAATTTTATAATGATGGTAGATTTAGACCTGTCGTCGGAAGTATAGGAAGGGGATGTGGGAATAATGGAATGTATCGTCCGGTTACAAGAATTGCATTATCAGGCGAAAAAAATAATTTCTATGAATGGAATAAGAATACCTGGAAACAGTGGAAAAAAGAACAATGGACTTTACAAACAGGAAAAACGTTGTATCAAGGTGATCATCAATGGTTGAAAATAGAAAACGACAACAAACAAGGGTTAGTGATTTTGGCTAATACAGGTCAAATGAGGGATGGAGGACGAGGAGACAATGCATATGTTTATGTAACTAAATGGGATTCACATAGAGATGAAGGTGAAACTGATTTACCAACTATAGGTCCATGTTGTAACAAAGATTATCAACAAGGTCCTGAAAAATTTATAGAACCTGATCCTGAAATAATAGAAACAAGTTCTATTGTTCTATGGTATGTTGCGCAAATGACGAATGACGATACTAAAGGGAACGAATATTGTTGGGCTGAATCGGTATTGAAAAATGGGGTATATGTACCCGTGATTTATCCATGTTATTCAGGTCCGATGTTTAAGCCTTATTAATTAAGTTAAATATTTTATTAAATGAAACAGCCCATTTATTATTTGATATTATTCTGTTTATGTAGTTTTCAATTTGAGTTATTGGGTCAGTTAGATCAATGTAAAGGCTTACCGCCCTATTTTTTGAAAAAAGGTATTAATCCGCAAAAAGCTTATTTGTCCACCTCTGAGAAATTTTTAGTTGGAATGGCGCTTATTGAATCGGAACAGCCAGGAAATCCGAATGCTAAGATTATCAAAGTTATACAAGACAGCTCCTGGACAGATAAAGGTTTTCTTGGCGCCATTTGCACTGACCAATCAGGAAATTCCTATGTGCTTCCATCAGCAAAAGTAAATTTACTTAAAAATCCTTTAGAAAAACAAAACACCATATATAAGGTGGATGCCAATTCAGGATTGATGAGCCCTTATGTTCAAATTCCAATGGACGTTTTGCCAGGGTCTTTTAATCCTTTTGGATTGCTGGGTAGTTTTTATGATTGTTCGACGAGTCAACTCATTGTAAGTACCGTAGCTGGATCATCTGAAAATCGAGAAATTGGAAAAGTTTGTAAAATTGATATTAAGACTAAAGAAATTACAACGCTTATTGACCACAAGGATATTTACGGATTAGCATTGCACATTCATCAAGGGAAAAGAATACTTTATCTATCTTCAGCAAGAACATCAAAATTATATTCATTGGAATTGGATGATCGAAACAATCCTATTGGAACTTTGAAAGAAGAATTTTCAATTAGCGGTTTGGGTCCAAGGGGGGATGATAAAATTCGAAAAATAAGATTTACATCAGATGGAAAAATGCAATTGTTTACGGTGTTGTTTTATTATAACCTTACCTCACCAAGTGAAGAGCAGCAAAATCAGATGTATTTTGTTTATAATTCCATCAAAAAAAATTGGAAATTAAGTGGGATCGAATAGACATAAATTCTAAATTCTGGTCCTTCAGAACTGGAGTTCACTAAATTTTATAAGTTTTTTGAGTAAATAAGTATTTTTATTTAATTTGTATAGTATTGAAAATAAATCAGATACATATATTATTATAAAAATATTAAAAATAATATTAATATGTATTTTATTTAAACTAACTTTGCCTTTCTATAAAGGTATTGTTTAAAAACAACAAGGCTTTCGTATAGTAATACCATAATTATGCCAAATATTGGAAATGTGGTATGACAAATTGTTCCAACCCTCCTGAGAAGAATGAACTAGAAAATTGAATGTTGTTAAATCCGTATTGGATTTGAATATTTAATTTTCTAAAGAAATTTATTAATTGATTTAATTTGAATCATTTTGAATCAAAAGAGTGATCTGTTTATCCAAGCTAATCGCACTTTTGATTTGTATAAATGAAGCAAAATAAATCTGTCATCATTATGATGTTTTGCAATGATCATGAAGTATGATTATTGTATATATTTTAATATTGATAACACTGTTTTGGAATTGATAAATTATAAATTTATATCAACTAAGTATACAATCATATGAATTATTTAAAGTTACTTTCTTACTCTTTTTCTTTGGTTTTTTTGATAATGTTATCAAGTTTCCAAAGACTTCACGCTCAATCATGTCCTACAATTCTTTCTGCGGGAGGTGTTGTGGAAGTGTGTAAAGGTGGTAATGTAGATCTTTTTGCAGAACTAAACACAGCTCCTACTGGTATTACATTTACTTGGACTGGATCTGTTTCTGGATTGCTAAAAATGGCGACAGGTCCTGCTGGCACATTTATGAGCTACACACCTACTGTTACTGAAGTAGTTACTGTTACAGCGGCAAAGTCTGGCTGTACTACCTTAGTAGATAAGGTTAAGGTGATAGTGCACGATGGAGCTACTTTTACCAAGTGTCGGATCATTGATAATTTTGATGAACCAGATGGTACTACACAACAAACAGTGATGGTGAAGTCTCCAATCTTAGGTGGACCCAATTTTCAAACTAAAACTTTTACCGGCTTAAATGCAGGAGGTTTAATTGGAAATAAGCGTACGATGAATATTTGGTACGTGGTTGGTGACCTAACTTCCCGCGCCGATGTGTTGAAAGAGTCGGATATAACAAGCCCTTATTTTAATGAATGGTTTTACAGCAGTAGTAATGATGAAGGGAATGAATCCAATACAGAATTGGTATATGGTGGAACCGGAGCAGATCAATTAAATTGGGATGGAATCTGTGACTGCCTAGACCCCAATGGTGTCCCAGATGCTTCCGCTGGATTTAGACTTTATAATTATTTTGCAGATCAATCTGGCGTTACTATGACTGTGACAATAACAGATGGCACCGGAAAGATTGGTACTATTGTGAGAAATATGCCTGGATCCGGTTTTGGTGACTATGATGAAGAGTTTGCATTGGTTGATTTTACTGTGGCCAATGGGTTCAATTGGTGTGATATCGACAAAATATCTTTGTTTATGAACACAAACTTTATTTCTGTCGATTTTAAGTTTGACCAAATTGATTTTTGTTGTTTAATAAAAGCTGAACTGGGTGATAATAGTATAAAGAAATGTCTGGGATCTTGTATAAAATTAGACACATTATTTAATTGTCCAATTCCAAGTGGTTTAATTGGATCACATAATGTCAATTGGAAAGATCCAAATGGTAATTCGGTAGCTTATAACGCTGTTATTTGCCCGTCTACAGCAGGTATGTTTAACTACACTGTAAATATTAAAGACAGTTTGGGATGTGAATCAAATTTTACCCAAACTTTTAAAATTTGCGATACACCTTCAATAAGTTTAACCAATGTGGCTATTTGCAAGGGTAAAAGTGTGGTGTTAAGTCCAACCATTACTGGGGGAAATGCTCCTCTATCTTATTTATGGTCTCCAGCTACTGGTTTGTCATGTACAACTTGTGCAAATCCTACAGCGAATCCTACTACTACTACGACCTATACACTAATCGTTAGTACAACTGAGAATGGTGATAATGGAATAAATGCTTGTTCTGGTTCTAAAAAAGTGACTGTAACAGTCAACGATCTTCCAGATGGCAGTATCACAGGAGCCACTGGATTGTGTAATGGGGCCACCACGACGCAAATCTGTGCAAAACAAGCTCCTGCCGTAAATATTACATACAGTTGGAGTACATTGGAGACAACTCGATGCATTAATGTGGGAGCAGGTACTTATACTTTGACTGTTACCAACACAACTACTGGTTGTACGGCTACTTCTCAAGTGACCATTAGTCCAGTCCCGAGTCCATCTGTGACAGTGAGTTCGGATAAGAACAATGTTTGTGAAGGAACAAAAGTAATTTTAACCGCTGTTGGTAGTGGAGGAACAACACCTTATACTTTTACCTGGAGTACCGGGCAGAGTGGAAACCCAATTCAAGTAACGCCATCAGCACCTTCGAGCACTTACATTGTAACTATTACTGATATAAATGGTTGCACGGGGACCAATACTATAACGATAAACGCAACTCCTAATGATATTCAGGTGAATGTAACTACAAAACCGGATATATGTAGTAAAAAAATTGGTGAAGCAACTGCAAATCCAACTGGAGGTGCACCGCCATATTCTTATGCATGGTCCAATGGAGGAAATACCCAGACCATCACAGGTTTGTCTCCGGGCAGTTATACCGTGACTGTGACTGACATTTCAGGTTGTTCTCGTTCAGCCACTGGTACTGTTGGAACCGTAGCTGGACCTTCTGTAAATATAACAGGAGCCAGCCCAATTTGTGCTGGAGGATCAGTTACATTAACAGCAAATGCAACTGGAGGGACAGCCCCCATCACTTATAGTTGGTCACCGGGTGGTATGACTACATCAGCAGTTACAGTTAGTCCAGGTTCGACAACAACTTATACTGTGGTGGTAACTGATGGCAATGGTTGTACAGCATCCAATTCAGTCGAGGTACTGGTCAATCCTAAACCTCAAGTAACCATTACACCATTGAATCCGGTCATCTGCCAGGGGGCAAAAGTAAATTTAACAGCGATTACTTCAGGAGGCACCCCTAGTTATAGTTATCTATGGAGTCCATCTACCGGACTTTCATGCACAACTTGCCAAAATCCAGATGCTTCACCGACAGCTGATCAAATTTATCAAGTCATTGTGACTGATTCCAAAGGTTGTAAGGATACAGCTCAAGTATTAGTGAAAGTAAATAATAACCCAACTCCAAGTTTGGTTGAAAAAACCAACGAACAATGTGGTAAGAAAAATGGTACCATCACAGTGACAGCCACTGGGGGGGTATCGCCATATTCTTATTTATGGAATACTTCACCACAACAAACAGGCAACACTGCTACAGGTCTTGCCGCAGGTACTTATACCGTCACTGTTACAGATAATAATGGATGTACTGGAACTTTCTCCACAAGTATCATCAATGAAGGAGGCCCTACTGTAGATATAACAGGAGCGAGCCCAATTTGTGCAGGAGGATCAGTTACATTAACAGCAAATGCCAGTGGAGGGACAGCACCCATTACATATAGTTGGTCACCAGGAGGAATGACAACATCATCAGTAACGGTTAGTCCTGGTTCAACAACGACTTATACGGTTGTGGTAACCGATGGCAATGGTTGTTCAGCTTCCAAATCAGTGGAGGTACTGGTCAATCCTAAACCTCAAGTAACCATTACGCCATTGAATCCGGTCATTTGCCAGGGCTTTTCAGTCAGTCTAACGGCAATTACTTCAGGGGGCACACCTACTTTTAGTTATTTATGGAGTCCATCTACCGGGCTTTCATGCACAACTTGCCAAAACCCTGTTGCTTCACCAACTGCTGATCAAAATTATCAAGTCATTGTGACTGATTCCAAAGGTTGTAAGGATACAGCCCAAGTCTTAGTGAAAGTAAATAATAACCCAACACCAAGTTTGGTTGGAAAAACCAATGAACAGTGTAATAAGAAAAATGGCTCTATCACAGTGACAGCCACTGGAGGGGAATCACCATATTCTTATCTATGGAATACCTCACCACAACAAACAGGAACCACTGCTACAGGTCTTGCCGGAGGAACTTATACCGTTACCGTTACAGATAAAAATGGATGTACAGGAACTTTAGCTGCAAGTATCATCAATGAAGGAGGCCCTACTGTAAATATCACAGGAACAAATCCGAATTGTATAGGAGATAATGTAACCTTGACGGCCAATCCAAGTCCAAAATTACCAAATGAATATACTTATCAGTGGAGTGCAGGTCTTGGAACCAATCAAACTGCAACCATTAATAATGTTTTGATAACAAACGATTACTTTGTGACGGTTACGGATAAGCAGACAGGTTGTACTGCAACTGCAACTTATACTGTTCAAGTGATTGGTTGCGCAGTCGTAACTCATTTCAAAGAATTTGTAAGTGTCACGCAAACAGGTTTGAATACTTATGATGTTGCTTTTAAAATCACAGTAGACAATATTGGTACCGGAATTGGAAAATATAATTTAAAAGATTCATTGGCATTTGATAAAGACGTAGTGGTTAATGCCATAAAGTATAGCACCAATGCTGTTGGAAATCCAGGTAATCCAGGTACAATCGTGCCGCCATCAGATGGTAATAACAGATATGATTTAGCAGTGAATCAAAACATAACGGATGTAGAAGTCCATGTTTACAATTTAACAGTTTCTGTTACCTTAAATCTTGCAGGAACGCCTCCTCCAGGAGGAGATGGCTCTTACAAACCTTGCGCCGAAGTTACACCGGGAGATTATATTCCGGAAAACGGTTTATATAATTTGTCCATACTCGATACACCCAATGATTTTAATGATGAACGGGATGAAGCTTGTGGAGAATTGCCGATTATCAATCATGTAAAGTCTGGTCCAGTGGTCGTTAAACAAGGTCCAAATACTTATGATGTGACGTATACTATAACTGTCACCAATAGTGGTTTTGCTACAGGTAAATATACTCTGAATGACATACCAGGATTAGAAAATGATTTTGAAGTATTGTCTGCTCAATATACCTCAACTGCACCAGGCAATCCGGCCAATCCCGGACCTATAGGATTAACTTTATCTGGACCGTGGAATCTTGCAAATGACCAAAATATTATAAAGCAAACGACACACACATACCAAGTTAAATTACAGGTGAAAATTGATTTAGTTGCAACTGCAAGTGTGGGCGACGAGATCTATACGCCTTGTGGGGCAAATAATCCAAACGTACCGCAAAGTGGAGAAGGATTATTTAATCGAACGACTCTTGATGTAAATGATGATGGAATTCCTGATCAACGGGATACGGTTTGTGCCGATATAAAAATTATAGATTTAGCACTAAGGAAAGTTATACTGAATCCTGCTGGATCTTATAAATACGGTGATAATATCACATTTAGAATAACTGTTTTCAATCAAGGCAATACTGCTGTTGAGGATGTCAAGGTAGCTGATTACTTACCTGCCGGATTAAAATATGAAGGAGGAGATCCTAATTGGACGATAGTTTCCGCCAATGAATTGGAAGGAACATTACCAGGTGTTTTAAATCCTGGTGCATCTAAAACAATAGATTTGACCTTGCGCATCGTTGCAAGTTCGGGTGGAAGTTTTGACTGGATCAATTTTGCTGAAATTAAAAAGGCATTTATAGGCACAGATGAAGTTTCAGATGAGGATATCGACAGTGATCCATATTCTAATTCTATAAAAGAAAATGCGGTAAAACCTGGAAGTCCGGATGATAACATCATCACAGAAGATGGGAAAAATAATCCTGATGAAGATGAAGACGACCATGACCCTGCAGGTATTGAAGTATTTGACCTTGCTTTAAAGAAAACAACAACAGCCAATGGTCCTTACCAATATGGTAGCGTGGTACCATTTGTAATCACTGTTTATAATCAGGGTAGTATCCAGGCCCGTGATGTTGTAGTGGTGGATTATATTCCTTCTGGATTTGCATTTGGACCAGGAAACGTTATTTGGACCAATGGAATTGGGATGGCGACAACAACCATTCCTAGTATTAATCCAGGATCAAGCGTCAATGTTACCATAAATTTAGTGGTTCAACCAGGCAGTAATCCTGTAGACAGAGCATGGTATAATGAGGCTGAAATAAAAACGGCTAAAGATGATAAAAATATTACCCAAACCGAAGACATTGACAGCAGATTCAACATGAATCCTGATGATGACAATGATGTGGTTATTGATGGTGCCGATGATAATGAAATAAATGAGGATGGAAAAAATGATCCACAACAAGATGAGGATGATAATGATCCAGCAGCTATTAAAATATGGGATCTAGCATTAAAGAAAGTTTTTGTGTCTGGTTCTATTAATTACAATAATCCATTAACTTTTAGAATATGGGTTTATAACCAAGGCAATGAAACAGCCAAGGATATTAAGATTGTAGATTATATACCAATCGGTTATTCTTTTTCATCAGGATTAAATCCAGGATGGGTTGGAGCATACCCAAATGTTAATTACACGATAGCTGGGCCAATTGTTCCGGGTGACAGTGCCTTTGTTGACATTATACTCACTTTAGAAAATACTTCTGGAGGGTTCCGTAAATGGATTAATTATTCAGAGATTGTCTCAAGCAAAGATTTGAACAATGCCAATAGATCTAATGATGACATAGATAGTCAAGTAGGCAGTGATGGACCATTGGAAAGAGCAGTATTGCCAGGAAGAATCAATGATAATAACATATCCAGTACGAATAAAGGTGCCGAAGAAGATGATCATGATCCAGCCGGGACAGGCATAGAATTTGGAGATCTATTTGATTTGGCATTAAGAAAAACAGTTATTACAGCTGGACCATATAGTTATGGTCAAGATGTTGATTTTAATATAAGAATATTTAATCAAGGAAACCTTACAGCACAAAATATTAATGTCGTAGATTATGTTCCAGCAGGATTTCAATTTATAGCAGGAGGTGTTAATGCTGCATGGAGTTACTCTGCAGGATTGTCACAGGCATCTAGAATTGTGTCGGGTCCATTAAAACCAGGTGACAGTTTAGATATAACTATTCGTCTAAGAACTATTTCAAACCCAGGAAGTAGTACTGCTTACATAAACTTTAGTGAGATTAAATCAGCGCAAGATAGTTTAGGGACTACAAGTGTAGATATTGACAGTAATCCTGATGATAATCCGAATAATGATATTGGAGGAGAACCTGGAGGGCCTAATGATGATTTAGTAGATGATGATGGTACGATCGATGAAGATGATCATGATCCTGCCATGATTAATGTGTATGATCTTGCCCTGATAAAAGTTACAGCAACAGCTGGGCCATATAGTGTTGGTCAAGTAGTTGATTTTAAAATTACAGTCATCAATCAGGGAACTCTACCGGTAAAAAATGTAGTGGTAAATGATTATATTCCTATTGGTTATACTTATAATGCAGGGGATAATGCAGGTATATGGAGCGGTTCACATCCATTGGTGACGCACACACATGCTCCTCAATTAAATCCGGGAGATAATTTTGAAGTAATCTTAAAACTAAGATTAGCAGGAACTTCAGGTGGGTACACCAATTGGATAAATTATAGTGAGATTAAAAGTATGCAATCAGTTAATGGAACTGATGTATCTTCTCAAGATGTCGATAGTGATCCAAATGGAAATACTCCTGGAGAGAGGGCTGTTACTCCTGGAAGTACAAATGATGATAATATCACAGACATCACCAAGGCAGGTGATCAGGATGATCATGATCCGGCTGGTGTCAATATTTTTGACCTTGCTTTGCGTAAATCAGTTGTAACAGGTGGACCATATGCATACGGACAAGATGTTGATTTTAAAATTTCAATTTTTAATCAAGGAAATATTACAGCAAAAAATATAGCTGTAGTAGATTATATACCTGATGGTTTTCAGTTTATTGCTGGAGGTGTAAATGCTGCTTGGACTTATTCTGCAGGCAACAAACAAGCCACTCGCACTGTAGCAGGACCACTTGGTCCTGGCCAAAGTACAGATGTCACCATTCGGTTAAGGTTATTTCCTAATGGTTCAGCATTTGATGCTTATACAAATTATTCAGAAATTAAATCAGCTCAAGACTCATTAGGAGTATCGGGTAATGATTTTGACAGTGATCCTGATGATGATCCAACCAACGATGATGGTGGAGAACCAGGTGGTCCGACTGACGATGAAGTTACTAAGGCCCCTCCTGTAGATGAGGATGATCATGATCCTGCGATCATAAATATTTTTGACCTTGCATTGCGTAAGAAATTAGTAACTCCTGCTACAGGGCCATACACATATGGTCAGACACATACTTTTGAAATTACAGTGTTTAATCAGGGTAATGTGACTGCTAAGGACATTCAGGTAAAAGATTATATACCTGAAGGATATAGTTTCTCACCAAACAATGGCTGGACCGGAGCATTCCCTACGGTCAGCAAGACCATAACAGATACCATCCAACCAGGTGGCAGCAGAACGATAACTTTGAATTTGACCTTTAACATGGTAGCAGTTCCATCGTTGAAATCATGGGCAAACTATGCAGAAATTGCAGGAGCAAATGATCTAAACGGAGTACCTGGAGATGATGTGGACAGTGACCCTGGATCAAATACAACAAATGAACAAAATGTAATCCCTGGTAAACCGGGAGATGATGATATTGCAAGTAACTCTGATACTGGATTCGGAAGTCAGGATGATCATGATCCAGCGGGACCATGGATCTTTGACTTAGCTACGAAAATTGAGAATTCATCAAATGAAATTAATTTCTATGGCGAATTAATAAATTTCCCAATAGAAGTACATAATCAAGGAAACATTCCTACGAATGGTTATACAGTTTCCGTTAATATTCCTTCTGGATTTGCATTCAATCCAGCATTCAATCCAAGTTGGGTATTTGATAATGGAATAGGATTGTTCACTTATGTATCAACGAATGTATTAAATCCAGGTGAAACAGACCAATTTAATATCGTACTTACGGCTCAACCTTCCAACGGTCCAAATGCATGGACAGTAGAAATTGAAATTAGTAAAGATCATCCAATAGCTGACGAAGTTGGAATAAAAGATATTGATTCCAAACCAGATAATAATTTCTCAAATGATGCAGGCGGAAGTCCGTTACCAGATAGTGAAGATGGAAACTACCCAGGCAGTGATGATATATTAAATGGTGCAGGAAATGGAGTTATTGGAGGTACTAGTGCAGCAGGAGATGAAGACGACAATGATCCGGAATTTGTGCAGGTATTTGATCTCGCACTCAGAAAGACATTGATTTCTCCAGCCGCAGGGCCATATACTTATGGACAAAATCATACTTTCAAAGTAACTATATTCAATCAAGGAAATATTTCTGCAAAGAATGTGTTAATTAGTGATTTTATACCTGATGGTTATAGCTTCACGAATAATAATGGATGGACTGGTGGACCTAATACAATAACGAATTTGATTACTTCGGTTATTAAACCTGGTGATAGTGTGGTCTTAACTTTGGTACTGAAATTCCAAATGGCTTCACTACTTACTACGAATAAGACTTGGATTAATTATAGTGAAATAACTTCTGCACAAGACACGCTTAATGTTACCAGAACAGATGTGGACAGTGAAGCAGGAAGCAATGGACCAAATGAAAATAATGTATTACCTGGTAAATTAGGTGATGATGACATAAGCAGTAATAGTGATAATGGAGTTGGAAGTCAAGATGACCACGATCCAGCGGGACCATGGATCTTTGACTTGGCTACAGTAATTGAAAATAGTGTGGATAGAATAAGTTCATATGGTGAGTTAATTACATTCCCAATAAAGGTAAAAAACCAAGGAAATATTGCAAGTGCTGGATACACATTAAGTGTTTTAGTACCAGATGGATTTGCTTTCACACAAGGTCCAAACACGAATTGGGTGTATAACAATGTTACCAGAATTGCAAGCTATACCGTGCCAGTAACAGATACCATAAAACCTGGCGAGATGGATATGTATAATATCATATTAACATCACAACCAGCAAGCGGAAAACATGCTTGGACTGTTGAAATTGAAATCAGTTCAGATAATCCGGTTGCTGATGAAGCAGGAATTAATGATATTGACTCAAACCCAGATGCAGTATTTAATAATGATCCAGGTGGTGCTCCTATTCCAGATAGTGAAGGTGGTAATTTCCCAGGAAGTGATGATATTCTTAATGGAGCTGGAAATGGATCTATTGGTGACACGAATGCTGCAGGAGATGAGGATGATAATGATCCAGAATATGTGAAAATATATGATTTGGCATTGAAGAAATTATTGGATACGCCACCACCATATGCGTATGATCAGAATTTGACTTATCGAGTTAGAATATTCAATCAAGGAAATGAACCGGTAAGAAATGTTAGAATTCAAGATTATATTCCAATTGGTTTCAGCTTAGTTGGAGCAATGAGTCCATTATGGGTAGCTAACGCAAATGGTGCGGAGTTTCTTTATACTGGAACTTTAAATCCAACAGATTCAATTGATTTTGTAATTACCTTAAAATTAGTAAATACTAAAGGTGGTTACAGAGATTGGATCAATTATGCTGAGATAACCAATATGCAAGATACATTAGGCAATAACGTCAATTCATTTGATGTGGATAGCCGACCAGCTTCAAATGGTCCTGGTGAGCTTGCAGTAAGTCCTGGAGATGCAGCAGATAACAATATAACTAGTATAGCTAAAGGGGGTGAAGAAGATGATCATGATCCTGCAGGAATTCAGGTTTTTGATGTAGCTCTTAGAAAAAATTATATTGGTACACTACCTATTAAGTATAACCAAGTGGTACCATTTGAAGTAACGGTATTCAATCAAGGTAACCGAAGCGCTCAAAATTTTGTTATTGCAGATTATTTAGCTCCAGGATATGAATTTGATGTACCATCGAATGCTAATTGGACTTATAATAATGTTACAAGAATTGCTAAAACGACTATTTCAGCTAAAGTTTTACCTGGGGATAGTGCTAAAGTAACATTGTATTTAACAGTTAAACCTACACTTTATAATAAGGCAGCTTGGAAGAATTTTGCAGAAATTGTAACTGTTACAGATACTACAAATACACCAGGTGATGATATAGACAGTGATCCTGATGATAATCCAAATAATGATGGACCACCAAAAGATGGTGAAGTTGATGAAAAACCACCGGTTGATGAAGATGATCAAGATCCAGCAGAGCCGCCAGTAGTAGATTTTGCTTTAAGAAAGTGGATACCTGGGAAAAAACCATACTACATTCCTGGTGATACAGTGGACTTTGTAATCAGTATTCACAATCAAGGAAATGTTGTTTCATCTAGTGTTGGGGTTAACGACTATATACCACAAGGGTTCCAATTTCTACCTGCAATTAATGCAGGATGGGCATTCAATGGACCAAGATTGGAATATACTTATGGAACTCGATTGTATCCTGAAGATAGCGTACAATTGCATTTAAAACTTAAAGTCATTGTTGCAGCAAATCCTTCCATACCTGATTGGGAAAATTATGCTGAGATACGAAGTGTAAGAGACACATTTAATGTGAATCGAGATAATGATGATGCTGATAGTAAACCAAATACAGATAATGCATGGGAGCGTGCAGTCCACGATGAAGATCCTTGGGATGATGTTATTGACGGAAATAATCAAATCGAAAATGAAGATTCCGATGATCATGATCCAGAGAAAGTAGTAGTTACTGCTTGGATTGGAGATTACGTTTGGAAAGATCTTGATGGTGATGGAGTTCAGGACAATAACGAACCAGGTGTTCCAGGAGTACATGTTTATCTATACAAATGTTCTAACGGAAGTTTAGTTAAGAAAGACACTACTGATGCCAATGGAAAATATGAATTTGACTTTTTACTTTCAGATGACTATTTCTTAAGATTTGATGCGCTTCCTATTAACATGCCTAATTGTGCCTTCACGTTCAAAGACAAAGGTGGTAATGACGCTAAAGATAGTGATGTCGATGCAGCAGGTATTACTTCTTGTACTTTCCTTCAATGGGGTGAACGAGATAGTACATGGGATGCAGGATTGGTTGAATTAGCATCCTATGGAGATTATGTATGGCATGATAGAAATGCAAATGGAATACAAGAAGTTGGAGAAGAAGGAGTGGGTGGTGTGTTAGTAACATTGTACGATGCGGTTACGAATCTACCGGTCAAAACGACGACGACGGATAATAATGGATTATATCTATTTGAGAAATTAATGCCAATGCAATATTATGCTAAGTATGATCCGCCTGCTGGATGGAATATCACGACAGCTAATGTGGGTAATGATACCAAGGATAGTGATGTGGATAATAGTAATGGACCAAGAACAAACGCTACAACCTATTTAAGTCCTGGAGAGAATGATAGAACATGGGATTTAGGTATATGGAGATGTGTAATGATAGGAGGTCGAGTGTTCTTTGATGTGGATAAAGATGGAATATTTGATCCAAGTGAAAATGGTCTTAATGGATTAAAAATCAATTTAATTGATTACAACAGTGGTAGTGTGGTAGCTACATTATTAACAGCTGTTAATCCAGCGACACCATCAGATGATGGATATTATAAGTTTGCATGTGTTAAACCAGGAACTTATTATGTTCAATTTGAACGTCCGGGTCACTTAGCAGCATCTGAACCATTGCGTGGCGGAAATGCAGATAAAGATTCTGATATTGGTCATGAAAATGGAGTAAACAGCACTAGAAAAATAGTGGTGTTAAGTGGAGACATGGTGTTGAATATAGGAGCTGGCTTCCAGAACAAAGCTACGGTAGGCGATTATGTATGGTTGGATCGTAACTTAAATGGGTTACAAGATTCGGGAGAACAACCTATACCTGGAGTTAAGGTAAATGCATATAACAACACTACTGGTGTTATGGTAAGTGAGGCTACGACAGGTTCTGACGGACATTATATGTTAGATGGAATAGCGCAAGGAGATTACTATGTTAAATTTATACCACCAGTGAATTATGGATTTACTGCAGCACATAGTGGAACTGATCCAGTAGATAATGATGTGGATGGAACAAATGGTTATGGAACGACCAGAGTGTATCGAATTCAGACTGGAGATGCATTGCCAACTATAGATGCAGGATTAGTAGGAGCAGTATTAGCTATCGAATGGTTGAATTTCACAGGACACCATAATGGAAGCTTTACAGAATTAAACTGGCAGACTGGAGTTGAATTGAATAATGATCATTTTGAAATTGAAAGACGTCATGAAAGTGAGACTGGTTTCACGGTCATTGGACAAGAGTTAGCCAGCGAAGATGGATTGGCCGCTAAACACAATTATGGTTATGATGACTTTGATGCAAGTAAATCTGGAATCTACTACTACAGATTGAAGCAAGTGGATAAAGATGGACATTTTACATACAGTAAGATCATATCCATTCAAATTAAACGGGGATCAGAATTCAAAGTATCCATTTATCCGAATCCAGTTGACAATTTGTTGAAAGTGGATATTACCTTAGGTGATGAGAGTGAATTAGAAGTACGCGTATTTGATAAGTCAGGAAAGAATGTGTTGACGAATCCGTTTGGAGGATTTAGGAAAGCAGGAAAGTTCAATGAAATATTAGATACTTCAATATTACCAGCAGGTCAGTATAATTTGCAAATATTGACAAGTCATGGTATCGTGAACAAACAGTTTACCGTATTAAGGTAAGATAATTTAAGCAATAATGATCAAAGCCTATCTCATTTATTTGAGATAGGCTTTGTTATTTTGGTAAAAATTTCTTATATTTTATTTTGTAAAAAAACATTCGGGGATGAAAGTGGTAAATTACCTAAAGTATGTTTTGCAATCTTTTTAGAGGTTTATTTATGGTTAATGTATTTGTATGTCTATATCTAAAGAACAATTCCCTAGAAAGTATCCACGGCTTATCCACGACTTATCCTGGGATTTTCTAAATTTAATTGATATGGTCTTGAATATTGGAGCAGGTTTCTAGGAAAAAGCAACAGTAGGCGATTATGAATGGTTAGATCGTTACTTAAATGGAATACAAGATTCAGGTGAACAACCAATACCTGGTGTTAAAGTAAACGCTTATAATATTACGACTAGGGTTATGGTAAGTGAAGCTACGACAGGTTCTGACGGACATTACATGTTAGAAGGAATAGCACAAGGAGATTACTATGTTAAATTTATCCCACCAGTGAATTAAGGATTTACTTCAGCACATAGTGGAACTGATCCAGTAGAGAATGATGTGGATAGAACAAATGGTTATGGAACGACCAGAGTGTATAGAATACAGACTGGAAATGCATTGCCAACTATTGATGCAGGATTAGTAGGAGCAGTATTAGCTATCGAATGGTTGAATTTCACAGGACACCATAATGGAAGCTTTACAGAATTAAACTGGCAGACAGGAGTAGAATTGAATAATGATCATTTTGAAATTGAAAGACGTCATGAAAGTGAGACTGGATTCACAGTCATTGGACAAGAGTTAGCCAGTGAAGATGGATTGGCAGCTAAACATAATTACGGTTATGATGACTTTGATGCAAGTAAATCTGGAATCTACTATTATAGATTGAAACAAGTGGATAAAGATGGACATTTTACTTACAGTAAGATCATTTCAATTCAAATAAAACGTGGTACTGAATTCAATGTTTCAATTTATCCGAATCCAGTAGACAATATATTGAAAGTAGATATTACTTTAGGTGATGAAAGTGAATTAGAAGTACGCGTATTTGATAAGTCAGGAAAGAATGTGTTGACAAATCCGTTTGGAGGATTTAGAAAGGCAGGAACATTTAATGAATTATTAGATACTTCAATATTACCAGCAGGTCAGTATAATTTACAAATATTGACAAGTCATGGCATAGTAAACAAACAATTTACCGTATTAAGGTAAGATAGTTTAAGCAATAATGATCAAAGCCTATCTCATTCATTTGAGGTAGGCTTTGTTATTTAATGATGAAAAATTCATATTATGAATTTGTAACATGAATAATATTATAGTTAGTAATAATTTAGTTAGATTTTATTTTACCGATTTTGAATTATAACCTAATTTAAGAAGTGATTTATTTATTTTATTATTAATGTTTTAAATGCTTAGATTGATTTAATTATAATATAGATATTTTATATATATGTATTTTTTTGTGATTAATTATTGATTATTCAAAACCAAAGAAAATCAAATTTTAATTTTTTTTTATAAAATACAATTAAAAGTCATAGGGGTATTCCTTCCGCATAGTTGTCATAAGTGAAGTAAAATATTCAATGTCTTTCATATCGTACTTATTTATGATGGCTTGATTGTTTTATTCTTTCTGCAGATGATTGTCCATTTTTCAGATGCAGTAAGCCAATATTAATATTTAATCAAGCCAAAATCATGAACAAGCGAATTTTATTAAAAAGTTCTGTATTTTTATTAAGTTTATTTTTTATAAATTTAAATTTTATTTCTGCCCAAGGCTGTAATTGTTCTGGCAATTATATTTTAAACCCCAGTTTTGAAAACGGAATTACAAATTGGACTTATGCAAATGGTAATTTCAGTTCAAACACTTATGCAGCTCAATGTGGTACTTACGCTGGACATTTTCAACACATAACTGGATTGGGAACTTTTCATCAAGACATTACAAGTATTAATGTTGGTACTAGTTTGACACTAACGTTTTATGGAGGTGTTCATGACAATTCTTTCAATCAAAAATTCGGGATTCAATATTTGAATAATATTGGTAATCTTATAAGTGAAACCATGGTAGATGTTGATGGTTCATTGCCTAATATGAGCTATTATGTCATTAATTCGTTAGTTCCGGCAGGAACAATAACCGTAAGGATACAAGGTAGAACGAATGGAAATTGGCTGAAAGTAGATCAGCTTTGTCTTACTGGTACCTCCCCTTGCACCAATTTCACTTCATTGGCACAAACAGATTTAAATTTAGTTAAAACACGTACCATTAGTAATGAAATAAGCTGTGTTGGTGCAGTTGATCGAGTATTCTATGCAGACTGTTTGTTAGACAACATAAATGGAGGAACTTCAGGTAATAGAAAATATTGGAAAATAATTTCTGGTGGTACATTCAAAGAATATTGTGATGGTACTGCCTACGCTGAAATGCAAATTCAAAATGTAGATTTACCTACTTATAAATTTGATGTTACTTTAATTTTATCTGGAAGAACATATACTGCTCCACCTGGAAGTCCACATTTAGAAGGATGCACCGGATCAGCAACATCAAATTGGTATTATTATACTAGTGTGAAAGGAAGTTTTGTAGGAAAAGAATCCATGTTAGGAGGTGTTATTGCAGTTCAAGGAAAAATGGCTGCACTCCAATTAGGAACCAATGGAAGTTTATACGGCGTTACTAATAATTTTGGTGCAAGCTCTTGGTTGGATTACAATATTATCTGCCAACCAAATACATTCAATTATGGGTCATCATGTCAATTAGATTTTAATTTCTTTCTTTCAGGTGGGGATTTAACTGAAGCAAATGCATCTACCTGTGGTAAAATTTGTGTTGGGCAAAGTACTACTTTGAATGGTTATGCCGTAGGTGGTAAGCCGAATTATACTTACACATGGAGTAATGGTTTAGGAACTGGCCAATCAAAAACGATAAGTCCTAATACAACAACTGCATATACAGTTACAGCAACAGATGCCAATGGATGCACTGCTACAGATGTAGTTACTGTTTTGGTATATCCTAAACCTACTGTTGATGTAGGAGTTAATCAGACAGTATGTGCTGGAAAATGTGCAGATTTAAAAGCTGTAGCAAGTGGTGGAACTCCTGCTTATACTTATGAATGGAATAATGGATTGGGAAGCGGACCTAATAAAAATGTGTGCCCTACCCAAACAACAACTTATACGGTAACTGTCACAGATTCTAAAGGGTGCACGGCAACTAATGCAGTTACTGTTTTTGTAAATCCTACCATCGAAATTACGATTTCTAAAACAGATCCGAAATGTGGATTAAATAATGGGTCAGCTACCGCAAACGTTATAGGAGGTACATCGCCATATAGTTACTCATGGTCAAATGGAGCAACTACTCAAACCATCAATAATTTAGGATCTGGAAATTATTCAGTGACAGTTACAGATTCAAAAAATTGTACTGCAGCAAAATCTGTTCAATTGACTGTAACTAGTGGTCCGATAGTTAATGCAGGAGTAGATCAATCAGGATGCATTGGATCTTCATTTAATTTAAGTTCACTTGCTTCGGGAGGAACTCCGGCATATACTTATCTGTGGGACAATGGTCTTGGTAATGGTCAAAATAAAACAGTTACTCCTAATACAACGACAACCTATACAGTTACTGCTACTGATGTAAATGGCTGCTCTGCAACTGATCAAGTTAAGGTGGTCCTTTATCCTAATCCGAGTGTTACGATCAATAAATCTGATGCGAAATGCGGATTGGCTAATGGATCAGCAACGGCCAATGCTTCAGGAGGTACAACGCCATATACTTATATTTGGTCTAATGGTGGGACAGGTCAAACAATTAGTAACTTAACAACAGGAAATTATATAGTAACTGTTACAGATGCAAAAGGGTGTAAAGGAACAGCAACAACTACAATTAACAATACTACTGGTCCTTCTGTAAATGCAGGAGCTGATTTATCAGGATGTATTGGCAGTTTGTTCAATTTAAATTCAGTGGCATCAGGTGGAACACAACCCTATACATATGCTTGGGATAATGGTCTTGGTGC
>Ga0154020_10001553_pt1 | contig 28198 bp, 21 predicted proteins | sample Klosneuvirus_201_FD_109709 | JGI IMG/M metagenome (GOLD analysis project Ga0154020, IMG submission 109709) | Active sludge microbial communities from wastewater, Klosterneuburg, Austria - Klosneuvirus_20160825_MG | ecosystem: Engineered > WWTP > Aerobic digester > Activated sludge | place...
CTTGGTTCTCTCCCAGAACCGGGCCTCTTGGTTCTCTCCCAGAACCGGGCCTCTTGGTTCTCTCCCAGAACCGGGCCTCTTGGTTCTCTCTCAGACCCTGGGCCTCCCGGTTCCGCTTTGAGCGCGGCTCTCCCGGCGCGGTCGTCCCCGCCGGCCGTCGTGGTCAGATTCCGGCGCGGGGCAGCCACCACGGCGTGGACCATCCGGAGACGGGGCCCGCATCACAAACGGTGCGCGCGCCGTTGATTTGCGCGGGTTCACGCCGGTGCCAGGACGTCCTGCAGGCGTTGCAGTGCAGGGCCGGCTGCAACCGCTGCAGTGGCGCGTGGACCGGCCGGGAACGCTCATACCGGGATGGAGACGCGTTCACGCAACGTTGCGGCGCGCCGGAACGCCTCAATGTGCGCCTGCACGTCAAAGATGGACTCGGTGTGTTCCAGCGCATCCAGATACAAAGACCGCGCGGCCACCGCAGCCAGGTCAAAATGCCAGTAGTGCGTCATCAGCGGGTTGATGAACAGCGTGCTCCCGGCGGTGCGTGGGGTCCGGTGGTGGTTGCCAAAGTGACCTTCCAGCGCCGAGAGGATGCTTCCGTTCACAATGCTCTGCCGGTCCGGCATGTGGTGGTGCGCGTGCTCCACCGCGTCACGGAATCCCGCCACGGCGGGGTCCTGCAGGTGGAGCGAATGAACGCCCAGCGTTCCGCCGCGTTGTTCCAGCGCAGAGACATTCTCCAGGAAGTGCGCGTGGCACACGCCGTGGAATGCATCAATCCCAAAGCCCAGGCAGCTCACGGTCTTGTGCTCCACGTTGAGGTGCCGCACCGCCGCCAGGCTCACCATGTCTTCGGCGGGGGTGCCCAGGCCACTTTCATCCCCGCGCATCAGGATGTCCGTGCCGCCGTCCACCAGCATCACGGTGTCCACGTGCAAACGCTCCACCAGAAGTTGGTAGGCGGCGCGCAGCGGCCGCACCCCCACCTTTTCAAATGCAAAGACCTCGTCAGGGAGACCGCGGCTGTGAAGCCAGCGGGCAAGCAGGCCTTCCGGGAAATACCGCGGTTCGCCCGTGCTGGTGTGGGTCACGCGCCACAGTGCCGGTGCAAGCTGTTGGGACGTGGTGGCGGACAGGTAGGTGAAGGAGAGGTTGGCCAGGAAGACGTCTTTGCCCTGCGCGCGCAACGCCAGGAACAACGGAAGGCCGGCGTAGACATCAAAACCACCGCCCGCTCCGGCAATCAGAATGCGGCGGCTGGGTTGAAGGCGGGCGGTCAGCGGGTTGGCAAAGAGGGCCTGCGGTTGCGGCGCGGTCATGCGTGACGTTGTAGTGCGCCACTGGTGCAGGCCGCCGCAGGGATCCCCGGGTTCCAGGTATCCCATTGAAACTCCTGGTGGATGTGGATCCCCCCAAAAGGGCCGATGGACAACTGAACGGCGATTCCGTAAACAGATGGCCGGCCACTGAAGCGTGGCTTCACCAAGACCCGGGGGAGGTTTTTCATGAGCATCACCGCACAATCCAGGAACATTCTTGGCCGCCTTCAAGCGCAACAACCGGAAGAACTTCGCGGCGCCCTGGGTGCGGTGGCCAACGGCAAGGCGGGTGCCGCAGAAGCGCTGAGCGCCAAGACCGGCATCCCGGTGGCCGAGCTGCGTGCCGCCGCTGAGCTCTCCCTCAACACCAGCCTGGACAAACTGTTTGCACAAACCACCGACGCGCAGACCGTGGCCACCACCGGCGCGGACAAACCCAAGGCGTTCCAGGCCACTGCCGGCGGCGTGGACCCGCGCGGGCTGATGGGCCTGCAATATAAAAATGCCGACGTGGCGGACGTCTCCACGCTGGCGGTGAAGGGCGGGGCGCAGGATTTTTCGGCGCAGAACGCCGCGCCAGCCTACGGCGTGCAAGCTGGTCCACGCGGGGAACTGGGGGCTGTTCCGTCGTCACGGGACCTGTTGAGCGTGCGCAGCGGTGACGCAAAACCGGCGGATGTGGCCAAGGCGCTCAAAGAGGCGTTGTTGTCCGGCAACCCCGCGGTGGTGAAGAAGGCCGCGCGCACCATGCAGGTGGTGGAGTCCTACCAGCGCAAGGCCGAGGCAGACGCCAAGAACTATGCGGGCACGGGGTTTGTTCCGTTCCGCTTTCCCAAGCTGGACCTGCAGTTCTCCAAGGAAGAGACGGCCAAGCTCATCAACGCGGTGGCCACCACGCGGGACCCGGCCACCGTGGACATTGTGATGATGACGGTGAAGCGCGGGGTGGTGTCCCTGGCGGACAGCAACGCGGTGCTGGGGGACGCGCGGCTCAAGGCCTTGGGCACCGGCGCGTCCGGAGAACTGCCCGGCAGCGACGGAAAAGAGACCCCGCGCGGTGAAGCAAAGTCCTTCCATGATGAGTGGGTCAATGAGGTGGAGCCCGGAATGCGCAACATCCGGGAGGTCATCATCCAGACGGCTGCCGCCCGAGGGGCCAGCTGTCCATTTTCGCGCGGCAACCACGCCAAGGGCGTGGAGTTTGAAAACGTGGCCATGAAGACCTCCGAACAGGCACCGGACTGGGTCAAGGACCTCTTTGGGTCGGTGGTGAAGGGCGGAATGATCCGCGTCTCCGGCAGCCAGACCAACCCGGATGAACCGGACTCCAAGCCGCACCAGCCTGGCGTGCGCATCACGTTGCCGTTGAAAGGCAAGCTGGAGGACGGCAGCGCGTCACAAATCCTGGACATCACCGCCAACTCCGGGGAGACCACCCACGCCAACACCGCGCGCAAACACACCAACTTCACCAAATCCCTGTCTCTGCCGCCGGAGGGCGGCCTGTTGGATTCCCAGCCGGCGCGCATTGCAAAGTTTCTGGCCGGTGGTGCGGCCAAGGGCGAGTTTCTCGAGGAGATTGGCCAGATCCGTTCGGCGTTGGGCGCCACCAAGAAGGCCAACCAGGAGCCCTTCAATGAGCACGATCTCTACGCGCGCCACGCGTATTTTATGGACGGGCGTTACGTGCAGATACGCCTCAAGGTGGTGGAGCCCAATGATTTCCCAAACCCCGTCAACGACCCCAACCCCAATGCGCGGCTGGATGCGGTGGCCAACACCGTGGCGGCGCGGGGCATGAAGGTGGCCATGTACCTCACCGAAATTCCGCAGGGGAAAGCGGAGCTTGCCGAGGTGGAAGGCTGGCAGGGCCTGCGCGCCACCGAGTTTCTGGCCGGCACGTTTGAAGTACCGCGGCAGCAGGTCTCAGATGAATCCGCGGCGCACAAGTACATGCAGGAGCACTCGTTCATTCCCGCGGGTGAGAAGATGGTGGCCACGGGCGTGGGGTTGGGACGCCACCGCACCGCGGTCTACCAGGCGTCCCAGGACCAGCGGCTGGAGCACCGGCCGGGAACCTGATGGTGGCCGGGTGATGCCGGTTGGCCTCGGTGCGCAAGGCCGGGTCGGTCATGGTGCCAGCGCGTTCGCGGCTGGGTGCGTGGCGCTTCATTGCGCCATGGCCGCCAACGGCAACTCCGCGCGCGGCTCCAGAGGATCATATGCTTCAATGTGAAAAAGACCGGTGACCCGCGCCAGCGTGGTGAACCAGCCATCCAGGGTGCCCGCAGGCCCCACGGCGTTGATGGCAATGCCTTGGTGGTAAAGGTACCCCCACTGCACGCACGGCAGGACCGGCCCCAACTGCCCTGCCTCAATCCTCACGCCACCACCAAACCACCGCGGCTCGGCAACATCACCCAACCAGCCGGGAAGCTGCGGAAAGTCATCACGCTCCAAGCGTGCCTTGACGCCGTCCGGCCACTCGCCCCACGTCACATCCAACGTATCCGCAACCGCCCACCACGGCTCCACCTGCACCGCAGAACCGGCAGGCCGCCCCGCGTTCATCACCAGGACCGCACGGTTCAAATGGATCAGGAACAACCTGCTCTCAATGGCAAATTCGGCACGCCAGGGGTCACCGTAGTCACCCAGCACCACCACGGCTTCCTGGGATTGGGGCGTGAGCTGCACGTGTAAACCGCCAAAAGACTGCGATTGGCTGGTCTGGTGGACGTTGTTGAGAAGCGCGTGCACCATCTCCGGCGTGACGCCTTTCACCGCGTAGATGCCCGCCAGGGTTCTCCGGGGCCACACCATCAAGGCGCGGGGGTGGCGGGGCGGCCGGGGCGCCGGCGTCTTGCCAACCACCAACCTGCGAATGGCCAACGCGCGCCGCTCTGCATTGTCACTTTCACGGGCCTCACCACACCTTCTGGCAATCCAGCCGAGCCCCTCAAGTGGGGCCACCAGCGACGGATGGCGTTGACCCAACCGCAACTCGACCAGCCGCACCGTCGTTTTGGCAAGGTCCAACGCCCGGGGCTTCATGCCAAGTTCCAACAACGCCTCGCTGTAGAGGACGGCAATCTCGTCGGTGATGACACAATCCGGAACAAACCTTGTGGCGAGGCGCACCATGTCACAATGCGCTGAAAGCTCGTTGAAGTTGCCGCGTTTGGAATAGACCAGCGCCAGGGTGCGCGCGGCCAGCCTGAACGCCGGGTGTCTTTCCACGTTCCTCCCCGGCAGCTCCGGAGGCATGGCAAACCGGGCCAGAAACAACGCCCTTTCCAGGTCCTGCCCGGCCTTGGCCAACACCCAGGCCAACTGGCACGCCACAAATCTGTTCGGGCTTCTGCCGTGCTCGTCAAACTGCTTTTTGGCCTCGGAGATGGCCGCGTCATAACGCCCCTGAAAAACCCAGACGTTGATGAAGGCACTCTGAAGGTCCTGGGAGGGCATTTCCGGGGGCTTCAACTCCTTGCACCGGTCAAGCACATGGATCGCCTTGTCATACGCCTCGCGCACACAATGCAGGTCCATCAGGTCCAGTCTTGCCAACTGAGCCCGCATGGTGTGGGTGCCAAGGGCCTCCTCAAGGGTATTCACGCGCCATTCCAGGATGGCCTGCACACCAGCCCAATCATCCAACGCCGCTGCCGCGCGGTGCCCAAGGCTTGCAGCCTGTTCCACAAGGTCCGGTTCAAAACGGGCAAAGGGTTTTGCCAGAGTGCACGCGGTCTCTGCATGTCGGCGCGCTTCGCCTGCCCGTCTTTCGGCCAGGGCCTCCAGACCGCTGGTGAGCGCGTCATGGAGTTGCTTCTTCTTCCGCTTGTCTGACGAGAAGAACATGGTGTTGAAACATAGACCCCTTTCGCCGGTGGGCAAATTGCGCACTGCGCCCGGCTGGCACCGGGCAACATTGTGGCGTTGTCCTTCATCAGGTTGTGGCGCTGTTGTGTGCGCGCTCCCCCACCCCAGCCCACCAGAGCGTGTGCAACGCCACACCTCCGGCACAAAGAACTGTTTCCCTCAGGTCCCCAAGTCCGCGCACACGTGCGGCCCAACAGGTGCTGCCCGGTCGGCGCAAACAGTGCCAGGCGCCTGGGGATCTGCTTGATGATGATGGGCGGGCCAATGCCGGTGAGCATTCCCTTGATGACGGGTGATGGAAAACAGGAAGCCAGGTTTCCAAAAAACAATCGGGCCCATCAGAGTCTGGACCACGCCTGCCAGCACCACGGCCAGCGGGAGTTGGGCTAGCACCTATCTCCAAGCGCCCTGCTCCCAGGCCCAGACAGGTGGCGCATCCCCCGGCCGGTGCCCGGTTTCCATAACCCAAGCCCAAGGTCCTGGGCCAACGCGCACGGCTTAAAAAACTAGATTGATGAGGCTTTCATTATCTCAGTGATTGTGAACGCACCGACGTGAACAATACCTCGAACCAGACGATATGTTTTGTGGGCGTGACGTCCAACGGGAGGCAGCCACATGGTCGCACTTGCGCTGGACCGGGGTGACGCAAAACGCTGGGAGCGGGATGTCCGCCCCGTGCGGCGCCGGCGTCCGGTGGTGGCACCACCACGTCAGGAGGCCTTCTCGCTGCCTCCACGGCCGGAGGTGGAACAGCCTGCACAAAAGCGCGCCGGGGATGCGCCTGTCAGGAAAGGGCCGTTGCACGCGCTGTTGCGGCATGTTGCCGGGTTCGAACAGGTTGCCCCGTCCGCCAGCGCACGTTTGGCCATCCGTTCGGGCATATCCCCGCACACCGCCATGGGAGCCTGGACCAACCGCCAACAAGATCCGGCGCTGGAGGCACATCTCAAACGGCAGGATCAGGCCATTGCCGCCGAAGTTCGCGCAACCCCCTCGCTGGAGGGTCAACTGGCAGCAGCAGAAGACATGGTGAAACTGGGTCACGCGCAATCACTGCAGTACCTGCGCCTGCAGGCACGGCTTCAAAAGGGAACGTTCTCTGCGCTCTCCAACCTGTTGAAGGCACGTTTTGATGCCATGCGGAAGATCACCCAGGGCTGGAACTGAAGGTGCCCGCGTTGTGGACTGGGACTCCAACGAGCGCACCGAACGCTGCGGCGAGACCGGCACCACCCTCTGGCCACCCGCACGTTCAACACATTCCGCGTGCGCATGGTGGAGTACGCACGGGGCTGCTTGCCGGTTCCCTGGTGCCCTCACAAAGGCGCAAGCAGGCGCTCAGGACCGCATTCGCCGTCTGGTCCACAACCACGCGGCAAACACCCACGCCACCACACTCCCGCCGGCGGGGTCCCCTGCCGCGTCACAGGCACAACCTTCCTCACGCGGTTCCTCTGGCGCTGGACCCGGAACAGCAGCGTCCACAACCGCAGCAGCATCCGGACGACCGGCATCCACCGCCACCGCCGCGTCTCTGACACCTGCATCCACAGACATTGCCGCGTCCACAACCACCGCCGCGTCCACAAGCACCGCCGCGTCCACAAGCACCGCCGCGTCCACGGGTTCTGCGGCGTCCACGGGTTCTGCGGCGTCCGGAACGCCGGCGTCCACCACGGGCTCCGCCAGACCGAAGAGGACCTGGGTGGCACCGCTGTTGTTCCCTGCCGCATCCCCCGCGGTTGCCTGGAGGGTGTGGGCGCCCGCCGCCACCACGCTCAACGAAGGAAGGCTCCATTGCCCGGCTCCATCCGCCATGGCCACCCCCTGCGCCACCGTGTCCAACACCACCGTCACCAAGGTTCCCGCTTCTGCAGTCCCTACAAAGACCAACACACCAACAACGCCAATGCTGTTGGCCAGCGGTGACGTCACCACGGGAGCAGCGGGTGGCACGGTGTCCACTGTGAAGGTGTGGGTGACGGACGGTGGACTGGTGTAGCCGGCACCGTCCGTCGCTGTGACCACCACGGTGTGCGGGCCATCCATCAGGGGAGCCTGCGGTGTGACCGACCATGCACCTGCAACATCGGCGGTCACGCTGGGGAGCAGAGTGCCATCCAGTTCCACGGTGACCTGGGTTCCCGGTTCTGCAAGTCCAGTGATGGTTGGTGTGTTGAGGTTGGTCAGACCGCCCTGGGCGGGCGTGGTGATGTCCGGTGCCAACGGTGCCACGGTGTCTACGGTGAAGTTCACGGGCGTGGACCCAGGGCTCAGGTTCTGCGCCTCATCAAAGACCAACGCCCGCAGGGCGTGGGGGCCGTCAGACAAGGGATTGGCAAGGGTCACCGTCCAATCCCCGTTGGCATTTGTGTTGGCGGCGGCCACCAGGACGTCATCCACATAGACGCCCACGGAGCTGCGCGGCTCTGCGGTGCCGGACACTGTTGGCCTGGTGGTGGTCAGGATCTGGCCGGCAGAAGGTGCGCTCACCACCGGCGCTGCCGGCGCCGTGGTGTCCACCGAAAATGTCACCTGGTTGCTCAAGGCGCTTTGATTGCCCGCTGCATTCACGGCATACGCGCTGGCCGTGTAGGAACCCTCGGCCAAAGTGACAGCAACCATGTGGGACCACGCTCCGCCCGCGTCCGCCATCACCGTGGCCAGGGTGACGCCATCCAACCGCACCACCACCAGGCGGCCAGGCTGCGCGGTCCCAGAGATGACGGGCGTGGTGCTCCCCTGGGGGCGCGGGGCGGGTGTGAGCACCACCGGAGGGGTGGGCGGAAGGCTGTCCACAGTGAAGGACACCTGGACAGGCGGCCCTGCAAGCTGGGTTGCGTTGTGGAACGCCCTGAACACCAGCGTGTGGGGCCCTTGCGCCAACGGTGTTGCACTCTGGAAGGAAACATTGCCGGACGCGTCGGCGGCGCCGTTGTGCACCACCACACCGTCCAGCACAAACACCCCCACCGTCGTGACGGGGATGGTGCCCAGCAGGGTGCCTTGCATGATGGGACGCGCGTCGTTGATCGTGGAGCCGTCTGTCGGTTGAACCAGAACAACGCTGGGGGGCACCGCAATGGCCGCAAGTGCTGTGCGAATTCCAGCGGTACCAGCCACCGCACCGTAGGGCAGCCCGCCAGGCGCCGCGGCGTCCGGCTGCGTTCCGGCCAACCCGCCCGCAGGCACCGTGCCCAATGCGCAACCTCCACCATTGCCCACACGCCCCCCGCCGCCGCCACCGCCCGGGCCCATGCGCGCCGTTGACGCAGCTCCGCCAGCACCACCGTTGGCAACCAGCGGCCCACAGGTGGACGGTGAAGACGCGGCCAACGCCAAGATGGTGCCGCCACCACCGCCGCCTCCGCCGCCATCCGCCGTGCTTGAACCGCCCGCAAGTCCCGAAGCGTTGAACCCGCCGGTGCCCGCAAACGCGCCCGCGCGCACCCAGATCACACCACCTCCAGCACCTCCCACGTTGGTCACACCTGTCACGCTGTGCCCGGCCCCGCCGCCACCCCCCATCATCAAGTGGGTGTTGCCAGCGGCCAGCCTTGCACCTCCCATTCCCCCAACGGCGCGCGCCCCATCTGTGCTGCTGTCCGAACGTCCGCCTTGTCCACCCGCCCCCGTGGATGCGCCACCACCACCACCGGAGCGCCGGCAGACGCCCCCGCCGCCACCGTTGGCCTCATTCCCGCGGCCGGCGTGTGCCAGGCCAAACTGGGTGACAGAGACTCCCTCTCCTTTGAGGGCGCCCAGGGGGCTGCTCTCTTCAAGCCCGGTGCACCCTGTGGTTCCCGCCGAGTTCACCAACGCCACACCACCCCGGAAACCCCGCCCTGAAACATCCAGACTGCCGTTGCTGGTCAGCGTTCCGGAAACCAGGATTGCCAGCACACCACCCGTCAGCCCGTTCCAGGCCGGCGCGCTCAGCGAAGCACCCGCGTTCACCGTCACGCTGCTGTATTCGCGCACCCGGATGACCTGCGTGGTTGTTGCCACAAAGGTAAAATTCTGAACGGAGGCGGTGAGCGTGAGCGTGTTGCCATTGACGGACTGCACCCGCGCCAGCTCCGGACGGCCCACCAACCCAAGCGCCACCGGGTCCTGGTTGCCCGCCACCGGCTCTGCCGCGCCGGTGGTCCGAAGCAACATCACCAGCGCACCAGGCGGAAAGTTGGTTGCGTCTGCAACCTGCAGCTGTGTCCCGCCCAATCCCACCTGCGCGGTCAGGGTGGTGTAGCTGTTGACCACCGTGTTGGGCGCAGTCACTGTCAACGCTCCGTCCTGTCCGTTGCCCACGTGGAATCCATCCAGCTCCGCGCGCGCCGCCAACGGAACTGCAAGAATGAAAAAAAACATCAGAAAACGGAGGTTCACTGGAGCTCCTGAAATGGGAAGCGGCGTGGGAACTGGGGCGGAGGACCCTAGGACAGCCTCGGCGTCATTGACATCCTCCCCGGTGTGTACGGCGCAAACCGTTGGCCGTCCCGGCCACCATTCCGCGCGCGTTCCACGCACATTGACAACGTTGGTCCCACGCTGCTGTGTCCCGCAACGGAGGTGTTGCAATGCAGATGATTGGGTTTCCATTTGCCACAACGGACTGGGACGCGGTGGAACGCACTGAACACCCCGGCGAGCCCGGCACCGCGCACTGGCGCACGCGCACGTTCAACAACATTCGCGTGCGCATGGTGGACTACGCACCGGGCTACCTTGCGGACCACTGGTGCCAGAAAGGCCATGTGGTGCTGGTGATGGAGGGCGTTCTCCACACCGAGCTTGCCGACGGGCGCCTCATCACCCTCAAGGCGGGGCAGAGCTACCAGGTGGCAGACCAGGACGTTGCGCACCGGTCACGCACGGACGTGGGAGCGCGCCTGTTCATTGTGGATTAGCCGCAACATTGGCGGTGTATGACGGTGTCAAACCTGACGCCTCATGTTCAGCTGTGTCGTTCCACGTTGTCACTTTGACGGCGGGAAATACTCCAGTTCCACCCGCGCCGGGCTTCCCACCATGCCCATGGCATTCACCGCGTGCACCACCAGCACGTTTTTTCCGGGCTTCAGGACCCACGTGTAGGGCCCTGCGGGCTGCAAAGAAGCCGCCTCGCCATTCACTGTTGCCTCCAGGTGGTGGAACCACGGGCCGCCAGTGGGGATGGCGGTGACCTCCACGGTGCCCGCGGGACCGTCCGGTCGGTCCAGGCGCAGGTGCACGGTGTTCATGGCCGGATACGCGCGTTCGTGGTTGCGTGTGAGCTCGCCCAACATGGGCGGCATTCCCTGGAACAGCAGCTCCACCGTTTCATTGGCGCCCAACGGGCTGATGCGCGGTCCGCTCTTGGTGGATGGATAGGTATTCCTCAACGGAATGGAGATGTGCTCAAAATATTTCACCCATTCGCCCTTCATTTCCTCGGGCTTCTGCGTCTTGTGCCGCCACTGGGACGGCCCCAGGACAAACTGCAGCGCATCTGGCCGCGTGGTGCGCACCTCCCGCACCTCCACCGACGACAACGGCCGACCATCCACCTGCCAGGTTCCGTTGTTCTGTCCATCCATGACCACCCAGGACTGCCAGCTGTTGTTCCACACCTCGGTCACCACGTGGCCTTTCCCAAGCCCGTAGGACGCGCCATCCCGCTTGAGGCTCACCACGCGCGCGGGATACCCCATGGCCTGGAACACCTGCGCGCTCACCACGCTGTACTCCACACAACGGAACCGTCGGCCACCCTCCACCTCCGCCAGGATGGACAGTGCATCTGCCTTTTTGGGCTCATCCATCCCCGCGTGCTCCCAACGGTTGTGGACCCACGTGAGCAGGCGCTGCTGGGCCTCCCATTCGGAGGCCGCGCCCTTCACCAGCTCCGCAAAGCCGTAGCGCTCCCGCAACTGCCGCTGGTGCTCGGCCGCAACGTCTTCAAACGTGTGCAGCCCGGCACTCCCCAGCTCCGCGCTCTGCAATGAGGTCACCACGTACACGCGTGCCCGCCGCGCGTTCTCTTTCATGCGCGCCAACTGCGCTGCCCACTGTGGCTGTCCACGCAGCGTCTTGAGGTCGGCGTCCTCCAGCGCGTCTTCCCACTCGGCGTATCCCGCGGCCATGGCGCGCTCCAGCGCGGCAAAGGCCAACGCCGTCTTTCCGGAGAGCGCGTGGTTGGCTGCCACCGCATAATGCAACGTGGCCGGCAACGACGACAGCATGGCTGGCAGGGGTTTCACGCCAAGCGCCTTTTCAAACAACGCCGTGGACTCGGCGTAGGACTTCCGGTTTTTTGCGTCCACGCCTTGTTGGTAGAGCGCCGCAACTTTCTTGAACGCCGGGTCATCCTGGGGCGCCTGCGCCAGAGCCTGCGGAACCACCGCCAACCAGGACATCCAGACGACAAAAGACCACGTGCTGAGACGGGACATTGTTCACATCCTTGCTTGGGGTGCGTACGGCCTGACCATCACCCATCACGCGTTGGGGAGGATTTGTTTCATTCCCGCCCGCAGCACGTCCACAAACGCGCGAATCTTGGGCGGTGCGGGTTGCCCCGCGGTGTGGACCGCGTACAGCACGGTGCGCGGCCAGTACTTCTCCAGGATGGGCACAAGCTCGCCGGATTCCACGCTGGGCTGTGCAAACACGTCCGGGATGCGCGCAATGCCCACGCCGGCCAACGCGGCAGCCCTGGCCAGGCGGTAGCTGTCCACCCGCAGCCTTCCGTGCACGCCCACCAGCCGTTCTTCGCCGTGGAAGCGGAATCCCCACGCCGTGGACTTGGGGCCGCCCACCGCAATGCAGTCATGCGTCTCAAGCTCCTGCGGCGTTTGTGGCGTTCCGTGCGCCTTGAGGTAGGCGCGGCTGGCGTAGAGCCCCTTGAGGGACGTTCCCAACCGGGTGGCGTAGACGTCACTGGCCTCCTGGATGGGACCGGTGCGCACCGCCACATCAAATCCACCACGCCGCAAGTCCACAAAGTCCACGCTCAGCTCCACCTCCACAGAAACCCGTGGGTACCTGCGCAGGTATTCCACAATCACCTGCGGGAGGAACTCATCTCCCACAATGGGTGACGCCGCCACGCGCAGGGTTCCGGTGGGCTCACTCGCCGCCTGCGCCAGGACCTCGTCGGTGGCCTTCATCACCTGCTCCAGGCGCGTGCATTGTTCCAGCAACAGCGCACCAGCCTCGGTGAGTGCAAAACGCCGCGTGGACCGCGCCACCAGACGCGCGCCCAGTGCCTTCTCCAACGTTGCCAGCTGCCGGCTCACCGTGGAGCGCGGGATGCCCAGCACCAGCGCGCCGTTGCGCACGCCACCCTCCCGCGCCACGGCAGAGAACGTGAGCATGTCATTGGGTGACAATGGAACCCGGGCGCGCTTGCGCCGCTGGGTGCCACCAAAATCCAACTCAACCACCGTGGAACGAACGGACATGGGCCCATCCTTGTCCAGAACATTGTCCCATGGGTGAGACAATAGGTCCAACCGCGGGCCATGGCGCCCACATCCCCCTGTCCGTACCTCGGGCAGACATCACGCAAGACTTCCAGGGGATGAACCGTGAAACGTACCGCATTGTGTTTGATGGTGTTGGTTGGCAACGCGTGCCAGGGCCCGGCGGGGAGCAACGGCGCCGCGGGTGAAACAGGTGCCCAGGGCCCCTCAGGGCCCACCGGTCCACAAGGACCCACGGGTGCAACGGGTCCTACGGGCGCAACGGGGCCCACCGGCGCAACGGGCCCCACCGGGCCACAAGGTCCCACGCCGGACGCAGGCGCCGCCCGCCCCGCGGACCTTGAAGCGCTGGAGCTGCCCGGACCCGCGTTCTATCCGGAAAATCTGCACGCAGCGTTGGATGGAACCCTCTACATTGGAAGCCTGACCACCGGCGCGGTCTACAAGCTTTCCCCGGGTGAGACCCAGGCCTCGGTGTTTCTGCCCGGTGGTGGTGACGTCAAAGGCATTGCCGGTCTTCTGGTGGATGACACGTCCAACGCGCTCCTCATTTGTGCGGTGGATGCCACCTTCCAGACGGTGGCCACCGTGCAGCGGTATGACCTGGCCACCGGTGCACATCTGGCAACCTTCAGCTTCCCCGGCGCCACCACCATGGACGGCGGCGCCAACCCCTACGCGGGGTTTCCCAATGACCTGGCGTTTGACGGCACGCGCCGGCTGTACGTGTCAGATTCGTTTGGCGGGAAGATCTACCGCGTGGTGGATGTCTCGTCGGACGCGCTGATGGAGGAATGGGCCGCCGTTCCCGCGCTGGCACCCGCCAATGCCAACGCGTTTGGCGCCGACGGAATCACGTTTGACGGCGCCAGCAACTTCTACGTGAACAACAACAACACCGGTGCCTTGGTGCGCGTGCCACTCAACAGCAACGGGACTGCCGGCACCCCGGTGGTCATCACTGTCACGCCAGCATTGAGCAACCCGGATGGGCAACGCCAGCTCAACGCCAACACGCTGTTGGTGGTGGACAACGCCGGCAGCCTGGTGACGGTGACCCTCACCGGTGACACCGGCGCTGCCACCACCATCTCCAACCGCCTGGATTCGCCCACCGGCGTTGTGAAGGTGGACAACACGTACTGGGTGACCGAAGGCCAGATCACGACGTCACTTCTGACTGGCCAGCCGCCGCGGTTGCCGTTCCTGGTGCAGCCCATTGCCGCGTATTGATGGACCAACAACAAACAAAGGAGAAAGACATGTCACGCATTCTGGTTACTGGTGCAGCAGGAAACGTGGGTTCACGGTTGGTGCACCGCCTGGCGCAAAGCAACACGCCGGTGCGAGCGCTGGTCCGCCTCTCCGAGCAGAGGACATTTGAAGCGGGGGTTGAAGTGGTGCGGGGAGACCTCAATGACCGTGACCAGGTGCGCGCCGCAATGAAGGGCGTGGACAAAGTGTACCTGCTCACCGCCGGTCTTGGCCTTCCGCACATGGAACGTGTGGTCATCCAGGCCGCAGCGTCGGAGAAGGTGTCGCTGCTGGTGAAACACTCGGTGCAGGGCGCGCCTTATGAAGCGGCCATGATCCCCGCGTGGCACCGTGCGTCCGAAAAGGAGATTGAGGCATCCGGGTTGCCGTACACGTTCTTGCGGCCTGCCTCATTTGCGTCCAACGCATTGGGATGGGGCTCCATGCTCAAGGGCGGAGATACTGTCTATGGACCCTACGGGGATGTGGCATTGCCGGTGATTGACCCGGAGGACATTGCAGCGGTGGCCCACAAGGTTCTCACCGAGGATGGCCACGCGGGAAAAGCGTATGAATTGACCGGCCCCGCGTCCTTGACCACGGCAGAACAGGTTGCGGTGTTGGGACGCGTGCTCAACCGCCCGCTGCACTACGTCAACGTGCCGGACAGCGCGGCGTTGGAGAGCATGGTGGCCATGGGCATGCCCAAGGCCTACGCCGAGGCCATGATTGACCTGGTGAAGATGTTGCGGGGCCTTGGAAAGGTTCCCACCACCGGTGCCGTGGCGGAGGTGCTCAAGCGGCCGGCCACCAGCTTTGAGGACTTCATCCGGGCCAACGCCAACGTCTTTCGCTGAACCTCACGTTGGCTTGAAACCGGGTCCCACGCCGGTGGCGCGCCGGCGTGTTCGGCGGGAAGCCTGTGCTCTTCCACCGGACCACCTGCGCTGTGTTTGGTGTGCCACCTTGTGGACGACCCTGCCGGGGCACTGATCACTCGTCTGCTGCCAACCGGCAGCGCGTTACCCACTTCACCAGCGGGCGGCCCGGCACGCAGGTGGAGGTCTTCCCCGGGCGGTGCGCATCGTTCACTGCGGTACGGACAAGCGGTGCGACGTGTCTGAGGCGCGCTGGCGGTTTGTGGATGCAGGGGTGGAGGTGGGACGGGACTGCACAGGCACCACCATGGAGGGATGCCGGAAACGCGTGACCACCCCGCTGGGGTCCAACTGCGCTGTCGTTGGCAAATGACCGGGATGGTTTGCAGCGCGCACGCCCGGCTTTGTTCCTGACCGTCACGCCTTGGTGAAGCGGCCTGAATGCAGCAACGTGGGGAACATGCCCATGCCGCCACCCTTGTCTCCCGCCGTCACCGGCCAACCCATTGAAATTGGTCCAGGCCTGCGTGGCTACCTGGACGGCCATGGTCCCCCGCTGCTCCTGGTCCACAGCGTCAACGCCGCAGCGTCGGCAGCGGAGGTGAGGCCACTGCACCAGCACTACCGGACCAGTCACACGGTGCTGAGCGTGGACCTTCCTGGTTTTGGCATTTCTGACCGCAGCAACACGTCGTACACCCCGCGGCTGATGACCAACGCGGTGCTGGCCGCGGCCCAGGCGTTGTCCTCACGCACCGGCGGCGGCGGTGTTGACGCGCTGGCGGTTTCTTTGTCGTGTGAATTTCTTGCCCGCGCCGCCAGCGAACAGCCGGCGGAATTCAAGAGCATTGCACTGGTGAGCCCCACCGGCTTCCAGGGCGGCGTACAACGTGAAGGACCACCGGGCAGCGTGGTTGGTGCGCCGTGGGTCTTGCGCCTGGTGCGCGGTCCGGGGTGGGGGCGGCCGCTCTACCGCCTGCTCACGCGTCCGGGCGTGATCCGCTATTTCCTGGAGCGCACCTGGGGGTCCAAGGCCATTGATGAGACGCTGTGGCGCCAGGCCATTGAGACCGCGCAGCAACCGGGCGCCGAGCACGCACCACTGCACTTTTTGTCGGCGCTGCTTTTCAGCAGGGACGCGCGCACGCTGTACAAGTCCCTGTCCCAGCCGGTGTGGATGAGCCATGGCATACGTGGTGACTTCACGGACTACCGCGGCAAACGCGACGTTGAGGACCGGCCCAATTGGTCTTTTGACGTCTTCCCCACCGGCGCCATGCCGTACTTTGAACTGCCAGAGGACTTTGTGTCCCGCTACAACGCGTTCTTGGACGCACAAGCACCACACTGAGCGGCCCCGCCGGCGCAAGGCCGCCACTCCCCGGTCCATTGCTGGCCCCGCAAACCTCCCAAGGCGCCCTAGGCGCGGATGTTTTTGCGGGCTAGAGCACTGCCCGCCTGGCGTGACGCCGGGCGCAGCCAAGGCAGGACCCGTGACCGTCAAGACCGCGTTTTCCCCGGTGGACATTGCCCCGCTCCTCAAGCGGGTGGAGAAACCCGCGCGCTACCTGGGCGGGGAACCCAACAGCACCCGCAAGGACGCGCTGGCGGCAGAGGTCCGTTTTGCGCTGTGTTTCCCGGACGTCTATGAAATTGCCGAGAGCCACCTGGGCATCAAGATCCTCTACCACCTGCTCAACAAGCGTGAAGACACCGTGTGCGAGCGCATCTACGCGCCGTGGGTGGACATGGGGGATGAGCTCAAGAAGGCCGGGCTCCCGTTGTTCTCCCTGGAGAGCCATCTCCCCGCGCGCGCGTTTGACGTCCTGGGTTTCACCCTCCAATACGAACTTGGCTTCACCACCGTGTTGCACATGTTGGAGCTGGCCGGCGTGCCGTTGTTGGCCAGGGACCGCGGGCCGGATGACCCGGTGGTCATTGCCGGCGGGCCGGTGGTGTTCAACGTGGAGCCGTTGGCGGATTTTCTGGACGGTGTCCTGCTGGGTGACGGCGAAGAAGCCGTCCATGAGATTGTGGACGCCGTCAAAGCCACGCGTGGGAAACCACGCGCGGAGAAGTGGGAAGCCCTGGCGCGCATTGAAGGCATGTACGTGCCGGCGCATTGGAAGCCCACGTACAATGAGGACGGGACGCTGGCCGCGGTGGAGAACCTGAGGGATGACCGCAACGGCGTGAAGAAGCGCGTGGTGACGGACCTCAACAAGGTGGATTATCCCACCACATTCATTGTGCCACATTTGCAGGTGGTGCATGACCGCGTGGCCGTGGAAATCCAGCGCGGCTGCACGCAGGGGTGCCGCTTTTGCCAGGCGGGCTTCATCTACCGTCCCACGCGGCAGCGGGACCCCAAAAAGGCGCTGGCCATTGCCAAGGAAGCGGTGCGCAACACGGGGCTGGAAGAGTGGGGCGTGCTCAGTCTCTCGGCCGGGGACTATGCGTGCCTGGCGGGGTTGCTGGGAGACATGGTGGATGAGTTCTATCCCCAGCGTGTCTCCACGGGCCTGCCCTCCATGCGTACGGAGACGTTGACCAAGGAACTGGTGGACGTCACCGGGCGCATCCGGAAGACGGGATTTACGCTGGCGCCGGAAGCCGCAACCGACCGGATGCGCAAGGTCATCTCCAAGAACAACGTGGAGAAAGACCTGGTCCAGGCGGCGGACAATGCATTTGCCGCCGGTTGGGACCAGATCAAGATGTATTTCATGATCGGCCTCCCCACCGAGACAGACGTGGACACCCTGGCCATCATTGAGCTGGCGCAGCGGGTGCTGGCACGCGGGCGGCGGCTCAACAAGAACGCCGCGGTGACGGTGAGCGTGTCCAGCTTTGTGCCCAAGAGCCATACGCCGTTCCAATGGGCCGCGCAGATTGATGAGCCGGAAATCATTCGCAAGCAGAACCTGCTGCGGGATGGGCTGCGCAAGGCGCGTATTCCGTTCAAATACCATGACAGCGGCAGCAGCCTGATGGAGGGCGTGTTGTCCCGCGGGGACCGCCGGCTGGGCGCGGTGCTGCTGGAGATGCACAAGGGCGGCGCACGTTTTGAGGGCTGGACCGAACGGTTCTCGCTCCCGGCGTGGCGTGCCGCGCTGGCGCGCTGCGGCTTGTCTGAGACGTTCTACCAGCGCGCGCGCGGTGAGGACGAGGTTTTGCCGTGGGACCACGTGGATTCACGCGTGATGAAGAAGTTCCTGTTGCGGGACTGGAAGGCCGCGCTCAAGGAAGCGGACATCACGGATTGTGTGACCGACCGTTGCCATGCGTGCGGGGTGTGTGACTTTGAGACCATCAACCTGGTGACCTTCCAGCGCGTGGAGGAAGAGGGCGCCAAGGTGCCCTTGCGCATGGAAGGTCCCGCGCGGCATCCCACCAACAAGGCGTTGCCCATTCTTCCGTTGGCCAGCCGGGATGCACCGGTCCTGTCCGACGAGGAAATCAACGCACTGGGTGAGAAGTCAAAACCCGCCGCGGTGCTTCCGCCGGCGGATGTGGCGGTGAGCAAGGTCCGGGTGCGTTACACCAAGCAGGGGACCAGTGTGTTTTTGAGCCACCTGGAAATGATGGTGGGCTGGTTGCGGGCGCTCCGGCGCGCGGATGCGCCGGTGGCGTATTCCGGGGGATTTCATCCCAAGCCCAAGGTGAGCATGTCTCCGGCGCTGCCTACCGGCGCCATCTCCACCGCCGAGTTCATGGACGTGGAGCTCAAGGCAACCATGGATGGTGCGTTGTTGCGCGAGCGTCTGGCGCGTCACCTGCCCAAGGGGATGGACGTGTTGGGATTGACCGAGCTGCCCAAGGATGCGCCCAACGTGCAGAGCGGCATCACCGCCATGAAGTGGGAGGCCACGCTGGATGCCACGCTGGCAGCGGAGGATCCCACCCGGTTGGAGCGGTGTTTGCGGGATTGGAACGCGGGGCTGGGTGGCGTGTTCATGCGCGAAGGGAAGGATGGCGGGCACAAGCCGGTGGACATGCGCGCGGGGCTGGAGAACATCCTGCAGGTGGGACCGGCCACGGTGGCGTTCACCATCAGGACGGTGGAAGGCAAAAGTCCACGTCCCAGTGAGGTGATGCGCGGGGTGTTGGGCCTGGCGGAGAACCAGTTGGACCGCGTCCGGCTGGAGAAGGTGGACGTGAGCTTTGGCCCGCCTCCGTCCGCCAAGGACGCGGCAACAGTATCCGCCGAGCAGTAAATGTTTTGTTTTGTTTTGTTTTGTTTCTGGGAGGGCGAGCCGTCTGGCGAGCCCTGAGCCACACACGCTGAGCCACAGTCGCTGAGCCATACACGCTGGGCTGCTCCGCCTGGGCTGCTCCGGTCCCATGTGTCGCCGTCGCGCTGAATTGAATCCTCAACAGCTCACAACAACCCAGGGTCGGTGACGCCGGAGTGAACGCCCTGCCGTTGCACCATGGACAACAACTCCACCTGCGTGTTGATGGGCATGGACACCAGCAGGCTGGGAAGGCGCACGGTGACGTGCAGGTAGCGCTCGCGGCTCTTGAGGAAGATGAGCGCGCGGGCCACGTCCATCAGTTCCACGCGCGGCTGGCCAAGCAGCCACTGGAACAGCGGCCGGGTGTCCAACACGCCGCCGTTGAACAGGTGCGGCCACGCGGCGGGCAACCAGCCATCCAACGCGCCGGCGGACACATGCGCCCGCAACGGCCCAGTGCGAATCACATTGAGAAACACGTCCCGAAAGTGCCGCTGCAGGTCCATGTGGGGCTCCCCTGGCATGTGGGCGCACATCCCACCCACTGGCGCTGGTGTCAAGCCTGGGGTTACGTTTCAGACGGTGGCTGGTTGTTATGCGGTCAGGGAGCTTTCCATGAACGTGACGGGATGGATGACGGGTGTTGTTGCGGTGATGGTGCTGTCCGGCTGCGCCACCAGCTCCAAGGCCGGCACGCCTGAATCCAACGGCGCATCACCGCCAGGCCGCGTGGCGGAGGTTTCAGCGGAACCCATTGAGGTCAACGTTCTGACCAAATGGGAAGATGACCCGGGCAATCCGGCCTTCCCCGGTGACGCCGGAGCGGCTGCACAGGAGACGTTTCTTGAGCAACTCAGGCGCCACGGTGTGATGCCCATGGAGACGGCGCCCAGCGGGCTGGACAACGTGGACGTGTTGTTGACGGTGAAGGTGGGGCGGCTGGGAAACGCGGTGGTCATCAACACCTCCATGGTGGGAACGCGTGAAGGCCAGGTTCTGGGCCGCCAGTCCCGTACCTTGGACCAGGGCAAGCCCATTGCGCCCCTGCTTGCAGACCTGGCCAAGGGCCTTGCGCAAACGCTCCGGGATTGGAAGCAGGCGCCTCGCCCTTGATTGAGTTTTCCGTCGTCAACATGCCCCGCAAGGGAGGGCGACGCTCCGCGGAGCCTGCGTACCAGTTGTTCCAATTGCCCAGCCTGCGTGCTCAGCGCAGCCACACACCGGCGTCCGTTGCCAACGCGCCCCCCACAAACGGCCGCAAACATGACGTGCGTGTGGCGCATGGCGCGTCAAAACATTGTTGCGCCGCCCGGAAGTCCACAAAGCTCTTGGACTGCACCGTCCCCAGCGCGGCCTGGCAGCGTTCTTTTCTCAACCGGTCATTGCCGCCACCGTTCTGGTCCAGCCCGGCCAGCGCATACGCCCGCGCATTGGGACGCCGCTTGGGATCAGCCAGGGCCTTGGCCACCTGCGGGGAGTACCGCGCGCGTTCTTCCATCAACATGTCCACGCTTTGTTCTTTGCAAAGCCACAGCTGCTCCATCACCTGTGCACACTGCCGGACCAGTTCGGCCATGGCTGGCACATTGTTGGACGCGCCCGCGGGCGGTGGTGCCGCTTGTTGCGGGGCGGGTTGGGGCGCTGGCCCCGGTGACGGCTGCTGTTGCGGCTGCGGCTGTTGCTGAGCCCAGGGATGTGCTGCTGCGGGTGCGTCACTTCCCACCACCACCGCCAGCCGTCCCTGCCAGGGCAACAGGCCACGCTGGCTCCACCCGGGGACATCTGTGCGTGACGCCGTCAACGTGATGCCATAGGGCCGGTTCATCAGCCGCTGGTTCACCGCGCTCACAATCTGGCTGTGGTAGTTGTCGTTCCCATTCCTGGCCAGCCGCGCACTTTCACAGCGCCCCACAAACTGAAGCCCACCGTTGCCCGCCACAATCTGCCCGGCCGCGCGCAGCTCCAACCCCGCGTGCACGCCGTCAATCAGCTCCCTGACCATCTGCTGCAAGAAGGGCGGCACATTCACCGTGGCCCGGATGTCCCGGCCCCTGCCGTACAGCGTGAAGAACACGCGGTCCCCCTGGACAGATGCGTCCTTGACGCCTTCCACCACCACGCGGCCGCCCACCTCCTTGGCCAGGACGGACGCGTCAAATTCCAGCGGCATCACCTTGGTGTACGCCGCGGCCAGGTCCGCGGGGTTGAGCACCGCCACGCCCACGTTTCCCGGCGGAAGCCTTGCCAGCGCCTGGCGGGCCTGCAGTTCCAGGCGCAGCGCATCCCGCTTTCCCTCCAGCGCGCGGCGTTGCTGGCGCAGGTCTTCCAACCCGCCGTCACCGCACGCAACGCAACCCAGCAGCGTGACCAACATTCCCGTGCGCACGTTCATGGCGCGCCACGCAGGACTTCCACGCCCGCCGCCAACCGCTCCCCGCGCCCTTGCGGAAGCAACCGCCCGGTCAACCGGCTGCCCGCGTGCACGCTGCTCCATTGCACGTTGAGCGTCGCAGCATCCCCACCGGGAACACCCGCGCTGGTGGCGTCGGAAGCGTACCGTCCCACCAGCCCGTCGGTCTGCGCGCGCAACGCTCCAACTTGAGCCTGCAGCGTTTCCACCTCGGCCGAGATGGCCGCCACGGATTGTTCCAGCTGCTTCTTCTCCTGCGGGTTTCTCTTCCCGCCAAAAACGCAGCTGCCCAGGCTCAACAACACCGCGGCCATCCCCAACACCCTCACCATCTTTTGCATGTGGTTCCTCCGTGGACTGCAGCGGGCCCGGGTCCGGACGTCCCGCGGCCGCCTGTTGTTCATCTACTCCATCCATTGATCCGGCGTCCGCGCCGCGCCAGCGCGGATGGTGTAGCGCAGCGTGTGCAGGGACTTCTCCACGTCCAACAACGGGTCGTCACCCACCACCAACAGGTCCGCCAGCTTGCCCACGTCCACGGTACCAAGCTGCTCCTCCAGTCCCAACATGCGCGCCGGGTTCACCGTGGCTGCCTGCAACACTTCCAGCGGCGAAAGGCCCGCGTCCGCCAGCAGGCGCAGCTCCCGCCAGGACGTTGGGCCATGAAAATAGTACGGGAACAACGGCCAATTTCCTGAGTCACTGCCCATCACCAATGGCACCCCCGCCTCCTTGAGGTACCGCAAGGACAACGCCGCGGTACGGCCCATTTCCCGTGTCATGGCGTCGGAAACACGCAGGCCCGCTGTGGTGGTGACCGCCCAGGAGAGCAGGTCACGGTAGAGGCCCGGAACAAATGGGACCACTTCGGTGAACAAGGCAAACACGTGTGCCTGGTATAGCTGTGGACTGCGCAGCGTTTCCAGTTCCAACGCCGGCACCACGCGCCGGACGTGTGCGGCCTCAAGCTGTTGGGGGTGGAGCATCACCGCGTGGGCGTCAAACAACGCCTGGGTGGTGATGACGGGAATTTTTGCCGCGGCAACTTCCGCCGCCAGCGCGGGCGTTGCATCAATGGGCCCGTGCACCAGCGCATGGGGGTGCATTGCCAGTGCCCGGCGAACCATCTCCGCGCGTTCGGCGTGGATGTAGACGGGCAGCTTGCGCGCGGCCGCTTCTTCCCGGATGGCCGCCTCCACCGCCGGCGGGTGAAGACGCCACACCGGCGCGGCAAAACCCGGCTCAAAGGACATCTTCACGCCCACCCCGCCGGCCTTGAGGATGGCATCCAGATGTGGACCCACCTGCGCAGCGTCCTGGATGCCCGGCGGGAACAGGGACTCCAGGTAGCCGCCCGGCGTGGCCAGGGGCGTGCCCACGCCCAGAAAGCGCGGACCGGCATGTCCCGCCTTCAGGTGGCTCTGGATGTCCTGCATCACCACGTTCTCCACCGCGGGGTCAAACACCGTGGTGATGCCGCACGCCAGGTACGCCCGCATGTGGTGAAGCCGCAGCGCTCTGGTGGTGGCAGCGTCATCCTCACGTGGCAGACCACCTGGAGTGAGCGAAAGATGCACGTGCGCATCCATGAGCCCGGGCATCACCGTGGCTCCGTCCACATCAAGCTCCACCGGCCCTGCGGCAACAGCGTCACCCAGTTGCGTGATGCGTCCGGCCTCTATCCGGATGGACGTGGGCCCACGCACCCCGTTGACGTCCACAATGCGCGCCCGGCGTATCACCAGGTCCCCGTGTTGCGGTGTGTTCCCCGGAGTCACCGGCAGCGCGGCGGATTGTTTGACCGCCAGGAAGTAGGGCGCGGGATTGTAGAGGTGACCGCGCGGCACCAGCGCCGGAGCCACCAGCACCACCACGCACCCCAGACCCAGACGCATCCTGCGCGACACTTCCAAGACCAGCCTCCCAACGTGTGCTGCGCTCAGCGTTCCTGCAGCAATGCATGCAACGTGGCGGTGGCCACCGCCAAGGCACTTCCCTCCTGCACCGTCTCCGGCGCGGTCACCCCCAGCCGGAACAGCCCCTCCACACACGCCAACAAAGACGTCACCACCATGTCTACCCGTGCTTTGTGTGGCCGGGTTTCTCCAAACGCCGCCTTCACCAACGCGTTGAGTTGGGTGCGGCGCGCGCGCAACAGCGCGCGGTAGAGCGTGGCCACTTCCGGTTGGGACAATGCTTCGGCGCCCAACACCACCCAGCAACGCACCGCCGTGAGGTCCTGGTCCTCACCGGTTTGAAGGTGTGCGGCCAACCATGCTTCCAGCGCGGCGAGAGGACTGTCCGCCGTTTTCAAACGCGCGGCATAACGCTGCTCCACCACCTGCGTGAGGTGCGCGCCCAGCGCCAGCAACATCTCCTGCTTGGAAGCAAAGTGGTAATGCAACAAGCCCTGCTTGAGGCCCGCCTGTTTTGCCACCGCCGCCATGCTGGCGCCGGCGTACCCCTCCCTGGCCATGACGTGTTTCATGGCAAGCACAATTTCTCCTCGGCGTTGTGCGGTGTTGGACGGGCGCCCCATGTCAGCTGCGGCTTTCCTGGATGGCCTGCGCCACGGTGTTGACGCCCAGCTCCAGTTCTCCGGGGGTCAGGATGGGGGACGGCCCCAGCCGCAACAACGTCCCGCGCGCATCCACCCACACGTTCTTCTTCCGCAACGCCTCCACCACCGCGCCCGCCTGCGGCACCTGCACGCTCACAAAACCACCGCGAAATGTGTCGTCGTCCGGCGTCACGACACCCTGGATGCCGTGACGTTTGAACATCTCCAGGATGGCGCGGGTCTGCTGCAGGCTCAGTTCCCGCAACGCGTGGAGCGAAAAGCCAAAGTGGTCCCAATGGTCCAGCACTGCTTCGGCGCGGTACACCGCACTTGCGTCAAACGTGGCGCCGTTGAAGCGTGTGCCCCCGTCACCGTAGCCCACGTGCGGTGCGCGCGGGCGGGCCACGGCGTCAAAATCCGCAAACCAGCCGGTGTACACCGGGCGCAGCGTGCAATGCCGCGGGATGCGCAACCAGCACAGTCCCTCGCCAAATTGTGCGTATTTGTACCCGCCGGCGGTGACAAACACGTGGTCCAGGTGTTCACCGTGGTGCAGCGGGACCACGTTGAACGCGTGGTAGCTGTCCAACAGCACCTGCGCGCCAACCTGTGCGGCGCGCTTGAGCAGCTCCGGCAGGCGCGGCACCACATACGCGTCCTCAAAGAGCACCGCGCTCAATGCCAGGAGCGTGGTTCCCGGCGTCACCGCAGCCAGCAGGCGGTCCACCAACGCGGCGCGCGGCTGGGCGTCCACAAACTCCACGCGTACGCCTTCTTCGGAAAGACGCGTGAGCTGGCGGTGGAGGCTGTGGAACTCACTGGACGTGGTGACCACGCGGGTGCGGTCGTTGAAACCAAACGCACTGAGCAGGCGGAACACCAGCTCGTGGGTGGACTTTCCAAACGTGATGGCGTCCGTCTCCGGCAGGCCCATGCGCAACAGGATGCGGCGGCCCACCGCGTCCATCTTGGGGAACACCACCTTCTCCCATTTGTCATCCACGTAGGTGGCAGCGTCATCAAAATAGCGCGCCTGCGCGTCCCGCGCCGCGTCCGGCCACGCCTGGTGCGAATGACCCGTCAACAGGATCCTTCCCGGCTTCACAAACGCGCTGTACGCCCGCCGAAAAACATCCATGTCCCGTGCCATCATGACGTCACCCCGTTGCATCCAGGCGTGTCTCTCTAGCACACGTGACGCGTGACGCGTTTGTGGCCTGTGGGCACAACCGCTAGGGTTCCCGGCCATCATGGGTGAACCGCTGCTGACGGTGGAACGGCTCCGGGTGGAGTATGAAAACGTCACCGCGGTGGATGACGTGTCCTTCACCGTGGAATCCGGGATGGTCTACGGGTTGATTGGTCCCAACGGCGCGGGGAAGACGTCGGTGATCCGCGCGTTGGCCACGCTGGCGGAGCCCACCTACGGCAACATCCACATTTGCGGCGTGGACCTGTTGCAGCACCCGCAGCGCGCGCTGCGGCACGTGGGGTTCATGCCGGATGTTCCGCCGCTGTATGAGGACCTGACCATCCAGGAGTTCATGGAGCTGTTTGCCAGCGCGTATGCTGTGGACCCCGCGTTGCGCAGCCGCCGCATTGCCGAGCTCATTGAGATGGTGCGCCTCACCGAAAAGCGCGACACACCGGCGGGTGCCTTGTCCCGCGGCATGCGGCAGCGGTTGTTCCTGGCCAAGACGTTGCTGCATGACCCGGATGTGTTGCTGCTGGATGAACCGGCCAGTGGTCTGGATTCCAACGCGCGGCTGGAACTCCAGGCCATCCTCCAGAGCCTGGGACAACAGGGGAAGGCGGTGTTGGTGAGCAGCCACATCCTGGCGGAGATGGCTTCTTTTTGTAACGCGGTGGGCATCATGGAGAAGGGCGCCATGAAGGTGAGCGGCCGCGTGGATGAGATTTTGCGGCAGCTGCGGCCGGGGCTGCACGTGCGGGTGTTGCTGTTGGCGCCGGACCCGCGCATCCGCGCGTTTCTGGAAGGGCGCGCCGGGGTGCGTGACGTGGTGGACGGCGAGGATGGCGTGGTGCGCGTGACGTTGGACGGCGGGCGTGAAGATGCGGTGTCTTTGTTGCGCGCGCTGGTGACGCAGGACTTCAAGGTGGCGGACTTCCACGCCGAGGAAGGCACGCTCACCGACATCTTCCGTCAGGTGAGCAAGGGGGTGGTGTCATGAACGCGGCCATGTTGGTGGCGGAACCGTTGGTGCGGTTGCGGGACAACCCGCTGCTGCTGGCGCAGGCGCGGCGGCGGCTGCGCAAGGCCAATGTGATGCCCGGCGTCATCATCACCGGGCTGCTGGGGCTGTTTGGCAGCGCGCTGGTGTCGTTGGCAAAAGAGGACGCGGCGTGGGTGGGCTTCCGCTGGTTTCTGATGGTGATCATGGCGGGGCAGTTGTTTGTGCGCGCCACCTCCCTGCTGGTCACCACCATGGCGCTGGAGCGGGAGAGCGGCATCCTGGACTTCCACCGCGCCACGCCCACCTCACCGTGGACCCAGGCCTTGGGCTACGTGCTGGGCGTGACGTCACGTGAATGGGTTTTGTGCGGCGTGATGTTGCCGTTCTTCCTGCTGGGCAGCGTCATCACCGGCAACGTGGTGGTGGACGTGGTGTCCCTGGGCATGCTGGCCATGAGTGCCGTGGTCTACCAGGTGTTTGCCGCGTGGCTGGGCCTGTGTGGCGGGACGGACCGGCGCTCCACGGCCACCATGACGTTTTTTGTGATTGCCGCCCTCATTGGCGCCGAGGTGGCCAACAGCGTGGGACTCCACACGCTGGCCCACCTCTCGCCGCTGCGCGCCATCCAGCAGCTGCAGGGCCATGACGCCAAGGAGTGGCCGCAGTTGTTTGGGTTGATGGTTCCGCCGCTGGTGTTGACGCTCATCATGCACGCGCACGCGTTGACGTTTGGCGCGTGGGCGCTGGCCCGCAAGCTCACGCGGGACACCAACAGCAGCTTCTCCCGAAGTGGGGCGTTGTGGTTTCTGGGCAGCGTGTTGTTGCTGGCGTTGGGGGGCACGTGGACCACGCTGGGGGAGAGCGGGCAGTCCGGCCTGGTGGCGTTGCTGGGCGGGTTCACGCTGGGCGGTGGGACGGTGTTGACGTTGGTGCTGCTCACCATGGTGGGGCCCAGCTACCTGGCGTTCATGCGCGCGCTGCGCCGGGCGCGTTCGGCGGGGCACAAGGCGCCATCCATGTTGGAGGACGGCGGCGCGTTGTTGCCGTTGACGTTGTCATTTTTTGGGGTGCTGGTGGTGGCCATGGTGGTGCTCATGGTGCAGGGAAGCCATGCGGTGCCGTTGGACCTGTTGTTCAGCCCATCCACGGCGCTGGCGTTTGGTGGTGCGCTGGGTTTGTTGCTCACCGGCAGCGGCATCATGGAATACACGCAGTTGACCTTGCGTGGTGCGTGGCGCGGTGGGGCCATGTTGTGGGTCTTTGTGTTGCTGTTTGTTCCGCCCATGTTGGCCAGTGTGTGGTGGGCGGCGGATCATGAAAACCCGTTGGTGGTGTATCTGGCGTCGTTGTCACCGCTGGGGGTGATGTTGTCTTTCATGGACATGGCGCGGCACTGGTCCCACGCAGCGCAGGAGCGGCTCATCATCCCCGCGGCGTTGGCCACGTGTTCCAGCCTGGCGGCGGGGATCTACCTGCACGTCAGGGTCGCGGCGTTCCGGCGGGATGCGGGTGTGACCGCAAGCACAACGCGTCCCTGAGCCGTTTTGAGCGGGTAGGACACACAACAGCCAGCCCCCAGGGCCCGATAGTTGAAAGTGGAAGCGGTTCTGCAAGCGCGGATGCCGCAACACACTTCTCACAGTTGGGGTGGACCATGGTGGCGGTCACGGCACAGCCCGTGCGCGCGCAGTCTTCTGTGCGCGCGGGCGGCAATCTGGATGGTGGGACGCCTTCGTTGGAGCGCGTGGCGCAGGGTGGCGCGTCGTTGCGGCGCGGGATGAGTGGTCCTTCGGTGGAGGAGGGCCAGCAGCTGCTCAAGGACGCGGGCTACAACGTGGCGGTGGACGGGCATTTTGGGCCGCAGTCAGACCGTGCGGTGCGGCAGTTCCAGGCGGACCGCGGGTTGACGGTGGACGGCAAGCTGGGGCCACAAACGCTGGCGGCATTGCGTGAGGTTCCTGGTGCGCCCACCACGCCACCGCCGGTGGTGAAGGACGGTGTGGAC
>Ga0154020_10001554_pt1 | contig 28165 bp, 19 predicted proteins | sample Klosneuvirus_201_FD_109709 | JGI IMG/M metagenome (GOLD analysis project Ga0154020, IMG submission 109709) | Active sludge microbial communities from wastewater, Klosterneuburg, Austria - Klosneuvirus_20160825_MG | ecosystem: Engineered > WWTP > Aerobic digester > Activated sludge | place...
ATTCGACAGCCCGGTGGTATTCAGCCTCAGGTGTTTTACCACCATATTCTTTTGATGGTTGTACAGGATAATTCCGTTATCGGTAGCCAGCCAGAATAATTGCCCGTCGGGCAGCAGGTGCCTTACATAGATGGCATATTTTTTTACCGGTTCAATCACTTCAAAGGTTGATCTGCGGTAATCATATTTACCCAAACCGGCGCCAACCGTGCATACCCAGATGATGTGGTTGTCATCTTCATACATATACCTGCCGAGGTAACTGGAGGGCCAGCGGATACCGGACGGTAAAGCGGCCCAGCGCTGATCTTTCAATGAAAAAAAAGCAGATCCGTTCTCTCCTGTTATGAACAGGCTGTCGGCCTGTTTAAGTTTGATGATGCCATAGAGTTTTTTTGATGCTGGCAGTTCATTGTTCTCTTTATAAGTGATCAGTTTTCTTTTACGGTCCAATTGCATCAGTCCTCCCCAGCTTGCTATCCACAAATTATTATTATCATCTTCGGTGATGTCATAAATGGTATTGCTTACCACACCAATTTTAGAAGATGCAGAATATGTATGAAAGCGGTTGCCGGCAACATCCCATTCAGCTATTCCCTGGTTTTGAGTTCCAACATAATAATGGCCATCCCTTGTTTTGTACATATCAAAGATCATATTATCCGGCAGGGAGGCCGGGTTAGAGGGTTCATTTACAATGGCATGAAACTGGAATTTAAGCGGGTCAAATTTTGCAAGGCCGCTCCCGCTTAGGCCGCACCACATGATGCCCTGCCTGTCTTTAAAAAGGGATAAGACAAAGTTCTTTCCTGGGGTACGGCTATCATAACGGTCATGGGCAGCTGTTTGTGCCATGCCGCTTACCGGGTCATACACGATAATGCCATCGCCCCGGGTTCCAATCCACAGTTTACCTGCAGCATCGGTCATAAAACATCCAATACCCCCGGCCTTTATTTTAAAAGGATGAACTGCTGCTTCTTTACCCGGAGGTTCATCCAGGTAAAAACATCCGGAAGTGAGCGTTCCGATCCATAACGAACCGCGGTACGAGTACAGTTCCCTGATCTCGGTAAATGGATGCCCGGGCAACAGCGGTTTTGTTTTGTAATTCCTGCCATCAGGTATTAAATAAAAAAGATCTTCTAAAAGACCTGCGATGAGTTTACCATTATGCTCAACAATACTGTTAACCCTGTGTTTGTTCGCCTCATCATCAAAAAAAGAACTCAGCGTTCGGGCACTTGTGTTCAGCAGCATCAACCCGTGGTTGTAGGTTATGAACCAGTATTCATTTGCTTTAAAGGAAATGATCTTTTTAACTGGTGTGTTTTCCAGCCGGGCTGCAAAAGGAAAGAATTCGGATAATGCTGATAAAGAATCCTTCAGCGGGTTATACATACAGGTACCAAGCAGCGTGCCCACCCATAGCATGTTCTTTTGCTGATCAAAAAAAAGAGCCGAAATATAATTCGACGGAAGTTCTTTCCCGATATCATTCTGCGGTAAAAAAACTTTGAACTGTTTACCATCATAGCGGTTTAGCCCATCCTGTGTTCCAAACCACATGAACCCTTCATTGTCCTGTGCTATGGAATAGCAACTGTTTTGCGATAAGCCCTGCTCCGAAGAATAGTTTTCAAATAAAAGTGGCTGGCCATAAAGCGGTACCGAAAAACCAATTGCTATTTTCAGGCAAAACAGGAAACCTATATTTAAAAGGTATGTGCGCATATAAAAGTATTGCTGCGTGGCATTAAAGTTAATGTTATAAAGCAGAAAAAAAAATCTGCATGCATACCGGTTTTAAAGAACCCGCTTACCACGCAATATAAAGCTATACGCTACAGGTAGCTGTACCGAAAACACAATCAAAGCCGCCGTTAATGAAAAGTGGCCGGAAAGCTTTTATTCTTTGATTTATTTTGGTTCATCATTCTTGGAAGTGGTGCTTTACCGGATTTATTGATTTCGTCCTGGCCCGGAAACAGTTGTTTTTCAAAAATGGTAAGCAATAATCATAAACACATGAGTATGAAAATAGAGATGCAGCCCGGGGAAACAAAAATAGATACCTGGGCCATTTTGTATATTCCCCCAAATGGGGGTAAGTACAATGGAAAGTTAACCATCACCAATAAACGGCTTTTGTATGATGCCCGGTTAGATGTATCGGCCAGGGGTTTATTATCTGAGGCACTGTTTACAAAATGGGGAAGGGAGGGTTTCCTGGAGATCTGTAAATCTGATATCAGGGATGTACAGGTGGAGAAAAGTTTACTGTCCAAAAAAGCAATCGTCACTTTGGCAGATGACTCAAAACACACATTTAATTATGGCGCACTGAATGTTGATAAAGTTGCTGAAGCCATTTTGAGTAATTAGGCCGGATAGAAAATTTATTTTCAGCTGTATATTTTTTATAATTTATTTAAAGCCAAAGCGATGAAAAAAATCATTCTGCTTTTATTATCAGCCTTGTTTGTCTCAAACATGGTTTCTGCCCAGTCATTGGCCATTAATACGGATGGCAGCACGGCCAATGCAAGCGCCTTGCTGGATGTAAAAAGTACGAGTAAGGGTTTGCTGATTCCCCGAATGTCAAAAACAGACCGTACCGGTATCGCGGCACCGGCAACCGGGTTACTCGTTTTTCAAAATGCACCCGATAGTTTGGGTTTTTATTATTATGATGGTATTAAATGGAACTGGGTGGCAGCCATTAACGGCAATGCAGATACGCTGTCATGGAAAAGAAGCGGCAATGCGCTAACAAACCCGGCCACCCATTTTATCGGCACCACCGATAACCGCGTTTTGAATTTTAAGGTAAATAATGTAAGTTCCGGTATCATTGATAATGTCAGTTATAATGCCGCATTCGGGTACTCAAGCCAATTGAACAATTTATCAGGTACACACAATACTTCCATGGGGTATGGGTCCCTGATCAGTAATTCCACCGGCAATTATAATACTTCAGTTGGAGCATTCAGTTCTTATAATAATGTTGCAGGCATCAGGAATACGGCCATTGGAACATCTGCACTTTTTTTCAATAATGCCAATGACAACACAGCAGTTGGGTATGAAGCATTGAATCAGACTTCATCGGTTTCCGCCAGGAATAATACTGCAGTTGGAGCCAATGCATTGCGTCAAAACAGCTCTGGTACTTCCAATACAGCCGTTGGCGATTCGGCAGGCTTCATTTCAACTGCAGCCAGCTATAATGTTTCAATTGGTAAAAATGCCGGTATAAATAACATTGGTTCCTGGACAACCATCATAGGTAATGATGCCGGACGCACAAATCAATCAAGCGGAATTCTATTCATAGGTTCAGGTGCAGGTATGAAAAACACAACGGGTTCTTTAAACACTTTTGTTGGGGATAATGCGGGAAGAGATAACATTACAGGATCCGGTAATACTTTTTACGGAAGATTTACCGGCCAGTTATCCAATGGTAATGATAATAGTTTTTTCGGAAGGTCGGCAGGATTTAATAATACATCAGGTAATAATAATGTGTTTATGGGGTCGCAGGCAGGTGTTTCTAATACCACAGGTTCGGGCAATGCCGCTTTCGGAACCTGGGCTTTATTTAGTAACTCTAATGCAAGTGCCAACACTGCAGTAGGATCAAGTGCACTCTATTGGAATACAACAGGGATCAACAATACGGCCATAGGTTTTCATGCTGTATTCGAAAATAATACCGGTAGCTATAATGCCGCTCTTGGTTTTGAATCACTGGAATCTAACCTGGGAGGGAATAATAATATTGCAATTGGGTACCGGAACCTTTACCTTAATACTTATGGTAACAGTAATATTGCCATTGGGCGGGAGGCATTGAGAACCAATACGACCATCAGTAACCTGGTTGCCATAGGTGATTCGGCTTTGTACAGTAATTCCAGTGGTACGGGCAATACAGCTGTTGGCTCAAAATCTTTATTTGCAAATGTCAATGGCTTTTCTAATACTGCCATTGGATTCCAGTCCCTGTATTCCAATACCAGCGGTTGGTATAATTCCGCAACCGGTTCACAATCCCTTTATTCAAATACAACAGGAATTTTTAATACGGCGAACGGGCACCAGGCACTTTATTCCAACACTACCGGTACCGGGAACACAGCGATTGGTCTGGTTGCTTTACAATCGAACACTACCGGCAGTGATAATACGGCAACCGGCCGGTCAGCATTAGTCAATAATACGACCGGTATTGACAATACTTCAGTTGGCAGCCAGTCACTTGTATATAATACTTCCGGCAATGGTAATACAGCAATTGGCAAAGCAGTCCTGAATAAAAACACAATAGGTGACCATAATACAGCGCTTGGCAATAATTCAATGAATAATAGTACAACCGGGTCTTTCAATACAGCCATTGGTTTGAATGCACTGTTTGGAAATTTAACAGGTTCAACCAATACTTCAATCGGGAGTAATTCAATGTTTTATAATACTGCGGGATATTCCAACACCGGCAATGGCTCCGGTTCCCTGTATTTTAACACATCTGGAAATTTTAACCTGGCTACTGGTTCGCAGTCGCTGTATGGTAATACAACCGGAAACAATAATTCTGCTATTGGAAATCAATCTATGTTTTCCAATACAACCGGAAGCTTTAATACGGCAATCGGGAATTCTGCTTTGTATAATAATGTAGCAGGAAGCTATGCAACGGCAGTAGGTACATATGCCATGTTTTATGCCAATAATACTGTTACACCTTTCACCAACAATAATGTTGCTTTTGGTTATGAGGCACTAAGAGGTTCTGCCAACAGTACTGTAAACACTGGTCTTAACAACACGGCTCTCGGATTTCAAACGTTATATAACAACAGCACCGGTTATTCCAATCATGCAAACGGGTACATTGCTTTGTACTCAAATACAACCGGGTACCTGAATGCAGCAACCGGGTTGGAGTCACTTGCATCCAATACCACCGGTATTGCCAATACCGGAAACGGTTCTTCCACACTTCGCCTGAATACCTCCGGGATATATAATACCGCCTGCGGGCATGCCGCTTTATATACAAATACCACCGGCAACTACAATACCGGTGTTGGATTCTATGCCGGGGCCAATAAACCTGCATCTACCAGTAACCACACAGCGATTGGTTATTATGCAGGCTGGATAGCCGGACAAAGTAACGAAATTGAAATAGGCAACAGCAGTGTTAGCTGGATAGGAGGGCAGACAGGTTGGTTTAATTACAGTGATGAACGCATAAAAGATAATATACGCAGCAATGTACCCGGCCTTGCTTTCATTACAAGGCTTAACCCGGTAACCTATCATTTAAATATTCACAGGGAAAATGAAATGGCGGGTATAAAAAATAACCAGGATTGGGAAGGAAAATATGACATGGAAAAGATCTTACAAACAGGATTTTTAGCACAGGAAGTAGAGCAGGCAGCAAAAGAAACTAATTTTGATTTTAACGGTGTAAGGGCTCCACATGGCAATTCAAAACTTTATAGTATTCAATATGCATCATTTGTTGTGCCGCTGGTTAAAGCCGTGCAGGAACAGCAGCAACAAATTGAGGAACTTAAAAACCAGGTTGCGGAATTGATTTCAATTATAAAAAAATAAAGTGATTTGAAATTTGTATTACGCATGTATACATCATCTGTCAAAAGTTTATTGTGCTGATATCACTGCCTGGGTATTCCTGGTTAATTTATATGTAGCATAGTTTTTGTTTGGTTATTACTTAAAAAAACCAGACATGAATAATGCTATCCACCTTGTTGGTATTTCCGGCAGTTTGCGAAAAGGATCTTATAATACCATGTTACTTAAAGCGGCAAGTGTATTGCTCCCCGATGATGTAACGATCAAGTTTCTTTCTTTTGCTGATCTGCCGGTTTATAATGGCGATATGGATATACCAAACAGGGCTGCCAGGCCCGAATCCGTAAAAAAATTCAGGCAAGCATTGAGTGTAGCTGACGGCATTATAATCGCTTCGCCCGAATACAATTATTCTATTCCGGGAGGTTTAAAAAACGCCATCGACTGGGCATCGAGAGGAGAAGATTCACCACTGATCGGTAAAAATGTTTCACTGATCGGGGCCACTCAGGGGCAATGGGGTACGGTACGGATGCAACTGGCATTTCTCCCGGTTTTCAATACTTTAAAAATGCTGCATATCAATAAATTTGAAGTGTTTGTATCTCTGGCCCAGAAAAAATTTGATGAAGACGGAAACCTTACAGATAATGATACTCGTGAAATTTTAAAAAAACACCTGGAAGTTTTCCACAAAATTATCATTCACCAGTAATTTCCTTTGTCTTTTTAAACCGGTTTGTTATTAACAAACAAGGTGTTATACATAAGCCGTATAAACCACAAGTGTATTTACTTAAAAAAATCGGGCAGTTTCACTAATAAATTCGGGCAATTTTAAGTTTATTTTTATCCAGGCTTTGTTGTACATCCAAAATCCACCTTTTATGAAAAACCTGATTATTCTACTGGTCATTGTAAGTTTAATTGCATCATGCGCTCCTTCGATCACCATGAACCAGGCTGCAAACAGAAGTTATAAAAGTGCCAGGGCTGTCAGGTAAGATACCTCTTTCCTTTGTATCACTGTGCCGGGCTTTTTTACAGGACTCGTTAAAAAATAAAACCTGCCTTTCGTTTAATTCTTCACAGGCTGTTTAGCGGCAGCATGACCGTTACTTGTATGGGCATTTTATGATCTTCTGTTTCCACACTCTCCGGGAAAAACAACTAATAAAAACCCCGGCTACCTTTTAGCCGGGGTCTCATCATTCATTGATTATGACTGCATCAGTCTATTTTCATGTGGTTTTAATGTTTTTTACCGTGCTTTTTATGTTTATTGTATTTCACCGGTTTATTTTTATAGTTTTTGTACCTGACCACATGCACCCGGTTATCTACCCAAACATCGGGACCCTGGTGATAAATTACATACCTGGGCGCACCAATCGTTATACTGATACCGGGAGGCAGTACCCGAACCCCGGTCCACGCAGAACCCTGATTGTAATAATATAACCCCGGGCCGGCATCATAATAAACATTGCTTGACGGGTAGTAATAATATTTGTGTTTTTGAGCTTCTGCAGTGTTTGCAGCAAATGCCATTAATAAAATGGCAGATATGAACATAACAACTGATTTTTTCATACAAATTCGTTTATTTAAGCAACCTGTTGAGAATATCATGCCAAAGACCCGGAATGTGATTTTTATGTAACTTTTTACAGAAAATGTAATCAATGTTTTTTTATATGAAACAAAAGAGCAATACTTCATAAACGGATCATTACAACATCAAACACCGTCTTTTCCATTCATTTCAATACCTTTATTCTTTTTATCCGGGCATTTCATGATGAATAAGCGCCTTTTTATATTTATTTTCTTTGTTGCTTTTTTTTGCCTTCAAAAAACAGTTGAGGCCCAGGAAAACCCGGGTAAGGCCGATACATTTTTTTTAGCAAAAAAAAAGGGATTTCTGGGAAGGTTTGGAAAAAGTATTGCAACCACACCGCCTGATGAAGCTCCGGTAAAACTGGTAAATCCTTATTTGAAATTCAAAGGGCTGATCATCCGTTCCATTGAAACCATCAGGTTGGGATTTGAATATGATATAGACGATACTACCTCCATAAAAAATAATTTTGGTACAAGGGTTGGGAAAGCGCTTCACAAAAACACAGCCGACAAGGTCATTAAGCGCAATCTTTTTTTTAATGAAGGGGATCCATTATATCCTTACCTGCTTGCTGATAACGAAAGGTACCTGAGGGAGTTGATCTTTATTAAAGACGCAAGGATCCTGGTTGACTTTGCAGAAGGATCTGCCGATTCTGTAGATGTGATCGTATTGACCAAAGATGTTTTTTCGATTGGCGGGAATTTTTCATTCAGCGGGACCAACCGGGCCAGGTTAAGATTGCGGGATGAGAATTTCCTGGGCAGCGGCACAAAACTGCAGCTGGGCGGTTATTATGAAAAAGAACGGTTCCCGGGAAACGGGTTTAGTGCAGAATTGGCCAGGCGGAATATTGGCGGGTCCTTTATAGACTGGGTTTCGGGTTATTCAGATTTCAATGAAGCCTTCACCAGCGGAAGGAAACAGGAAACTGTTATTTATACCAGGATCGAAAAACCACTTATAACTCCTTATATCCCCAGTACAGGCGCATTGGAATGGTCGTACCTCAGTACCAGGAATGTATATGATAATGATTCGGTGTACAGCAGTGATGTAAAATATGCCTATTACAAGATAGATGCCTGGTTTGGTTACAGCCTCGACAGTAAAAAATCCCTGTATGCAAATAAAGAGATCAAGGTACACCGGTTTGTTGCCATCAGGGGGTTCAAACAAAAGTTTATGGCTGTGCCGGCATTATATAAAACAGCTTCGGATTACCGCTTTAAGGACAATACCGGTATCCTCGCATCATTAAATATTTTCAGACAGCTTTTTTATAAAACAAATTTTGTGTACGGCTTTGGCCGTAACGAAGATATACCTGAAGGCTTCAGTGTTGTATTTACCGGTGGATATGTCATGACACAGAATATTAAAAGACCCTACAGCGGACTGGATCTGTCATTGGCCAATATTAAAAAGAGGGGTTTGTACTTCAATTATACATTCAGGGCAGGAGCCTATTATCATCAAAAGCGTTTTGAGGATATAGACCTGCTTTTTAATGTGGAGCATTTTACCCGTTTAAAAAGAATGAGCCAAACCTGGTACCAGCGTACATTCATCAATACAGGCATTGCAGTTCAGGTAAACCCGTTTTTAAATTCACCTTTATTTTTAAACAGTGATTTCGGGTTCAGGTATTTTAATAACAGCACATACAATTCTGATATCAGGATGACATTAAAAACAGAATCAGTTTTTTATAATACCAAAAAAATACTGGGTTTCAGGTTTGCACCTTTTGTATTCGGTGATATCATTTTGATGAAACCTACAAAACAAGGGCTGATAAAAACGGATATCTTCAGTGCCATTGGAGCCGGTGTACGTACACGCAATGAGAATATGATATGGGGTACCATCGAATTGAAAGCCTACTATTTTCCCAGGGTTGTTGAAAATATGGGACCGTGGAAAATTGAATTAAAGAGCAATATCCGGTTCAGGTTCATCAGCCGTTTTATCAACCGCCCCGATTTTATCGTAGTTAATTAAAGAAGATCCACCCGCTCCAGGACGAATGGTATAGATCAGGAATAAATGGTTACATCAGGTCCAGCGCCTTGGCAAAAAAAGTACAGTTAAAAGGCAGTACCATTGAGCAATATGCACCTATTGGAGACCATAATACTGCAAAAAAAGCAACAACAGAGATTAAAAATAATATCCAGTAAAGGCCGGTTTTCTTTTTGGTTGTTTCCATTTTAATTATTTTTTGCAAATATAAGGCAGAACTTAATATCCGGTGCATTTTACAGATTTGATGGTAAATTTTTTCTGTAAAGTGTTATATTGCCGGTTCTTAACCCTTTTGGATGATTTTACATTTTTATTTAAGGTATTCTACCAGGTTTGGTCAAAGCATTTTTGTGTCAGGTAATAACGTATTATTGGGAAACGACAATATTTCAAAAGCATTTCCGCTTACTTATTTAAACGATCACCTGTGGCATGGAAGCATAGAGATCCCTGAAAGCGGGCAGGCAGCACCTGTTTGTTATAAATATGTATTGCAGGAAGAAAATGGTGAGCGGGCCCCGGAGTTTGGCGATGACCGTATCATTGACTTTGATAAGGTAACTGCTTCAAAAGTGGTTGTTACAGATACCTGGAATCATGCCGGGGATTTTCAAAATGCCTTTTATACAGCACCTTTCAGGGATGTTTTGCTGAAAAGTAAAACAGGAAAAAAAACGACAGCCGGAAAATCTGTGAAATCGGGTACACACGAGTTTAGGATCAAAGCCCCTGTTTTGCAGCAACATGAGGTCATCTGTATCAGCGGTTCATCTGATGCGTTAAATGACTGGGATAAGGAAAATGTTTTATTACTCAGCAAAAATGATAACTGGTGGTCGATAAAACTTAACCTGGGCAAAGCGGCTTTCCCGGTTGTATATAAATATGGTATTTATAACAGCCACGATAAAAAATTCACCCGGTTTGAAGATGGGAACAACCGGATCTTATTAAATGATGAGGGCAGAAATTCCTTTACCATCATTCACGACGGGTTTGCCATGCTCAATAATATTAACTGGAAGGCAGCCGGTGTAGCTATTCCTGTTTTTAGTTTGCGCAGTAAAAAAAGTTTTGGAACCGGCGAGTTTACTGACCTTAAACTGCTGGTTGACCTGGCAAAAGCGATCGGGCTTAAAATGATACAGTTGTTGCCGGTTAATGATACCACGGCAACCTATACCTGGAAAGACTCTTACCCGTACTCCGCCATTTCTGCCTTTGCCTTACATCCGTTACTGTTAAATCTTGAAACGGTTGCTGGCAAAGAACAGGCAGCAACGGTAACTGCACTGGCATCTCATAAAAAGCGGTTAAACCAGCTCGGTAAACTTGATTATGAAGAGGTGATGAAAATTAAAATGGCTGCTATCCGGGATTTGTTTATACTTAAAAAGGATAGTTTCCGGGATGACCTGAATTATATCGCCTTTTTTGAATTAAACCGTCATTGGCTTGAGCCATATGCAGCTTTTGCCTATTTAAGGGATACTTATAAAACCGCCGATTTTAATGTATGGAAAATGTATGCTGTTTTCGATGAACATGAAGTGCAGGAACTGATCAGCCCTTCCCGGAAACAATATGATGAAATCTCATTGCATTATTTTACACAGTACCACCTGCACCTGCAGTTAAAAGAGGCTACTGAATACGCACATAAAAACGGGGTTATCATTAAAGGGGATATCCCCATTGGTATTTGCCGCAACAGTGTTGATGCCTGGATAGAGCCGGGCCTGTATCATATGGATGAACAGGCGGGTGCACCGCCCGATGCCTTTACTGCCAAAGGACAAAACTGGGGATTTCCCACCTACAACTGGGAAGCCATGCAAAAGGATAATTTCACCTGGTGGCGTAAACGCTTTGAGCAGATGAGTAATTATTTTGACGCTTTCAGGATCGATCATATACTTGGCTTTTTCCGCATCTGGAGTATTCCGGAACATGCCGTTGAAGGCATTATGGGCAGGTTCATACCAGCCATTCCCGTTTCCATCAATGAGTTATTTGCAAAGAATATCACTTTTGAAAGATACCGTTATACCGAACCCTATGTTACAGATGCCATCCTGATAGAACTGTTTGGAGATAAAAAAGATGCAGTCAAAAAAACATTTTTTACCGGGCTTAAACTCAAAGAAAAATTCAATACCCAGCGAAAGGTGGAAGCGTATTTTAAAACGGACAAAACCTTTGATAACAAAGTTAAACAGGGCCTGTACGACCTGATCACCAATGTGATCTTTTTTGAAGCAGAAGGTTCGCATGGACAGGAATTTCATTTCCGCATTTCCATGGAGGATACATCCTCATTTAAGAACCTCGACAAACATTCACAAAAAGAATTATCAGCGATCTATATCAATTATTTTTACCACCGGCAGGATGAGTTATGGAAAAAGGAAGCGATGAAAAAACTGCCCGGGCTCAAAAGCAATACGGCCATGCTGGTTTGCGGTGAAGACCTGGGAATGGTACCGCATTGTGTTCCCGAAGTGATGGAACAGCTTGGCATTTTAAGCCTGGAGATACAACGCATGCCTAAAAAAACGGGGATAGAATTTTTTCATCCTAAAGATGCACCTTACTTAAGTGTGGTTTCGCCTTCAACCCATGATATGAGTACCATACGTGCCTGGTGGGAAGAAGACAGTTTCAGAACCCGGCATTTTTATCAGCACCTGATGGGGCAGGCAGGAGATCCGCCTGTTTATTGTGAACCCTGGATCAATAAGGAAATAATTCTCCAGCACCTCTATTCACCGGCTATGTGGAGTATTTTTCAGTTGCAGGACCTGATGGGCATCGATGGCGAAATAAGGCGTGAAGACCCCAATGAAGAAAGGATCAATAACCCAGCAGAAGCTGAACATTACTGGAATTACAGGATGCACATTAACCTGGAAGATCTGCTGGAAGAGAAGAATTTCACTTCAGAATTAAAAAATTATATTGAGAAAAGCGGAAGATGACCCCCGGTTCAATGAAAGTAAATTACAAAACATACAACCTTCCTTTCCGTTACCCGTTCACCATTTCCAGGGGAACGAAAACACATCAGCCCACACTGGTGGTAGAACTGGATTTTATGGGTATTAAAGGATATGGTGAAGCGCCGGAGATCACTTATTATCATATTCCAGTTGAAAAAATGGTGGAAGACCTGGAACGAAAAAAAATATTTATTGAAAAATTTGCTTTCTCCGACCCGGAAAGATACTGGCATTACCTCCATCATTTATTCCCGGAAAATCCTTTCCTGGTATGTGCTTTGGACATGGCTGGATGGGATATTTACGGGAAACTCAAAAGGAAACAATTGCATGAATTATGGGAACTTGATATTGCATCAGCGCCGCTTACAGATTATACCATAGGAATTGATACCATTGAAACCATGGTCGCCAAAATGAAAGAAAAACCATGGCCCGTTTATAAAATAAAAGTAGGTGTTGAGAATGATATTGAAATGGTAACCGAATTACGCAAACATACCGATGCTGTTTTCAGGGTTGATGCCAATGCAGGCTGGACATTGGAACAGGCCCTGCAAAAAATACCGGTATTAAAAGACCTGGGTGTTGAATTGGTGGAGCAGCCCCTGGCAAAAGAGGACTGGGATGGAATGAAAATTTTATTTGAAAGGTCACCATTACCTTTACTCGCAGATGAGAGTTGCGTGGTTGAGCAGGATGTTGAAAAATGCCACGGTCATTTTCATGGTATCAATATTAAATTAACAAAATGCAGCGGCATAACACCTGCACGCCGGATGATCACACGGGCAAAAGAACTGGGTTTGACTGTGATGATTGGCTGTATGAATGAAAGTTCGGTAGGCACCGCCGCCATTGCCCAACTGGCGCCCATGCTTGATTATGTGGATATGGATGGCCCATTGTTATTGGCTGAAGATATTGCGGAAGGGGTGAAATTTGATTTTGGTACAATTCTGTTTAATGATTTGCCCGGCCTGGGTATTAAAGTTCAATCATTATAAATTTATTTGGCAGATCAATGCATCGGTCCTTACTTTGTTTAACAAATGCAACAAATAATAAACATACATCATCATCATACATTACCACCAGGTAAGTTATGTTGATATGTATGCAATGAAGCATATTCTCAAAAGGGCTTACTGAAAAGTAAGCCCTTTTTTATTGCACTAAACCCGGGTAAAAATTTAAAACATGTTAAAGATCGCTATTCAAAAATCAGGAAGATTGTACGAGGACTCTGTTAAACTTTTAAAGGAATGTGGCATCCAGCTAAACAACGGTCATAAACAGTTAAAGACCATTGCAGAAAATTTTCCGCTGGAAGTTTATTTTTTACGGGATGATGATATTCCGCAGTATGTATTTGACGGTGTTGCTGATATCGGCATTGTTGGCGAAAATGTTCTGCTGGAGAAAGCAAAAGACATTGACCTTGTTTTTCGGCTGGGATTTGGCAAATGCAGGCTAAGCATTGCAGTGCCTAAGAGCATGCCTTATCAAACAGTGGCCGACCTGGATGGATTAAAGATCGCCACATCTTATTGCAGTATTCTTAAAAAATATTTACATGATAAGGGTATTACTGCTGAAATACATGAGATCAGCGGATCCGTTGAAATAGCACCCGGCATTGGTTTGGCTGATGCCATCTGCGACCTGGTGAGCAGCGGCAGTACTTTATTCACCAATGGATTGAAAGAAGCAGAAGTTATTTTAAGATCAGAAGCTGTATTAACTGCCAATAAAGATCTTTCTGAAGATAATACAGCGTTGCTTGAAAAATTATTGCTGCGTATCAACTCTGTGAAAACAGCAAAAAACAACAAGTATATCATGTTAAATGCGCCCAATATCCAGCTGCAAAATATCTTTTCACTGTTACCGGGCATGAAAAGCCCAACCGTAGTGCCCCTTGCAGAGCCGGGCTGGAGCAGTGTGCAGAGTGTGGTTAATGAAAATGATTTTTGGGATGTAATAGAAAAACTCAAACGATATGATGCCGAAGGTATTTTGGTACTCCCCATTGAAAAGATGATTGCATAAACGGTAAACACGAACCTGTATGAATAAAATATTTATAACCCCCCCGAAAAGTGACTGGCAAAAGATGTTGCAAAGGCCGGCCATCGATTATAAGCAGCTGGAGACACAGGTGGCTTCCGTTCTTGAAGATGTAAGATTGAATGGTGATTCAGCCGTTAAGAAATTCACCCAACTGTTTGATGGTGTATCCCTGGATGATTTAAAAGTATCCCGAATGGAAATAGCAGAAGCTGTTGCTGATATTGATGCTGACCTGAAAACTGCCATTGAAATGGCAAGAAGCAATATCACCAAATTTCACCAGGCGCAAAAGGAACCCGTAGTTAAAACTGAAACGGTTAATGGTGTTTTATGCTGGCGGAGATCTGTTGCCATTGAAAAAGTTGGTTTATATATCCCGGGAGGTTCTGCTCCTTTGTTTTCTACTTTGCTCATGTTGGGTATCCCGGCTTTGCTGGCAGGCTGTACCGAAATTATTGTTTGTACTCCACCGGGTAAAGCAGGAAAAATAGATCCTGCTATATTATATGTGGCTCAACTGATAGGCATAAAAAATATTTATAAGGCAGGAGGTATACAGGCTGTTGCGGCTATGGCTTACGGTACGCAAACGGTTTCAAAGGTCAATAAAATATTTGGACCCGGTAACCAGTATGTAACCTGTGCAAAACAACTGGTTAATGCTTCGGGCATTGCAATTGATATGCCGGCGGGGCCGAGTGAACTGGCCGTGTATGCAGATGAAACCTGCAATGCTGCTTTTGTAGCATCAGATCTTTTAAGCCAGGCAGAACATGGTGCAGACAGCCAGGTGGTATTGGTTGCATCTTCACTTTCTATTGTTGAAGCGGTGCAGTTAGCAATTGAAAAGCAATTGGCGGATTTGCCCAGGAATGATATTGCGGAAATGGCATTGCAAAACAGTTTTGCTGTTGTTATGCCAAATACTGCAGATGCTTTTGAGCTGCTAAATGAATATGCACCGGAGCATCTCATCATTGCCTCCGACAATGCTGAAGCACTTGCAGAAAATATTATCAATGCAGGAAGTGTTTTCCTGGGGCATTATGCTCCCGGTAGTGCCGGTGATTATGCATCGGGAACCAATCATACGCTGCCCACAAATGGTTTTGCAAAAACATACAGTGGTGTGTCGTTGGATAGTTTCGTTAAAAAAATAACTTTTCAGCAGATCAATAAAACGGGAATAAAAAATATTGGGAAAGCAATTGAAATAATGGCCGCAGCTGAAGGACTGGAGGCACATAAAAATGCGGTTACAGTAAGATTGACCAGTTTAAAAAATTGACTATGGAATTTAATTTGGAAAAAATGGTAAGAGAAAATATCAGGGACCTGAAACCTTATTCATCAGCCCGGCATGAGTTTTCCGGCAAGGCATCGGTTTTTTTAGATGCGAATGAAAATGCATACGGCTCTCCGCTCCCCTCTCCTCCAGGAAAGGGGATGGGGGTGAGGTTCAACCGTTATCCCGATCCCTTACAATGGCAACTGAAATTTAAACTGGCAGCAATTAAAGGGATACCTGCTGAAAATATCTGTATTGGCAACGGAAGTGATGAGATCATTGACCTGGCTTACCGTATTTTCTGTAATCCCGGTAAAGACAATGTGATCATTTGCCCGCCAACTTATGGCATGTATGCAGTGAATGCTGATATCAACGATGTTGAAATACGGAAAGTGGATCTCACCAATGCATTTCAACTGGATGTAGACGGGATCATGCAGGCCACAGGCAGCAATACAAAATTATTATTCATCTGTTCGCCCAACAACCCAACCGGTAATAATATGAACCGGGCCGACGTGGAATGGCTGCTGAATAATTTCCCGGGTATTGTCATCATTGACGAAGCCTATATCAATTATTCAAAGCAACGATCTTTTACACAGGAGCTGAAGGAATACCCAAACCTTATTGTAATGCAAACCTTATCCAAAGCATGGGGACTGGCGGCTTTGAGGCTCGGTTTATGTTATACATCCATGGAAATCATAAACCTGTTTAACAAAGTAAAACCACCGTATAATATTAATGAAGCCTCTCAGCAAATGGCGCTGGAAGCATTGCATAATACGGAACAGGTAAATGTATGGATCAAAGAAGTGGTGCAGCAGAAAGAATCATTGGTAAACGAATTAAACCATTTTCCTTTTGTAAAAAGGGTTTATCATTCTGATGCCAATTTTATTTTGTTAAAGGTAGATGATGCAGACCTGCTGTATCAATACCTGGCAGCAAATGAAATTGTAGTTCGCAACCGCAGCAAAGAAACCGGCTGCGAAAACTGTTTGCGCATCAGCATCGGCACACCGGAAGAAAATGAAAATTTAGTATCAGCCTTAAAGAAATATAGCACATGAAAAAAGTATTATTTATCGACAGGGACGGCACTTTAATCAAAGAAGCACCACCAACATATCAACTGGATGATTTCAGTAAGCTGGAATTTTACCCCGATATGTTTTACTACCTGCGCAGGATCGCAGAAGAACTCGGTTATGAACTCGTGATGGTTACCAACCAGGATGGATTGGGTACCGCTTCTTTTCGGGAAGAAAGTTTTTGGCCATTACACAACCTGGTCATGAAAAGCCTGGAGAATGAAGCAATAAAATTTACTGAAGTGATCATTGACAGAACTTTGCCGGCAGAAAATGCACCAACCCGAAAACCCGGCACAGCCCTGCTTTCCAAATACATTAATAGTCCATATTATGACCTGGAAAACTCTTATGTGATCGGCGACCGGGTTACGGATATGCAATTGGCAAAGAATTTAAACTGCAGGGGTTTGTGGTTAAATACAGGTGCAGCTTTGGGTCAAACTGGGATCTCTGAAACCATTGAAGATCTAAGAAAAAAAATAGTTGTTCTTGAAACATCCCGGTGGTCCGACATCTATCATTATTTGAAATTACCACCCCGTATCGTTAATCATCAGCGTAATACCAATGAAACAAAAATAAGGGTTGCATTGAACCTGGATGGAAGCGGTAAAGCAGATAATAATACCGGAATTCCATTCTTCGATCATATGCTTGACCAGGTTGCCAGGCATGGGATTATAGACCTGGCCATAACCTGTATTGGCGACCTGCACATTGATGAACATCACAGCATTGAAGACACCGGTATAGCTTTTGGAGAAGCCATGGTTAAAGCATTGGGCGATAAAAGGGGGATTGAACGTTATGGTTTTTCCGTGCCTTCCGGCAGGCAGGTATTGCCCATGGATGATTGCCTGGCACAGGTGGCCATTGATTTTGGGGGAAGGAACTGGATCGTTTGGGAAACTTCATTTAAAAGAGAAAAGATAGGTGCGATGCCCACCGAAATGTTCTTTCATTTTTTTAAATCATTCAGTGATGCTGCCAAATGCAACCTGAACATTAAAGCTGAAGGAGAAAATGAGCATCATAAAATTGAAGCCATCTTTAAAGCTTTTGCCAAAACGATAAAGATGGCAGTTAAAAGAGATATCAATAATAATTCACTTCCATCAACAAAAGGAGTTTTATAAATGAAGATTGCTGTAATAAAATACAATTCTGGTAATGTGCAGAGTGTGAAGTATGCATTGCAAAGAATTGGGGTAACCGCGGAAGTTACTGATGATGCTGCTACAATTCAAATGTCTGATAAAGTTATTTTTCCGGGAGTAGGGCATGCAGGTCCGGCTATGAGTTATTTAAAGGAAAAAGGGCTGGATAAGATCATCGTCAGTTTAAAACAACCTGTTTTGGGTATTTGCCTGGGGATGCAGCTTATGTGCAGCCATTCAGCTGAAGGAGATACCGCATGTTTAGGCATATTTGACAGTGAAATAAAACTTTTTGAATCGGATGCCTGTAAAGTACCCCAGGTTGGCTGGAATAATATTTATGATTACCGGTCGGTCTTATTTGATGGACTGCATGAAGGTGATTTTGTGTACACAGTGAATAGTTACTATGCGGCATTATCTGCATATACTGTAGCAAAGACGGATTATATCTTTCCTTACAGTGCTGCACTGCAAAAAAATAATTTTTATGCAGTACAGTTTCATCCTGAAAAATCAGGGACAGTTGGAGAAATTATATTAAAAAACTTTATACAAAATACATGATCATCATACCTGCAATTGATATCATCAACGGTAAATGTGTACGTCTAACTAAAGGTGATTACGCTCTTCAAACAATCTATAACGAAGATCCTGTTGAGGTTGCCAAACAGTTTGCTGGGGCGGGTTTTAAACGCCTGCATATTGTTGACCTGGACGGGGCCAAAGCCGGTAAGATCTGCAATATGGCTGTTTTGGAGAACATTGCAGCAGCTGTCAATATGGTCATCGATTTTGGAGGAGGTGTAAAACAGGTCAGCGATGTACGATCTGTTCTTGATGCCGGTGCTTCAATAGTTACTATTGGAAGCCTTGCTGTAAAGCATCCCGAAATACTGGAAGAATGGTTGATGGAATTTGGTGCGGAACATTTTTTGATCGGCGCCGATGTGCTGGATGAAAATATTAAGATCAGCGGCTGGTTGGAAGACGGGGGTGTCAATATTTTTGATTTTGTTGACAGGATGACCGGTCTGGGGGTAAACCAGATTTTCTGCACGGATATTTCGAGAGATGGAATGATGCAGGGACCATCAATAGATCTTTACAAAAAGATCATCTTACAGCATCCTGAAATTAATTTAGTGGCCAGCGGTGGTGTAAGTAATATAGATGATGTAAAAAAACTGGAAGATACCAGGTGTTCCGGAGTCATCATCGGCAAAGCGATCTACGAAAACAGGATAACACTGGATGAACTTATGACACTAAACCCGTAAAGCAATGCTTACAAAAAGAATTATACCCTGCCTGGATATTAAAGACGGGCGCACAGTTAAAGGAATAAACTTTGAAAATATACGTGATGCCGGCGACCCGGTGGAACTGGCCAAACTGTATTCACTGCAGGGCGCAGATGAACTGGTTTTCCTGGACATAACCGCAACGGTTGAAAAAAGAAAAACAATGGTTGAACTGGTGAAAAGAATTGCCTTCCACATCAATATACCTTTTACTGTTGGAGGAGGTATCAGTTCGGTGGATGATGTGGCTGTTCTTTTACAACATGGCGCTGATAAAATTGCGGTAAATACGGCAGCTTTTAAAGACCGGGCTTTAATAAGGGAACTGGGTAATGCATTTGGAAGTCAATGCGTGGTGCTGGCCATTGACACAAAAAAAGAAGCAGATGGTGAATGGTATGTGTATTTGAATGGCGGCAGAACAAGAACAGGGACCAGAGCAACCGACTGGGCAAAGCAGGCAGTTGATGAAGGGGCAGGTGAAATATTATTGACCAGCATGAATAATGATGGCACAAAAAATGGATTTGCATTGGATATAACTGCAACATTATCCGGAGCCTTGCCGGTGCCTGTTATTGCATCAGGCGGGGCAGGAACGTTATTGCATTTTAAAGAAGTATTTCAAACTGCCAATGCTGATGCTGCTTTGGCTGCAGGTATCTTTCATTTCAGGGAAATTGAGATCCCTGTATTAAAACAATATTTATCACAGCAAAAAATACCGGTAAGATCATGACTGTCAATTTTAATAAATATTCCGATGGGCTTGTACCTGCTGTGATCCAGGATGCTGAAACCAATAAGGTATTAATGCTTGGCTTTATGAATGATGAAGCATTTGAAAAAACAAAGGCCTTGCAAAAAGTTACATTCTTCAGCCGAAGTAAAAACCGATTGTGGACCAAAGGTGAAGAAAGCGGTAATTATCTTTTTGTAAAAGAAATAAAAGTTGACTGCGATGAAGATACGTTATTGATCAAAGTAGATCCTGCAGGGGCAGTTTGTCATACCGGTGCTGATACCTGCTGGAACGAAAAAAATGCCCCTAATGATTTTTTAGCAGCACTTGAAAATATAATTGCTGAGAGAAAAACAAATCCCTGCGAAAGATCCTACACCAGTTCTTTATTTACAAAAGGGATCAATAAAATTGCCCAAAAAGTAGGGGAGGAGGCTGTTGAACTGGTTATTGAAGCCAAGGACAACAATGATGATCTGTTCAAAGATGAAGCAGCCGATCTTTTATTTCATTATTTGATCCTGTTGCAGGCAAAGGGTTTTAAACTGGAAGATGTTATTACCATATTGAGAAGCAGGCATGTAAAATAATGTTTTCAACCCCTGAATACATAAGCAGTTTATTGAAGGAAAAGCAAGTTTATTTTATTAAAGATCCCTTTGGATGTTGATAAAAATATTACCTTTCAAATAAAAATATGCAAAAAAAATACCTGGCTTATATTTTATACCTGGCATGTATATTATGTGTACACGTAAGCTGCAATGATCAAAAGCAAAAGGAAGCAACGGTTCCTGCAGATATAAGCGGGCATGCAGCCTGGAGTGCGCAAAGCAATATTTATGAAGTGAACCTGCGACAGTTCTCTGCAGCAGGTACCATTATGGAATTTGAAAAAGCCCTGCCCAGGTTAAAGGAGATGGGCGTTGAAATTTTATGGTTCATGCCCATAACCCCCATTGGTGTTGAAGGAAGAAAAATGACTGAAAAAGAATTGGGCAGTTATTATGCCGTTAAGGATTATAAAGGGTTTAACCCGGAGTTTGGCACCATGGGTAACTGGAAAGCTTTTGTAAAACATGCACATGAAATGGGCTTTAAAGTAATTACCGATTGGGTAGCCAATCATTCGGCTCCGGATAATCACTGGCTGGCAGGCCACCCGGAATTTTACGCCAAAGATTCAGCCGGTAACCTGATCGCCCCGAACGACTGGACCGATGTTCGGAAATTGGATTACAGCAACCGTGCATTGAGAGACAGTATGATCGATGCCATGAAATTTTGGGTAACCGAAACCGGTATTGATGGTTTCCGGTGTGATGTGGCTGATGAGGTTCCTATTGATTTCTGGAAAGAATGTATTGCTGAATTGCGGAAATTAAAACCGGTGTACATGCTTGCCGAAGGAGAAAACCTGGAATTATATGCTGCCGGTTTTGACCAGTTATATGCCTGGAATATGATGCGGGCCATGGCCGACGTCTATGCCGGGAAGAAAACAGTAAAGCAGTTTGATTCGGTTGTACAGGCAGAAATTAAAAAGTATCCTGAAAATGCGTACCGTTTATTTTTTACAACCAACCATGATGAGAACAGCTGGAATGGTACCGAGTTTGAAAAATACGGTGTTGCCTATAAAACATTTGCAGTGTTTTCCCAAACCATGTACCAGAGTGTTCCGCTGATCTATAACGGGCAGGAAGATATGAATAAAAAGCGCCTTAAATTTTTTGTAAAAGACACCATACCCTGGGAAGGTGAAATGGACCTGGCTGCTTTTTATAAAACACTGCTTACCCTGCGTAAGTCCACTGCAGCATTGTCTGCCGGGGCATCCTATAAAAAACTGGCCAGTACTGCTGATACAGCAGTTTTTGCCTATCAAAGAGAAAAGGCCGGCAATAAAATTATTGTGATCTTAAATTTATCAAAACTGCCCCAAAAATTCAGGGTTACGGATAAAACCATTACAGGCGAACCAATGAATATATTTATGGGTGTAAAGGAAAAAGTAAACGAAACCCATGAATTCAGTATAGAACCCTGGGGTTATATTGTTTATGATTACCGGTAAGACCAGTTAGTCCCTCACTTTGATCCCCGGAATATTTTTTTGCCGGGTAATAATTTATTGTATTTTTAGCAAAGTGTATTTTTTACACAATTCCCTTTCTTTAACCTAACGATTGCTATGTCAAAAGTAAAAATTGCTGAAGTTACCCCACACCCGCCATTGGTATCCAAACCCATGCTGAATTTCTGGCAAATATTCAATATGAGTTTTGGATTTTTCGGAATACAATTCGGCTGGGATCTGCAGAGGGCTAATATGGGCCCGATATATGAATATCTTAAAGCAAGCCCGGATGAAATCCCATTGTTATTTTTAGCAGCACCTTTAACCGGGTTGATTGTACAGCCTATTATTGGATACATGAGTGACCGCACCTGGCATCCATGGTGGGGAAGGAGAAGACCCTATTTTTTCGTTGGCGCAGTTTTGAGTTCAATTTGTCTTTTTTTAATGCCTAATAGCGGCGTGTTATGGATGGCGGCAGGATTACTTTGGATTCTCGACACAGCCGGTAATATTGCTATGGAACCTTTCCGTGCATTTGTGGCAGATAAGCTTACAGAAAAGCAGCGCACCCGTGGTTTTGCCATGCAAAGCCTGATGATCGGCCTGGGTGGCAGTATTGCTTCTGCTTTACCATGGCTTTTATCAAACTGGTTTGGCGTTTCAAGGGATAGTGTAGATGGGCAAATACCTGATTCCGTAAAATTTGCTTTTTATATCGGGGGTACCATTTTTTTTATTGCTGTGATGTACACCATATTTAGTACCAAAGAATACCCGCCTTCAGATGTAGGGTTCAAAGAAAAAATAAAAGAAAGTAACAAAGGTTTTGGCGGCGGGTTTAGAGAAATAATGGATTCTATAAAAAATATGCCGCCTAAAATGAAACAACTTGCCCTGGTACAATTCTTTACCTGGCCGGGATTATTCCTGATGTGGTTCTATTACAGTACTGCAGTTGCCAGGAATGTTTTTGGAGCAACAAGTGAAACTGATTCTGTTTATACAGAAGGTGTGGAATTTGCAGGCCTAACCCTTTCATTCTATAATGTAGTAGCATTTGCTTTTGCATTGATAATACCTTTTATCGCAAGAAAACTTGGCAGAAAATTAACGCATAGTTTTAGCCTGTTTTGTGGTGCAGCAGGCTTAATAGCAGTAGGATTTGTTACCAATAAATTCATGCTGTATGGTTGTATGGTTGGTGTTGGTATAGCCTGGTCAAGTATCCTGTCTATGCCCTACGCCATGCTTGCAGGAAGTTTACCTGAAAATAAAATTGGGCTTTATATGGGGATCTTTAACTTCTTTATTGTTTTGCCTGAGATCATTGCTTCTTTATTTTTCGGATGGATCATGACAAATCTTTTAGATAACGATCGGATGCTTGCAGTACAGATAGGCGGGGGGCTGATGGTGGTTGCAGGATTACTCTGTTACTTTATTGTAAAAGAAAAGAAAAATGATGAGGATATCACCATTATTCCTGATCCTAAACTTGTATAATATTTTATTATGAAAAGACTTTCTGTATTATTTGCAATATTGCTGGTACCATGCTTTGCATTTACACAAAATGAAAATTATGATTGTTATCCCACACACTGGTGGACCGGCATGAAATGGAACAGGGTGCAGGTAATGCTGCATGGTAAAAATGTGGCCGATAATTTCCCGATGATAAAAATGGGGCCCGGGGGCATAAAACTGGCTACCGGTGTGAAGCTGACAAAAATAAACCGGGTTGAAAACCCAAATTATATTTTTATTGACCTGGTCATTGAGGCAACGGCAAAGCCCGGCACGATAAAATTCCCTTTTGTAAGAAATATGGAATTTTCATATGAACTGAAAGCCCGACGGAACGGTAATGGGGCTTCTTTTGCACAGGGCGTTACTTCAAAGGATTTTATGTACCTCATCATGCCCGACCGTTTCAGTAATGGTGATGAAAGCAATGACCGTGTTCCCGGAATGCGGGACCAGACATTAAGAAGAGACACCGTTTTCAACAGGCATGGCGGTGATCTGAAGGGAATACAAAATCACCTGGATTACCTGCAATCTCTTGGGGTTACTGCATTGTGGCTGAACCCGGTTCTTGAAAATGATATGGATAACCGTACAGAACATGGGTATGCGTTTACCAATCATTATAAAGTAGATCCAAGGCTTGGTGGTGATAAAGCGTATCATGACCTGGTTGAAGCTGCACATAAGAAGGGCCTGAAGATCATCCAGGATGCAGTATACAATCATGTGGGCATTAAACACCACACCGTTTTGGATCCACCCATGAAAGAGTGGTTGCATCAATGGCCGGGTTTTACACAAACCAGTTATAAAGACCAGGTACTTTTTGATCCATATGCAAGTAAGACAGATCAAAAGATCATGGCAGACGGTTGGTTCGTAACTCAGATGCCCGATCTGGATCAGAATAATCCATATGTTGCCAATTTTTTGATCCAGCATGCTTTATGGACCGTTGAAGAATTTGGTATTGATGGCTGGCGTATTGACACTTATGCCTATAATGACCTGGAATTTATGAACCGTTGTAATAAGGCACTGATGGATGAGTACCCAAAACTTACCCTGTTTGGCGAAACCTGGGTTCACGGTGTACCCAACCAGAGTTATTTTGTGCAGAACAATTACAATATTCCATACAGGAGCAACCTGCAGGCAGCTACTGATTTTCAAACACTGTGGGGAATAACCGATGCGATGACAAAAGATTTTGGATGGAACGATGGTGTTAATAAATTATATACTGTTCTTGCACAGGATTTTGTTTATAAAGATCCCATGCGTAATGTGATCTTCCTGGATAATCATGATATAGCCAGGTTTTATTCAGTTGTTGGAGAGCATAGAGAAAAGTATAAAAGTGCAATCAATTGGTTACTTACCTGCAGGGGAATACCACAGTTTTATTATGGCGGAGAAATAGGTATGACGGGCACTACAAGTCCCAATGACGGTTATGTACGCCAGGATTTCCTGGGCGGCTGGAAGGAGGATAAGCTGAATAAATTTACAAGGACAGGGCGAAGTGTAACCGAAAATGAGATATGGGATCACGTTTCCACAGTAGCCAATTTCCGGAAACGTTCTTCAGCGGTCACTACGGGAAAAATGATGCAGTTTGTACCCCAGGATGGCGTATATGTTTACTTCAGGTATGATGATAAACAAACCATTATGGTGGTCATGAATACTGCTAATGAAAAGAAAATCATTTCATTGAAAAGATTTACAGAAAGAACAGCTGGCTTTTCCAATATGAAAAATATTTTGACTGGTACTGTAACCGGCTTAAACGATTTTCAACTTGAGTCATATGGAAGTGCTGTATTTGAACTGTTGAAATAAAAGTATTCCCGGTAATCAAAGAATCTTTTTTGGGCAAATCCAAATAATGTGTTTATTTTACACATTAAACGCCTGCTAGATGAAAAAGATCCTCTTTTCAATTCTGACATTTTGTATAGGATTTTCTCTGAATGCCCAGCGTTTACTGAGCTGGACTCCTGAATTCCCGGTAGATAATTCAACTTTAAGTTTTACGGTAGATTGTAATAAAGGCAACCAGGGTTTGCTGAATTTTGAAGGAGGCAATTCAAATAATGTGTATGTACACATTGGCGTTATCACCAATTTAAGTACCGGTCCCAATAACTGGCGGTATGTAAAATTCAGCTGGGGTACAGCTGATCCTGCTGCCAGGGCTACAGCACTTGGCGCTAATAAATATCAATACACGATAACGGATATACGTAGTTTTATGGGTGTGCCTGGCGGCGAAACCATCCAGAAAGTTTGCATTGTATTCAGAAATGCAGACGGTACGTTAAAGCAGGTTAATTCGGATGTGAGTGATATGTACCTGCCTGTGTATGGAAATGCTGAATATGCTGTACGTATAAACCTTCCTCCTTTTGAACCCAGGTATATCCCGTGGCTGGAACCCTTAACGGTAGCAGTTGGCGGCAGCATCAATATAACAGGTGTTGCTTCGGCCAATTCAAGCCTTACTGTAAAACTGGATGGCAATACCATAAACACGGCAGCCAATGTGAATACCATTTCAGCAAATCCAACCATCACAAGTGCCTGTTCTCACCAGGTTTTCCTGGAAGGAAATAATGGTTCTGTAACAGTTAAAGATTCATTCAGTTTTTATATTCCGCCGGCAACCACTGTAGCTGCATTGCCTTCGGGTGCAGTTGAAGGCATAAACTATAATACCAACAACACTGCAGTAACATTGGTATTATATGCGCCCGGTAAAAACAATGTGGTGGTGGTTGGAGATTTTTCAAACTGGACCAACCAGTGTGTTTACCAGATGAACCGTACGCCGGATGCAAATTATTACTGGATAACATTAACCGGGCTAACGCCCGGCCTGGAATACGGTTACCAGTATTTAATTGACAACAGTATCCGTATCGCTGATCCTTACACACAAAAAGTATTGGACCCCGGCAATGATCCATTTATCAATGCCACTACATATCCCAACCTTAAGCCTTACCCCACGGGATTAACAACAGGCCTCGTAGGTATTTTTCAAACGGCTGAACCGCAATACAGCTGGCAGGTAAATAATTTTTCAAAACCGGATAAAAAAAACCTGGTGGTGTATGAATTGCTCATCAGGGATTTTACTGCTGAACACAGCTACCAGTCTTTGATCGACTCTTTGCAATATTTAAAGAATATCGGTATCAACGCCATTGAATTGATGCCCGTAAATGAATTCGACGGAAATGAAAGCTGGGGTTATAACCCATCCTTCTATTTTGCACCTGATAAATATTATGGCACAAAAAACAAGCTGAAGGAATTTATTGATAAATGTCATTTGAACGGAATTGCTGTGATACTGGATGTTGTTTATAATCACTGTACCGGGAACGCGCCGCAGGCAAAAATGTATTGGGATGCCGTCAATAACAGGCCGGCTGCAAACAATCCCTGGTTAAATCCTGTAGCGCCGCATGCGTATGCTTTTTTTAATGATTTTAACCATACTTCTGCAGCAACACAATACCTGGTTCAGCGGTCTTTAAATTTCTGGCTGTCGGAATACAGGATAGATGGATACCGGTTTGACCTGGCAAAAGGATTTACACAAACACCCAGCAACACCACTACCATTGAAAATTATGATGCTTCCAGGGTAGCCAATTTAAAAAGATATTATGATGCTACTTTGCCAACTTACCCGGGAACCTATATGATCCTGGAATTTTTGGGAACACTGCCCAGCCAGGAAGAACAGGAATATGCTGCACATGGATTTATGTTATGGGGAAACAGTAATGTAACCTACAATGAATGTACAATGGGTTTTGCAACCAATTCAAATATATCTGCAGTTGTTTACAACAGTGCACAACGTGGTTTTAATAACCCGGCATTGGTGGGATATATGGAAAGCCATGATGAAGAACGCAACATGTACCGTAATATAACTTTCGGTAATGCTTCGGGTAGTTATAATGTTCGCAACCTGAATACAGCACTGGCAAGGGCAGAAGCTGCCACAACGGTTTTCTTTACCGTACCGGGACCTAAAATGATCTGGCAGTTCGGCGAAAGGGGGTATGATATACCGCTTAATTTCGGCGGATCGAATGTAGCCAATAAACCACCGCATTGGGAATATATGCTGGTTCCGGAAAGGGTGCATTTGTATAATACCTATAAAAGTGTCATTCAATTGCGGTTAAGCAACCCGGCTGTTTTCAACAATACTTCTTTTACCTATGATTTTAACAGCGGGCTGGTAAAAGTATTCCAGATAGCTGACCCCAATGCTGCCGGCAAAAAAGTAACAGTGATAGCCAATTTTGATGTAGTGGCGCAAACAAAAACAATTACTTTCCAGGCAGCCGGTGACTGGACGAATTATATCAGTAATGGAACAGGTACAGGGTTAAATGGTATTACCGGAAATAATTTTAACCTTACAACAACATCCCAGTCAATAACACTTCAACCGGGTGAATATCATATTTATGTAAGTATACCTCCCTGTACAACAGCAGCGCCTACTGCAACAAGCCCGGTAAATTATTGCCAGAATGCTGTGGCGTCGCCGCTGCAGGCTACCGGGGTAAACCTGTTA